>Ga0114901_1000077_pt1 | contig 84306 bp, 70 predicted proteins | sample MalvireepMed_s16_FD_89686 | JGI IMG/M metagenome (GOLD analysis project Ga0114901, IMG submission 89686) | Marine viral communities from the Global Malaspina Expedition - Malaspina viral metaG DeepMed_s16 | ecosystem: Environmental > Aquatic > Marine > Oceanic | place: Mediterranean Sea... | reverse complement strand
GGGATTCGAACCCCCGGAGGTGTGACCCTCAACGGTTTTCAAGACCGCCGCATTCGACCACTCTGCCATTTCTCCTTGAGTGTCTCATCAGCTATTTGCTGATTGCGGGTGCAAATATAGAAACATTTTTCTATTTGACAATGCACTTTATTAAGGATTTTTTCGTTTAATTGTTTTTTCCGGTGATAGGGATTTTATCTCCCTTAAAATGAGGCTCTTTATTGATCAAAAGTTCGAGCCAGGCTTTTACATTTGCTGCAACTTCTCTAAATCTGTTGCGGGATTCCAACTCATATTCGCGGCGATCACCGTTGTAACCATAAAAATTAAGGTTCATACGACGGGCAATGTAAACAGCTCGCGGCAGGTGAAAGCGCTGCGAAACAACAATTGCATTATCTACCTCAAAAATATACGATGCGCGGTACACCGAATCATAGGTGTCAAACCCTGCAAAATCCATAAAAATATCTTCTTCGGGAACGCCGCGATCTAAAAGGTAGTTCTTCATAGCAACGGGTTCATTGTAATTGGTTGTGCGGTTGTCACCAGAAACCAGAAAGCGTTTTATTTTTCCGCGTTTGTAGAGTAGTAGGGCAGACTCTACACGGTCTCTAAGCATTGTAGATAGTTCCCCATTACGTCGCACACTGGCACCCAAAACAAGACCGGTATAGGTCTCAGGCAATGCATCTACCGAATCATAAATATAGGCTTCGGTTTCGTCATTGATATGATAGGCGAGAAAAGAGGTGAGCAGTAAAATCAATAATCCTAAAAGGACTAGATAACGCAACACACGTAAAGCAAGTAATTTTTTAATTGGCATAAATAAAAAGCATAGCAACTTCTAAACTGTAAACTTATCATTTGTTTTAATGCAAACGTAATCTAGAGGTAACAACGTATGTAATAAATGAGGTAAAGCCTCTTAAATAGTTGAGATTTTTAATGGTTAGATAAGAATTCCTTAGCTTTTTATAAGCCAAGAGCAAAAGTAAGACAGTATCTTTACAAAAAATTGTACCCAAATGAATGTGATCTCCAGTCTAAAATGGCGCTACGCAACTAAAAAATTTGATGATTCTAAAATCCTTTCGGAGGATAAGCTTGATATCTTAAAGGAAGCATTTAACCTTACAGCGACGTCTTACGGATTGCAACCGGTGCGTTTGGTAGTAATTTCAGATAAAACACTTCAGCAGCGCTTAAAAGGAGCCGCAATGAATCAAAGTCAGGTGCTAGATGCCTCTCACGTATTAGTGATTTGCGTTGAGCGTAAAGTTGAAGCACCTTTTGTGACTAACTATTTTGACAGGGTGAAAGAAGTGCGGGAAACTCCTGATGCCATTCTCAAACCCTTTAGAGAAATGCTAGAGCAAAAATTTGATAAACAGCCCAAGGCTGATACGCGGGAATGGGCTATTCGTCAGGCTTATTTAATTTTAGGGAACTTACTCACCGTTTGTGCATTAGAAAAGATAGATGCCTGCCCTATGGAAGGCTTTGAACCAGAAAAATTTGACGAAATCCTCGAACTCAAAAAACACAATCTTGCTTCTGCGTTAGTTTTGCCTGTGGGATACCGCGCCGTTGACGATATGTTTGCCGATTTTAAAAAGGTGCGCCGTCCTCAAAAGGAAACTATAATCCATTTATGATTGATAAAATCTGTTGATCATAATTGGTTCTAAAATGGGCATATTGTATTGATAGGGATCTTCACGATCTAAATAGCGCATTTTGTATTCAAAAGAATCGTCAGGCTTTATAATGGGCATTAATGGCTTAAATCCGTTGGGTTTTTGCTGAAGGAATTCAAAAGCTTCAAACCGGTCTTCAAAATCATTTAAATCAGAAATTGAAAAATCCTGTTCATTCAGATTTAAAGGTTGATTAGTGACCAAAGAATCAGGCTCGGTCAGATGCATTTGAGATGCTATCTGGGCTTGCATAAAACTTCCGAATCCAAAAATGAGTAAAACCGAAGCGTAACGTTGTGTTCTCATAAAATCGTTTTTTGAATGCCTTGATATTCAAAATACGAAAAAAGAGAAGCAGCGTGACAGTTCTTTCTGAAAATTAAGCGTTTAATAATGTACGCGATCGGCAATTTCAAGTCCGTAGCCTATCATACCTACGCGTTTGTGCTCCTCACTGTTGGATAACAATTTGATCTTAGAAATACCTAAATCGTGTAAAATCTGCGCACCAATACCAAAATCCTTCAAATCCATTTTAGGATGTGGATTGGGTTGGCGTCCTGATTCTTGACGTTCTTTTAGATCAGCAAGACGATACAAAAGTTTACTTGCAAAGTTTTCCTGATTGATGAACACTACAGCGCCCTTTCCTTCTTTATTGATCACTTCAAAAATCTGATCCAGTTTGGTGTCCGGTTGTTCGGTAAGTGTGCTTAGGATATCATTGTTCACAAAAGTTGAATTTACGCGTACAAGCACCGGCTCATCATTAACCCAAGTGCCTTTGGTAAGCGCAATATGAATTTGGTCATTTGTGGTTTGCTGGTACGCACGAAGTCTAAATTCACCATAATGCGTTTGAATCGTAAAATCTTCTTTCTTTACAATCAGCGAATCGTGCTGCATGCGATAGGCAACCAGATCAGCAATAGAAACGATTTTTAGATCAAATTTTTTAGCGATCTCAGCAAGTTGAGGCAATCTAGCCATCGTCCCATCTTCATTCATCACTTCGACAATCACCCCAGCAGGAGCAAATCCTGCTAAACGGGCAAAATCAATTGCAGCTTCGGTATGACCGGTTCTGCGTAAAACTCCGCCTTCTTTGGCTTTCAACGGAAAAATATGTCCGGGTTTTGTGAAATCCCAAGGTTTCATTTCAGGATTGGTAAAGGCTTTAACAGCTTTTGCCCGATCTAAAGCACTTATACCTGTGGTAACGCCGTGACCCTTTAAATCAACCGAAACCGTAAATGCAGTTTCCATAGGGTCGCTATTGGTGCCTACCATCATTTCGAGTTTCAGTTCTTTACAACGTTCTTCGGTGATAGGTGCACAAATAAGGCCGCGGCCGTGCGTCGCCATAAAGTTTATAGTTTCGGCAGTAACCATTTCAGAGGCAGCAAGAAAATCACCTTCATTTTCCCGATCTTCATCGTCAACAACAATGATTACTTTTCCCTTTTTGATATCTTCTATCGCTTCAGGAATGGTATTTAATTGTATTTCTTTGGTAAGCGTTTGCGCTGCCATAATTGAATTTTTAATGGTAAAAGAATACTACTTCTATTTTTAAAAACGAAGTATTTCTTATCAATTTTCACATCGTTAGGCGCTAACTTAACGATAACGTAAAGGTACGATTTAGGCTGCTTTTAATTGGCACCGCTAAAGGGTTTAATACTTCGTCCCGATAGCTATCGGGATGCCTCGAAATTGAAAATATGTTTCCAACTAATGCCTCACGGCCTAACCCTGAGGTAGTTTACTGAAAATCTAAAGCAAAATTAATACTGCTTAAATGTTTTTGTGTAAGGTTTCTGCTGCTTCTTTAAACGTGGAAGAGTAGCCGTACACTTTGTAGTTAGCGATAATATCTTCTAATTCCCGTTTTGTTTTCGTTTTAAGTATCGCTTTTTCTGAATTGCTTAGATTGAAATCAGCCAGCGGTTGCTCAGGATCAACTTTTTGATCTTTTTTCTTTTGGAATAATTTTTTAACCGGATCTAAAAATCCGTCAAGGTCAAAGAGTCCTTGGTCAGTTGTAGCTCTATAGGTTAAATAAACACCTAACGGAAATAGAATTAAGGTGCTTAACCAACTTGCTAACCAAGCGGCAACGCTGCCGTCTTCGGCGCTGTTTTTGGCGAAAATTCCTATGAAATGATAGGTGAGGAAGAGCACCACTCCCACAACAATAGGAAGTCCTAGACCACCTTTTCTGATGATTGCACCTAGCGGAGCCCCCACAAAAAATAAGATTACGCAACCAAAGGCTAGCACAAACTTTTCGTGCAGTGCGATCTCATATTTGCTCAAGGTTTTCACCTTAACCGAATTATCGGTTTTTCTATTTTTAATAGAAGTGATGGTGTTCTTAACCGTGGTTTTTGCATAATCTAACACCTGAATTTGCTCAGAAAACTCAAAATTTTCAATAAGATCAGGATTGAGCGTTCGCGTAGTATCCCGCGGAATATTCTTAAGATATGATGTGTCTAGTTTGCGCAACTGCATTTCGCGTACCTGAGCTTTTCCTAACGAAGCTAGATAAGTGTTGTAATTTTTTGAAATATCAACGAGAGTATCATTAAGCTGCTTCACCGTAAGCATAGTGTAGGCATTGTCTATACTCTTTTCATCCATATCTACATTATCAATCTCAGAAAGGTCAATATTGATCGTGTAGGTCTCAAAATAACTTTTGACGAAAGGCTCACGTTTTTGTTTTCTAAAATCTTTTTGCTCGACCTCGTCATAGTAATTTCCGTCAATCAGTTTTAACGAAAGCACGTTGTCGCCCTCAGCGCTAATGAGTTCGCCCTCACGCGCTTTAATCACCGTGTAATTACCCACGCGGCTGGGATCTTTTTGGTAGATGATCACATCTTTTAAAAATTGACCTTTGTCACCTTGTTTATCGGCGACTTTCATCACGTAATCTTCGCCAATTGTTGTGTATTGTCCTTTTGTGATCGCCATCGCAGGTTTTACTTGAGCGATGTTTCGGCGGAGGTTAAGCGACTCAAACTCTGCAGCAGGAATCACATAGTTTGCAAACAAAAAGGAGATTCCTGCCAGAGCTAAAATGAAAATTGTGAGACTGCGCATAGCGCGCTGTAACGAGATTCCGGTAGATTTCATCGCGGCAAACTCATAATTCTCAGCAAAGTTTCCGAAGGTCATAATACTGGTAAGCAAAACCGTTAAGGGCAGAACCAGTGTAACCAGGCGGGGAGAGAAATAGAGCAGGAATTTTACGATGATCACGAGATCAAGATCTTTTCCGGCCAGCTCTTTTATATAAAGCCATACCGTCTGTAGCACAAATATGAACATCAAAATGATGAACGTGCTTAAAAAATTCTTGATAAACGTGAGTAGTATGTACCGGTCAAGGATCTTCAAGAGAAAACTAGTCTAAATTATTGATGTAATAATCTCCGTATTTTGAAGCGTCAAAGGTAAAAAGATTACCCGGTAAAGGTTGGTCTGTCTTAAACGAGTTGACAGTAATGGTGATCTTACTTCCGTTGTTTTGGGTCATAATCAAGCGATAAATGTGCTTGGTTTGTGCGTCAACGCCCAATAAAGCCGATTTTAATTCGCTGTTAGAATCCATTGGCGTAAGCTTCACATATTGAATTTTACGACCATTTACATTTTGCTCAATATCCCATTTATAGGTGTAGCCCTCGTTAAAAAATGTAAGCATTTTAGAAGGCGTAATGGCATCGTCATCTCCCGGATCTTGAGTAGAAATGGTGATCTCTTCATCTTCAGGAACGATAGTGTATAATTTTTTACCATCATACATTTGTGTAGTTCCCATCAGATTTAATTTGTATTTATCACCATCTAAGGTCACATCACCACGCGTTTCTTGATTGATTCCGGCGGCATCATTAGACAAGCCGTACTTAAAATCAATAAACATATTGTCATAGGTCTTTACCTTAGCAGAAACCTGATCTAACAGTTTTTTTGCCTTGGCATCCTGCGCAAATGCACTGCTTACAGAAACCAATGCAACTAAGGCAAGCGTAAAAATCTTTATTTTAGAAAAATTCATGTTATTCATTGTTTAATTGTTGATGTAATGCATTCATATCAGACACGAGTACCTGTCTTGCTTTACTACCTTCAAACGGACCAACAATACCGGCAGCTTCTAGCTGATCTATAATTCTTCCGGCACGGTTATATCCTAATTTTAATTTCCGTTGTAATAAAGACGCGCTTCCTTGTTGCGCTGTTACAATAACTTCGGCAGCTTCCATAAACAAGGCATCCCGGTCGCTTGCATCTATATCAAGACTTGTGCCACCTTCTTCACCTACGTATTCAGGAAGTTGATGTGCCTCAGGATACGCTTTTTGCGAGCCAATAAAATCTGTGATTTTTTCAACTTCAGGAGTGTCTACAAATGCGCACTGCACACGTATTAAACTATTTCCTTGGGTAAACAGCATATCACCGCGACCTATTAACTGATCTGCACCCTGACTGTCAAGAATGGTACGCGAGTCGATCTTTGATGTCACTCTAAAGGCAATTCTGGCAGGGAAATTGGCTTTAATGATCCCAGTAATCACATTCACCGAAGGTCTTTGGGTGGCTACAATCAAGTGAATACCAATAGCCCGTGCCAACTGCGCAAGACGTGCAATAGGCGTTTCAACTTCTTTACCGGCGGTCATAATTAAGTCAGCAAACTCGTCAATTACCAAAACGATATACGGTAAAAATTTATGTCCGTCGTTAGGATTGAGTTTGCGCCGCTTAAACTTGGCGTTGTATTCCTTAATGTTACGCGCCATAGCATCTTTGAGCAGGTCGTAACGTTTATCCATCTCAATACACAACGAGTTGAGCGTATTGATCACTTTAGTATTATCAGTGATGATCGCGTCTTCAGAATCTGGTAATTTCGCCAGATAATGGCGTTCAATTTTATTAAATAGAGTAAGTTCAACTTTCTTGGGATCAACCAATACAAATTTGACTTCCGCAGGATGCTTTTTGTACAGTAACGAAGTAAGAATCGCATTCAATCCTACCGATTTACCCTGACCGGTAGCACCCGCCATAAGTAAGTGCGGCATTTTTGCCAGATCGACCACAAAGGTTTCGTTAGAAATGGTTTTACCTAATGTAAGCGGGAGTTCCATTTCTGCATTTTGAAACTTTGGCGAGGCGATGGCTGAACGCATAGAAACAATACGCGCATTCTTATTAGGAACTTCAATACCAATGGTACCTTTTCCCGGGATAGGAGCAATGATACGAATACCCAATGCAGCTAACGAAAGCGCGATATCATCTTCAAGATTTTTGATTTTTGAAATACGTATTCCGGCCTCCGGAACGATCTCGTATAGCGTTACTGTAGGCCCCACGGTCGCTTTAATGTGCGCAATATCAATCTTGTAGTTTTTAAGCGTATCTACAATACGATTTTTATTTTCTTCAAGTTCTTCCTGATCTACGGTAATGCTTTGACCTTTAGTATAGTCCTTAAGCAATTCGATCGTAGGGAAGCGATAATTGCTGAGTTCTAGCGTTGGGTCAAACTCCCCAAAATCTTGTACGAGTTTCGTGCTTAAATTCTCAACGACTTCCTCTTCCTCGACAGTTTCTTCAATTTCGATCTCAAAATCCTCGTCCGCATCTTTTGGAGTTTCTTTTTCCTTAACCGAAGTAGGAGCCGGAGCAGGCTGAGCAGGAGTTGTCTTTAACTGTGGTTCTTCAAGTTTTTCTTCGGGAGCTTCTTTTGGTAATTCAATATTATCTTTGTCAAACGCCGTATCTTCAAACTCATTATCCTCATCTTCTTGAGAATTAAATTCAGAGGCAAAGGCTTGCTTTCGCTTTGCGAAAAAGTGCGCAATATGCTCAGGGGTCAGTTTTAGCCTTACGGCGAAATATACAATCGCAACAAACGCAAGTACAAGAATGGTACCGATCAGCCCGATAAAATCCTGAAGAAAATCATTAAGTTCAAAACCTACCATTCCGCCAAGTAACGGATTCGTTTCTGAGAAAAAACCCAAAAAGGTTGCAAACCAAAGCATTACAATAATACCCCAAAACCAAAAAGATTGAAGTCGTTTTTTAGGCTTGTCAAAAAAGTAATAAAATCCGGTTAAGGTAACCAGAACTGCAATGGTAAACGCGGCAAGACCGAAGCCTTGATAAATAAAGAAGTCGCCAAGAGCAGCACCAAATTTGTTTAGCCAATTTTGAGATTGTAAACTGCGATCGCTTAGATCGTTGAGCGTACTCTGATCTGCCTGCCAGCTGAAAAAATAGGAGATAAAAGAAAACAACAACGCCAGTCCTAGAAGGAATAGAAAACTTCCCAGAACGATCTTTTGTTGTTTAGACAGTACAAAAGAGATTTTTTTGGACTGCTTAGTCGTTTTAGATTTTGCTTTAGTTTTAGTCTTTTTTCTGGCCATTATAAGCGTAAACTCTAGAGTCGCGGTTGGGCTTCAAGAAGCAACTTGAAGCTTCAAAAATTTTTAAAGTATGGTAGCAAAGCCAAAATTTACTGTAAGAGTTTGATTTTGCTACGATTAATAGGTGTAATGCTAGCGCTAACTAATTCATATAAATTGATTAGCGCGTAAAAGTACAAATATCAAACGGTACTAAACTTATAAAATTTTAGAACAGTTTAGGGATATAAATGATACCGCCTATAATTGCCGCGATAACAGCGGCAAAGGTGACCGCTCCCGCAGAAACATCTTTGATCACTCCAATTTTTTTATGGTAATCAGGGTGAATGAAGTCGGCTATTTTTTCAATAGCTGTATTGAGCCCCTCAACCGCTAGAACTAAGCCAATGGCCAGTAATTGAATACACCATTCTACCGAAGAAATCTCGTAAACAAAGCCTAAAACGGTAACCACTAGCGCACACAAACTCTGCACCTGAATGCTAGGTTCGTTTTTGAGGAGTAACCAAGCGCCCTTAAAGGCATATTTAAAGGCCTTAATTCTATTTACTACAAAATGTTCTTTGGTTTCCGGGTCAGTCATACTTTAGTTGAGAACGCTTAAGGCAGCTTCGTAGTCGGGTTCTTGACCAATTTCGGGCACTTGTTCTTCATAAATGATGTTGTGATCAGCATCTAAAACAAGCACAACGCGCGAATGTAGTCCGGCAAAAGCACCATCGGCAATTTCTAGCCCGTAGTCTTTACCAAAACTACCATCTTTAAAGTCAGAGAGTGTTTCTACGTTGTCAAGACCTTCGGCACCACAAAAACGTGCTTGAGCAAATGGTAAATCGCGTGAGATACAAAGTACAGCCGTATCATCAAGAGCTGCAGCATCTTTATTAAAATGTCGTACTGAAGCAGCGCAAACCCCGGTATCTACACTTGGGAAAATATTCATCACAATGCGTTTGCCTTTGTAATGCTCAAGACTTACTTGAGCAAGGTCTTTTGAAGCAAGTTTGAAGTCAGGAGCAGCGGTGCCCACTTTAGGGAGTTCACCAGAAGTATGCGTAGTATTTCCGCCTAGGGTAATAGTAGCCATAGTTTTTAAATTGAAATTAGATCGCCCAATCTTTGGGACTTCAATTGTGTTAGTAAAGAGGAATCTTTTTAGCAATCAATGCGCACACAATTGCAACGTAAATGTACTTATAAGCTAATGGACCTACAATTAAAGGAATGCTAAATTGAAGCGGTAATCACTATTTAGAAGATAGGAGCGCGTAATTTGATTTCCGTGCATAAAAAAAGTCCTCAAATCAACTGACTTGAGGACTCTTTTCAATAAAAAATCTAACCTACATTATTTATTGGCATCGCCAAAGGGTAACATCTTGATGCACAAACTCTAATCAAAATGATTTTGAACCTGTGTCTCGTGAGCCAATCTATACAGATGGGCATACCCAATGGCAATTTATCTGTCGATAGAACCTAGAACCTTTTGCGCAAAACCGTTTGCTGCATCACGTTCAGACATTCCATCTGCTATCATTTGGTGCATTTCTACTGCTCCACAAAGATTGGTGATCAATTCACCTACAACATCCATATCGTTATCTGTACACGAGCGGTGCTCGGTAAAAGATTCTAAAACATCAATGGTGTTTTGTAAAGCTTCAGCACTGTTATTTTTCTGTAAATGTTTAATTACTGGTAACTTCATCTACGAGTTCTTTTAGGTTTTCAAACTTGTTGGTTTGTACCTGATTAACAAAAGTTCCGTTTCTAAACGTGGCAAAAGTGGGTAGGTTATCTACCGTTGCCAATTTTCGGCTTTCGGGATATTTCTCTGCATCTACTAAGTAAAACTTAGCATTTTCATTTTCTGAAGCCAGCTTTTTGAATTTAGGCTTCATCAATCTGCAGTTTCCACACCAGCTTGCCATATATTGAACCACAACAGTCTCGTTATCGCTAACTAATTCTGAAAGGTTGTCTTGATCAAGTTCTTGAATCATAAGAATTGAATTTTAAGGTGATTAATTTCTTTAAAAAATGAAGTTGGGTGAAAGAAATTAATTTGATGCTAGGTAAGAAGCAACACCATCACGGTTAGCATTCATTGCGTCTTTACCTTCTTCCCAGTTTGCAGGACATACTTCACCGTTTTTCTGTACGTGTGCATAGGCGTCAATTAAGCGTAAAAATTCTTTTACGTTACGACCTACCGGCATATGATTTACACCTTCGTGAAAAACAGTACCTTCTTCGTCGATCAAATAGGTAGCTCTATAGGTTACGTTATCACCGTCAACAGTTAATACACCGCTTTCTTCATCATAACGCTCGTTAGTCACATCAAGAATACCAAGGCGGTTTGCTAAGTTACGGTTAGTGTCTGCAAGAATTGGATACGTTACACCTTCAATACCACCGTTATCTTTAGGAGTGTTTAACCAAGCAAAGTGTACTTCTGGAGTATCGCAAGAAGCACCAATAACAATAGTGTTGCGCTTTTCAAATTCATCCATAGCAGCCTGAAAAGCGTGAAGCTCTGTAGGGCATACGAATGTAAAATCTTTTGGATACCAGAAAAGCAATACTTTTTTGTTTTTGCTCTTTGCTTCTTCAAGGATGTTTACTTTAAAAGTATCTCCCATCTCGTTCATAGCATCAACTGCAAGATTTGGAAATTCTTTACCTACTAATGTCATATTGTTTGTTTTTAATGATTTATTTCTACTGCAAAAATAGCAGGGAAAAACCAGTATTTACAAGATATAAATGCAAACAAATTATTTCAGTATAAGAAATGCTTATGCTTAGTAGAGGAAATCTATTTTTTTAGGATTGTGCTAAATTATAGTCGAGGAAACTATCAAAATACTAATATATCTGAAGCTATTTTGCGAGGTTGATAACGCAGTGTTTTTAACTAATTTCCGTAGCTATTAAATTTAACAGTTTAGGAAGCTTTAGCCTCTTTTAAACTGCGGATTTTGATACGGAAAGCCGCAAAGATCAAGGTCATAAATGGGCTCAGCCAGTTGAAGATCGCATACACAAAATAATCAGCTACCGAAACTCCTAAAACACCACTTTGGTAGGCTCCACAAGTATTGTAAGGCACCAATACCGAAGTTACTGTACCGCTGTCTTCTAGGGTTCGGCTTAAATTTTCAGGAGCCAGACCTTTGTCTTTATAGGCTTTTGCATACATTTTTCCGGGAACGACAATCGCAAGATATTGATCACTCGCAGTAGCGTTGAGACCTATACACGTAGCCACCGTACTGGCAAAAAGGCCAAAGGTGCTTTCAAAAAGATTCAACATAAATTTACTAATACGTGCCAATGCTCCAATGGCATCCATCACGCCACCAAAGGTCATTGCACAAATGATGAGCCAGATGGTGCCCAGCATACCTGCCATTCCGCTTGCGGCGAACAAATCATTGAGATTTTCATTAGTCGTTTCTATAGCCGTATCTACAGTAATGGCATTCATTATTCCTTTATATCCGCTTTCTAGACTCAAGGTTTCGCTACCGCCTAGAGTGGCAACGATTTCCGGTTGAAAAATAAGAGCGGCAATTCCGCCTAAAAGTGTACCAATCAATAGTGCAATAAGCGGAGAGGTTTTTTTAACGATCATAAAAATGACGATTGCCGGAACCAGAAAAAGCCACGGACTAATAGTAAATGCGTCATCAATAGCTGTCAAAATCACTGAGGTATCGGCGTCACCGCTAGTCTCTATATTAAAGCCAATAATGATAAATACGATTAATGTTATAGTCACCGTAGGCACAGTGGTATACAACATATATTGAATGTGCGTGAACAAATCTGTCCCCGCCATTGCAGGAGCAAGGTTTGTCGTGTCGCTCAAAGGTGAGAGTTTATCTCCAAAATACGCGCCAGATAAAATAGCTCCGGCAGTCATTCCTAAAGAGATGCCTAAAGCATTAGCAATACCTATTAATGCAATACCTACGGTAGCAGAGGTCGTCCAACTGCTTCCGGTGGCCACCGATATTATTGCGCAAATCACAACGCAAGCGGCTAAAAATATAGACGGATTTAAAATTTGGAGTCCGTAATAAATCATTGTAGGGATGATCCCGCTAATGAGCCAAGTTCCTGCAAGGGCACCCACCATTAAGAGGATTAAAATGGCCCCTGCGGTAGATTTAATATTCTGCGCAACTTCTTCCATCATCGTATCAAAAGAAGTTTTATTAAAAATCCCCACTAAGGCAGCTACGGCTGCTCCCAATAGCAAGATGAACTGATTAGAACCGCTGAGCGCATCATCACCAAAAACAAATACATTGTATGCCAGCATCCCAACAAGAGCTATAATAGGAATTAAAGCCTCCCATATAGATAATTCTCTGTTTTCTACAATTTCTTGATTTTTTGGATCCTGATCCTGATTGCTCATAGGTGTTTTTTAAGATGCTTACAATAATAAACATTCTGTAGAATATAGTTAAAAAGTATTTTGATCACTATCAAAACACACAGTGCTATGCTAAAAGCATTTGTTTCGATAAGAAGCGCATTTAATCGATTAAGTGTTGTTTTGTAAGAATTGTTTTTTACTTGTGTTAAATAGCTGTTTAGCAGTTGACTAAATTGATTTAACGATTATTTTTGCAACGCCTCAATCATAATTTTATGAAAAAACTCATACTCTCATTCGTTTTTCTTTGTGTTTATTTTGTTGCTCCAGCACAGGTAGGAATTGGGACAACCTCACCAGACCCATCAAGTATTTTAGATTTATCGTCAAGCGCTAAAGGATTTATCGCTCCTCGAATAAGTTTAAACTCGGTTTCAAATAACAGCATTGATGGTGTAAATACCAATGCCAATGGTTTGATGATCTACAACACAAACGCTTCTGTAACTGGAGGAAACGGTGTGGGCTATTATTACTGGAATGGAAGTACGTGGACGGCGATGAAAGCTGCAGCATCTTCAGGTAATAATTGGGCGTTAACAGGGAATAGTGGTACAAATTCTTCGACAAATTTTTTAGGTACTACCGATGGGCAGCCGCTGAATTTTAGAGTTAATAATATTTCAGTGGGAAGTATTAAAACGAATAACTCTTTACATTTTGGTAGGGATGCAGCAAGTAATGGAAGTAGATCTGTTGCTGTTGGGTACGAAGCAAGTGCATCAGCAGAAGAGTCTGCAGCATTTGGAAGAGCGGCAATTGCATCTGGAGCAAGATCAACAGCTATTGGGTATCAAGCAGCAGCTTCTAGAGAGGAATCAACAGCTTTAGGAAGATATGCAAGAGCTTCTGGCGCACGGTCGACAGCAACAGGGTTTGAAAGTCGAGCTCAGGGTGATGAGAGTGCTTCATATGGACGTGGAGCCAATGCTAGCTCTGCAAGATCAACAGCCATTGGTTTTGAGACGACTGCTACAGCAGATGATGCCACTGCTCTAGGGCGGAATGCAGATGCTAGTGCAGCACGTGCTACGGCTACAGGCTTTAATGCCAACGCCAGCGCAGATGATGCTTCTGCGTATGGAAGGGATTCAAATGCAAGTGGAGTGAATGCTATTGCTTTAGGCGCTAATTCTTTAGCTACAAAAAACGCTTCTGTAGCAATAGGTAATCAAGCCAAAGCAAAAGATTATGATCATACCTTAGCAATAGGTAATGAAGCAGTGGCCGCGGGAGGAGTAAGTTCGATTGCCATCGGAAATATAGCTAAGGGCAGTAATGAATATGCAATTGCTTTGGGATATGATGCCGAAGCTAAGAGCGGTTCTAAAAATATTGCAATCGGATATAATTCAACTTCTTCAAATTCAGATAATGTTGTAATTGGTACTGATGCAACGTCTAATTCACTTAATGGTATCGCTGTAGGAAAGGGATCCTATGCAAAAGACGCAGATAATACGTTGGCTATTGGGTATAACAGTAGAGCGGATAAGTCAAATGCGACGGCATTAGGTAGTCAAGCGTATGCAACTGCTATAAATACAACCTCTTTAGGTTATAATTCAGATGCGACTGCAGATAATGCGACTGCTGTAGGTTATGAGACCAAAGCAAGAGGGATTTCTTCCGTAGCAATTGGTGATCGTGCAGAAGGGAATGCGTTGAATACTGTTGCCATTGGTTACTCGACTGTAGCAACGGCAACTAATTCTCTTGCTATTGGCGATGATGCTTATACAAATAAAGCTTTTGGCTTAGCAGTTGGGTATTCTGCAGACGCTCAAGGTGACTATTCAATAGCTTTGGGTGCAGAAAGTTACACGAGCGAAATAAATGCTACTGCAATTGGTAGACTTTCTGATGCTCAAGGTGCACAGTCTATTGCCTTGGGTTATGACACGTATACTAACAAGGCTAGTGCAGTTGCTATAGGTAACAATGCCGAAAGTACAGGAGATGATGCTTATGCTTTAGGAACAGAAGCAAGAGCGAGTAATACATCTGCTATTGCCTTAGGAAAGCTAACAAATGCATCTAGTGACGATGCTATTGCCATCGGAAGACTGGCAAATTCTAGCGCGAGTAATACAACAGCGGTAGGTCAAGGAGCCAGTGCAACAGCATTGAATAGTTCAGCTTTTGGAACGGGAGCTATAGCATCTGCCTCTGGAGCTACGGCTATAGGTAAAGGAGCTATTGCAAGTCAACAGAAAACGATTATTCTTGGAGCTTCAGATAATAGCGTAGGTATAGGAACCAGTACTCCACAACGAAAGTTGCACGTCAACAATGGTTCAATACGAATAAATGATGGAACAGAAGGAGCAGGTAGGGTATTAACTTCTGATGCTAATGGTAATGCAAGTTGGCAATCTATATCTGGTATTCCCCAAATTGTTGCTGCAGGATTAGTTCAGGAAAATGGAACAGCCATCAAAATTACTGGAGCAACGGTGACAAGACTTAATTTAGGAGACTATCAAGTTACATTTACATCTGCAAGAGCTTCTGCCAACTATATAATTAATCTAGCAAATATTGATTGTGGTGGTAATTGTGGCGGTACATCTTATGATGATCCCGGTATCACGTATTATGATCGTGAAACTACAGGTTTTAAAGTCAATATAGGGGACAGTGATAATGGTAATACACAAAAAGCGGATATAGATCTAGAATTCACATTTTCTGTCATTGATTTTTAAAACTACAATTGCACACCCTTTTTAACTGTCGTACCTTTATACTTCTTAAACAGAAATCAGTATTATGAGTACATACGACGTTGCGGTCATTGGTTCCGGTCCCGGAGGTTATGTGGCTGCCATTCGCTGCGCCCAATTGGGTCTTAAAACAGCAATCATTGAGAAATATGCAACTATGGGCGGTACCTGCCTAAATGTAGGTTGTATTCCATCTAAAGCCTTGTTAGATTCTTCGCACCATTATGAGGATGCGGTTAAGCATTTTGAAGAGCACGGGATCGAGATCCCGGGCGAGGTAAAGATCAATTTAGAAAAAATGATGGGGCGTAAAGCTTCCGTAGTGGAGCAAACTACTAAGGGAATCGAGTTTTTGATGAGCAAGAACAAGATCGATACCTATCAAGGAGTGGGTAGTTTTAAGGATAAAACCCATATTCATATCGCAGTAGCGGAAGGGGATGATGTGGAGATTGAAGCAAAATATACCATCATCGCGACCGGAAGTAAACCTGCAAGTCTTCCATTTATTGACATCGATAAGGAGCGCATCATAACGTCAACCGAGGCCTTAAAACTTAAAGCAATACCTAAACATCTTATCGTTATTGGCGGTGGTGTTATTGGCCTTGAATTGGGACAAGTTTATAAACGCTTAGGTTCTGAAGTTACTGTGGTTGAATATTTAGATCGCATCATCCCAACAATGGATGGGGCTCAAAGTAAAGAGTTGACCAAAGTGCTTAAGAAGTCAAAAATGACGATCAATACTTCACATAAAGTGAGCGCAGTAGAGCGAAATGGTGAGGAGGTAATCGTAAAAGCGACCGATAAAAAAGACAAAGAAGTAGAATTTAAAGGGGATTATGTCTTGGTTTCTGTGGGACGTAAAGCCTATACAGACGGGTTGAATCTTGATGCGGTTGGTCTTAAAACAGACGATCGTGGTCGAGTGGAAGTCAACGAACACTTGCAGACTTCTGTTGATAATATCTATGCGATCGGTGATGTCGTGCGTGGCGCGATGCTAGCACATAAGGCGGAAGAAGAAGGCGTATTTGTTGCGGAAACATTAGCCGGTCAAAAACCACATATCGATTATAATTTGATTCCGGGAGTGGTATATACTTGGCCGGAAGTTGCTTCTGTAGGTAAAACCGAAGAGCAATTGAAAGAAGCGGGTACGGCTTACAAAGCTGGTCAATTCCCAATGCGTGCATTAGGGCGTTCTAGAGCTTCTGGTGATATTGATGGTTTTGTAAAAATTCTTGCAGATAAAGAAACCGATGAGGTGCTTGGGGTTCATATGGTGGGCGCTCGTGTAGCCGATTTGATTGCTGAAGGTGTGACGGCTATGGAATTCCGTGCTAGTGCCGAAGATATAGCGATTATGTCTCATGCGCATCCTACGTATGCTGAAGCAGTAAAAGAAGCGGCGCTCGCTGCTACTGAAGATAGAGCATTACATATCTAATACTATTAGAATTCATTTAAAACCCTTTTCGACTGAAAAGGGTTTTTTTATTGGCACCGCCAAAGGGTTTAGTATTCCGTCCCGAAAGCTTTCGGGATGGCTCTAAATAAAAAAATAATCTCAACAAATACCTTGTAGAGGTCAATCAAGTTTACTTGAAAAACTATGAAAGCGATTTATATAACTCAAGCCGGAGGCCCCGAAGTTTTGCAGCTGCAAGATCTGGAGCTTACTGAATTAGAATCTAATGAGGTGCGTATTGCGGTAAAAGCTTCTGGCGTCAACCGCAGTGATATTCTTACCCGTAAGAATCCTGATGCGTATGGCGGTGATACCCCTAAAGCGCAAATTCCGGGATTAGAGGTTTCAGGGACGATCACCGCTGTAGGTGCTTCGGTTGATAATTTTAAAATTGGTGATGCGGTTTGCGCTTTGGTTGCCGGTGGTGGCTATGCGACGCACATTCACGTTGATGCTCGTTTATGTCTTTCAATACCTAAAGGCCTGAGTTTTGTAGAAGCAGCAGCACTTCCTGAAGTGATTTTTACAGTTTGGTTTAATGTGTTTCAGCAGGCCAAAGCGGTAAATGGCGGAGGTTTACTCATTCACGGCGGCACAAGCGGAATTGGAGTTATGGGGTTGCAAATCGCCAAAGCTTTAGGGTTACAAACGTATACCACTGTAGGAACTCAAGAGAAAGTGCAGTTTATTGAAAAATACGCCTTGGCCAAGGTGATTAATTATAAGGAAACGGACTTTGAACAAGCTTTTAGCGAAGAGAAAATCGATGTGATTCTGGATATGGTTGGCGGTGATTACACCCAGAAAAACTTGAATATACTGCAGAAAAATGGTCGGCTTGTGCATATCAACGGAATGAAAAGCTTAACGCCTACCATCAATTTATGGACGGTGATGAGCAAACAACTTTTAATAACCGGAAGCTTATTAAAACCGCAGGCTATTTCCGTCAAGAAACAGATTGCAGACGAGGTGGCGCAGACTGTTTGGCCACTACTAGCTTCAGGCGAAATTAAGCCAGAAGTGTATCGTGTGTACCCTCTTGAAGAGGCTGCTCAAGCCCATCAACTTATGGAAGACAGTGACCACATTGGCAAAATTATTCTAGAACCCCAGCATTAAAATATTGCGATGACCCATACTAATAAACAAACTCATTATGCGATAGATACTTCTAATGCACCCTTGAGTAAACAACAACTTAAAGAATTAAAAGATCAAGCGTGGCTGAAAGAAGAAGCGGGGGCGTTTGGTTTGGTGTTTTCTAATCACACACTCGACGCGTATTTAGACGAAGAATACCGTCACGGTAATTCCGTATTGACTAAAGATGGAGACCTTCTAAAAACAAAATCCAGCGGAGAACGTAAACGCTTGTTGCTCGCGTACCAACTTGCACAGAATCCTGACTTTTTAATATTAGACAATCCTTTTGATGCTCTCGATGTACAACGTGTGGCATCATTAAAAACAGAATTACAAGAATTGGCTAAAAGCACCGTATTGATTCAGCTTTTTCGCAGAAGCGATGAGGTGCTTCCGTGTTGCACGGTAGGCTTAACGTATCAAGAGGGCCAATTTGTAAAGGTAGATTTAGTTACAGAACAGCATACTTCGGTTTCCATAAATCACGAACAAAAACTTCCGGAGCCTTTAGAGGCTTTTAAGAATGTACCAGAGGAACTTATATCATTTAAAAATGTTTCAGTTTCCTTTGATGAAAAACCGGTGTTGAAAGATATCACTTGGACGGTAAATCGCGGGACCTCATGGCATTTAAAAGGTCCTAACGGAGCCGGTAAAACTACCTTGCTATCTATGGTAACCGGCGACAGTACCAAAGGTTATGGCAAAGAATTATACCTTTTTGGAAAGAAAAAAGGAAGTGGAGAAACGGTTTGGGAAATCAAACAGAAAATAGGCTATTTCACATCAGCAATGACCGAACGTTTTGATGGTATGCACGATGTGCAAAGTATGATCATTTCGGGATTGTATGACAGCGTTGGTTTGTATCAAAAACCCACAACTTTAGAACAAGCACGTGCCGAAGAATGGTTGGCACTTCTTGGACTAAAACAGTTGAGCGGAGCCCGTTTCAGAACGTTAAACGAGGTTCAAAAACGACTGGTTTTAATCGCCAGGGCGATGATAAAACATCCGCCGTTATTGATCTTAGATGAACCCACTGCCGCACTAAACGAGACCGGAGCGGCTTTGATCGTTTCCTTGATCAATAAAATTGCAGCTTCAAGAAAAACTACAATTATATATGTTTCACATAGAGCAGAATACGGTCTAAAGATGGATTTTACCTTTGAGCTCATTAAAAGTGAGTTTGGTTCAAAAGGAGAGATTTGTACAAGTTGATTTGTACAAGAAATAGGTTTTTTATAACTTTTGAATATTATTAAGAGTACTACACGGTCCTGTATAGATTAAAAGTATATATTTAAAACCACCAATGCACAAGGATTAGTAGTTTAACGCCCCCCAACTATTGCGTTTGAAATCTAAAATAAAAATTTTAGAACAGGATTTTCAGCAACTTAGAAGTGAAAATTCAGAGGTATTTGATTGGATAATCGAAAAGCCTATTTCAGGCTTGCTTTATGTCAATTCAGATCAAGGCGCTTCAGCCTTTTATATCTCATCATCCCTTTGGAACATATTAGGATTTGAATCACCAACGCTAGATGATCAGTCAAAGCTTTGGTCAAAAGTCTTGACTGATTCAGGTAAAGCGCTCATCGAAAAAGCTTTTAATGATTCTACCGAAGCATTCTATAAAACCATTCAACATTTTACGCTTAACGATGCTTCTAACGTAAGCCTCGACTTTGTAGTAGAAGCCTGGGAATATACAGAACAGTCTGGTAAAAAGCATTTCGTTTTAAAATTTCTTGATCGGCAAATTTCCTTTTTGCAAGAAAATATTGATTACTTACAGAAATACAATGAGATCTACGAAGAGACTAATGAGTTGGCTCTGGTAGGCGGTTGGGAGGTAGACCTCACAAATCAGAAAGTTTTTTGGTCTAGCGTGACCAAAAAAATTCACGAGGTTCCTATGGACTATGAGCCCGATATGGATACGGGAATTAATTTTTATAAAGAGGGCTGGAGCAGAGAGAAAATTTATAAAGCGTTTTACGATTGTGTAGATAATGGAGGCTCTTTTGATGCTGAATTTATTATGGTCACCACAACCGGAAAAGAAAAATGGGTGCGTAGTCTGGGAAGAGCCGTTATGCAAAACGGAAAGTGTGTGCGCGTCTATGGAGCTTTTCAAGATATTACTGCTCAGAAAATTCAAGAGGAATCACTACGCAAGACGGAATTACGATTTACTCAAATTTTTGAAAATTCAGCCATCGGAATCATTTTGGTTAATACCAAAAATGAACTACAGTTGGTAAATACAGTGGCTAAAAAGATTTTTGGTTTTGAAGATCGTCCTGAAACCGAAATACTAAAATATACCTTTAAAGATGTTTTGTTGCCAGAATATCTAAACACGGCTATTGAAAAAAGAAATCAATTACTACGTGGTGAAATTGAACACTATAGTTTTGAGGCAGCCTGTTATAACAGATCTGGGAAAGTAATATGGTGTAATCTTAATTGCTCTTTGGTCAACGACGGAAGCGTAGATGATGACTTGATCATAACGCAGGTTGAAGATATTACACAACGTAAAAAATTGCAAAAGAACGCGCTGCAGAATGCTTCTAGGTTTAAAAGAGTTTTTGAGAATGCTCCACACGGAATGGTTCTTTTGGATCTGAAGGGCAATCTTAGAAACGTTAATAAAAGTCTTTGTGATATTTTAGGGTATTCAAAAGAAGAACTTTTAGAAAAATCTATCGAAGATTTTACCTATGCAGAAGATCGCGATGAAGTGCTCACGTATTTTTCAAAAATCGTGGCTAAAGAAATTCCTTCATTTCAATTAAGTAAACGCTATCTGCATAAGGATGGAGAAGTGAGAGAATGTAATTTAACGATTTCAGGCTTGCTGGATGAAAACAGAGATGTTCGCTCATTTATAGCACATGTGGTAGATGTTACTGAGGAACAAAAAGCACAACAAGCTTTAGAAGAAAGTTTGCTGGATCATAAGGCTTTACTCAATGCAACTAGCCGTGTAATTATCGTGGAAACCGATTTAAATCACAGAATTAAGAGATTTAATAAAGGAGCAGAAAACCTTTTAGGATACACCGAAGATGAAGTCATTGGTAAGTTATATCCTGAAGTATTTTATGTAAAAGAAGAAGTGGAAGCCTATGCTAAGCAACTGGAAAAAGAGTACGGGGAAAAGGTAGCTATAGAAGATGTGTTTACATTTAAATTAGGAAAAGGTAAAATTGAATCTAACGAGTGGAACTACATCAAAAAAAGTGGTGACAAACTTCCGGTACAACTTATTGTTACCCCTATAAAAAATGATAAAGGAGAACCTAAAGGTTATCTGAAGATCTCTACAGATATTTCGGCTTTAAAAGCAATGGAAACCTCCTTGCTGCAGGCTAAAGAGCGTGCAGAGCAGGCTAATCAATTTAAGTCAGAATTTTTAGCAAATATGAGTCACGAAATCCGTACTCCTTTAAATGGAGTAATAGGATTTACTGATATTTTAATGCAGTCCAAGCTTGATCAAAATCAGACCAAATATGTAGAGACCATATATTCTTCTGCCGTTTCGCTGCTTGATTTACTTAATGATATTCTAGATTTTTCAAAGATAGAATCCGGTAAACTTAACCTGAGTGAAGAGCGCGTAAACATTGCAGACCTCTGTGCTCGTTCTGTGGAAATGATCAGGCACCAGGCGCATCAGAAGAATCTTGAGGTACTGCTCAATATTTCAACTAAAATTGAAGAATATATCCTTGCCGATGGGTTGCGGTTACGTCAGATACTCATCAACTTGCTCAGCAATGCAGTAAAGTTTACGCACAAAGGTGAAATTGAGTTAAAAGTTCAAGCGCAGGATATTCCTGATGATCCAAATATTAAACGTTTTACTTTTTCGTTGCGCGATACAGGTATTGGTATTGCCCCTCAGAACGTAAAAGAGATTTTTGATGCCTTTAATCAAGGGGATGCTTCTACAACCCGCAAGTACGGGGGAACAGGATTAGGACTTACCATAAGCAATAGACTGCTTGAGTTGATGCACAGCAAGCTTGAAGTTTCTAGTGAATTGGGAAGTGGTACCACATTCTCCTTTAGTGTTAATTTTGCCATTGAGGCTAAAACAGAGCGTGCTACTTTATATTCTCAAGAATTGAAGAGAGTTTTGGTGGTAGATGATAACCAAAATAATCGAGTGATTATCGCTGAATTACTCGCCAGCCGAAAGATAAAAACGATTCAGGCGGCAAACGGAATTGATGCGCTAGAAATTTTGCAAAAGGACACTGATTTTGACTTGGCGCTTATTGATTACGCTATGCCGTACCTAAACGGTCTTGATTTAATTGAGCATATAAGAACAGATTTAAAGGTAACTCAAGAGCGCTTGCCTATCGTGTTGCTGCACAGCTCAGAAGAGGATCAAACTATAAATGATCGCTGTAAAAAACTTGGTGTTCATAATAAATTAGTGAAACCTGTTTTGCGCAAAGTTCTTTTTGAAACTATGGATAGCCTAGGTTTTAGTAACGATCAGTTTGCTCAAAAAGATGACTTTGATGCTATTGAAGATTTACAAGACAAGCTAACAATTATGGTAGCCGAAGATAATCCTGTAAATAAGTTCTTGACCCGAACGATCTTAAATAAAATAGCTGCGCAAGCAAAATTAATCGAAGTAGAAAATGGCGAGCAGGCTGTAGTAGCCTTTAAAAAGAATCACATTGATATCATATTAATGGATATTCAAATGCCGATTTTAAGTGGTTACGAAGCTACGCAACAAATCAGAGCATTAGAACCGAAAGGAGAGCGCGTACCAATTATAGCGTTAACCGCTCGTGCTTTAAAAGGGGAGCGGGAGCGTTGCCTGTCGTATGGTATGGACGATTATATTTCAAAACCTTTAATTCTGGAAGATATTAAAGCTGTGATCAATGCCTTTTTAGAACGAAAAAAGATAACTTTAAAATAATGCTTGCAATACCGTTTTTAAATTGACTGCTGCTCAAAAACATATAATTCTTGTTGATGCTGATCTGGAAGCTCAGGTACGATTTAAATCTAATTTTTCTAGTAAAGAAGTAGAGATCATTGCCTTTACTTCAGGAATGGGAGCCATTCAATACATCAAGCAAACCGGTGCGCCAGATCTTTTGGTGCTTGAAGAAGCAGCTAAGCCTTTAGGAGCCGTACAAACATTAAACTATCTCAAGGATCAAATAGCGTTTACAGCTCCGGTAGTGGTTATTTCAGAAAACTTAGAGGAAGATACAATAGCGGTACAAGCGCAAAAAGTGATTACAAAACCATTTAAATGTGAAGATATCGCTTTCATTAAAGAGCTTTTAATGCTCAAAGAGTTGGCAGGCGCCGAAGAAGAAAAATACTATAAACTCGATTATCTTAAGGAGCTCGCGGAAGGTGATACCGAATTTATAAAAGAAAGTCTCAAGATTTTTATACAAACCGTTCCGCCACAAATTGAAGAACTGACGCAAAATCATGCATCAGAAAATTTTAAGCAAGTTGGCCAACTGGCGCACGCTGTTAAGCCTTCTTTTGAAATGCTTCAAAATTATAAAGCGGCTAAAATTTGTGATGATCTCGCACATCACGCCCAGCCGGACGAAATGGAACATCTTGTTGATCAACTTTTACAAGAGCATCAACAAATAATAACGAGTCTAAAAGCAGATTTTTCTGATTTATAGGAATGCTTCTAAAGCCTTAACAATAAACTCCAATGAAAAAAAATATCCTAGTAGTTGAAGATAATAAGCAGGTTGCTGAAGCCATTGTACATAGTTTGGAAAAAGCAGGCTACACCGCTAGAGTATGTTCTGATGGAACCGCAGCCATCGAAAATTTAAAGAGCAGCATCTTCCACTTAGTGATTATCGACTTATTATTACCCTTCACTTCAGGTATGAACGTTATAAAATGGTCAAAAACCGAATTTCCAACCTTACCCATTATCGTATTGTCTTCAATTTTAGATGAAAATATAGTAACGCGAACATATCTAATGGGCGCTTATGATTATATCACCAAGCCATACCACCCTTCACGACTATTACAAAGTGTCGAAAAAGGGCTAAAGCAAGCAGAATAAGATTTCTACTTCTATAAGCGTTTATTTTATACCTTTGCAAATCAAGATGAAGCAGGTAGCAAAACAAATAATGGCAATAGTTCTGGCATTCGTGGTCGTTTGTACGACAATGTCATTTACTATAAATATGCATTATTGTGGCGAAACTTTAGTTGATTACACGGTGATCAACAAAGCCAGTTCTTGCGGAATGGATCAGATGGCTAGTTCTTTGAGTAACACTGACTGTGAACAACAAGTCACTCAAAAGTCGTGCTGTCAAGACAAAACTTTTTCTGCTGCCGGCCAGAACGAATTGAAACCTAGTTTTACTTCGTTTTCTTTAGAGCAACAGCTTTTTGTAACTACTTTCTTTTACGCTTATGCGGCGCTCTTGGCCCCGCAAACCTCTGCTTCAACAGACTTCTTTGCGTATACTCCTCCTCAGCTCGTCAGGGACATTCAGACCTTAGACGAGGTTTATTTAATTTGATAGTTATTGTTTAGACATTCTTCGTCTAAAATGTAAGGTTTTCGCATCCGCGAAAAAACTGCTGTACTTCAGTTTTTAACAAATACATTTTTATGGCGTGACCTTAGAAAGCTATGTTCTTAAGGCTATACCGGTAATTTAAAATGTATTTGTCGCGAGTGCCTCGGACTTACCCGCGAATCATTTACTTCACACAATATCCCTCATTTTTATGCTCAACCAAAGCATTAAATTTTTTATCGAAAATAAGCTAGTCGCTTTTTTTACTCTTAGTCCTCCTTTTGGGTTGGGGGATCGCCACGGCACCCTTCAATTGGGATGGTATTTCAGAAATTGCGAGAATTCCGAGAGCTCCCGTTGCGGTGGATGCAATTCCTGATCTTGGGGAAAATCAGCAAATTGTTTTTACCAAATGGCAAGGGCGCTCGCCGCAGGATATTGAAGATCAAATTACATATCCTTTAACTTCTGCGCTTTTAGGAATTCCCGGAGTAAAAACTATACGCAGCTCTTCCATGTTTGGTTTTTCGAGCATCTATCTCATTTTTGAAGAAGACGTCGAATTTTACTGGAGTCGAAGCCGCATTCTTGAAAAGCTCAATTCACTTCCTGCAAATCTTCTGCCGGAAGGGGTTAACCCATCTTTGGGACCTGATGCTACCGGTTTAGGACAAATCTTTTGGTACACTCTTGAAGGTCGCGATGCTGATGGAAACGTCACCGGCGGCTGGGATTTACAAGAACTGCGCAGCATTCAGGATTATTATGTGAAGTACAGTCTGGCTTCGGCTGGTGGTGTTGCTGAGGTGGCATCAATAGGAGGGTATGTACAGGAATATCAGATTGACGTAAACCCAGAACTGCTAAAACAATACAATATAAGTCTTGATGCACTGGTCAAGGCGGTGAAGTCGAGTAATGAAGAAATTGGCGCCCAAACCCTAGAGATCAATAAGGCTGAGTATCTGGTACGGGGTTTGGGTTATATCAAGTCTCTTGAAGATATCGAAAATGCCGTAGTGACCTCAGAAGCTTATACGTCGATCCGTGTTAAAGATGTGGCTCGCGTCCATATGGGGCCGGCTCCACGCCGCGGAATTTTAGATAAAGAAGGCGCTGAGGTGGCAGGCGGAGTAGTAGTAGCGCGCTACGGTGCTAATCCTATGGAGGTCATCACCAATGTAAAGGCACAGATCAAGGAACTTAGCGCGGGCTTACCATCAAAAACTTTAGCTGATGGCAGAACCTCTCAGCTTACCATTGTACCGTTTTACGATCGTACCCAGTTAATAGAAGAGACTTTGGGCACACTTGATGAAGCCCTCACTATGGAAATCCTGATTACCATTCTTGTGATCGTCGTAATGCTTTTTAACCTAAGGGCTTCCCTGTTAATTTCCGGTTTACTTCCTGTGGCTGTCTTTATGGTTTTTATCGTTATGAAGCTTTTTGAGGTTGATGCAAATATTGTTGCGCTCTCCGGGATCGCTATTGCAATCGGGACGATGGTAGATGTAGGGGTAATTCTTACCGAAAATATGATTCGGCATCTAGAAGATGCAGATAAAAATGACTCAAAACTGTCATACAACACCCTGATCTATAATGCCACGGCAGAAGTTTCGGGCGCTATTGTTACCGCTGTGCTCACTACCATTATAAGTTTTATTCCGGTATTTACATTGATGGGTGCAGAGGGTAAATTGTTCCGCCCCTTGGCGTTTACTAAAACAGCAGCACTAACCGCCTCACTCATCATCGCACTTTTCTTGATTCCGCCTTTTGCGGCTTTAATTTTTAGAAAACGAAAATTTAAATCAACGACACAAAACGTAGTTTATGCACTTCTCATTCTTATAGGAAGCATCGCAGTGTTTTACGGTGTTTGGCTGGGACTTGTATTGATCGCTTTTGGAATGCTGTACTTTTTACGCAAAGCGAAAGAACTTCCGTTTCAAAACCTTAAACATGCTGAGATCATAATTACTGTTATAGCGATCGTTTTCTTGTTGGCAACCTATTGGAGACCTTTAGGTTTCAACCGAAGCATTTTTATAAACCTCGTCTTTGTAATCCTGATTTGCACGTTGTTTTTTGGCCTTTTTTGGGTTTTACGACGGTTTTATGACCGTATTTTAAGATGGGCATTAGCAAACCGACTCTTGTTTCTTGCCCTACCGGCGACCCTGCTGATCAGTGGCGCTTGGATCTATTCAAAAATGGGTAAGGAGTTTATGCCGGCACTCAACGAAGGAACTTTCTTGCTGATGCCTACTTCGCTTCCTCACGCAGGCGTGGAAGAAAATAAACGCGTGTTGCAACAACTCGATATGGCTGTGGCGAGTATTCCCGAAATAGAAACAGTCGTCGGCAAAGCAGGCAGAGCTGAGTCTGCACTTGACCCCGCGCCTTTGTCAATGTATGAAAATATTATTCAGTACAAACCTGAATATATGTTGAACGCAGACGGAAGTAAGCAACGGTACAAGGTGGATGAGCAAGGTTATTTTCTGCTACAAGATGGTAGCAAAGCGTACAATCCCAATATGCAGACTGAAGCGGTTGCAGATGAAACGAGTATGAAATTTCCGGTGACTGCTGAAGATTTAATAGAAGATGAAGCGGGAGCGTATTATCGCAACTGGCGTCCAGAGATTCAATCTCCTGACGCAATCTGGAATGAGATCGCGCGTGTAACGCAACTTCCCGGAGTGACTTCAGCTCCAAAGCTTCAGCCTATAGAAACCCGTTTAGTAATGCTGCAAACAGGTATGCGTGCGGCTATGGGAGTTAAGATCAAAGGGCAGAATTTACAGCAGATCGAAGCGTTTGGCTTTCAGCTTGAAAAACATTTAAAACAAGTTGAAGGCGTAAAAGCCGAAGCGGTTTTTGCCGATCGAATCGTGGGAAAACCCTATTTGCTTTTAGATATTAAACGAGACCGGCTCGCGCGTTATGGTATTTCGATTGCAGATGTGCAGCAAGTGCTTGAAATTGCGGTAGGCGGAATGCCCATTACTCAAACTGTAGAAGGTCGCGAGCGGTATTCGGTGCGGGTGCGTTACCCTAGAGCGCTTCGGGAACATCCTGAGGATCTTAAGAATATTTATGTTCCGGTGGCGATGGGAAATCCGGTACCACTCAGTGAACTGGTGGAAATACGCTACGAGCAGGGACCGCAAGTCATTAAAAGTGAAGATACCTTTTTAGTGGGGTATGTTTTATTTGATAAGCTAGATGGTTATGCTGAAGTTGATGTGGTAGAACAGGCACAAGCAGTGCTTCAGTCTAAGATAGACTCAGGCGAGTTGGTGGTTCCGCAGGGCATCAACTATCAATTTACAGGAACGTATGAGAATCAGTTGCGTGCAGAGAAGACCTTGACCATTGTGGTGCCTATGGCATTGCTCATCATTTTCTTAATTCTTTACTTTCAGTTTAAATCGGTGAGCACTTCATTTATGGTCTTTACAGGGATCGCGGTGGCATTTGCCGGAGGCTTTATAATGCTTTGGCTGTATGGTCAAGCGTGGTTCTTGAATTTTGAAATTTTTGGAGCGAATCTAAGAGATTTGTTCCATATGAAAACCATAAACCTAAGCGTTGCGGTTTGGGTAGGTTTTATCGCGCTCTTTGGGATCGCTACCGATGATGGCGTCGTGATGGCCACCTACTTAACGCAGACTTTTAGTAAAACGAATCCTTCCGATCGGGAGGGAATTCGGCAAGCTACGCTACGTGCTGCTAACAAGCGCATCAGGCCGTGTTTGATGACCACGGTGACCACAATTTTAGCGTTGTTGCCGGTACTCACATCAACTGGAAGAGGTAGTGACATTATGATCCCAATGGCGATCCCCATATTTGGCGGGATGATCATTGATGTCACCTCGTACTTTATCGTACCGGTGTTATATAGTTGGAAAAAAGAAATAGCCTTGAATTCATGAAAAATAAAATAATCATAGCAAGCATAATCCTACTGGTCACAACAGTTGTTGCGCACGCTCAGGATTTAAGTGCATATATCGCACAAGCAGAAGCTCAAAACCCCGCGCTTCAAGCCTATGCATTGCGATATGACTTGGCCCAAGAACAGGTAAATGAAGTGAATAGCTTACCGGACACTGAATTTGGTGTGGGATATTTTGTTGAAACTCCTGAAACCCGAGTAGGAGCTCAACGCGCGCGCTTTTCGGTTAAGCAAATGTTACCGTGGTTTGGTACTATCGCTAAGCGGCAGGAATATCAAAATGCTTTAGCAGACAATGAATATCTGGAATATGTGATCGCAAAGCGGAAGCTTAGCCTTGAGGTGGCACAAAGTTATTACCAACTTTATGGCATCCATGCAGAAGAACAAGTAGTGCAGCAAAATCTAGACTTACTAGACCGTTTTAAAGAACTTGTACTAAATGCGGTTGAGGTGGCTGAAGCTTCGGTGGTAGATGTACTCAAGCTAGAAATGCGCCAAAACGAACTCAACGCACAACTCGCCATTCTAGACGAACGTAAACACGCTGCAGCCCTTCAGTTTAAAAACATCTTAAACGTGGCTCAGGATACTCCGATACAAATTGTGGATAGTTTGACGATTCCGCAATTAGAAACTAGCGATTCAATCGAAGCGCTTGAAACCAATCCGGAGTTGCTGAAATATGATGCGCTGTATAAAAGTATCACCCAAGCCGAACTGCTCAACCAGCAAGAGTCGGCTCCTAAATGGGGTGTGGGACTTGATTACATTCCGGTCAGTGAGCGAACAGATCTATTTCCTGCAGATAACGGCAAAGATATCGTGATGCCTATGGTATCGGTTTCGGTGCCTATTTTCAATTCAAAGTATAAGTCGGTTACCCGTCAAAATGAGATTCGGCAACAGCGCATCACAGCAGAAAAAGAGCAACGCTTAAAGTATTTAGAAAATCTTTTAGCAGAAGCTAAACAGTATAGAAATGCTGCGCGCATTAACTTTAATGCACAACAACAGAACATTGCTCAAGCGCAAGATGCCGAAGCTATTTTACTCAAAAGTTATGAGACCGGTACGATTGACTTTAGTGATGTGCTTGATATTCAAGAATTGCAATTGAGCTTTCAACGTAAACAAATACAGGCTGTTCAAGATTTTTATAAGCAGACTGCTTTAATCAATTATTTAACCAATAACTAAAACCATGAAAAAGACCTTGAATTTTATAAGTATCGCCGTAGTAGCCTTAAGCTTAGTTTCCTGCGGAAATGATAAAAAATCAAATTCTGACACAGATATCAAATTAGAAGCCCAAGAAGAAAAACCTATGCAAATGGAAGAAGTTGATGAAATGGGCGAAAAAAATAAAGCTTCGGAAGAAGCACCGGAGAACAAAATTGACAATGCGCCGCTTGCCTTTGCAGATAACAACGCCAATGCCGTTTGGGAAGCCTATGTCAAAGTTCAGCAAGCTTTAGTCGCCAGTGATTCAGAAAAAGCAAAACAAGAAGCAGCGCAACTTGCAATGATCTTTGACGAAAGAAATGCAAAACTCAAGACTTTGGCTGAAGGAATAGCCACGACTGATGAGTTGCCGGCACAACGCAAGGCGTTTGCAGCATTCTCTACGGGAGCAAAAGCCTATTTTAAAAGTACCATAAAGGCAGGAACACTGTACGTGCAGCATTGCCCGATGGCTTTTGATGGAAAAGGAGCCGACTGGCTAGCTAAAGATACTGCAGTTACCAATCCATATTTTGGAGCTAAAATGCTCAATTGCGGTTCGGTAACGGCAACCATAACCCAATAAACTAGCGTTATGACAGATTTTTTAAAACAATGGGGTGAAGCGGCGTATACCACTTCGGGATTCTTCTGGATGGCGCTGTGGGCATTTGCACTGGGCTACCTCATAAGCAGTATGATTCAGATCTTTGTTACCGAAAAGCGGATGCAAAAAACCATGGGAGGCAACGAGACTAAAGGCGTCTTGCTGGGAATATTTTTTGGGTTTATCAGCAGTTCGTGCAGTTTTGCAGCGCTTGCTTCGACCAAATCGTTATTTAAAAAAGGAGCGAGTTTTGTAGCAAGTATTGCCTTCTTACTGGCTTCGACCAATTTGGTCATCGAACTTGGGATCATTATTTCCATTTTTTTGGGTTGGCAATTTGTGGTAGGTGAGTATGTAGGTGGTGTATTGCTCATTTTACTCAGTTGGATTCTGATCAGATTGATCAATCCTAAAAAGTTGATTGAGAATGCCCGGAAAAATCTAGGCGAGAAAGAGGATGACACAGATGCAGATTCCAAATCTTGGAAGCAGAAAATGAAATCTGAAGAAAGTTGGGCAAAAGTGGCCAAACAGTATGGGATGGAATGGAAAATGGTCTGGAAAGATGTGACCGTAGGCTTTACCATCGCCGGTATCGTAGCTGCATTTGTGCCCGATGCGTGGTTTCAGACGCTATTTATAGGTTCGGGAGACGGGAATACTGACTTTAGTTTTCTTGAGATTTTAGAACATATAATAGTAGGGCCGGTCGCTGCATTCATCACTTTTATAGGATCTATGGGTAACATTCCGCTTGCGGCTTTGCTATTTGGTAAAGGCGTAAGTTTTGCCGGTGTGATGGCGTTTATTTTCAGTGATCTGGTGGTGTTTCCTATTTTGAGAATCAACGCAAAGTATTATGGCTGGAAGATGTCTCTATTCATCCTGTTTTTACTGTTCACTTCTTTAGTGGGCGCTTCGCTGCTGTTGCACTACGGTTTTGAGGCTTTTCAATTACTTCCTGATCCGAGTCAGGTAAAGGTTCAAGACACCTCTTATTTTAAGTTGAATTACACTTTTTTCCTAAATCTGGCTTTTCTGGCAGGTTCGGGCTATCTCCTCTACCTAGGCTTTTTTAAACATAAAGATATGATGCATATGAAAGAAATGGCGCCCAAGAGTAAAACCTTAGAGCGCACCTTAAAATATGCAGCTTTAGGTTGTTATGTGTGGCTAACCGCAGGTTTATTAATCAAGTTTTTTAACTAAAGCCATTGACATATCTATAATCAAATTTTAATATTCATATAATGACACATACTTATAAAATTACAGGAATGACGTGTGAAGGTTGCAGATCTGGCGTTGAGGCTAAATTGAATGCCGTGTCTGATGTAGATCGTGCAGAAGTCGATCTAAATGCCGGTGAAGCTCAGATCACGATGCATAAGCATATTGCTACGGAAACCCTTCAGCAAGCCTTGCCTTCAAAATATAAGATCTCAGAAACGGAAAATCATGCACAACCAAAATCAAATGTGTTTGAAACTTCAACTGCTGAAACATCACAAAGCAAAATTCAGCAACTTAAACCTTTGTTTTTAATTTTTGCATTCTTGATCGCTGCAGCGGTTTTATTGCATAAAGACACTTGGGACTGGCAGGCAATGATGCTCGATTTTATGGGGATGTTTTACATCGTATTCAGCTTTTTTAAATTGTTAGATCTTAAAGGTTTCCCGGCTAGCTTTAGCATGTATGATCCTTTGGCTAAGGCGATCCCGGCCTACGGTTGGGTGTATCCGTTTATTGAATTGGCATTGGGCCTATGCTTTTTAATGCGGTTTCAGATCACGATTGCACTTATATTGACTTTAGTCATTTTAGGCATTACCACAATAGGTGTTACACGCACGCTGTTGGACAAAAAAGCGATCACCTGCGCTTGTTTAGGTACCGCTTTAAAACTGCCGATGACCGAAGCTACTTTTATCGAAAATGCGCTGATGATTGTAATGGCTCTTGTGATGCTGTTTATTTAAAACCTACTTTATGAAAAAGATTGTAGCATTCAGTTTAACGACATTGGTTCTTGGTTTGGCGCTTGGGTATCTTCTTTTTAATACTTCGGAAGAAGCGAAAGAAGTACCTACGCACGAGCATAGTGAGGATACTGCCTTATGGACCTGCTCTATGCATCCGCAAATCTTGCGAAATGAACCCAGCGATTGTCCCATTTGTGGGATGGATTTGATTCCGGCACAACAAGAAAGCGCAGGATTAGCAGTCAATCAATTCAGAATGACTGAGCGTGCGATCGCTCTGGCGGATATTCAGACGACCGTTGTGGGCAATTCAGGAGAAATAACCTCTGAATTGAAATTATCAGGAACCATAGCCATAAATGATGATCAAGTGGCCACGCAGCCGGCACATTTTGACGGTAGAGTAGAGCGTTTGATGGTTACCTCTGTGGGGCAACAAGTGCGTAGAGGCCAGCAAGTGGCGACTATCTATTCGCCCGAACTGGTTGCTGCACAGCAAGAATTGGTAACCGCGGCAAAACTTAAAGATAAACAGCCAAAACTCTATGAGGCGGTGCGCAACAAGTTTAAAAACTGGATGATCGCTGATGCACTTTTAGATGAAATTGAAACTACCGGAAATACGGTGACGCGTTTTCCAATCTATGCACACGTTGCGGGGGTTGTGCGTGAATTGATGGTAAGCGAAGGTGCGCATATTATGGACGGGAATCCTATATTTAAAGTAGCTAATCTGAATACGGTTTGGGCCGAATTTGACGCGTATGAGCATCAGATCAATCAGCTTAAAATGGGTCAGGATTTAGAAATCACCACAAATGCTTATCCAGATCAGCGATTTAATGCCAAGATCTCTTACATAGACCCTGTGCTCAATAATGCGACCCGAACGGTGACGGTACGGGCTACCTTAACGAATCCCCAAGAAGTATTAAAACCCGGAATGTTTATCGAAACCAAACTAATGGGAGGTGCTTCAGAAACGAACGCGATCACAGTACCGGCATCGGCGGTGTTGTGGACGGGTGATCGTTCACTGGTGTATGTAAAACCTAAAAGTGACCAATCGGTTTTTGAAATGCGAGAAGTTACCTTAGGAACCAAATCTGGGGATTATTATAAAGTTCTAAACGGATTATCATCAGGCACCGAAATTGTTACCAATGGCACGTTTACCGTTGACGCTGCTGCTCAGCTTAGCGGCAAAAAATCAATGATGCATAAGGGTACCGGTTCTGAATTACAAGAAACAGCGCGCAACTATCAGTTATCTGAAGCATTTCAAAAAGAATTAAATGCGGTGTTGCCATATTATTTTGCACTGAAGGATGCTTTTGTGGCATCAGATGCACAAGAGGTGCAAAAAGCATCAGAGACCTTCAGAGAGGACATCGAAGCCTTAAAAGTAGACGGTTCGTCAACCGAAGTTCAGAGACTCCTGGCTACTGTTTTAGAACAAGCGGCGAAAATTTCAAATAGCTCCGCTTTAGCAGAGCAACGCGAAAACTTTATTAGTTTGAATGTGCATTTTATTCCATTGGTGCAGAACAGTACAGCGATAAAGCCTTACCTGTTTGTGCAGCGCTGCCCAATGGCCAATAATAGTCAAGGGGCCATTTGGTTAAGCAATTCTGATGAAATTAAAAATCCGTATTACGGCGAAGCGATGCTCACCTGCGGAAGCACCATTGATACTTTGGGAGATTAAGAACTGAGTTATTTCCTTAATAATTATTGAAGTTTTTAGCATTTAATTCCTTCATAACATATCATTTAACTTGTTGAATTAGAAATAATTATGTAATCAGAGTTTGGTTTGGATTTTGTAATAATTTGTAGAGAAGCTTAGGTAAAACGAAATAAGATTGTATTTTAACCGCTTTAGCAAAAAAACAACGTTTTAGAAAATCAAAAATATACAGTTTAGACTGCCCCAACTGCAAACAGTACTATGACCACATACAGCGTAATTACCGGAACCGGAATTTATTTACCAAAGAAAAAAGTAAGCAACGATGACTTCTTAGATTTTGCTTTTTACGAATCTAACGGAACGCCCATTGCAAAAGATAATCGGTATGTGGTAGATAAATTTAAAGAGATTACCACGATTGAAGAGCGCCGTTATGTAGCCGATGATTTGGTCGCTTCTGATATCGCATATTTTGCTGCAAAAGATGCGATCAAAGATGCGCAACTTGATCCCGAAACGCTGGATTATATTATTGTTGCTCATAATTTTGGAGATGTCAAACACGGTTCAAACCGAAGCGATATGGTGCCGGCTCTGGCTGCCAGAGTTAAGCATAAATTAAAAATCAAGAATCCGGAGTGTGTTGCTTATGACGTTCCTTTTGGTTGTCCCGGCTGGTTACAAGGGATGATTCAAGCCGATTATTATATTAAATCAGGCGACGCTAAAAAAATTCTGGTCATTGGTACCGAAACCTTATCTCGGGTTATTGATTTACACGATAGAGACAGTATGATCTATGCTGATGGGGCAGGAGCGACTATTTTAGAAAGCAGAGAAGCTGACGAGCGCACCGGAATTTTAGCACATAAAACCCGTTCAGACACCTATCGTTATGCCGAAATGCTGACGATGGGATGTTCTTATAATATTACCGAAGAAAATAAGCAGGATCTTTATTTAAAAATGAACGGAAGACGTTTATATCAATATGCCTTAGAAACGGTACCACTTTCCATAAAAGCTTGTTTAGATAAAGCCGAGGTGCCGATCGAAAAGGTAAAGAAAGTGCTGATACATCAAGCAAACGGCAAAATGGACGATGCGATCATAGACCGACTGTATAAACTATACGGATATGAAGAAGCGCCAGAAGGCGTAATGCCGATGATCATTTCGTGGTTAGGAAACTCTTCTGTAGCCACCGTGCCTACTTTACTCGACTTAATTTTAAAAAATAAAGTGGAAGGCCACAGCATTGAAGCCGGAGACCTAGTAGTTTTTGCTTCGGTAGGAGCGGGGATGAATATTAATGCTGCGGTTTACCAATTTTAAAATGTTTTTGTTTGTCGGTGTAAGTACTTGATTGTTATAATTTTGCGCACGTTGTTGAATTTTCAGATTTAATTAATATTATTATTGATAATACTTTTCATAATTAAATCTTAAACATTAACATTTAATTGCAAATTTTAGGTTAAAAACCTTACTTTTGAGAGACTAGGCTCACGGTTATTATTATAAGCAATAATGCTTTTGTGAGTGCTTAACCTCTAAAAAGATTTTGTGACTACAAATACAAAAACTAACAAAGCAACTCACGTAATCGTAGGAATAGGAGCAAGTGCAGGTGGCCTGCAAGCGCTCAATGACTTTTTTGATAATGTTCCTACGGCATCACTATACAGTTATATTGTGGTGCAACACCTTTCTCCAGATCATAAAAGCTTGATGGCAGAGCTTTTAGGGAAAAATACTAAGATTCCTATTGAGGTTATTGAAGATGAAGGCGAGATCAAAGCCAATTGTATTTATCTGATTCCGCCTACTAATAATTTAGTTATTAAAGACGGAAAATTTAGACTTTTAGAGAAGCCCAAAGATAAATCGCTTAACCTGCCTATAGACCTCTTTTTTGAGTCGCTTGCAAATCATTCTAAAGAACATTGCGCCGGGATCATTTTAAGCGGAACGGGAAGCGACGGTTCACGCGGAATTAGAGCCATTAAAGAGAAAGGTGGTGTGGTTATGGTACAACAACCTGAGCAGGCCAAATTTGATGGAATGCCGCGTAACGCCATAAAAACAGGCCTTGCAGATTTTATCGTTCCGGTGGAACGTATAAGTGACGAACTTTCCAATTATTTTGAAGCGCAAAGCAGTATTGACTTTGACGCTGAGCTTTACCAATACGATGAGCGTCTTTTAAAAGAGATTTTAAAAGTGCTTAAAACCAATACCGCACTCGATTTTAGTCTTTACAAACGCCCAACCCTGCTGCGCCGCATTGGTAGACGGGTACGTGTGCTCAAGCTCGATTCACTTGAAGGTTATTTTGAATATTTGAAGACCAACAAAGAAGAGGTTCAAACGCTATACAAAGAGTTTTTAATAGGGGTGACCAAGTTTTTTAGAGATTATAAAGTTTGGGAGCTACTGGCAGAAGATATTATTCCTGAAATGGTCGCTTCTAAAGAAGATGGCGATGTGATCAAGGTTTGGGATGTAGGGTGTAGCACAGGAGAGGAGCCGTTTTCTTTGGGGATTTTATTTTTAGAGGAAATCGAAAAACAAGACAAAGATGTTTCGCTTAAGATCTTTGCAACAGATATTTCTCAAGATCATTTAGATATTGCCAGTCGCGGAAGCTATTCAGAAAATGTATTGAGCGATCTATCTAAGGATCGTCTCAAAAAATATTTTAGAAAGCATGGAGACGATTTTGTTGTAAAAGATAATTTAAGAAAATGCATTATTTTTTCTAATCACGATATCACTAACGATCCGCCATTTAAAAATATGGATGTGGTGATGTGTCGTAATCTTTTGATCTATCTTCAAAACGATGTGCAAACTAAAGTCATTCATCTGCTGCATTATGCGTTGAAGCAAGACGGTATTTTGACGTTAGGCTCCAGCGAATCTCTGGGTGTGCATAAAGATAATTTTGAGGAAATCAATAGAAAGTGGAATATCTACAGAAATATAGAAAGTTCTGAGCGTTTAAAAACCGAAATATTGAATTCTACGGCAGAACGTCAAACGTTTAAACGTCACGAAAACGGAATGAAAAACGGAAACGTGCAAAATTACAGCAACACGCAACGCCTGAAAGAAGAGATCAGTAAGGCAATCATTCAGCAGTATGGGGCTGCAAGTGTGTATATTGATGAGAACTTCCAGATTTTGGAAGCTATGGGCGCTTTTAAAAAATATGCGCAATTACCCGAAGAAGGTTTTACAACAAACCTTATTGATATGCTTCCGGAAGAACTCGCCGGACCCATTAAAAACACTGTGAATAAAGCCAAAAGAAAGCGCTCACAAATCTTGTATAAAGACGTGGAGGTGTATGGCGAGAATGAAGAATTACAAACCCGTCTTGATGTTTTAGTTAAGCCTATTAAAAACGGAGTCGCAGAAGGCGATTTTCATTTTATTATAACGCTTATTGAGCAAGATCGTGAGCATAATAAAGCGATTATCGTTGAGCGTGCTGATATTCACAAATCGTCTCAAGAACGCATAAGAGATCTTGAGGAAGAGCTAAAAGAGACACAATACGAGCTGAGTAATGCGCTTGAAGAAGCAGAAACCAGCAACGAAGAATTGCAGGCGTCAAACGAAGAACTTCTGGCGTCGAATGAAGAATTGCAAAGCACCAATGAAGAATTGCAAAGTGTAAATGAAGAGTTACACACCGTAAATGCTGAGCATATAGAAAAGATGGAAGATCTGGCGATGCTTAATGCGGATATGGATAATCTTCTGGATAGTACCCGAATTGGTACAGTTTTCTTAGATAAGAATTTAATTATCAGAAAATTCACTCCGGCCATCCGGGAGCATTTTCATTTGGTAAAACAAGATATTGGGCGATCCATAGAGAATTTTGTGGCGAATTTTGGCATTCGTAGACGTAAAACCATTGTAGATAACATTAAATCTGTAATGGAAACCGGGCAGGTTTTTGAAAAGCGTATCAAGAGTAAATCCGGGCGCTATTTTCTACAGCGTATTTCTCCGTTCGTTACAGGCCAAGATAAAATTGATGGGGTGGTCATCACCTTTATTGATATTCACAAGGTCGAACAATCACAGGAGCGTTTGCGTAAAAGTGAAGAGAAATTCAAAGCTTTTTATGAGGATGATCCAGTAATGCACGTTACGATCAATTCGCATACTGGTCTGATCTCTGAGTGCAATAAGCTTTTCGTAGAGACTTTGGGCTTCAAAGAGAAAAATGAAATTATTGGTAAGTCTATCTTTGAGTTTTATCCGAAGCGTACGAAGGTTAAAGCAATTGCTTTGTTAGACGAACTCGAAAAATCGGGTAGTATCGCTAATGAAGAATTAATGCTAGAATGTGTTGATGGAGATAAAGTAGATGTATTGTTTAATGCAGAGTTGATGACCACAACTTCTGCTAAAGATACCACCCAATGGCGTTGCACGCTGATGGAGATCACAGATCTTAAAAATGCGCAACAAGAGTTACAAAAGCAAAAAGAAGACCTGGAACGCATCAATACAGATCTAGAACAATTTGTTTCGATTTGTTCGCATGACCTTCAAGAACCGCTTTCGACGATTAGATTCAGTAGTGATTTTCTTTCGAAGAAATTCAGTAGTGAATTGAGTGAAAAAGGTAAAGAATATCTAGGTTATATTCACGAAGCTTCCGGGCGAATGGCAGAGCAGATTAAAGCGCTGCTAGAACACAGCCGCATTGGGGAAGACCTTAAAAAAACCAAAGTAGATGTAGCCGAATTGCTTGAGGTGGTAAAATACGATCTCAACCGAAGCATTAGGGAAGCGAACGCAACTGTAACCGTGGGTAAAATGCCACAAATGATGGCCTACGAAACCGAATTGCGTTTATTGTTTCAGAATTTGATCAGTAATGCTTTAAAATACCGAAAGAAAGACACCAACCCAAGTATTCGAATCTCAACGTTCTCTGATGATGAATACCAGACCTTCGCTATTGCAGATAATGGAATAGGAATTAAAGAAGATGATCTTGAGGCGATCTTTAAGATTTTTGGTCGTGTTCCTACCGAAGAAAAATACGACGGCACCGGTGTAGGTTTAGCGCATTGTAAAAAGATCGTAAAACTGCACGAAGGTAAAATCTGGGTAGATTCAGAGTTTGGTCAAGGAAGTACGTTCTATTTCAAAATTAAAAAATAACTATGGCTCACGGTCCGACGTCACTATATCCCAAAGAAGTTACTTTAACCAATTGCGACAGAGAACCCATTCACATTTTAGGTAAAATTCAAAAGCACGGGTATCTTATTGCCTGTGATGCCACCTCACATATCGTAAATTACTGTAGCGATAATATTGCTCAGATTCTTGCTAAAGGCCCCGAAGCGCTTTTAGGTCAACCTTTAAACGCGGTTTTTGATGAGGTGCAAACGCAGCAGCTTTTAGAGACTAAAGTTGCTGAGAAGGCCACGCCTATACATACCACCATAGAGGGTCAACACTATGCGATGTTAGCTCACCTTAATGAAGGCAATCTGGTTGTAGAATTTGAGCCTCTGGAAGTTGATGCCAATGCTTTTGAATATCAAAATCAATTGGCAGAGATCGTAAGCAAACTCAACGGAGCGGGCGAGGAGCAACGTATGTGCGATGTCACTGCAGATTTGATCAAAGAGTTTTTTGGGTACGACCGGGTGATGATCTATCGGTTTGATGAGCATTGGGATGGAATCGTGGTTTCAGAAGCCCGGGAATCGCATTTAGAAAGCTGGTTAGGCTTACGATATCCGGCGTCAGATATTCCGCAGCAAGCGCGTAAATTGTTTTTAAAACAAGGGGTGCGCATCATTGCAGATGTAACGAGTACACCGGTACACATACAAGCTTTAGGTGGTAAAGAGCAAGAAAACCCTATTGATCTATCGTTGAGCGAAACCAGAGCCTCGTCACCAATTCATATTGAATATTTAGAAAATATGAACGTTGGAGCTTCGCTAACCGCAGCTATAATCTCAGAAGGAGCCTTGTGGGGCTTGATCGCTTGTCATCATTATTCACCTAAATTCGTTGACTTTTATAAACGCCAATCCTGTAAATTTCTAACACAAATATTTTCTAGTCAGCTGGTGCTGCTTTCTTCAAATATCCTTTTACAAAAGCTAAATGAAGCCTCAAAAACACGTAGTCTTTTGATGGAAAAGATCACCAAAAACTGGAATGTTCATAAAGGCCTGACCAAAGGATCACATACGATGCTTGATCTTACTCAGGCTCAGGGTGCGGCCGTGTTTTTAGACGGTAAGCTCAAAAAAGTAGGCATTACTCCTGATAAAGAACAGATACTAGCACTTATAAACCGACTCAAACCTCTTGAGCAGGATGAGGTAATCACCACACAGTTAACAAAAGACCTTCCGGAATTACAGGATATAAAAGCGAAAGCTTCTGGAGTGATGTGTTTGTTTTTGTCTAATCTTAAAAAGGATGCGATCCTTTGGTTCAAATCAGAAAAAATAGAGACCGTTAATTGGGCCGGAAATCCTGATAAACTAAGTACGCTAGATAGCAACGAACGCTTAACACCGCGAAAATCATTCGAAGCCTGGTCAATACAAGAAGAAGGTAAATCGGCTCCATGGGAAGATTATGAGATCGTTGCTGCTCGAGCGCTAAAGCAGGATATTTCTCAAATAATTCTTGAGAAATATGATGAGATCAAGGGCTTGCACAATCTGCTCCAGATCGCTTATGAAGACCTAGAAACCTTCAGTTATAGTGTAGCGCACGATTTGAGAGCGCCTTTACGCGGGATTGATGGTTTTGCACACATCATCAAGGAAGACTATTTTGATCAGCTTGATGAATTTGGCAAAAGTTCCATTAATACGATCATAGGTTCGGCGACTAAAATGAATCAGTTAATTGATGATATTTTAGCATTCTCGATGGTGTCGCAATCAGAGATGAATAAAGATAAATTCTCGATGAACAAGCTCGTTGACGACGTGCTTGGTATTTTGCCTATTTCCCAAGATTATCCTTCGGTTTCTATAACTGTGGCGCCGCAAATGCCTCAGGCCTATGGAGATCGTAAAATGATCGCTCAAGTGCTTCAGAATTTATTGACTAACGCATTAAAATACACGAGAGCGGTTGAGCAGCCTCAAATAACCATCGGTTTTAAGGAACATCAGAATAAAGGATTTTATTTTGTACAAGATAATGGGATTGGGTTTGATCAAAGCCACGAGAAGCGTATTTTTAGACTCTTTAACCGGTTGGTAGGAGACGAGTATGAAGGCTCAGGAATAGGTCTCACTATTGCCAAGCGCATTATAAAAAAACATAAGGGTACTATAGCGGTAATCAGCAAGCCGGGTGAGGGAAGTACATTTTTATTTAATTTAGGTTAAAATTTAATCCGTGGCAGAAGATTATATTTTATCGATAGAAGACAATAACACTGATATTGCTTTGATGAACAGAATATTTCAAAAGAATATTCCGCATTACGGCATCAAACACATCTCAGATGGTCAAGAAGCGGTGGCTTTTTTAGAGTCTGAAGCATTTAGATTGCAGCAGCCAAAATTAGTGCTGCTGGATATTAAAGTACCTCGTTTAAACGGATTGCAGATTTTAAAAAAATTTAGAAAGATCGAGGCGTATTTAGGGATTCCGGTGGTAATGATGAGTTCGTCAGACCGAAAGGATGAAATAACAAAAGCGTATAAATTGGGTGCGAATAGTTTTATTGAAAAACCGCGCACCTATCCCGAATTGTCAAAGGCTTTACCGGCTTTGATTAACTATTGGATTGTTTACAATAAATAATATGATCACAGAAGAATTAAAAATTTTAATGGTTGAGGATAATCCCGCCGATGTGACGCTCCTGAGGCGAGAGATCTTTAAAGTGGCAGAAAATGCTGAGGTGATTGTATGCAACAACCTAACAGATTTTAGACTGAATCTGGTTAATAATCCGCCAGACCTTATTATATCAGATTACAATCTGCCTACGTGTTCTGGTTTAGAGATTTTAGAAGTTGCCCAAAGGTTGACCCCTTCGGTAACCTTTTTATTCATCACCGGTACCATAAACGATGAGGAGCTTGCCGCTGATACCATTCTCAGTGGAGCATCTGGTTATATGCTGAAAAAGAATATCAGCAAATTGCATATTCGCCTGGAGCCTTACCTCAACGCCATATCTAAAAACGGACCGATGATGCATCCGGTGCGTAAAAAAATAGTAGAGAGTAAAAAACTCGTACGCGATATTGAAGTTTTTCTGGAGAATTTTTCTCGTGAAAATATGTCGCATCGCGAAGGAATGCTCAAAATTCAAGAAGACCTTAAACGCCTAAAATCAGGATATGATTTTAAAACACTTAAAGACCCAAACAGCAACTTTACACCAGAAGACTGAAGAAGATAATCTTGCAAAATTTATTCTCGATCACAGTATTGACGTTGCTACATACACTCGTTTACTTCAACAAAATTACCTGGCTTACGCCCGTATAGATCGTATTTTAGAGGCTAATAGCGCTTCCTTAGACGACAATTTAAAGGTGTACGCTGATGCGGCAAAAAGTAAAGCGCTAGCAGAAGATCTAACCGACTTGGATGCTGAAATTCCACAGGTTGAGTCAACTGAAGAACAGTTTAGTAGCGCCTATCTTTTAGGTTTGATCTATGTGGTTGAAGGTTCGATGATGGGAGGTTTGCTTATAAGAAAAAACCTAGAGTCTTGTGAGCATCTTAAAGATAAAACAACGCATCATTTCTTCGGAAAATCAGCACCTGAGGTTATGCAACGCTGGAAGAATTTTACCGGTGCGGTAGAAGCAAAGTCATATTCTGAGCCAGAATATCAAGAGGCTGTAGATGGCGCGCACGCAGCATTTATGATCTTTAAAGATTCTTACAGCTACGCTTAGATTTTCTCACAGTCAAGCATTAGGCTTCTACCATTTTCTAAAGTGGTAAAGAAAATATAGCGATCACCACCGCTTTTAATTTTGAACTTTTTCCGTAAATCGGCTACAGAAGCTTTAAAATTGCGTGTGGTAATATGCGCTTGTGTTCCTTTAAGTAACTGACTGATCGTCTTTTTGGAATACGGAATACGGTCTTTGATTCTAAAACGCCTGCCCGGAAACTCAATCAACTTTTCTGAAGTATAGAGCTGTGTGTTGACAGCCAATTTGTCTAGCGCGTAATGCTTCGAAATCCAGTTAAAGGCTCCCAGCTTAAGCAAAGCTGCATTGGGTTCATAAAGGTAGGTTTGTGGCTCATCAAAGGTGGCTTCAGCAAATTGTAATGCGTCATAATCTACTGTGACCGGAGCATCAAATTCACTCGTAAGATTTACAGCAAAAAGGCTTAAAGCTTTAGTATCATCTTTTTTAGAAAGTATCCACAATAACTCTTTGACCTCATTTTTAACCGCAATGCTGTGAATTTGTAAAACATGCTTCAGTTCACGTAATCCGGCGGTGATATCCAACAACGGGCTCGTTTTAATCATTAGAACATCGGTTTTATCTAATAGCAAGTCTAGGTGTTCAGGGATATTGGGTTCGCAATCCTTCAGCATAAAAACTTTTCCTTTCACCTCATTTCTACGCGATGGATCTGTAAAGATCAGATCAAAATGAGAAGAAGTACCTTTTAAAAGGTCAATGCTATTTTGATTGTGCGTTTGTATATTCTTTGCGCCCAATACTTCAAAATTATGCTGTGCCAGCGCACTGAGTTCAGGATTTAATTCGCAATGGATTACTTCGTCAAAATGCTGACTGAAGTAATAATCATCAATACCAAAGCCACCCGTAAGATCTAAAGCTTTCTTTCCGGAAAATAGGTTCGCTTTATACGCTGCGGTTTCTTCTGATGATGTTTGTTCTAAATTGAGTTTCGGAGGGTATAGTATTTCAGGATGCTTAAACCACGTGGGAAGTTTACCTTCAGCTTTTTGTAACCCAACAAGTTGCTGAGCTAGTTCGGGGCTGCTTATGGCCTCAAAAGGTGAGGAGCTTAATAAAACTTTTGAAACATCTGTTTTATAATGCGCTCTCAGGTATGCTTGAACTTCGGGCTGAAGCAAATTTTTATTAAGGCTCATACAGGTTTTCAGTAAGCTTTTGTACGATCTTATATTCTGAGAGAAACTCTTTTGCGATTACTTTGATCGCTGTGTAGGCAGGAATGGCAACCACCATCCCAAAAATACCAAAGATCAAACCTGCGATGACAATCACCAGAAAAATCTCTAAAGGATGTGATTTTACGCTGCTCCCAAAAATTAAAGGCTGATTGATAAAATTATCGATCAATTGCGCAATACAGTACCCTATAAACACATAGATCATTTTCGGCAGAATCACCGTTTGAAAGTCGGCAGTAAAATTTCCACTAATCACAAGCAGCATCATTACCACGCCACCAACAACCGGACCAATATAAGGAACCACATTGAGCATCGCACAAAACAGCGCTATTGCAAAAGCATTAGGTATTTGAAAGCTTACCAGTAAAATAGCATAGATGCTAAATAGAATCATCAATTGCAGTAAAATTCCTAAGAAATAGCGCGATAGCAATTGCTTGGTTTTATGAAAAACTCTTCGAAATCTTTTTTCCTCACCGGTATTGGCAAAAACGAGAAAACTGTCTAAAAGAAGGTGACTGTCTTTCAGCAAGAAAAATGAAATGAAGATCACCGAAAGTAAGCCCACTATTAACGAACTGAAATTACCCAGAATGCTATTGATAAATGTCGGAATCACCGAAATATCAAAATTCTTTATAAAGTCAGATTGTTTTAAACCTTCTATCAGCGTTACCTGGTCAACACCCATTGCTCGGCTGAATTCTACATTAAGCCGGTTGATATTGTGTTTTACTTCTTCAAAATTGATTTTACTTATATGCTCACTTTGATCAATTAAAATAGGAATAAACAATGCGAGAATCCCCGATATTACAATGAGCACCATAATGAGCGTAGCTATTGCGGCAGCCACGGCGCTAAAGCGGCACTTATTTTTTAAGAAATTTACCACCGGTCTTCCTATCAACGAAATGACCGCAGCAATACAGATAAATACAAGTACTGCCTGAATTTTATACAAAAACCATAGTATAAATACAATTCCGGCGATGATCCCCAAGGCTCTGAGAATGCCGTATGCAATGACTTTAGATTTATCTTTCATGTTTCGGGGCATTTAATAATTGGTATGCGGCGATGGCGGCAGCTTGGCTCACGTTCATACTGCTGTTTTTGCCGTGCATCGGGATATAGGTTAAATAGTCTAACTGCTCTAGAATACGCTGGTCAATTCCGTGCCGTTCATTGCCTAAAACTAAGGCTATTTTTTCAAATGCTTGGTGTTTAAATGTTTCCAGCGGAATACTTTGCGTGGTCAGTTCGAGACCTATACACGAAAAACCTTCATTTTTTAATTGCAGAAGAAGGGTTTCAACATCTTCAACTGCGGTGTATGCAACCTGCTTTTCACTGGAACGTGCAGTGCGTTTGAGGCGGGTGCTTTCAAAATTGAGACTTGCCTGGCAAAAATAAATCTGCTCAATGCCTAAAGCATCTGCAAGCCGAAAAAGACTTCCCGCATTTGCCGGACTATTCACGCGATCACAGACCAGTACAAAAGGTAATGGTTGTGGTGCTATTTGCGTCTCTTCGTGATTGAGTTGTTTAGTTTTCAAAGGCGTATTTTATAATATTAGCGCCCATTTTTAAAGCTTTTTCACGAACTTCAGGAGGATCGTTATGAACAGCCGGACTTTCCCAACCATCACCTAAATCACTTTCTTTTGTGTATAGGATGATCAGGCGTCCTTCTTTAAACAACCCGAATGCCTGAGGTCTTAATCCATCGTGTTCGTGAATTTTGGGTAATCCCTGTGGAAAAGCAAAAGCACTTGAAAACACAGGGTGGTCTGCCGGCAACTCGATCAATTCTTCCTGCGGATATAATTTTTTAAGCTGAGGTCGCAAGTATTCATCTATGCCGTAATTATCGTCTATGTGTAAAAAGCCGCCACTGTTTAAGTAGTCTCTTAAATTGCGTAGCGCATCTTCAGAAAAATAAACATTACCGTGCCCGGTCATATGCACAAAAGGATATTGCATTATGGCCGGATCTGTGGCTTTAATTGTTGCTATATTAGGGTCAATGGCTGTATGAATAGAAGTATTGCAAAACTGAGCTAGATTGGGTAACGAGGTAGGATTAGCATACCAGTCGCCGCCGCCTTCGTATTGCAATACCGCTATTTTTTGGGCACAAAGCACATGAGACCCTGTGAATAGCAGTGTTAATAAAGAGCAAAGCCAAAGCTTAATCACGTAGTTTTAGTTTTTTAAATTGAAAACGAAAATACTTATTTTCTAGCCAACGCACTATTTTTTAAAATTTCATTAGGGCTTGGCGAGCATAAAAGTTAAAACGCTACTAACCCCTTTCAAAAAATACGGTTTATGAGTGCCTCTAATACTGATTATCTCGCTCAGATCATACCCATTCTTCCCGTAAAAGATGTGCTGGAAGCTTTAGAATTCTACATCAAAAAACTCGGCTTTGACTTGGTTTTTATTGATGAAGAACGCCAGCCGCGTTATGCGGGTATTCGGCGCAATAATATTGCGCTGCATTTGCAATGGCACGAAGCTTCAGAATGGGAGCAGGACAAAAACAGACCTATGTTGCGCATTCAGGTACAAGGTATTGAAAGCCTTTACAAGAAATACCAGCTTATGGGTGTATTTCACAACCATACTTCACTTGAAGAAAAGCCTTGGGGTACTTTAGAATTTGCCTTTTACGATCCGTTTAAAAACGGCCTGATCTTTTATGCCGAAGCTTAAGCTTTGACAGTTTCTTTTAGAGGAATTTGATTTTTGATCAAATCCTCAAAAGTTTCGCGCTCACGTATAAGATGTGCTTTTCCGTCCAAGAATAATACTTCAGCCGGGCGATATCTTGAGTTGTAATTGCTCGCCATACTGAAACAATAAGCACCGGCATTACTAAAAGCAAGAATATCGCCTTCAGCGATTTCTGCAATTCTTCGGTTTGTCGCAAAAGTATCGGTCTCACAGATATATCCTACAACCGAGTAAAAGCGCTCACGGCCTTTTGGGTTGCTGATATTTGTGATCTCGTGGCGGCTTCCGTAGAACATTGGGCGAATGAGATGGTTAAAACCACTATCTACCTGTGCAAAAACAGTAGAGGTAGTTTGCTTGATCACATTAACCTGGACTAAAAACTTTCCGGCTTCGCTCACAAGGAATTTTCCGGGCTCGAATACTAAGGTTAGTGACTTGCCATAGTCTTTCTCAAAAGCATTAAAACGCTTACTCAATTTATCACCTAGTTCTTCAATATTGGTTTCAATATCACCTTCTTTATAAGGCACTTTAAAGCCGCTACCAAAGTCTAAAAACTCAAGATCCTTAAAATCTTTGGCGGTATCAAATAAGATCTCCGCAGCGTGAAGAAATACATCAATATCGAGAATATCACTGCCGGTATGCATATGAATACCGTTGATGTTCATTCCGGTATTTTTTACGATACGCAGTAAATGTGGAATCTGGTGAATACTGATCCCAAATTTGCTATCAATATGTCCAACAGAAATATTGGTGTTTCCGCCCGCCATAACGTGCGGATTGATACGTACACAAACCGGAGTTTTAGGATGTTTGGTCCCAAACTGCTCCAGAATAGAAAGATTGTCAATATTGATTTGCACCCCCATCTTAGCGACTTCTTCTAGTTCGTCTAAAGAAACGCCATTAGGAGTAAACATAATTTTAGATGGATCAATACCCGCTGCAAGGGCAAGACGTACTTCTTGAATACTTACCGTATCCATCCCGGCTCCAAAACCGTGAATCAGTTGAAGCACAGCAAGATTAGACAAAGCCTTCACTGCATAATTGATGCGCAGGTTTTTAACCTTTTTAAAAGCACCGGTAAGACGTTTATATTGAGATTCAATTTTTTCAGCGTCATAAACATAAACGGGACTTCCGTGTTCTTTTGCGATCGATAGCAAGTTTTGGTGGGTCATAATCTTAAATTTTCAGCCTACAAATCTAGTATAGATTATTTAGTTACAGGCAGTCTTCACCTAAAAAAATAAGCCTTTCGTCATATTTTAAACGCAATCTGGCCTGTGGTTTTTAATTTGATCCTACACGGCTTACGCAAAGGTTTTAAAATTGCCTTAGGAATAGATAAATCAGAAGTAAATTGCTAGCAGGGTTTGCGCTAAATACTTATTTTTGCTCTGCAAATTTCAAATTTATAGAAACGCCTGATTATGAATCTACACGAATATCAAGGAAAAGAAATACTTAGCAGTTTTGGAGTGCGTATACAGCGCGGTAAAGTAGCAACTACTGCTGCAGAGGCAGTTGAAGCTGCAAAAAAACTTACAGAAGAAACCGGTACCGGTTGGCACGTAATTAAAGCGCAAGTACACGCCGGAGGTAGAGGAAAAGGCGGTGGAGTAAAGCTGGCTAAAAACCTTCAAGAGGTTGAGCAAATTGCAGGAGAGATCATCGGTATGAACCTGGTAACTCCTCAAACTTCAGCCGAAGGTAAAAAAGTACACCAAGTTTTAGTTGCTGAAGATGTTTACTATCCTGGAGATAGTGAGCCGGAAGAATATTACATGTCTGTTTTATTAAACAGAGCTACCGGTAAGAATATGATTATGTATTCTACCGAAGGTGGAATGGATATCGAAGAAGTTGCAGAAAAAACTCCACATCTAATTTTTACTGAAGAGATTAATCCTGCAACAGGACTGCTTCCTTTTCAAGCGCGCCGCATCGCTTTTAATCTAGGTCTTAGCGGAACTGCTTTTAAAGAGATGACCAAGTTTGTTGCTGCACTTTATAAAGCGTATTCAGCATCTGATTCTTCACTTTTTGAGATCAACCCTGTGCTTAAGACCAGTGATGATAAAATAATGGCTGTAGATGCTAAAGTATCTCTAGATGATAACGCATTATACCGTCATAAAGATTACGCAGCAATGCGTGACAAGCGTGAAGAAAATCCTGTAGAGGTAGAGGCTAAAGAAGTTGGACTTAATTACGTGGATCTTGATGGAAACGTAGGGTGTATGGTAAACGGTGCCGGTCTTGCAATGGCAACAATGGATCTTATCAAGCAAGCAGGTGGTGAACCGGCTAACTTCTTAGACGTAGGTGGTACAGCTGATGCAGAGCGTGTAGAAACTGCATTTAATCTGATCCTTAAAGATCCTAACGTAAAAGCCATTCTTGTAAATATCTTTGGAGGTATCGTACGTTGTGATCGTGTTGCTCAAGGTATTGTAGATGCCTACAAAAATATGGGAACAATCAATGTACCTATTATTGTTAGACTTCAAGGGACCAATGCAGATATTGCAAAAGAATTGATTGACAATAGTGGTCTTGATGTACAAAGTGCTATTCAATTTAAAGAAGCAGCAGATAAGGTACAGCAAGTATTGGCTTAGTTGAAAATTTATAAATTCGCTTAGGCGAACTGAAAAGCTTCAGATTTTCTGAAGCTTTTTTTATGCTCAATTATTAAAAATAGATTTTTCATAAAAGGCTACCATTCAAAATATTAGCGCTGACTTAAAGGATTTAGCTTGCGTTGTAACTCGCTGATTTTCAAAACATAAAAGCGTTAATAATCTGTTAAACTAAAACGTTTGCTGTAACTGTTTGACACCTGTACCGTCTTTATAGTACATCATTCAAAAATCAAACATTATGAAAACGTTTAAAACAATGCTACTTGCAGTTGCGATCAGCTGCGGTACCGCGCTAAGCGCAAACACCACTGAACCAACCGAGCCAACCGCAAAAACTACCAGTGAGGTGGTGAAACGGGCAATGAACAAAGAAATTGCAAATCTATTGGCCGAACCTAATTTTAACGTTGAGCAAACGACCTCGGTAAAAGTTTCATTTACGGTCAATAAAGACAACGAGGTTGTGGTGCTTAATGTAGAATCAAAAGATGCGTCTATTGAAAAATACATTCAAGGACGTCTTAATTATCAAAAGTTAGATTCTAAAGCTTTAGTGGGGCAAACTTATCACGTGCCTGTAAAATTAGAAAGCACGTTGTAAATGTGATTTAGTTAGTAGGAGAACCCGGCGTAAGCGCCGGGTTTTTTTATGCGGTTTTGTGAATATTTTGCCATTTTGACACCTTGCTTCAGTGTTTTTGTGACAAAAAGTCTTTGAAATTGTATTGGTATTCAAATTGCTAAATACTAGGCGTATTAGATTAATAACAATAAAATTAAATAGATATGAGCTTAGTAAAAAGAACAAACGAAAATTGGTTACCATCAATCTTTGATGATATGTTTAAAACCGATTGGCTAGGAGGAACTACAAATGTAAATAGCATTGGTGTGAGTATTCCGGCGGTGAATATCATTGAGAAAGATAGCGGATTTGAAGTAGCTGTTGCTGCTCCCGGTAAGATTAAAGAAGATTTCAATATCGAATTAGATAACGATGTACTTACCATTTCGGCCCAAGAGCAAAAAGAATCAGAAACTAAAGAAGAAGGAAGATTCACCAGACGTGAGTTTAGCTATAGTACGTTTAAACGTGCATTTAGCTTACCTGATACGGTGAACAGTGCGAAGATTGAAGCTAGCTATGAGAATGGGGTTTTAAATATAGTAATCCCTAAAAAAGAGGAAGCTCAAGTACAAGCAAAACGCTTGATCGAGATTTCCTAAGTGTTAAGTAAGTAAGTTTTTTTGGTTAGTGAAGAGTCCCGAGTCATTAAATTGATTCGGGATTTTTTTGTTTCATATTATTTTCGCGGAAGATACGTATTCAACACCTCTGCCAGGTGTGAGCGATCTACGTGCATATAAACTTCAGTAGTTGTTATACTCTCGTGTCCCAGCATTTGTTGGATAGCACGTAAGTCGGCACCATTTTGCAATAGATGGGTCGCAAAACTGTGTCTAAATGTATGCGGACTGATTTTCTTCTTGATTCCGGCCTTTTTAGTATGCTGTTTTACGAGCGTAAAGATCATCGCTCGGGTGAGCTGCGCTCCTCGCCGGTTGAGAAATAGGATATTCTTAAATTCTGGTTTTGGAGATTCGTGTATTCTAATTTCATCTCGATAGATCTCAATATACTTTTGAGTTACCGGCGCAATAGGTACAAAACGTTGTTTGTCACCTTTACCGGTAACGAGAATGTATCCTTCATCAAAAAATAAGTCAGAAAGTTTCAGATTCAAAACTTCAGAGACCCGCAAGCCGCAACCGTACAAGGTTTCAAAAATAGCTCGATTGCGTTCTCCTTGTGGTGTACTAAGGTCAATCGCATCAATAATCTGATTTACTTCTTCTTCTGAGAGTGTATCCGGAAGTTTTCGGCCAATCTTTGGCGCTTCGATAAGTTCAGTAGGATTGTCTGTGCGTAGCTCTTCAAATACTAAATATTCAAAATAGCCTTTCAGTCCAGAAATTAAACGTGCTTGTGATGATGCAGTCAATTCTTTGGCGTAGGTATAAATGAATTCTTGAAGCTGCTCTTTAGTGATAGAAATAGGAGACGCTTCTACAGCATTTAAATCCAAATACGTGATGAGTTTAGCGATATCCAGGCCATAATTTATAATGGTATTCTCAGAAAGCCCGCGTTCTATCTTTAAGAATAATTTATAGTCTTTTAACGATTGTTGCCAATTCACAAATCAAATAGGGGTTTTTTAGGAATTTTTTAATTATAGTTTATAAAAGCCTTAATAGTTTGGTATTTCTTCTGCTCCTAGCTTTGTCCCAAATCTAAATATAAAAATCATGAAAAAATTATTTTTAGCAGCAATACTAGTATTCGGAGGAACCTCTTTAATGCAAGCGCAAAGCGAATTGGCATTTGGTATCAAAGGTGGTGTTAACTTTTCAAATTTGACCGGCGACGGTTTTGATGAATTTGACGATGATAGCGCCAGAACATCTTTTAATTTAGGTGCTTTAGTTGAAATTCCTGTAACTGAAAAATTTGCAATTCAACCTGAGGTATTCTACTCAGGACAAGGTTTTGATTTAGTTCAAAGAGACGACGCAGAAGATACAGAGTTTCAATTAGATTATATTAATGTACCTGTTTTGGCTAAGTTTTACTTAGTGCAGGGATTATATGTAGAAGCCGGCCCACAATTAGGATTTTTAGTAGATAGTGAAATAGAAGGTCCTAACGCAACTTTAGGCTTAAATGAAGACAACTTTAATGATATCGACTTTGCTGGAGCAGTAGGAGTAGGATATAAATTTAATGGCGGTCTTTATTTAAACGCACGCTACACACAAGGGTTTACAGATATCTATGATGGTGAAACCGGAGACAACGCTACTAAAAATGGAGTGTTTGCAGGATCAGTCGGCTTCATTTTTAACTAGAATAACACACAAGCATTTTGTGAAAAGCACCTTTTTAAGGTGCTTTTTTTTTGCTAAGTACTAACGGAATAGAGCGCTGCTGCCTGTTGAATATTTTAATAAAGTTTTCGGCTACAGACTTAATAAGATACCAGTTCAACTCCAATTTGAGCTAGTGTTTTAAAACTTTAGCTAATCAAATTTCTTTTATGTTTAGCGTTAACACTATTTAAGAAATTGAAAAAAAATAGGCGGCAACACAATAAACTAAAAGTATTTCTCTATCAGTATTTTAAAGTAGTTTTTTTGGAGGCTGAAATAGCGACTTTTTACTAAAAATCAGAATATCAGGTAGTTTCGTAAAAGCTTTTTGTTGGCAATATTTTAGTGAAAACTTAGAGAATCATTAGTACTTGTGAAGCCTTGCAGCATCTAGCTTTGTTCAAAATTTAAACAACAAATTATTCTTATGAAAAAGCTATTTTTAATTGCAAGTTTTATGGTTTTGGGTGGTGCAGCAGCACAAGCTCAAGATGCCTTTCACTTTGGTGCAAAAGGTGGTGTGAATTTCGCGAATATCGCAGGTGATGATGCCGCAGATCAAGAATCAAGAACAAGTTTTTATGCAGGTCTAGTTGCTGAGCTTCCTATTTCAGAAATGTTCTCTATTCAGCCTGAGGTTATTTATTCAGCGCAAGGTTCTACGATCGCTGCTATTGATGAAGACAATACATTTGATGTAGATGATAATGTAGAATATCAACTAGATTACATTCAAGTGCCTTTAATGGCCAAGATTTATCTTGCTGACGGTTTCAGCTTACAAGCTGGTCCTTCTTTGAACTTTTTAGTAAGTGAAGAGATCGATTTTCAACCAACATCTGCTTCAGGAGATATTGATATCGAGGATGGGGCTAACAATTTTGAATTTGGTACCGCTGCTGGTTTAGAATACCAGTTTGATAATGGTTTATTCATTCAAGGGCGTTATACTAGAGGTTTTACTAAGATCTATGACGATGTGAGTGCATACAACTATGCAATTCAAGCAGGTGTAGGTTTTGTATTCTAAAACATTGTAAACAACCAACCAAAAAGTATAGCCTCGCATTGCGGGGCTTTTTTTATAGTCCATTTTTAAATTACCTTTACCTAACAATTTAATCTACCAATGGCTCAAGAACTCAAAATACTCATCATAAACGGACCTAACCTTAACTTATTAGGAAAACGCGAACCTGATGTTTACGGAAATCAATCTTTTGAAGATTATTTTTCCAAGCTTCAGTTTCAGTTTAAGGAGACTGAGCTTTCTTATTTTCAGTCGAATAGCGAAGGTGATCTGATCACCAAAATTCAAAAGGCAGACGCTATTTTTGATGGAATAGTACTTAATGCTGCGGCCTATACGCATACTTCGGTAGGCATTGGCGATGCGATTGCTGCGGTTTCGGTGCCGGTGATTGAGGTGCATATTTCTAATACATTTGCACGGGAAACCTTCCGTCATCAATCTTATATTTCAAAACACGCTAAGGGTATCATCGTAGGTTTTGGCTTGCAGAGCTACGATTTAGCGATACAATCCTTTCTGTAAATATTTTGCAAAAGGCCTATTTCAATTGGAGTAGTGGTAAGGATTCTGCTTTGGCTTTATATAGAATTTTAGCCGAAAAGGAATTTGAGATCACTAAACTGGTCACGACGATTAACAGTGATGTAGATCGGGTTTCTATGCACGGTTTGCGCGAAACTTTATTAGATCGCCAGGCAGAAGCACTCGGTTTTCCGTTAGAAAAAATTCTACTTCACGGAGCTATCTCGATGACTGAATATTCAGAAGTTTTGGGTGCTGCAGCACAAAAAGCTGTTGACGAAGGAAATACCCATAGCATCTTTGGAGATATTTTTTTAGAAGACCTCAAAGCATATCGCGATGAGCAGTTGGCTAAAGTAGGGCTGAAAGGAGTATACCCTCTATGGAAAAAAAACACCAAGCAGTTAATTACTGAATTTATTGAACTGGGCTTTAAAGCGATTACCGTTTGTGTGAATGGAAAGCACTTGGACAAATCTTTTGCCGGAAGAATTATAGATCATCAGTTTATAGCCGATTTGCCTCCGGAAGTTGACCCGTGTGGAGAAAACGGCGAATTTCACACGTTTGTTTTTGACGGACCTATTTTTTCAATGCCAATTCTTTTTGAAGTAAGCGAGATTGTAAAACGCTCTTACATACCTAAAGCCGATCAAGAAGACAATTGCTTTTCAGAAGATCATAAATCTTGGGACACTGAATTCTATTTTTGTGATTTGATACCTGTATAGTGTCTCCACTGCGTTTGAATAGGACGTGAGGTAATTTTCAAATTCTTATAAATAAAAAACCTCTGAAATTGAAATCAATTTCAGAGGTTTTATTTTTGTCTAAAGTCTAAAGTCTAAAGTCTATTATAAATGAATTACTTCATCATAAGCTGCTGCTACCGCTTCCATCACCGCCTCACTCATCGTTGGGTGTGGGTGGACTGCTTTAAGCACTTCGTGACCGGTAGTTTCTAATTTTCTACCTAACACAGCTTCTGCGATCATATCGGTAACGCCGGCACCAATCATGTGGCAACCTAACCACTCACCGTATTTCGCATCAAAAATAACTTTTACAAAACCATCTTTGTTTCCGGCAGCACTTGCTTTACCAGAAGCTGAGAATGGGAACTTACCGATTTTGAGTTCGTATCCTGCTTCTTTAGCTTGCTTTTCAGTCATTCCTACTGAAGCGATCTCAGGAGAAGCATACGTACAGCCAGGAATATTGCCGTAGTCTAATTTCTCTACGTGCATTCCGGCAAGTTTTTCAACACAAATAATTCCTTCTGCAGAAGCAACGTGCGCCAATGCAGGACCAGGAGTTACGTCGCCGATCGCGTAGTAACCCGGCATATTGGTCTGATACCAATCGTTTACGATCACTTTATCTTTATCGGTAATGATACCTACGTCTTCAAGACCGATGCCTTCAATGTTGGTTTTGATACCTACCGCCGAAAGTACAATATCAGCTTCTAATTTTTCTTCGCCTTTTTTAGTTTTTACAGTAGCAACAACGCCGTCACCAGAAGTATCTACAGACTCTACAGATGAACCGGTCATAATGTTGATTCCTGCTTTTTTCAAGCTACGCTCAAACTGTTTAGAAACTTCTTCATCCTCTACAGGAACGATGTTTGGCATATATTCTACTATGGTAACTTCGGTTCCCATGGCGTTGTAAAAACTACCAAATTCACACCCTATCGCCCCAGATCCTACAACGATCATTTCCTTAGGCTGCTCTTTTAAAGTCATCGCCTCACGATACCCAATGATTTTCTTACCATCTTGTGGTAAGCTTGGTAACTCACGTGAACGCGCACCGGTCGCGATGATAATGTTGTCTGCACTATATTCGGTACCATCGACGTCAACTTTTTTACCTGGTTTTAGTTTACCAAAACCTTCAATAACGTCGATCTTGTTTTTCTTCATCAAGAATTGAACACCTTTGCTCATTCCTTCTGCAACTCCACGGCTACGCTTAACAACCGCATCAAAATCTTTATCTGCACCTTCTACTTTAAGACCGTAATCTTCGGCGTGCTTGAGGTATTCAAAAACCTGCGCACTTTTTAAAAGCGCTTTGGTAGGAATACACCCCCAATTTAAACAAACGCCTCCAAGGCTTTCTTTTTCTACAATAGCGGTTTTAAAACCTAATTGTGAAGCTCTGATAGCCGTTACATAACCACCGGGTCCACTTCCTAAGACAATAATATCGTATTTACTCATAGTTTTCAGTGAAATTTGAAGGCACGAATTTACGCATTAAAAGTCTAAAAAACGAACGCAGAAGTTGTGCAGATTTGTAGCCGCCGTCAACCGTTTTATAGCCTAAATCTTGCCGTCAAATTGAAGGCTCGTTTTTAAAGAAGGTCGTATCGATTGGCTAACAATTGTTTAGCGGGTTTCCATATGCTAGGCGTTGTTGTATTACACGTTGTAAAACCGGAAGCACATCGGTTTCAAACCATTTATTTTTAGCCATCCAAAAGCGATTAACAGGTGAAGGATGTGGAAGTACAAAATGCTGCGGGAGATAGCTTTCAAAAGCTTTGATACGTGCGGTAAGCGTTAGATTATCGTTTAAATAATACCGCTGGGAGTGATTGCCGATTAAGATATACAACGGATCTGCTTCAAAATGATCGGTTACTTTTTTGTGCCAAAGCGGAGCACATTCCGGGCGGGGTGGAAGATCACCGGTTTTGCCTTTCCCCGGAAAGCAAAACCCCAGAGGTAATATGGCAAAATTGTCAGAATTGTAAAAGGTATCTTCATCAACGCCTAGCCACGCTCGCAATCGGCGGCCGCTGGGATCATCCCAAGCGATGGACTTCTCGTGAGCAATTTTCCCGGGCGCCTGGCTGGCTAAAACAATTTTGCTTTTTGGCGATGCCGAAATAATAGGGTTAGCGCCTAAAGGCAAAAAAGGCTTACAAACGGAACAGTGTCGTATTTCCGTGAGTAAGCCTTTCATAAATTTAATGCTAAGTGCTTATTGAAGCGTTTGAACATCGGTTTCGTTTAATTCTAAAGCACTCATAACTTCATTGTAGTTAGAAAAGTCACCATTAAATTGCTCAGCAAATTCGGTAGGAATCAAAACATATCTAAATATTTGATTATCTGTATAATCGGTAGAGATATTAGATAAGTCATAATTTCCATCAATCAAGAATTGAACATCGCCTATTGTATGTGTAAAAACATATTGCATCGTACCTTCAGAAAAGAAGAAGTTGTGAGGAAGTTGTGTCCATACATCTAGTCCGTTATCAATATATTCCAATCTATAAGCAATAACAGCATCACCATCTAAAACTTCAACATTGCTTGGGAATTCGATGATAGGAGATTCCCAAATTCCAGAATCAGAATTGTAAGATAAGGTGGTTTCGACTTCTACAACTTTTGAGTATTCTGCATCTAGCCCATCAACTCCCGGAGGTCCCTGTGGTCCTGGGTCGCCTTCACAAGCTGTAAATCCTAAGGCTACGATACTAAGTATTGTAAATAATTTTTTCATCGTTTTTTGTCTTTATGTTTATCGCTAAAAGTAAATCAAGAGTCATTCCGAAACTTTTAAAACTATGCTAAAGCTTTAGTTTTAATAAAACATTAACGCGTATGTAATCTTGATGCCTTTTGGCATATAGTTTTAGTTTTTGTCGTAATCTATTGAGGCTGAGTTCACACAATAGCGCTGACCGGTCTCCGTAGGTCCATCATCAAAAACGTGACCTAAGTGGCTCCCGCAATTGGCGCAGAGAATTTCGGTGCGAATCATTCCAAAAGTAGTATCGCGTATATATTCTACAGCTCCGGGTATAGATTCATCAAAACTGGGCCAGCCACAACCACTCTCAAATTTACTATTGGCTTCAAAAAGTTTTGCATCACAAGCGCCACAGTGATAAGTGCCATCTTTTTCAAAATGCAAATTGTATTTACCGGTATGCGGGCGCTCAGTGCCCTTACCGCGTAAAATATGGTAACGCTCAGGACCGAGTTCTTCTTTCCATTGCGCTTCGGTTTTTTGTATTGGGTATTCTTTCATAATTAAAACTCTAATTTTTCATTTCCGCGAAAGCGGAAATCATTTTATCCACACTTCAACTCACTCAGTACAAGCTACGGCGGAAATCTCATGTCAAAAAACTAATTATAGGCTTCGATTGAAACCTTATGGTTTTTCGGTTTAACCTTTAGTAGGTACAAAATTTAAGGCAACTCCATTAATACAGTGGCGTTTACCGGTAGGTTTTGGACCGTCGTTAAAAACGTGTCCCAAATGCCCGCCACAATTAGCACAATGCTCCTCAGTACGGGTGTAGCCTAATTTGTTATCTGAAGAAAAAGCAACATTTCCTTCTATATAATCGTAAAAAGAGGGCCAGCCGGTACCGCTATCAAATTTGGTTTTACTCTTAAAGACCGGGTTTTGACACGCAGCACATACATAAGTTCCTTCTTCCTTAATGTTGAGAAGTTCACTGGTAAACGCGCGCTCAGTTCCTTCTTTGCGCAAGACCTGAAATTCTGCATCGGTCAGCTCGGCTTTCCATTCTGCTTCGGTTTTAGAAACCGGAAATTGTTCTTTTTTCTCGTTTTGAGCAGTGCCTTTACAGGCATAAAGGCTAACGAGTAGCCCAAGTAGCAATAGCTTTTTCATAGTTCTTTTTTCTAAAATTACGCAATGCACTAAGCACTGGTTTATAATAGTCGTGGTTTTAACAAAAGACTAACGTGTGACATTTCTGTTAAGCCTTTGTCAAATTCTTATTTCGGCTAGGCTTGTAATTAATTATTGTTATTTTTAAGGGTAATCATTTGAACTTAAACTACCTCAGGGCAAGTCTGTGTGACATTGCTCGGAAACGAATTTTGAATTTTCAGGCATCCTAAAGCTTTCGGGACGGAGTATTAAACTCTTTGGCGGTGCCATTAAAAAACTAACACCCTTGACTAGAGAACGTATTGTTATAGAGAATGTAGAGCCCCAGCTTCAAGGTGGGGATTTTTTTATCAAAAGAGTTGTTGGCGAACTCGTTACTGTTACGGCAGATGTTTTAGGAGACGGTCACGACGTGATCGATGCCGAAGTATGCTACAAAAGCGAGCACGACAAGATGTGGAAAACCGTTCGGCTGGAACCTCAAGGCAATGATCATTTTGAAGCAACGTTTATAGTAGATCAGCAGGGCTTTTATGAGTATAAAGTGCGCGGGTGGGTTGATCACGCATTAAACTGGCAGCACGGTACCGAAGCAAAACTTAAAGATGGGCAATATATAAAGAGTGAATTGCTTGACGGGGTGCAATATCTTGAGACGGTTGAAAAAAAGCTTGACAATGATGGCAAGCAATACGTTAATACGTTAAAGGAATTGTTTGAAGACGAAAAGCGCTATGATGAGGCCTGTGCGTATGCTGTTTCTCACGATTTGTACCGCATATTTAAAGATCATCCGGAACGGAAATTTGTACACGAGAGCAAAACACTACAAGTTTATGTAGATCGTGAGAAGGCACGTTTCAGTACGTGGTATGAGTTTTTTCCAAGATCGGCTAGCGAGCAGCCTGGGCAACACGGTACGTTTAAAGATTGTGAGCGTTTGTTGCCACGTGTTGCTTCGATGGGATTTGATACGTTGTATTTTCCGCCCATTCATCCTATAGGAGAAGTAAACCGAAAAGGGAAGAATAATGCAACCAATGCAGAAGAGGGCGATAGCGGAGTACCTTGGGGAATCGGTTCGCGTTTTGGCGGACATAAAAGTATTCACCCGGAATTAGGCACTGAAGAAGATTTTAAGCATCTGATCAAACACGCCGAAAGTCTGGGGATCGAAGTTGCGATGGATCTAGCATTTCAGGCCGCTCCTGACCATCCGTACTTAAAGGAGCATCCGGAGTGGTTTAGAAAACGACCGGATGGCACGATGCAATATGCTGAGAATCCACCGAAGAAATACCAGGATATTGTCAATTTTTATTGGGAATCTGAAGATTATAAGAAGCTTTGGGAAGAATTACTCAGCGTTGCTTTTCATTGGATCGATTTTGGAGTAAAAGTTTTTCGAGTTGACAATCCGCATACCAAACCCTATTATTTCTGGAATTGGTTTATCTCCGAAATCAAGAAAAAACATCCCGATGTGTTGTTTTTAGCCGAAGCTTTTTCGCGACCTAAAGTGATGCAACAATTAGCCAAACAGGGATATTCTCAATCCTACACCTATTTTACGTGGCGCACCAGTAAGCACGAGTTGGTTGAATATATGACCGAGCTAACTCAGACTAAAATGCGCGAATATTTTAGACCTAATTTTTGGCCGAATACACCAGATATTAATCCGTACCATCTGCAAGGCGCAAATGAAGCACAACATATCATTCGCTATGCTCTTGCGGCAACTTTGAGTTCAAACATTGGTTTATACGGGCCTGTTTATGAATTTATGGTGAGCGATGCCGTCCCGGGTAAGGAGGAGTATTTCAATTCTGAAAAATATCAAATCAGCCATTGGGATTGGAAGTACGAGAACAAGTTGAGTCGCCTCATTACCAAGATGAATATGATTCGCAAACAGCAGCCTGCGTTGCAACAGACTAATAATATTGAGTTTTGCGAGCTACACCACGATGCACTGATGGCTTATTATAAATGGGATCAGGACCGTAATAACGAATTGCTTATCGTGGTAAGTCTGGACCCGTATTATAAACAATCGGGGCACTTGAGACTCCCTTACGAGAAAATGAATCTCGCACCGGGTTCTCAAGTTGTTGTAAAAGATCTTATCACAGACAGCACCTATACCTGGAATCAAGAATGGAACTACGTCGAATTACATCCCGCACTTCCGGTGCATATTTTTCAGATCTATAAATAGCAAGAATCCACCACAAACTTCAAAAACAACGAACCATGAATCAGGAGCAGGAAATTGACGGACGCATCGTTTTTAAATATGATACAGGTTGGAAAGAGCTGCTAGAATCAGATCGCTTTAAGAAAGAACTTTGCGAGGATATTCTTGAACCGTATATTCTCAATCAACGCTGGTACGGTGGTAAAGCCAGCGCATTAAAGTATATTGAGGTCATAGATAGTTTTCCGATAGAAGATGAGGTAGATACTTTTTATGGGATCGTACTTGAAGTGAATTTTAGAGAAGCTTTTGTACACAATTATTTCTTGCCCATCGCTTTTGTGACAGATCAGGAGGTGGTGGGCGATAAATTTATTGCACATTTAAAACTCAACGGAACCTCAGGTTTTCTTGTAGATGCTTTGCTTTTGGAATCTTTCAGAAAGCAGATTTTTGAGAAAATTCTAGAGGGAGAAAAATACCGCTATAAAGAAGTGGCCTATCGTCGAGGTCGCTCTAATCAATCTCAAGGCTACAAAAGCAGCCGACTGATGGGCGTAGAACAGAGCAACACGTCTATCATTTATAACAATAAATACATTCTAAAGATTTTCAGAAGGGTTTATGTAGATGAAAATCCCGATTACGAGATCAGTAAATATCTTACGGCAAAAGCACTTTTTAACAATACACCAAAATATTTAGGAAGCATCACTTTAAAGTTTAGTGATAAAAATGTGATCACTTTAGGGCTGATGCAAGAATTAGTACCCAATCAAGGCGATGCCTGGGAATATTTTGTGCATAACCTAAAATTGACGTTTGAAGAACTTTCGCGTCAGCAACCTAAATTAGAAACACTAAGAGCTACTAAATACTTGGAGCAAATCTCCATAACCGATGTGCCTGCTTCGATCTTGGCGTGGTGTCCTATCGAGTTTTTTGAAGATGTTTCACAGCTGGCGCTGCGTACCGCGCAAATGCATATTGCATTAGGACAAGAGCGCATCAATACAGCGTTTACGCCGCAGGCTTTCAGTAATGATTATTCGGTATGGTTAAAAAACAGATTGATCTATCAATTTGAAAATAGAATCAACTTGGTCGAAAATAATTTACACAAGCTTGACGGTCTTCAGCTTGAATTGGCAAACGAGTTATTGAGTAAGAAAAAGATCATACGTAAACAATTTCTTGATTTTGACGAAACGATGCTTAAAAGTGAGCGTTTGCGTATTCACGGCGATTATCATTTAGGCCAAGTTCTGGTGCAAGACCGTGATTTCTTTATCATAGATTTTGAAGGCGAACCGGAAAGTACTATCAGAGACCGAAAAGTCAAACAACCACCAATTAAAGATATTGCCGGAATTTTTAGATCGTTTAATTACGCGATCTACGCAACGGTTTTTAACAATCACGAGTCTTATGATTTTGAACTTGAAGAGCTTTTTGAGGTTGCAGATGTGCTCTACAGCCACATCATTGGTGTGTTTCTAAAAACCTATATTAACGAAGTACAAACCGCCAATTTAAATATTGGTTACATCAAAGAAATCGAATTTTTATTACAATATTGCTTACTGGAGAAAGCCGTTTATGAGTTGGGTTACGAACTCAATGCGCGTCCGCGATGGGCGATCATTCCACTAAAAGGCATCTCTAACATCCTTAACCAACAACATTATGAGTAGCGTATACGTTCACAGCTTATTTTCAGAATTTGACATCGATCTTTTTAAAGCCGGAAAGCACTTTCGCCTCTATGAAAAGTTAGGTTCACACCCAATGACTTTAGAAGGAGAGAAGGGTACGTACTTTGCCGTCTGGGCTCCCAGTGCAAAATCAGTTTCTGTGGTGGGTGATTTTAATTATTGGTTAGAGGGTGATCATAAATTAAATGTACGTTGGGATGGCAGCGGAATCTGGGAAGGTTTTATACCGGGAGTTATGCCGGGCGCTATTTATAAATATAAAATTCAGTCTAATCACAATGATGTCAAGACTGAAAAAGCTGATCCGTTTGCACGTCGCGCTGAGCATCCGCCTAAGACAGCTTCGGTAGTGTATGCTGCAGATTATAAATGGAAAGATAAAAAGTGGATGTCTAGCCGGGCGAAATACAATGCGCTTGACACTCCTTTTTCAGTTTACGAGGTGCATTTAGGTTCCTGGAGAAAAACAGGGCAAGAGAACCGAAGCCTGAGCTACACAGAACTAGCAGACGAACTCGTAGCCTATGTAAAAAAAATGGAATTTACCCACGTGGAATTTATGCCCATTATGGAATATCCTTACGACCCGAGTTGGGGATATCAATTGACCGGGTATTTTGCACCAACTTCACGCTTTGGATATCCCGAAGAATTTATGCTGCTGGTAGATAAACTGCATCAAGCCGGCATAGGTGTTATCCTCGATTGGGTACCCTCACATTTTCCCGAAGACGCTCACGGTTTGGGTAATTTTGACGGGTCTCATTTATATGAGCATCCAGATCCGCGTAAAGGGTGGCATCCCGATTGGAAATCGCTCATCTTCAATTATGGCCGTAATGAAGTGCGTGCTTTTCTAATTAGCAACGCCTTATTCTGGCTAGATCAATACCATATTGACGGGTTGCGGGTAGATGCGGTCGCTTCGATGTTGTACCTTGATTATTCAAGAGAAGATGGGGAGTGGGAGCCTAACCAGTTTGGAGGCAGAGAAAATCTGGACGCTATTTCGTTTTTAGAAGAGCTGAATAAGACGGTTTATAAAAACTATCCAGATGTGCAAACCATTGCTGAAGAGTCTACCAGTTATACGGGCGTTTCTAAACCGGTATTTCTAGGCGGTTTAGGGTTTGGAATGAAATGGATGATGGGGTGGATGCACGATACCTTAGAGTATTTTAAAAAGGAGCCGGTGCATCGTAAATACCATCAAAACGATATTACCTTCAGTATGACCTATGCGTTTTCAGAAAATTTTATGTTGCCGCTTTCGCACGATGAGGTGGTTTACGGAAAACGTTCGCTTTTTGACCGTATGCCCGGCCCGGAGTGGGAGCGTTTTGCCAACCTTAGATTGATGTTTGGGTATATGTTCACCCATCCAGGGACCAAGTTGATTTTTCAAGGAGGCGAATTCGGTCAAAGTGCAGAATGGAATTTTCAAGAAAGTTTAGACTGGCATTTATTGCAATATGATTTTCACACAGGGATTCAAGAGTGCGTTAAAGACCTGAATAAACTCTATAAGTCGCAACCGGCATTATATGAGCGACAGTTTCGTCCCGAAGGTTTTGAGTGGATCGAATGGGCTGATGGTGAAAATAGCGTTTTGAGCTATCTGAGAAAGGGTTACGATGCCGAAAGCGCAGTTTTGGTGATTTGTAACTTTACTCCGGTGCCACGCGAAAACTACAAAGTAGGAGTACCGGAAGCGTTTACTAAGGCAGGCTCCAAGGTGAAAAAACTCTTTAATAGTAATGAAAAGAAATACGGCGGAAGCGGTGATTTTATCAGCAAAAAAGTCAAGGTCGAAGCAACTCCATGGAATGGTCGCGAGCACTCGATAACTTTAGACTTAGCACCACTTGCGGTTATGGTTTTCGGTCTTAAATAATGCACTTTTTGCGATCTCGCTAAATGTATAGGTATTTACAGATTTTCATTAGGCACGGCTTGAAAAAGTATGCTGTTTTCGAGTAGCAACAAAAAGCACTCAGTGTTAACGTTGTAGTTGATATCTTTTAGTTTTGATCCCTAGATTAACTTCGGAAACCTTTAATTTAGTAATCCTAACACCTTACACAGGCTATTATGATTATTAATACTGAGTTAGAACAAAAAGGGAATCAATTTCCAAACGAGATCAAAAGCGTTCGGCAAGAAGTCGACACATTATACTTCACCACCCAAAACAATGTAATCTTAGAATTAACCGTATTGCGTGATAGCGTGATCCGGTTTAGGTATGGGACCCGAGGGATTCTCGAGGATGATTTTTCATATGCGATAGATCCCGAAAATCATATAGGGTACAACCACTTAGAGCTTTCTGAAAACAAGAATTTCTATATTGTAACCACTTCTAAGTTGATCATTAAGATCGAAAAGATCAGCTTGCAATCAAAGATATTAGACCGGGAAGGCAACCTGATCAATGAAGACGAAATTGGCTTTCATTATGAAGAAAGTTTTACCCTTGGCGGAAACATCGTCAAAATGAGCAAGCGCTCACATCCGGGGGAAGCTTTTTACGGGATGGGCGATAAACCGGCGCACCTCAATTTACGCGGAAAACGCGTTTCTAATTGGGCGACAGATTCCTATGCTTTTGGGAAAGATACAGACCCTATTTATAAATCGGTTCCTTTTTATATTGGTTTGAAAGATAAACAAGCCTACGGAATCTTCTTTGATAATACCTTTAAATCAAGTTTTGATTTTTGCCACGAGCGCCTTGATGTTACCAGTTTTTGGGCTCCGGGCGGGGAAATGAATTACTATTTTCTCTATGGACCCGGAATGAACGAAGTGGTAGAAAATTATACGCATTTAACCGGAAAACCTGAGCTTCCGCCACTATGGACTTTAGGCTTTCAGCAGTGTAAATGGAGCTATTATCCGGAAAGTACAGTCAAGGGAATCGCTAAAAAGTTTAGAGACCTAAAAATACCGTGTGACGGAATTTACTTGGATATCGATTATATGGATGGCTTTCGATGCTTCACTTGGAATAAAGAGTATTTCCCCGATCCTAAACGTATGGTCAAAGAACTTCTTGATGATGGGTTTAAAACCATAGTGATCATTGATCCGGGAATAAAGATCGATCCGGAATACTGGGTGTATAAAGAAGCTTTAGAAAATGATTACTTCTGTAAGCGTGCCGATGGTCCTGATATGGTAGGTAAGGTATGGCCGGGAGAATGTGCATTTCCTGATTTTACCAACCCGGAAGTACGGGAGTGGTGGGCAGATTTATTCAAAGACCTGGTGCACGACATTGGTGTGCGCGGGGTATGGAATGATATGAACGAGCCCGCCGTGATGGAGGTTCCCGGAAAAACTTTTCCTGATGATGTGCGTCACGATTATGACGGGCATCCTTGCAGCCACCGAAAGGCTCACAATATTTATGGTACTCAAATGGCACGTGCAACCTATGAAGGTGTAAAACGCTACGTGTACCCTAAACGTCCATTGGTGATTACCCGTTCTGCCTACAGTGGTGCGCAACGTTATACTTCGTCTTGGACCGGCGATAACGTCGCGACTTGGGAACACTTATGGATTGCTAATAATCAAGTGCAGCGCCTGTGTCTTTCCGGGATGTCTTTTACAGGAACAGACATTGGTGGATTTGCAGAACAACCTACGGGCGAACTTTTCGTGCGCTGGATTCAGCTGGGTGTGTTTCATCCGTTTTGTAGAGTGCACTCTAGCGGTCATCACGGGGACCAGGAGCCTTGGTCTTTTGACGATGAGGTTACCAACGTTACCCGAAAATTCATTGAATTACGTTATACCTTACTTCCCTATTTATACACCGCGTTTTATGAGTATGCGACTGAGGGAGTTCCTATGCTGAAACCTTTAGTGTATTGCGATCAAGAGGATGTGCATACGCATTATCGTACTGATGAATTTATCTTCGGAAATCATATTCTGGTGTGTCCTATTTTAGAGCCTAATTCTAAAGGGCGTCGCATGTACTTGGCGCGTGGTCGCTGGTATGATTTCTGGAATAATGAAGTTGTAGAAGGTGGGCGCGAACTTTGGGTGGATGCAGATTTTGACACCATCCCAATTTTTGTAAAAGAAGGTGCAATCATTCCGCGTTATCCGGTGCAACAATACGTAGGTGAAAAGAAAATCGAGGAGCTTAAGCTCGATGTGTACTATGCTGAAGATACCGTTGAATCTCGTGTTTATGAAGATGCGCGCGATGGCTATGATTACAAAAAAGGGCGTTACAGTTTAAGAAATTTTAAACTAACCGGAAAGGCAAAGGACTTAAGTATTCAACAGTTTAAAACAGGAACCTTTGAAACCGAATATGAGTATATTAAACTCAATCTCATTGGGCTGCCTTTCAGTATCAAAAAGATCACGGTTGATAATGTGGCTTACGACTTAAATAATCTGGATAAAAGGGAAAAATATTTAAAACTGCCTAAAGAATTTTCGGTAGTGCATATGATAGGATAATTTTCACAACTTGTACTAAAGTTAAGCTAATTGTTAAAATAGAATTTGGCAGAATTTGTAATTTCAACCCGCTAACCTTTAATAGTTTAAAATGAAAACGAAAAAAATACTCGTCGCACTAGCGACTATATTTCTGATTATAAGTTGTAAAACGAGTCCGTTTACCGGAAAGAAAACACTTAATGCGTACAGCAATGAGACCATTTTTCCAATGGCATTTCAGCAGTACAATGAATTTCTTGCGCAAAATACGGTAGTTAAAGGTACTGCCGAAGCACAAATGGTGCAACGTGTAGGAAACAAGATTGCAAAGGCTGCTGAGCGCTATATGACGGCTTTAGGTTATCCCAATTATTTAGATGAATATAAATGGGAGTATAATTTAGTTCAAGATGAAGCTATCAATGCTTTTTGTATGCCGGGAGGTAAAATCGTGGTTTACACCGGGATTTTACCGGTAGCTCAAGATGAGACCGGTTTAGCGATGATTCTTGGTCACGAGTTGGCACACGCATTGGCGAATCACGGTGCGCAGCGTATGACCGCACAACAAGGACAATCAATTGTGGGTGCCGTTGGTGGTGTAGCACTTGGAGATTCTCGTGCTGGGCAATTGTTTAATCAATATTATGGTACTGCAAGTACGGTGGGAGCGATCTTACCTTTTAGCCGTAGCCACGAAAGTGAAGCAGACGAGATCGGGACCATCATTGCCGCAATCGCCGGTTATGACCCTTATGAAGCACCAAAACTTTGGGAGCGCATGAAGGCGCAAGGAAGTTCAGGTACTCCAGAAATTCTAAGTACACACCCTTCGCCAGATACGCGTATTGCAGCGCTTACGCAAATCGCACCGCGCGCAGAAGCTGAAGCAAAAAAATTCGGAGTTACTACTTTTAAGTAGGATAACGCAAAAATAAAAATGAAAAGCCGCTCTATTGAAGCGGCTTTCTTATTTTAGACGCTTCAATAACAACCTAAGTTTATGGAAGCTTTACCTAAAGGAAGTAAAAAACTTTTGAACGCCTGGGCGTTTTACGATTGGGCAAACTCTGTCTACAGCCTGGTGATCGCCTCTGCTGTTTTTCCTATTTTTTACGGAGCGCTCACGCTTGTTAAAGATGAAGATGGAAAAATACTGGATGACACGGTAAATTTTCTTGGATACGATTTTAATAATGATACGCTCATCAGCTACGTCACGGCGGCTGCTTTTCTAGTCGTTTCTTTTTTGAGTCCGTTTTTGAGCGGAATCGCAGATTATGTAGGGAATAAGAAGAGCTTTATGAAGTTTTTCTGCTATCTGGGCGCGTTTTCTTGTATAGGTCTTTTTTGGTTTAATATGGACTATCTCTGGTTCGGGCTACAGTGTTATTTTCTTGCCTTGATTGGATTTTGGGCTAGTTTGGTTTTTTACAATTCGTATTTGCCGGATATTGCTTTTCCTGACCAGCAGGATAAAATAAGTGCAAAAGGTTATTCTTTAGGTTATGTAGGGAGCGTGATCTTACTCATCGTTTGTCTAGCGATGATCTTGATGTATGAAACTTTTGGTTTTGAAGATGAAGGCTTGCCAACACGTTTATCATTCGTGCTTACAGGGTTGTGGTGGATAGGCTTTAGTCAGTACACCTACTATTATTTGCCTAAAGGAAACAAGAAAGAGAAGCTGACCAAAAATGTAATGTTCAACGGTTTTAAAGAACTTCGGAAAATTTGGAAAAAGCTGAAAGAAGATAAACCGATGCGTACCTACCTGAGTGCATTTTTTGTGTACAGTATGGCGGTTCAAACGATAATGCTTATCGCCACTTATTTTGGGATCGAAGAACTCGATTGGGGAACTACAGACAGCACCACCGGACTTATCGTAAGTATTTTATTGATTCAGTTGGTTGCGGTTCTTGGTGCCTGGCTTACCTCAAAAGCTTCGGCTAAGTTTGGCAATATTCAAACCTTGATCGTGATCAATTGCATTTGGATCGCGATTTGTATTTATGCTTATACGATCACCACGCCGTTTCAGTTTTATTTTACTGCTGCTTTTGTCGGTCTTGTGATGGGTGGGATTCAGTCGTTGTCGCGTTCTACGTATTCTAAATTGATTCCGGAAGGAGAGAAGGACACCGCTTCGTATTTCAGTTTTTATGATGTTTCAGAAAAAATAGGGATTGTGATCGGGATGTCTACTTATGGATTTATAGCCGACCAATACAACATACGTAATGCGATTTTATTCTTTATTGTGTTCTTTATCGTAGGTGTAATTCTATTGTTCTTTGTTCCGCGGAAGCGTATTGTAGAACAAGTAGAATAAGAAAATGGCTGCCCTTTTGGGACAGCCATTTTCCAGATTTGATTAATGAAAATTTTCTTAATTGCTCACGCTTCCTGAGCCTACAACTTTAGAATCTACTTTGTCAGGTTTACCGGTATACACGATATCTCCTGATCCTGCTACCGCTGCCTTTAAGGTTCCGCCATTACAGTTTAAGCTAATGTCACCAGAACCTGCGATGCTGGCCTCAGCATCATTGCTTTTCAAATCTGAAGCGTGTAAGTCACCGCTTCCTGCTACTTTTAAATGAGATTTTTGCGTGCTTCCGCTAAGCGAAAGATCTCCGCTTCCGGCTACTGATGCGGTTACATCTTGCGCATTAACTTCAAGAATCATATCGCCGCTACCAGAAACCGAACATTTAAAATCCTGTGCATTGATGACATCTTTAGAGGTAACGTCACCGCTTCCGGCTAGGTTTACCGCTTCAAGATCTTTAAAGGGAACTGTAATAATGATATCCTTATTGCGGCTGGTTTTCAAGCTAACGCCATCTTCGGTATAGATTTTAAGCTTATCGCCTTTAACTTCGGTGATAATATATTCCTGAAGATTTTCTTCGGCCTCTACAGTGATTTTTCCTTCGGCTCCTGCCACAAGAATTACATCAAATGAGCCTGCAACGCCTACTTCATCGTAGTCGCTTACGTTGCGGGTGTCAGTAATAGTATTTCCGTTTCCGGTTACTTTTTTGCCGCCCCACCATTGCGCATTAACTGTTGAAGAAACGAGCGCGATACCTAAGATTAGAATGATTTTTTTCATTTTTTGATTGATTACTGATTAATTGACTTTATAAAAACTTACACCCCCGTATTCAGAGTTGATGTTCACGTTATTTTTTGCTGAAGCGCTTCCATAGTAGCCCTCATAATATTTATCTGAAGATTCGATCTGGCGTTTGGTGATCTCAAAATCTTCTTCGCCGTTCAGCCCTGCATAGTCCAGTTTTATAATAAAATTGAATTGATAAGCAGCATTGTAACCAATTTTTACTCCGGCGTATTCTGAGTTGATTCTCACATTACCGGCGCTGGCGGTAAGCTCGTCAATGCGTATCGAGCCATAATCCATATTGAGGTCAATCGGGCCGCTGATTTTGCCAAGCTTTACGCTTAAATAGTCTGAGCTTCCTTTGATGGCTTCTGCGGCATCCAGATTAAGACCACCGTAATCGCAAGAATATTGCAAGTTCTTTATGCTTCCGAAGGTTGACTTAGTATAATCTGCGTTGAGTTCAATATTTCCTCCTTTTTCCAGCGTAAACGCACTGTAATCTGCTCTGATCTTTCCGCTCTTCATATAAGCAATATTGGAGTTGTTAGTGTAATCAAAACTCAGCAGGTTGTTGTCTGCAAGCAATTCGCCTAAATCTAAATGTCCATAATCACAAGATATTTTTGCCTGGCCTTTGATCTTGTCTATTGAAATCCCACCATAATCGTTGCTAAGATCAACTTTGTTAGTTACAGGAACTTTAATCTTATAATTGATCTCCATATTTACATTGTTCCCTCCTGAGGTCCAGCTGCTCCACCACGAACTACTTGTGCTTTCAATTTCGGTACGTGCCGAAACCATATCTGCAGAGGCTTCAAAGCTTACTTCGATCTGATTAAGTTTTTTGATGACTTTGTCCTCGTCGTTTCCGTTGGTTTTAATGTGCACCTCGATTACCACTTGGTTTTGATCCCAAGAAATGACATCAACGTTGCCGTAGCTGTTGTTGATCTTAAGCAACGCATTAGCATTCACATTGTATTGCTTGTTGATCTTCTTTTCTTTAGTATACCTGCCTTTAAAGCGGTCAGGATCATTGCCGTTTGCAAAAGTTACCGCGCTGGTAACTAGAAAAAGAAAAAGATATTTATAGTAATTGGTCTTCATATACGTCGTTTTTAATTTTTTTAATTGATTCGATTTCTTCTAAAACTGTATTGAGCAGATCTATACGTGACTGAAAGTTGGCGATCATCGCATAAATCACCCGCTTGTCTTCACCGCTAGTAGCAAGATCTTCGGTAAGCTCTTGGTAATCCTTTTCTAAAGCTTCAAGCTGAACAAGAGCATCCTCTACCAGTTCTTGCGTTTCAGGAGTTCGAGCCTCGTTGATATTATACAGTTCTTCTTCAATAGCTTTGGTGAAAAAATCCTGCGTCTTAGCCATTTCCGGGGAAACTGCAGCTAACTCCGCGCCGCTATTTGCAGGCTTAAGGGTTGCAAAACCTGCAAAAACGATCAATACGATTGCAGCGGCAGAAGCAAGGGGTTTCCACCAATCTAGCTTTTTGACGGTTTTTTCTTCTACTTGTGTCTCTTTGAGTTTGTTTAAAAAGCGCAGTTCGTGACCATCGCCCGGCTCGGCGATATCAAAACAGTCGCGCTGTTCTTCAAACCAGTTTTCTAAATTCGGTTTCATAATTATTCGGTGATTAGCTCACTCAATTTTTTTCTTAAACTTTCTTTTGCTCGGGAAACTGTGGTCCTGCAATTGGCATAACTTATTCCCAGAATGTCGCTCATTTCTTCATAATCGTAACCTTCGATCAGATTTAGGGTAAGCGCCATTCTATAATTTTCTTTGAGATGATTCATTGTTTGTAAAACGCGTTGCACCTCGAGATGGTTAGTGTCGCATTCTGTAATGCCTTGATCTTCTTCTAACTTGTAAAGCGTATCATCGAGATCGTCTTCTTTGAGTCGGTTACGTTTGTTATAACTGCTGATGCTGTTATTGACGACAATACGTTTTAACCAACTCCCAAAAGTCGCTTCACCGCTGTACGAATCAAGCTTTGTAAAAGCACTTAAAAACGACTCTTGCATTACATCTTCGGCTTCGGCGCTATCTTTTACAATACGTAGCGAAGTATTGTACATAGCTTTATAATACCTTTTGTAAACCGTAAGCTGCGCGTGCTGATTTCCGTTTTTACATTGCTCTAAAAGCAGATCAATATGATGGTTAGTTGTGTTCAATAGGTTAATGCTTCAGTATAAAGATACGTCGGTAAGCAGTTTGTTACAGTTCTGCGAAATTTTTTTCCATCAACCTTAAAAGTTAAGGTGGCATAGGAATTGAATTATAGGAGTAAAGAAAGATACTAAACAGCTTAAAAGCCCATTATTAAAGGGTTTAAATCAAATAAAAAAGATCGCATTGTTTTCAGAAGAATTGAAATCGTGACAATGTGGCGTTAAATAATATGGCTAGAACAAAATTTACAAATCTTGACAATCTGTCATTGCAGGACTTTGAAGGTGATGCTGAGTTAATTCCGTTGATGACTCCTGAGGATGAAGATGAGATCAATAGAGAAGAATTACCTGAAACCTTACCTATACTTCCTTTAAGAAATACCGTGCTATTTCCAGGTGTTGTAATTCCTATCACCGCGGGTCGTGATATGTCTATAGACTTGATCAATGAGGCGAATAAAGGTTCAAAAATTATAGGTGTTGTTTCTCAAAAGGATGGTGAAGTAGAAAATCCATCTGCAGACGATATCAATACTACAGGTGTGGTGGCGCGTATCTTACGTGTATTAAAAATGCCTGACGGAAATGTTACCGTGATCATTCAGGGTAAAAAGCGCTTCAATATAGCTGAAGTTATCACCGAAAAACCATACTTGGTGGCGACGGTACGAGAAGTTGCTGAAACCAAACCCGAAAAAGATTCTGCTGAATTTAAAGCGATTATCGAGTCGATTAAAGAGCAGGCATTGCAGATCATTAAACAATCTCCTAATATTCCTAGCGAGGCAGGTTTTGCGATCAAAAATATTGAGAGCGAATCGTTTCTCATCAATTTTGTGAGTTCTAATATGAACTTGAGTGTTGAGGAAAAACAAGGCCTTTTGGAGATCAATGACCTTCAAGAACGTGCGTTGCAGACGTTGCGCTATATGAATACCGAAATGCAAAAACTGGAGCTGAAAAATGACATTCAGAGCCGTGTGCATAACGATATGAGTCAGCAGCAGCGTGAGTATTTCTTGCATCAGCAAATGAAAACCATTCAAGAAGAATTGGGTGGCGTTTCTCAGGAAGATGAGATTGAAGAAATGCGTCAGCGTGCAAAAAAGAAAAAATGGGATGAAAAAGTGGGTAAGCAATTCAAAAAAGAGCTTGCCAAAATGCAGCGAATGAATCCGCAGGTTGCAGAGTACAGCATTCAACGTAACTATCTGGATCTGTTTTTAGATCTTCCTTGGAATAAATTCAGTAAAGATAAATTCGATTTAAAGCGTGCTAAGAAAATTCTTGACCGCGATCATTACGGATTAGATGATGTTAAGAAGCGAATTATTGAATATCTCGCAGTATTAAAACTGCGAAATGATATGAAGTCTCCTATCTTATGTCTGTACGGACCTCCGGGAGTTGGTAAAACTTCTCTAGGAAAATCGGTTGCCGAGGCACTAGGACGCGAATATGTGCGTATGAGTTTGGGTGGTTTGCGTGACGAGGCCGAAATCCGCGGACACCGTAAAACCTATATTGGTGCGATGCCGGGTAGAATTCTTCAGAATTTGAAAAAGGCAGGAACCAGCAATCCGGTTTTTGTTTTAGATGAGATCGATAAGTTGAGCAACAGTAATCAGGGAGATCCTTCTTCGGCTTTGCTTGAAGTGTTAGATCCTGAACAAAATGCAGAGTTTCACGATAATTTCTTAGAACTTGGTTTTGACCTTTCAAAAGTGATGTTTATCGCTACGGCAAACAATCTAGGAAGCATCCAGCCGGCGTTGCGTGACCGTATGGAGATCATCAACGTTACCGGTTATACCATTGAAGAAAAAGTAGAAATCGGTAAGCGTCATTTGCTTCCAAAGCAATTGAAAGAACACGGCGTAACCGCAGATCAACTGAAGATTGCGAAACCTCAATTAGAAAAAATTGTGGAAGGGTATACGCGTGAATCCGGTGTACGTGGCTTAGAAAAACAAATCGCAAAAATGGTGCGTTATGCGGCTAAAAATATTGCGATGGAAGAGGAGTACAAGATTAAAATAGACAACCAGACGGTTATTGATGTCTTAGGTTCTCCAAAACTGGAGCGCAATAAATATGAAAATAATGAGGTAGCCGGTGTAGTAACCGGGTTGGCCTGGACGCAAGTAGGCGGAGATATTCTCTTTATTGAATCTATACTTTCTAAAGGAAAAGGAAATTTAAGCGTTACCGGAAACTTGGGGAAAGTGATGAAAGAGAGTGCTACCCTTGCAATGGAATACATTAAGTCAAACGCCGAATATCTGGAACTAGATCCTAGCGTTTTTGAAAAGTACAATGTACACATTCACGTACCTGAAGGTGCTACACCAAAAGATGGGCCGAGTGCAGGGATCACGATGTTGACTTCGTTAGTTTCATTATTTACACAGCGAAAAGTAAAACAAAGCATCGCAATGACCGGCGAGATCACGCTGCGTGGAAAAGTATTGCCTGTAGGAGGTATTAAAGAGAAGATTCTTGCAGCAAAACGCGCGCACATTAAAGAAATCATTATGTGTGCAGAGAATGAGCGTGATATTAAAGAGATCAATGAAGATTACCTTAAGGGGCTTACATTCCATTACGTGAATGATATGAGCGAAGTACTTGATATTGCTTTGACCAATGAAAAGGTTAAACGTGCTAAGCAACTTTAAACATTTAGATACATTTCAATCAAACCTGCTAAGTCACTTAGCGGGTTTTTTAATGGGGTAGAAATAAAGTATACTTGTATACGTTTTGCGATACGGGTTGTTTGATGATTTGATATGATAAAAAAGCTACTTTTAATTTTAGCCTTGTTGACGAGCTTCAGTTTTTGGGCGCAATTGGGAGGTCGCGCGACATATCAATTCCTGAATTTAGTTTCTTCGCCAAAACAAGCTGCGCTAGGCGGAAAATTATTAACCGATTACAGTTATGATCCCACGAGTGGTTTATTCAATCCGGCGACGATCAACCCAGAAATGCATAACCAACTTTCTTTAAACTATGTCAACTATCTGGCTGATGTAAATTATGGGACCGTAGGCTATGCTTATGAATACGATCGGCGGAGTGGCGTTTTTTACGCCGGGGTCACTTATGTAAATTATGGCACTTTTGAAGGCTATGATGAGCGCGGCAACGCCACAGCAGATTTTAGTGGAGGCGAAGTGGCCTTTTCTGCGGGGTATGCTTATAATATTCCGCGGACAGATTTTTTTGTTGGAGCTAATGTTAAATTGATTTCTTCAAAATTGGAGCAGTACACTTCATTGGGTGGCGCTTTAGATCTGGGATTTATCTACGTTAATGATGAACTTGAACTCAATATTGCCGGAGTGGTGCGCAATATTGGTACGCAGTTTACGGCTTACGATGTTACTTATGAAAGGCTTCCGTTAGAAGTTGATCTTGGTATTTCTCAAAAGTTAGAATACGTTCCTTTGCGATGGCATTTTACTTTAGAGAACCTTCAAAATTGGAATTTAGCCTTTGCTAATCCCGCACGTGCAACTTCAGACCTAAATGGAAATTCTACCCCGGAAAATGTCAATTTCTTTGATGAAGCGCTTCGCCATATGATTTTTGCAGCAGAATTATTTCCAGATAAAGGCTTTAATATTCGGTTGGGGTATAGTGTGCGTAGAGCCGAAGAATTGCGCATCGTCGATCAGCGTAGTTTTGCAGGTCTAAGTGCCGGTTTCTCTGTGAAGTTTAATAAATTGCGCCTGAGTTACAGCTATGCGCGTTACAACACTGCTGCCAGCTCAGGATTCTTTGGTTTAAATATAGATTTGAACTAAAGTCATTACGATACTATTTAATCTTCAAGCATAAACTTTTGAAAAAAATAACTATTGCCATAGACGGCTATTCTTCTACAGGTAAAAGTACAGTAGCCAAAATGCTGGCTAAAGAATTAGGCTACGTATATGTAGATACCGGTGCGATGTATCGTGCCGTAACACTGTATGCGATGCGTAAATTATTTATCAAAGCCGGGCATTTTGATAAAGAAGCGTTGATCAGGCATTTATTTATGGTTTCGGTAAAGTTTCAAATGAATGCAGAGACCGGGATTGCCGATGTTTATCTTAACGGCGAAAATGTAGAACGGGAGATTAGAACACTAGAAGTTTCCAACTTTGTAAGTCAGATTGCTGCGATTCCCGAAGTACGAAAATTGCTCGTGCAAAAGCAACACGAGATGGGCAAAGAGAAAGGTATCGTGATGGATGGTCGTGATATTGGTACTGTGGTTTTCCCTGATGCCGAGTTGAAAGTATTTATGACCGCATCTGCAGACGAGCGTGCGCGCCGTAGATTTGAAGAGCTCAAAGCTAAAGGCGATGCGGTAAGTTATGAAGCGGTTCTGGAGAATGTTCAAAAGCGTGATAAACTTGATACATCAAGAGCAGATTCGCCGCTTATGCAGGCAGAAGATGCGATTTTGCTAGACAATACGCATACTAATATTGAAGATCAGTTTCATATTCTTTTACAACTCGCAAAGGACCGTATCTTCGGCAGATGTTAATCTTTTGAAATTCCTTTTTTATTAATGAAAGCTACCCAACTTGATCGTGGGCTACTCTACTTGATGGCTGCAGGAGCGGGTCTGGTTGTGGCCAATAATTATTACAACCAACCGCTTCTTAATTTAATGGCCAAAACCTTCTCGGTAACCGAGGCGCAGGTGAGCAATATTCCGCTCGCAACACAATTAGGATATGCGTTTGGTTTGCTTTTTATCATTCCGTTAGGGGACAAATTTTCTAGAAGAACCATCATTTTGATCGATTTTGTGGCAATTATTGGTTCCCTGTTGGTGACTGCAATGGCGCCTTCTCTTACCGTGCTTACAATTTCTAGTTTTTGCGTGGGTTTTTCTTCTGTAGTGCCTCAGCTGTTTGTGCCGATGGCTGCTCAACTCGCTTCCGAAGAAAACCGAGGGAAGGCCATTGGGATCGTGATGAGCGGTTTACTGATCGGGATTTTAGGAAGCCGTTTTCTCAGCGGATTGGTAGGAGAATATTTTGGTTGGCGTTTTATGTATTACGTAGCTGCCGGAATTATGCTTGTTTATGCAGGACTACTTTATTTAAAATTACCGGATATCGCCACCAATTTTAAAGGAACGTATTCCCAATTTATGCAATCGCTTTGGAAATTATTTAAAACCAAGCCCGAAGTGCGTATTGCCGGTTTAAGAGGTGCATTGGGCTTTGCAGGATTTAGCGCATTCTGGACCACACTAGTATTTTTGATGGAAACCAATTTTGGTTACGGTAGTGGTGCAGCCGGACTCTTTGGCGTTTTGGGAATGATAGGAGCTTTAGGTGCTACTATTTCGGGTAAGTTGAATGATAAATATCCGCCTAAAAAGCTCATCTATATTTTTACAGCTATTCTCGTTGTTTCTTGGATAGTTTTTCAATTTAGCGGAAATTCTATTTTTGGTCTGGTGATAGGAGTTTTGTCGGTTGATTTTGGATTGCAATGTTTACACGTAACCAATCAGAATATCATTTTTAATCAAAACCCAGAAGCGCGCAATAGGGTAAACACCATTTATATGGTGCTTTATTTTATAGGCGGAGCCCTAGGTACGGTTACCGGAGCTTACGCTTGGCAGCATTATCAGTGGGCGGGCGTGGCGACTTTAGGGTTAATATATTCCATTCTCATTATCATACTTCAGCTTTTATTTCAGTGGAAGCATAAACGCTAATTTCACACTTCAGCCTTTATTTGAAGATTCATATGCTAAATTCCCCATAAGATGTGCTTAAGGCTTTATTAAAACTCCTTGTTTCAGTTAGGCTACTCATTAACTTTAAAATAAAATTGCGGTTGCTTACTATTTAAGTAATACCGAAAATTATTTAAAAGAACTATTATGAGTACAGACATTTTAGATAAGCCCAATGCCACGCAAAAGGCTACAAGTAAAGATACCATTCAAACTATAAATCCTTCTACCGGTAAACCTCTTGATCGATATAAGATGATGACCGATCAAGAAGCAAGTGAGGCCGTTCAAGCTACGCACAATGCTTTTTTAGAGTGGAAGACTTTTCCATTAGAAAAACGTGCAGCGTTTATTCAGAAAATAGGTAAAAGTCTTGCTAAGCATAAAGAGCAATTGGTCAAATTGATGACTGAAGAAATGGGGAAACTCATCAGTCAGGGAGAACAAGAAGTTGATTTGTGTGTAGGTATTTGCGAATATACTGCGCAAAATGGGCCTAAAGCTTTACAGGATGAAAAGCGTACCCTGCCGCAAGGCGGAAAAGGTGTGATCACATATTCACCACTTGGTGTAATTTACGGCATCCAACCTTGGAATTTCCCTACCTATCAAGTGATGCGTTATACCATCGCTAATTTAATGGCGGGTAATGGGGTTCTACTGAAGCACGCCGAAAATGTGACCGGTTCTGCATTATTGATCGAAAAAATTATTAGTGAAGCAGGATTACCGGAAAATATATTTACGGTGTTGAGAATTTCGCACGAGCAATCTGATGCTATCATTGAAAATGATTTGGTACGCGGAGTTACCTTAACCGGTAGTGGAGCAGCAGGAAAAGTTGTTGGCGAAAAAGCCGGAAAAGCTTTAAAGAAAACCGTACTAGAATTGGGATCTAACGATGCGTATTTAGTACTAGATGACGCTGATGTTGATACCGCAGTAGAATGGAGTATTAAAGGTCGAATTTACAATAACGGGGAAACCTGTGTTGCCGCCAAGCGCTTTGTAGTGACGGAGAAAGTCTACGATGAATTCAAGCAAAAATTCGTTGCCGGAATGGAAAAAATCAAATTTGGTGATCCTACTGATGATACTGTGGATATTGGACCTATTGCGCGTAAGGATTTACGAGAAAAATTGCACGATCAGGTTCAAGAAAGTATTGCTAATGGAGCCGAAGTTTTATGCGGTGGTAATTTGCCCAAAGGTGAAGGCTACTTTTATCCCGCAACAGTTTTAGGTAATGTAAAACCCGGTCAACCGGCTTATGATGATGAGTTGTTTGGTCCTGTTGCCTCGCTGATCAAAGCAAAAGATAATGAGGATGCCATGCGTATCGCAAACGACAGCCGTTTTGGTTTAGGTGGTGGTATATTTTCAAAAGACGAAAAGGCAGCTTTTGAACTTGCCAAAAATCATTTCGACACCGGAATGGTATTTATCAACAGTTTTGGCCTCGCACAACCTAATATGCCTTTTGGTGGTGTAAAAGCTTCCGGGTATGGTAGAGAACACGGCGGTTTTGGTATTAAAGAATTTGTAAATGAAAAAGCAATTATGAGTTTAGATAGTTAATTCAAAAATTGCTTAAAGCAAAAATTCCCGTTCAATAGTGAACGGGAATTTTTTTTAGTTACCTATGGGTGGCGGTCCATCGGGGATCATCGCTTTGTAAACGTCGTCACCTTTACGTTCTTTAAATTCAGTTTTTACTTCTTCAACAAGTTTTGCATCTTCAAATAAATCATACATAGTCATTGACATAGCTTTTGAAGCCATTACCATTCCTTTATGGCCTATAGACATTCCACCGCATGCGACAACCGCCCAGGAATGCCAAGGCGTATCTTTAGGAGCAACGGTTACACCAAGATTGATATTAGGCACATTCCAACTTACGTCACCCACATCTGTAGAGCCGCCGCCGGGATTTTCTCTGGTTTCCTCAAAGGGATAGATCTTGCTATCCATTCCTACTTGAGGTTTGTCAGTCATTTCTTGAATCTTCTTGCCAAAAGCGATTTCTTCTTCCGTATATTCTAAAGGGCCTAAAAGCTCCAGATTCTCTTGCATTACGGCTCCGCCGGTTCTGTTTACCAAAGTTTCACGTATACCGGAAACAAGCGAATATTTGTAGTCTACATTTGCCATAATCGCAGCACCTTCTGCCATTTTCTTTACCTGTTCAAAAACCGGAAGCATTCCTTTAGTATCGGTATTGCGCACGCGTACCCACAATTTGCTGTAATCAGGAACCACGTTAACCACTTGACCGCCGTCCTGAATATGATAATGAATGCGTACGGTAGGTTTTATATGTTCACGGTAATAATTGATTCCCGTGGTATACAACTCTAACGCATCAGAAGCACTGCGCCCATTCCAAGGATCTGCCGCAGCGTGCGCCGCTTGACCGTTAAATTCTACAATAAAGTCAACCATAGCCAGCGAACTTTGTACATCTGCTTTAGTATCTGCAGAAGGGTGCCAGCTTACATTAACATCTACATCATCCCAAACCCCAGCTTCGAGCATCCATAATTTCCCAAAGAATTTTTCTTCAGCAGGAGTACCTATAAATTTTACAGTACCTTTAATTTCACCTGCTTCGATCATCTCTTTAACCGCAATAGCTGCACCCAGACTTGCGGTCCCAAAAAGGTTATGACCACATCCGTGACCTGCTGCGCCAGCTTCCAGTGGTTCTTTAGTAGGCTGCGCCTTTTGAGAAATACCGGGAAGTGCGTCAAACTCACCCAGAACACTAATAACCGGCTTTCCTTCTCCATAGGTCGCAATAAAGGCAGTTGGAATATCAGCAACTCCGCGTTCTACGGTAAAACCATTTGCTTCGGCATAATCGGCAAGTAGTTTTGAAGATTCGGTTTCCTGAAAAGCGATTTCGGCATTTGCCCAAATTTGGTCACTTATCGAAATCAATTCCTCTTTGTGACTTTCAACAGAAGCAATAAGCTGCTTTTTGTCTTTAGGAATTTTTTGCCCGAAAGCAACTAGTCCTATCAGCAGAAATAATAATGTAATTTTTGTATTCATCTAGAAACATTTTAGTTAGTGCTTTTAAAGTTAACAAAATCAACTTGAGCTTTTTGTGAAGTAGTTATTTCTAGATTATTCTAAATTATCAGTCTGGAAATTAGTTGATTTTTTAAAAATGTGAATTGAAATTGTTGATAGTGCAATCTGCCTCAAGAATATAAACTTATTGTGTTTAGTTTATATTTTAATCAATAGTTTTATATAACTTACTGTAATTATGTGAATTAAGTAGACTATGAAAATAGGTGTGATATGTTTTTTGGCTTTATTAAGTGTTTCTTCTGATTTATTTGCTCAAAACACACAGGAGGTGACCGGTTATGTTACCAGTTTAGGAACACCTGTGGTTAGTGCTAAAGTTACTGTGGTGGGTACAGAAGTTATGACCGCAACAGATAGTAGGGGATACTATACCATAGAAGTGGCGCCACGTCAAGAATTAGAATTTTCTTATGTAGGACTAGAAACCGTAACGATCATTGTAGAAGACGTTACAAAAACGCTCAATGTAAAAATGCTGCCCAAGGTTAATGATCTTGACGAGGTGACTGTCACAACTAAAAACAAGAATCAAAGTGATTTTCAAGAAGAATTAGGTCCAAATGGTAAACCTAGAAAAATGCCAACAGCGATGGGGTATTTCAGTACTGGTGGTTCTTCGGCATATGTAAAAGGAGCTAGTTTAAATCAAGCAGCGGTAGATTTAGCGAGAGCTATAGATGGTAGAGCAGCAGGTTTAGAAGTGAATAGTGAAGGGGAAATTTATATTAGAGCGGGTAATTCTATAAATAATAACATACCTGCTATATGGGATATAGATGGAACAATTTATACAGAACCGCCATTTATCGATATAGCGAATGTACAGGATATTCTTATTTTAAAATCATTAAGTCAGACTAATAGATATGGCAGTATGGCTTCAGGTGGCGTAATTGTAGTACGTACTAAAGGTGCTTATTTTTCACAGCGTAAAGAAAAAGTCAGTAAGACTTATGGAAATCAAAGGGTTTACTCTGACGACGCTATTGCAATGGAAAGTCTAATCACAGTAACTCCTGAATATCAGAAGAATTTAGAAAGTTCAAGCACTCTGGAAGAAGCTTTTAGTATTTATGAAAAATCGCTTGTAAACAATGCACGAGACGTCGCATTTTATGCTGATGTTGCGCAGTACTTTTATGATAAAAATGCCACCGATAAAGCACATTTGGTTTTAAGCGAAATGGAAACCGCTTTTGAAACCAATGCTGAAGCCTTGAAGGTGCTCGCATATACTTATGAAGCAAACGCTGATCGTGAAAAAGCGCTTTCGGTTTATAAGAAGATATTCAGACTGCGACCGCAATACGCGCAATCGTATCGGGATTTAGGCAATTCGTTTGCCGCTGCTGAAAATTATCAGAAAGCCTGGTTGATGTATATGGGCTATATGAATACCACAGATAGTTTGAGCGGCACAGGAATAGACGCGATTGTTTACCGGGAGATGGAAGCCTTATATTTTCAGCATAAAGACAAGATCGATGCAGATGCTAAATTCTCACTCCCTGAAAATAAAAGCGAACTCGCTTACGATGTTCGTTTAGTTTTTGAATGGAACACTTCCGAAGCCGAATTTGATCTCGAATTTGTGAATCCACAAAATCAACCTTATGTGGTGAATCATACCTTAGCGCAAAGTCCCGACCGTATCAGAGATGAAAAACTTAAAGGCTATACTTCAGAAGAGTTTTTGATTGATGATCTAGGTTTTGGGGATTGGCTGGTGAATCTCAAATATTATGGTAATAAGCAGTTTCAGCCTACATTTTTAAAAGTCACTACCTATTATAATTGGCAGCAACCTAATCAACGGGAAATGGTTGAGGTATTCAAATTAACCCGACAAAATATAAAAATGCAATTGCTTAAATTGAATAACCGCAATTTACACTATTAAGAATTCGCACGCTCTAGAATCCAATTGCTATAAAACTCAAGAACTTCTTCTTTGTTGAGTTCGTTGTGCGTTTCGTGTCGTAAACCTTCCCAAGATTTAAAATCTATTTGATCTGAGTGTCGGGAAGCCAAAGTTTTTGAAGCTTGGTATTTTGTGATGTTGTCTTCGGTGCCGTGTGCTAAAAGCAGTTTGGTTCTAAAATCAAAAGTTTTATCCATCAGGTAAACGCCGTTATCGTTTAGACCAAAAAATAATTTTATTGAAGCCTTACCGTGTACCAGCGGATCGTTTTGGTAGGCTTTTCCTACTTCAGCATTTCTGGAAAGATTCTCAGGGTTGAGTTTAGTTTCCTTAACAGGATTTAGAGCAAAGGTCAAGGCCATTCTGCCCAGAATTATTTGCAATGCTCCGGGATTGTTGACGAGCTTTAGCCAAGGCGAAGTCACGAGGGCTCCTGCCGGTGGATCTGCAGTCATTAATAAATAGCGTAAAACGATACTGCCACCCATACTGTGACCATATAAAAATACCGGTGTTTCCGGGTTTTCTTTAATAGCTTTTTCATAAAGAAAGTCCACTGCTAAAATAAAATCCTGTAAGGAGCGTACAACGCCACGTTCACCGCTAGAATTTCCGTGGCCGGGCAGATCGATTGCATAGCAGGTTATGTTTTTAGTATTGAAATATTCGGCAACGTGAGTGTACCTTCCTAAATGCTCTCCAAAACCGTGAATGATGCAAACCACTGCTTTTTGATCGGGAGCTTTCCATACCTTTCCAAAGAGTTCATGTCTAGCGGTTTGCCCCGTAAATGTGGTGTTTGATTTTTCTGCTAACATATTTTCTATTTCAGAATAGAAAATTAGAAAAGTTTATGTAATTTTGCACTCCTTTTGACAACGGTTGGAAACCCAAAAGGATGAGGGATTTAAAATAATCTCTTGAAACCAAACATGTATTTTAAACCTCTTTTACGATTTTGAGTTGTTTAGTTTCCACAAAAGCGTAAAATACAAACTATTAATCAGCAATGGCTGAAGAAAATAAAAAACCAGAAG
>Ga0114901_1000076_pt1 | contig 84596 bp, 110 predicted proteins | sample MalvireepMed_s16_FD_89686 | JGI IMG/M metagenome (GOLD analysis project Ga0114901, IMG submission 89686) | Marine viral communities from the Global Malaspina Expedition - Malaspina viral metaG DeepMed_s16 | ecosystem: Environmental > Aquatic > Marine > Oceanic | place: Mediterranean Sea... | reverse complement strand
GGAGGCGCAGCCGGGCCGGCTCGCCGCGCACCCCGGTGGGGCCGGCGTCGCCGGTCCAGCCGCCGCTGACCCGGTAGCCCTGCCAGCGCCCGTCCACGGTGACGGCGCCGCGCCACTGCAGATCATTGGGCCGCCAGGCGAGGCCGCTTTCCGTGGTTTCCAGAGTGAGCTCCCGCCAGACCAGCGACAGCGGCAGGCTGGCCTGGCCCTGGATCGCCAGCGGCGCGGTGACCGGCTCGCGCAGGCGCACCGTCAGGTCCTCGGCCAGCCCGCTGACCTGGAACGGTGACACCGTGACCTCACCGTCGCGCCAACGGAACGCCACCTCGCCGCCAAGGCCCTCGCTGAGCGACAGGCTGCCCTGCCCTTCGCCCAGCCGCGCCGCGTCGCTGCTCAACGACAGGGCCGCCCGCCCCTGGGGGCCGTTGGCCACCAGCCGGCCGTCCGCCCGCACCAGCGCCGCGCCTTCGCCGCGGGCCTGCAGGTCCTCGCCGGGGCTCACCACCCAGCCGGCGCCCACCGCCAGGGGCTCGTCCAGGCCGGCGCGCAGCCGCCAGGCGTCGCCCCGCCACTGGCCGCGCGCGGTGACGTTGCCGCGTGGCCCCGGGGTTTCCAGACCCAGGTCCCGGCCCAGCAGCACCAGCTCGCCGGTGAAGTGTTCCGGGTCGGTCCAGTCCCCGGGCAACCACAGGCCGTCGCCCTGGACCCGCACCTCGCCGGCCAGGCGCTGGTCCAGATGGCCACCTTGCAGGGTGCCGTCCAGCCGCCAGCGGCCGCTGGCGCGGCGGTACTCGGCGCGGAGCCGGCTGTCGCGGAACTCGGCCCGCGCCCGCCAGGCGCCGTCGCGCTGAGAGAGGTTGACCATCACCGGCGGCAGATCGCGGTACTGCACCGCCCACACGGTGACCTCCAGGGCCGGTAAGGAAGGGATGTCGGTGAGGCCGTCCGACGCCGGGTCGGCGTCGTCGGGGCAGGCGTGAACGCCCAGGGTATCCACGCTCAGGGTGAGCGGGCGCAGCGCCGACAGCCGCAGGCCGTGGGCCTCGATCGGCCGGCAATCGCCACGCTGCTGCCAGACCGCGTCCAGGGTCAGGCCGTCGCGCCAGCCCGGGCCCTGCCAGTGCCAGCCGGCCAGCCGTATCGCCAGGGCGGCGACCAGCACGGCCAGCAACAAGCCCGCTGCGATCAGAAGCGGCAGCAGCCAGATCAGCCGCTTGCCGGGAAACCGTTTCGCCATCAACAATTCGACCTTTTTCCCTGGTCAGCAGTAAAGGGAAAGGATGGCGGTTTCACGTCCGGAAATACAGGCCTTTGCGCCTCAGCCGCGGGCAAAGGCGGCCAGATGCTGGTCGGCGCCACCGAACAGGCCGTCCATGGCGGTGAGCCGCTTGAAGTAATGCCCCACCGCCAGCTCGTCGGTCATGCCCATGCCGCCGTGCAGCTGCACCGCTTCCTGGGCGATATGCCGGCCGGCGCCACCGATGCGGGCCTTCAGCGCGTGCACCGCCTGGCGGGCGTCGTCATGGCCTTCCAGCGTTTTCAGGGTCGCCGCCAGCAGCAGCGAGCGGGTCTGCTCCAGGGCCATGAACATGTCCGCCATGCGGTGCTGCAGCACCTGGAAGCTGCCGATCGGCACGCCGAACTGCTTGCGGGTTTTGCTGTATTCCACGGTGTCGTCCAGCAGCACGGAGAGCGCGCCTACGGCTTCCGCCCCCAGGGCGAGAATGGCTTCGTCCAGTACCTGACGGATCCGCTCGAAGGCGGCGCCCTTCTCGAAGATCAAGGTGTCGGCGGACAACCGGACCCCATCGAGCTGCAACCGGGCCGCCCGGTGGCCGTCCACCAGACGGTGCGGCGTCAGCGTCACGCCCGGGCTGTGCGGGTCGAGCAGGAACAGCGACAATCCCTGCGGGTCGCCGGGCTCGGCGCCGGTGCGTGCCAGCACCAGAATACGGTCGGCCTGATCGCCGTTGAGCACCACGGTCTTGCGGCCGTTCAACACGAAGCCGCCGCCCTCCTCGCGCGCTTGCAGCGCGGTGTTTTCCGGCGCGAACACACGCTCCTGTTCGTCCACCGCCAACGCCAACTGCAGGTCGCCCGCCATCAGGTCCGGCAGATAGCGGGCACGGCAGGCGGCGTCGGCGCGGCGCAGGACGCCGCCACCCAATACCACCGTGGCCAGGTAAGGGGCGACCACTCCGCCGCGCCCCAGTTCTTCCAGCAGCACCATGGTTTCCACCAGGCCGGCGCCCAGGCCGCCGTCGTCCTCGTCGAACGGCAGCGCCAGCCAGCCCAGTTCGGCGAACTGCCGCCAGAGGGTGTCGGGCTGGTAGCCGCCCTGCACAAAACGGCGGGCGCTGTCGGCCAGCATCTGTTGCTCGTCGCTCAGGGAAAAATTCATTCTCGATCTCCTTCCGTCCCGTTACAGGCCCAGTACCGCCTTGGCGATAATGCCCCGCTGCACCTCGTTGGAACCGCCGTAAATGGAGCAGGCCCGCGCATTGAGATAGGACGCCATGGCGGTGAGCGCGTACTCCGGGCCCAGCGGCGCCTCGTCACCGCCGGGCACCAGCGCTTGCGGCTGCCAGACCAGCGCCTGGCTGCCCAGCGTCTCGATGCCCAGCTCGGTGACCCGCTGCTGCAGCTCGGTGCCGAGGATCTTGGTCATCGACGACAGCGCGCCCGGGTCCTTGCCCGCGGACAGCGCCGACTTGATGCGCTTTTCCGTAAAGGACAGCGCCAGCACCTCACTTTCGCAGGCGGCCACCTTGTGCGCCCACACCGGATCGTCGCCCAGGCTGCCGCCGCCGGCGGTGGTCTGCCGCGCGGCGATCTGCTTCAGCCGCTGCAACTGCACGCCCAGCGCCGGCGCGTAGTCCTGCCCGCCCCGTTCAAAAGTGAGCAGGTACTTGGCCACCGTCCAGCCGTCGTTCTCCTCACCGACACGGTTGCGCTTGGGCACCCGCACATTGTCGAAAAACGCCTGGCACTGCTCCGGAACCTCATCGAGACCGACGATGGGCTCAACGGTGATCCCCGGGGTGTTCATATCCAGCAGCAGGAAGGTGATGCCCGCCTGGGGCTTGCCGTCGCGGCGGGTGCGCACCAGCAGAAACATGCGGTTGGCGTGGTGGGCGTAGGTGGTCCAGATCTTGGTGCCGTTGATCACATAGTCGTCGCCGTCGCTCTCCGCGAAGGTCTTCAGCGACGCCAGATCGGAACCGGCGCCGGGCTCGGAATAGCCCTGGCACCAGATATCCTCGCCGGAAAGAATACGCGGCAAATAATGCGCCTTCTGCTCCTCGGTGCCGAAGCCGATCAGACAGGGCCCGCACATCTGCAAGCCCATGGGAATCAGCGGCGGCGCCTCCGCGCGCACCAGCTCCTCGGCGAACACCGCACGCTGGCCGACACTCCAGCCTGTGCCGCCATACTCTTTCGGCCAGTGCGGCGCCGCCCAGCCCTTTGCATGCAGAAGGCGCTGCCAGGCCATCACCTCCTTCACCGGCGCGAACACCGAGGTGGTCTTGCGCCCCGCCTCCAGAATCTCAGGGGTCAGCGATTCATTCAGGAACGCACGCACTTCCTCGCGGAAATGCCGCTCCTGCTCCGGTACTCGTAAATCCATGGTTCACCCCGCTTGCGATAACGCCCCTCAGCATAGAACCGGCAGATTTCAACGGCAGTGACATCGAACACCAGCACCCTGGTGGAAACGGTCATCACCCGTGTGGGAGCTTCGCTCCCTTTCGCGGGCGGGGCCCGCTCGCACAATGGGTGCCCTCCAGCGGGGCCCGCAACGAAAAAGGGCCAGCCGCCCGCAGGCGACTGACCCTCTTCGTTTTATTTGGTCGGGACGGAAGGATTCGAAGCTTCGACCCCATATTGTAAGCCTTGGTCCGCCCCATGTTGAGCGGGCAGCTGGGGCAACCCCTACTCGAACAGGGCGGCGACTTCCTGCAAGGTATCTACAGCCGAATCAAAATCCACACTTTCATCATCGTCAGCGTACGACATCGCATCCACAAACTGCCTGTACTCTTCGCGATACTCCTCATCGTTATCCAGGCACTCGATGGCCTCCTGAATCGACTCTGTAAACGGGGCCTGAGTATCGCGTTTTCCTGTCTGCCGATCGCCTTCAAATGAGGATTCCGCGACATCCACAAACAGCTCCTGATCTCCCCTAATCACAGAGATCAGCGCAGAAATATCGTGAAGATGGCGAATCATCGCAGGATCATCACCGTGGGCTGATCGGTCACGCTTCAGCACACGCCATGTCAACGCACTTAACTTGTCGGCTGCTGTCTCAATCGGCGGCAGGCACAGGATTTCGACTTCAGGCTCAGTCTCTGTGTAGTACGAAATGAAAGACTGAATATAGTGGCATAGTGGCTTTGGTGATTTTGAGTGTATGATCACTCAGATAGAAAGTCCGGTAACGATAATGACAAAGAAGAGAACGTTCAGTCCGGAATTCCGCTTGGCGGAGGCCTAGCTCGGTCGACCAGGGCTATTCACTGAAAGCGGCCTGTGATGCCATGGGGGTTGGCGAGTTCACCATGGAGTACTGGGTTCGCAAGCTCCCTTCCGAATGAGCAGGCAACGTACCGAAAGGCGAAGCCCTGACCCCGGAACAGCGTGAGATTCAGGAACAGAAACGCAAGCTGCGGCGGGTGGAGGAAGAAAAGGAAATCTTAAAATAAGGCTACTGCTCTCTTGATGTCGGACTCCCTGAACAATTCTCGATAATTGAGCGACTTGAACGGTGCAACGCCTATGTCAGGTATTTGGGGTTCATCGCAGCAGCTACCGGCCGGCGTGACCGGGACAAAGAGCGCTGTGAGGCTGAGAAAACGCTGCTGGATCAGGTTGTCGAGGCGCATGCTGCCAGTAACGGCTCTGCGGGGCTCGCAGCATTGCCAAGATCGCCACCCAGGCTGGAACGACACTGAGCCGGTACCGTGCCGGCAGACGGATGAAGCAGTTAGGGCTGGTCAGCACGCGGCCGCCAGGGCACTCCTACAAGAAGGCGGATCAGCCACACCTGGACATCCCGAACCGTCTTGATCAGGAGTTCGATGTAAAGGAGCCCAATCAGGCTTGGACCGGAGATACTACCTATATCTGGACAGGAGTGCGCTGGGCTTACCTGGCGGTGGTTATCGACTTTTTCCTGTAAACCCGTGGACTGGGCGCTGTCCCTGCCCCCCAATACGGAACTGGTAAAGAAGCCCCTAACCATTGCCTATAGGTCGTGGGGCGAGCCACAGGGCGTCATGTTTCATTCAGATCAGGAGTGCCAGTACACCAGCCTGGGATTCCGAGAGTTGCTCTGGCGCCATCACATGAAGCAGAGTCTCAGCCGGCGAGGAAGTTGCTGGGATAACGCCCCGACAGAGCGGTTCTTCAGGATTTTGAAAACGGAGTGGGTACCGGAAATCGGGTATCCGTGCTGTATCTCGGCGAAGCAGTCGATCACGGACTATATGATCGGCTATTACAGCGTTCTGCGACCGCACAAGCACAACGGCGAGCTGCCGCGCAATGTCGCAGCAGGCTTACTGGAAAACTCAAAAGACGGCGGCCTGAAATACTTGGCCACTACACTTGGAGTTAATCACAGTCAGTTGAATTCAAACAGAACGGTCTGGGCAAACTCCGTGTAGCTTGATCACAGTCAAAAATCACTATCTCAACCAACTGATGGCGCGGCTTCAGACGCCTACTATACCTCGGACAGTGCCTCCCTGACCTTGCCGGCAACCTGTTTCAGTTCGTTGTTTTCAATCGCCGTCATTGAAGCTACGGGATCTATCGCGCTGACTTCGATACCTTCAGACGTTTCCCGCAGAATGACATTGCACGGCAACATGGCCCCTACCCGGGGCTCTACACCAATGGCTTCCCACGCCATAGCAGGATTACACGCCCCAAGGATCCGGTACGCGGGCATTTCCTTGTCAAGCTTCTCCTTCATCGTGGCTTTGACATCAATTTCTGTCAGCACCCCGAAACCGTGATCTGTGAGGGACTGACGCGTTCTTTTGTCAACCTCGTCAAAATCAGCGTCTTCTATGATTCGATCAATCGTGTACCGCATAATCGTCTCCAACAAATCCAACGTTTATTACTTAGCGCCAAGCTTAATCACTCGCAGGCGCAGCGCATTCACGATCACGCTGACCGAAGACAGCGACATAGCCGCCGCCGCAAAAATCGGTGACAGCAGGATGCCGAAAAACGGGTATAGAACGCCGGCCGCTATCGGCACACCCGCAGAGTTATAGACAAAGGCAAAAAACAAGTTCTGCCGGATATTGCGCATGGTTGCCAGCGACAATCGACGTGCTTCCACAATGCCCATGAGATCGCCGCGCAACAGGGTAATGCCGGCGCTTTCGATGGCCACATCAGTGCCCGTGCCCATGGCTACGCCTACATCGGCGGTTGCCAGAGCCGGAGCGTCGTTCACCCCGTCACCAGCCATCACCACAACACGGCCCTCATCTTTCAGGCGCTGAACGATCTTGCCCTTATCCTCCGGAAGCACTTCCGCTTCCACTTCATCGATGTGCAATTTACGGGCAACCGCCTCGGCCGACGTCCGGTTGTCGCCGGTGAGCATGACGACTCGGATGCCGTCTTTCTGCAGTGCAGAAATAGCCGCTTCAGTGGTTTCTTTCACCGGATCGGCGATGGCAAGCAAACCGGCCACTTTGCCGTCTACGGCCGCGAAAATAACAGTCGCCCCATCCTGGCGGAGCTGGTCGGCTTCGCTTTCAAAGTCCGCGGTGTCCACATTTTCCGCTTCCATCAACAGCCGGTTTCCGAGCAATACCCGTCGTCCATCAATCCTACCGGTGACGCCCTTCCCATTGGGTGAATCAAAATCTTCCGCGTCCGGTAGTTTCAAGCCCATGGTCTTTGCTTTATCGAGAATGGCGTGGGCCAGCGGATGCTCACTGCCCTTTTCCAGGCCGCCGGCGAATCGCATGAGCTCATCCTCGCTGCCCCCGGCAGCTGGCACCAGTTTGGTCACCTGAGGTTTGCCTTCAGTCAGTGTGCCCGTCTTATCCACCACCACGGTGTCCACTTTCTCCATACGCTCAAGTGCTTCGGCATCGCGGATCAGCACACCGCTCTGAGCACCCCGCCCAACGCCGACCATAATCGACATGGGCGTTGCCAGCCCCAAAGCACAGGGGCAAGCAATAATCAGCACGCTCACCGCAGCAATCAGACCGAATGCCATCGGGGGCGTCGGCCCGAACAACGACCAGGCTATAAAGGCGATAATGGCGATCACGATCACCGCAGGCACAAAATAGCCCGCGACCCTGTCGGCCAGGCCCTGAATGGGCGCGCGGCTGCGTTGGGCGCTGGCCACCATCTGCACAATCTGGGACAGCATGGTGTCCCGGCCCACCTTGTCCGCACGCATGATGAAACCGCCCTGCTGGTTGATGCTGCCGCCGATCACCTGGTCTCCTGACTTTTTGCTGACCGCCAACGGCTCACCGGTCACCATGGACTCATCCACGTTGGAGCTGCCTTCGAGCACCTCGCCGTCTAGCGGAACCTTGTCGCCCGGACGCACCCGCAGGCGGTCGCCGACCTTGACCTGATCCAGCGATACATCGGACTCACCGCCATCATCGTCCAGTTTCCTGGCCGTTGCCGGCGCCAGATCTAACAGAGCCTTGATGGCCCCGGAGGTTTTCTCCCGGGCGCGCAATTCCAGCACCTGTCCAAGCAGCACCAGCACCACAATGACCGCTGCCGCCTCAAAGTACACTGCCACTGAGCCATCGGCCTGCCGGAAAGCGCCCGGGAATACCTGGGGCGCAAGTGTGGCGACCAGGCTGTAGATCAGGGCCACGCCGGTACCAATGGCTATCAGCGTGAACATGTTCAGGTTACGGCTAACCACGGATCTCCAACCCCGGACGAAGAAGGGCCAGCCGCACCAGAGCACCACGGGCGTTGCCAGCACCAACTGAATCCAGTTGGACATCTGTGGAGCAATCATATGGTCAAGCCCGGTCAGATGCCCGCCCATTTCCAGGACCAGTACAGGCAAGGTCAGCACCAGCCCGATCCAAAACCGGCGGGTCATGTCCGTAAGTTCTGCAGAGGGGCCATCATCCAGGCTCACCTGCTCGGGCTCCAGAGCCATACCACAGATGGGGCAGTCCCCTGGCCCTTGCTGTCGAATTTCCGGGTGCATGGGGCACGTATACATCGTACCTGGCGCAACCGGCTCTTGCGGCTTGTCTTCCTCACCGAGGTACTGCTCAGGGTCCTCGTCGAATTTGGACTGGCAGCGCGAGGAGCAAAAGTACCAGGTTTTACCGCCATGCTGGCTGCGATGTTCCGCGGTGTGTGGATCCACTGACATGCCACAGACCGGATCCTTGGCGGCGTGCTCGCCAGGGGCTTTATCGGTGTGATGATCGTGCTGATGGGTGTGATGGTGCTCAGCCATTCCGATCTCCTGTTTTGTCTACAGGCCAGTCTGCAAACGCAATGAAATACAGTAGAACCAGGTTAGCTATCGGAACCAGTATCAGAATACCCATCCAACCCGGATACCCTGTGCGCTGGCAAATACGCCAGGCCGGAATGACCACCACAATGGCAATCACCAGCATCCACAGCCAGTGTCCTGCCCACATCGTGTTTCCGAACATGTTCTCTCCCATCATGGTAGTTACCTCTCACCCCAATTGTGGTCAATGATGCGCATGGCTCTGCCCCGCTTGCGCGGATTCTGGCAATCGCTTCAGGAAAATTTGTTCGGCTACCGCAATCACAACCATAGTGACAACAGCCACGCCGATAACAAAGGGATCGGTATTAAGCTTGACCCATACAAAGCCTCCCAGCGCCAAAAGATCCAACAGGATGGCTGTAGCTGGCACCCAGATGTTGGCCTTGATGTCTTTGCGTAGATAACGCAGTACACCCCAGTGAATGGCAATGTCCATAATCAGGTAAAAGACGATACCCAATGCGGCAATTCGGGACAGGTCGAAGAAGGCGGTCAGAATCAGCCCCAGGACCACGGTATAAACCAGAGTGTGCTTCTGGATGCTGCCGGGCATGCCAAAGTGACTGTGGGGAACCAGTTTCATCTCTGTCAGCATCGCCAACATGCGGGACACAGCAAAGACACTGGCCAGAATCCCGCCTGCCGTGGCCATCATAGCAATGGCGACGGTAAACCAGACACCGTACTCGCCAAGCGCGGGACGCGCAGCGGCAGCCAGGGAGTAATTCTGTGTTTCGATGATTTCAGCCAGCGACAGATTGCTGGCGACGGCAAACCCCACCAGCGTGTAGATCACCACACAGGCGGCAATGGAAATAATGATGGCACGGCCAACATTCCGCTTTGGGTCTATTACTTCGGAGCCACTGTTGGTAATGGTAGTAAAGCCTTTGAATGCCAGGATACCCAACGCAGTCGCGCCCAGGAAGTTGCCCAGCGTTCCGGCTTCGCCAGGCTCTGAAAAATCAACCGAGATTGAGTCAGCAATCCAGATCCCGACGAGACCGAAAATCAGTATGCCTCCGATTTTCAGGATACCGATGAAGGAGGCCACGCCCTGAATGAGACGGTTGCTAAGCAGGTTGATCAAAAACGCCGCGAGAATAAGTGATACACCGAGAATGGGTACCATGCGACCGGTGTCGTCACCGCCGAAAAGCTGCATGGTGTAGGCACCGAATGTACGGGCCAGAAAACTCTGAGCAATGACCATGGAGAAGTACATCAGCAAGGCGTTGAAAGCCGTTGGCAGTCGGTTTCCGTAAGCTTTATGCAAGTACATACCAATGCCCCCGGCCGACGGGTAGGCGTTGGAGATCTTGATGTAGGAATAGGCGCTGAAGCTCACAATCACAGCCGCAGCGAGAAAGGCCAGCGGGAAAAGTACGCCGGTCATCTGGGCCATCTGCCCGGTCAACGCAAAAATACCGGCGCCAATCATGACGCCGGTACCCAGCATGACGGTTCCGGGCAGAGTGAGGCTGCCTTCCTGATAGCGAGTGGTTCGATCTTCCTCCCTGCTCATTCACTCTCCTCTTATTTTTTCATGGGTGGAATTTTGGAACAGCAGAACGGCTCGTGCTTGGCATTCGCCCGCACGTTGTCGTCGGTAAACCGGTACCAGGCCAGTTTGCGCCGGGTCCACCATCCGGTTTTCAATCGGCCACCGCAGGCCTTGACCAGTTCCAGTAATTCATCGACAGACCAGTGGGTTCCGTCATATGTCACCCGCAATGTGCCATTCGGTTTACGCTCGGCGAAATCAACGCAGGGGTGGTGGTTAAGATCGTGGATGAGATCCTCCCACTGACCTTCTCCCATCCCCTCGATGGCCAATTTCCGGCGCAACAAAAACTGTTCCTGATTGGTTGCTTTGTGTGCTTTGGTCATGGGGCGACACCTCTCTTCCAGATAACTTCTCCCTGGATCAAAACACTTCAACCTGAACTGCGACTGAAAACAGACACAGACTTCCCGTAGATTTGTGTTGAATCAAATCTTAGACGAAAACGGGCCATGGGTTTCCCCATGGCCCGTTAGCATCAACGTCAGAAGGCGATTCGAGCGCCGATCACAGCAAACCAGTCTTCTGTGCTTCCGCCGCCGGTTTCAGCTAGATCTGCGGTATCGCCGTATTTTCGTTCATGCACCACACCGACATAGGGTGAAAAGGCGCGATCAACCAAGTCATAACGCAGACGCAGCCCAGCTTCGGTGGAGACCAGACCTTTGCCAACGCCAATTTCACGATCCTCACTGAACGCGACCGTCGCATCCAGTGTCGCCCCTAGGATCCAATAATTGGTTAGCAATAATTCATACTCTGCGTCCAGTTCAGCGGACGTCTCACCTTCATTGCTCACATACAGGTTGGCGTCAACCTCAAACCATTGCGGTGCAAGCCCAGCGACACCCAACACGGCATAAGTGCGATCCGGTCCTTCAGGGGTGTCGAAGCGAACACCCGCTTTGGCATCGAAGAACTTGGAAATGGGGATCTGGCCGACCAACTGGTTTTCCAGTGTTTCGTAGGCCTGCTCCTCTATCTCGTATTCACCGGTTGTAAGCAACCGGACTTTAAAATCGTCGGTGCCATAGAAGGCATCCGCATTCCAGACGCCCAGTTCCTCGTCATCGTCGCTATAGCGGTATTCAAATTCCTCGAATTGAACACCCCAGGTTGTGAGCGGCTGTTTACGAGCCGTGGTGTCGGAAATCATTTCCTGAGCTGTCACCGCCGTTGAGAAACCAACTGAGGCAAGAAAACTGACGGCGACAAGTGATCGAATACAACTCATGCCTCACCTCCATCTTCAGCAATCACGTCTGTTTTGGCCTGCGTTGAATCTGGCCCACCTTCAATAATTACCTTACGGAACATACCAGCGGCCGCGTGATAGGACAGATGGCAGTGGAATGCCCACTGGCCCGGTTCATCGACCTCCGTTTCCATGTACACCGTGGTACCCGGGTTCACGTTGATTGTATGTTTGATCGGGTTCCACTGGCCGGCGCCAACGTCCAGAATCGACCACATGCCGTGCAGGTGCATGGGGTGTGTCATCATGGTTTCATTCACAAACTTGAAACGGACCCGCTCACCGTATTTGAGACGAATCGGATCGGCGTCTTCATACTTGACGCCATTAATGCTCCAGGTGTAACGCTCCATATTACCGGTCAGGCGAAGCTCTATTTCCCGGGTCGGTTCCCGGTCTTCGTACAGCGGATCCTGAGCCTTCAGGTCAGCGTAGGAAAGAAACTTACCTCCATTCGCCGCTTTGGGCATGAGGCCACTGCCCTTGGCATAGAAAGGATCGCTTTTATCTTCTTTTCCCATCGTCATGGCACCATGGTCCATACCGGACATACCCGAATGATCCATAGCTTCCATATTGGAATGATCCATGCCGCCCATGTTGGACTGGTCCGTCCCCTCCATAGAAGAGTGATCCATCCCGGACATATCTTCTGAGCTGTCCATATCCATGTTCCCATGATCCATGCCCGCCATGCTGCCATGGTCCATACCAGGCATACCGCCCATATCAGCCATGGTCAGTCGGGCAGCTTCACGCAGTTGCGGCACTGCCGCTTCCATGCCCTCTTCGGGGGCCAGTGTTGCCCTGGCGTATCCGGAACGTCCCATGGATTCGGCGAAGATGGTGTACGCCTGCTCATCCTTCGGACGTACGATCACGTCGTAGGTTTCCGCTACACCAATCCGGAATTCATCGACACTAACGGGCTGAACGTTGTTGCCATCGGCCTGAACGACGGTCATATCCAGACCAGGAATCCGGATATCAAAGTAGGTCATGGCCGAAGAGTTGATGAATCGCAGCCGGATGCGTTCGCCCGGCTCAAAAAGCCCAGTCCAGTTCTGGTCCGGCCCCTTACCGTTGATCAGACCCGTAAAGCCTTGCAGGTCCTCAACGTCCGCTTTCATCATGCGCATGTCGCCCCAGGCCATCCGGTCTCGGACCGTATTCATCAGGCCATTCTTTGACGCGTCCGAGAAAAACTCGCCCACGGTTTGCTGCTCGCGGTTGTAATAGTCCGGCATCATTTTCAGGTTGCGCATGATGCGGTCACCGGAATGGGGGTGCTTATCAGTCAGCTGTACCACGAATTCACGATCGTAGCGGAACGGCTCACGGCCCTCGGGCTCAATGACAATGGCACCATAGGCCCCGTCTGGCTCCTGAAAACCAGAGTGGCTATGAAACCAGTAGGTGCCTGCTTGCTGGATAGGGAATTCATAGGTGAACGTTTCACCCGGCTTGATGCCAGGGAAACTGATACCTGGCACACCGTCCTGATTGAAAGGCAGGATCAGACCGTGCCAGTGAATGGACGTCATCTCATCCAGGTTGTTGGTCACATTGATCTTGACGGTTTCACCTTCCTTGAAGCGCATAACCGGTCCCGGAGATGCACCGTTATAGCCAATACCTTCTTTCACGAAATCGCCGGTATCAATTTCGACCCGATCAACCGTGAGATCATATTCGCCGGCCATAACCGATGTAGACATCAGCAGGCCTAACAACACCGAACCTAAACGGCTTTTCATGTTTATTACTCCAAATCGCACTGCACCAAGGCCCCCCACAGGAGAAATACCTGTAAGCCTTCTGCTTCAACGCCTTACTAAAGAGCTGAGTTACTGGAACTTAACGTCGCCGTACATCCCTGCCTGGTAATGACCCGGAACATTGCAGGCGAACTCGATATTGGTGTTATCGGAAAACTTCCAGATGACTTCCTGGCTCTGGCCCGGTTCCAGCAGGACGCTGTTGGGGTCATCGTGTTTCATGGACTGGCCGTTCCCCATGTCCATTTCCATCATGTCGTGGTTGAGTTTTCCGCCCTGGATGACGCCATGCTCGACCATCATCATCATTTCCTCCTGATGGCCCTCGTGCATCTCTGGGGTGCCGATGTTGAATTCGTGAACGAGGTTCCCTTTGTTCTCCACCATGAACCGCACCGTTTCCCCGGGGCTTACGGTGATTGATTCCGGTTCATAGTAGTTGTCGTACATTTCGACTGTTATGGTTCGGCTGACCTCTGAGGCTTTGCCGGGCTCACCACTCGCAGCGCCGTGACCATGGCCTCCACCATGGGTTCCAGCGGCAAAGGCGGTCGCCGACAATGAGATAGCCGCAGCAGCAACGAGAAATTTTGATATGGTCATATATCTTCTCCCTTGAACAGATTTGGCCCTGGAGGCCGGGTTGTCTCACTCAAAACTTGAGCAATATCCAGAAACGGTTGCTACCATCGCTCAGCAACCTGAATCCATGCTGAAAATCGGAATTATTTTTTGTTCAGGCCCAATTCAGCTTGGGCAGCAACACTGGCGGGCTTTGATGTTCAAATTGGGAAGGCAGATCAGGAATGCGATTACTTCTGGTGGAAGATGACCCTCTGCTGGCAAACGGGCTAAGCGCCCAGCTGGAAAAGGCCGGTTTCAGCGTGGATACCGCCCGTACAGCACGGGAGGCCCGGCAACTCGGGCAGCAGGAAAGCTACCGGGCCGGTATTCTTGACCTGGGCCTGCCCGACGGCAACGGTCTGGACGTACTGAGGCAGTGGCGGACGCATAAGGTCAGCTTCCCGGTGCTGATCCTGACCGCCAGGGGAGACTGGCAGGACAAGGTCAATGGACTGAAGGCCGGCGCTGATGATTACCTCGCGAAACCTTTCCAGACGGAGGAACTGATTGCCCGGCTTCACGCCATCGTCCGGCGAAGCGAAGGCCGAATAATGGATACCCTGACAGCGGGCCGATTCGAGCTGGACGAAAATCGCCAGACGTTAAGAGCCGGTGACCAGACCGAACATAGCCTGACCGGTACGGAGTTCCGCTTGCTCCGTTGTCTGATGAGTCGACCCGGGCAGGTTTTCTCGAAAGAACAGCTTCTGGACCAGCTATACAGCCTCGACGACACACCCAGCGAAAACGTTATCGAGGCCTATGTGCGGCGGCTCAGGAAGCTGGTGGGTCCGGACACCATAAAGACCCGACGTGGTCAGGGGTATCTGTTCGATGCCGATAGCCGCTAGACCTCGCTCAGTCAGGGGGATACTTCTGATTCTGCTGCTTCCGGCCGGTATTGGTCTGATGGCACTGGCCTGGTTCATTCATGGGGCCTTGCTGGAGAGGATGTCCACGGACTTCGTGGAAAGCCGCCTGAAAGATGAGGTAGCTTTTCTGGAACACCAAATCCGCCAGGCCGACGGCCGGATTGACACGCTCCAGACCGGCGACTATTTCCAGGAGGTGTTCCACCACGCCTTTGCCATTGCCTCTCCGTCCAGGCAGGCCATCTCACCGGAAACCTGGGCTCCGCTGCTGAGGCCGTTGCTTTCGTCCGAACAGGAAGGAGCCGTGAGAGTCCGGGGTGCAGAGTTACCCGCTGGGCCTTCCGAAATGCTTGGGTATCGCCGTGCCTTCACGGTCGACGGAAATTCCTTCGTGGTCATTGTTGCTGAGGATATGGAGGCACTGCAGCAAAGTCAGGCCGAACTCCACACCTGGACCGCCGTCGTTTCGGTTTTACTGGTCATTCTGATGATCGGGAGCATATGGGTGGGCATCAGTCTGGCCCTGCGGCCAGTAGTGGGCCTTCAGGCGAGCCTGAAAAGACTTCAGTCAGGCGATATTTCCCGTATTAACGCAAATGGCCCGGAAGAATTCCGGCCCCTCGTCCGGCAACTCAATCAGCTGCTGGATTCACTGGATGACCGGTTGGAACGCTCCCGTGACGCCCTTGCCAACCTTTCCCACAGTGTGAAAACGCCCATAGCGGCTGTCAGACAGATCCTGGAAGACACGAGCCGCCCGCTCGATAAGAACCTGAGACGGGAAATGGCGTCGCGCCTCGACGACATAGATGCTCAGCTTGAGTCAGAAATGCGGCGAAGCCGGTTTGCAGGCCCACAGGTCGGCCAAAGTGCCTGCCCGGTCAAACAGGCCCGGGACCTGCTGTGGATGGTCGGCCGCCTCTACCCCGATAAATCTTTTGAACTATCAACATATCTGCCTGAACACCGTCGCTGGCCTGTCGAGGAGCATGATCTGAACGAAATCCTTGGCAACTTGCTGGATAACGCGGGCAAATGGTCGTTCCGCTGGGTGGAGCTCACCCTGGGTGAAGATCAAGGCCAGTTAAAAATTATCATCAGCGACGATGGGGCCGGCGTCTTAGAGACAGCCCGCTCAAAATTGGGCACGCGGGGATTAAGACTGGACGAGCAAAAACCCGGTCATGGCCTGGGACTGGCTATTGTCCACGCGATAGTTGAGCGTTATCAGGGGCTGGTTCATTACACGTCGAGTAAAGCGGGAGGTTTTGCTGCAGTTGTTGAGATTCCTGGTTCAGATTGATTCGGCGTCACGGTCTTCCCAGGATCAAGTGATACTTCCCTCCAAAATAACCCTAACGCTGTAGTGACATTGTGAATCTGACCACCTGATCACTGAAGTCTTCTTTTGGGTCTGTCAGTAAAATGACTGTAAGGGTCCGGCGAACCCACCTTGTCAGGTGGTAGACGGCGTCCAGTTGTGAGGCAGGAGTTCGTCGATGGCGCTGTTCTTCTGCGTCGGCAGGCGAGCCAGGACATCCTTCAGATAGGCGTAGGGGTCGTGGCCGTTCAGCTTCGCCGACTGGATCAGACTCATCACGGCGGCGGCGCGCTGGCCGCTGCGCAGTGAGCCCGCGAACAGCCAGTTGTTGCGTCCCAGCGCCCAGGGCCGGATCTGGTTTTCCACCCGGTTGTTGTCGATCGGCACCGCGCCGTCGTCCAGGTAGCGCGTCAGCGCCGCCCAGCGTTTCAGGCTGTAGTCCAACGCTTTCGCCGTGCCCGACCCGTCCGGGACTTTCTGCCGTTGCGCGATCATCCATGGGTGCAGTGCGTCGGCGATGGGCCGGGATTTTTCAGCGCGCAGGCGCTGGCGGTCTTGATCGGGCAGATCCTTCGCCTCTCGCTCGATGCCGTACAGCGCGCCGATAGACTCCAGCGCTTGCGCGGCCAAGGCACTCTTATTGGCGACGTGCAGGTCGTGGAACTTGCGACGGGCATGCGCCAGGCAGCCGATCTCGGTGATGCCCTCGCCGAACCCCGCCTTGTAGCCGGCGTAGTCGTCACACACCAGCTTGCCCCGCCAGTCGCCCAGGAAGGCGCGGGCGTGTTCGCCCGCCCGACCCGGGGCGAAGTCGTAGACCGTGGCCTTCAGGTCGGCGAACGGTGTGCTGCAGTAAGCCCACACATAGGCCCGGTGAGTCTTTTTCTTGCCGGGGGCCAGCATGGCCACCGGGGTCTCGTCGGCATGCAGCACACCTTGTTTCAACAGGATGCCGCGCAGAGCGTCGACCAAGGGCTGCAACCGCACACCGCAGGTGCCCACCCATTCGGCCAGAGTGGAACGCGGGATCGTCAGACCCGCCCGGCCGAAGATGCGTTCCTGACGGTACAGGGGCAGATGATCGGCGTACTTGGCCACCAGCACCTGGGCCAGCAGCCCGGCGGTGGGGATGTCTTTGTCGATCACTTGCGCCGGCACCGGCGCCTGGATCAGCGTCTCGCACTGCTCGCACGCCCACTTGCCCCGGATGTGGCGCTCCACCGTGAACTCGCCGGGCACGTAGTCCAGCTTCTCGCTGACGTCCTCGCCGGTGCGCTTGAGCGCACAGCCACAACGGCATTGCGTGTGCTCGGGTTCGTGGTGGATCAGGGTGCGGGGCAGTTGTGGCGGCAGTGGCGCGCGCTTGGGCTGTTGCTTGGGTGCAGCGGTGGGCGCCTCGGCGGGCAGGCGCTCGCTCAGCTCCGTTTCCATGGCAGCCAGGTCGGCGTCGATCAGTTCTTCCAGCAACTGCCCTTGCACGCCTTTGAACTGCTCGCTGCGGCGGGCGAACTTGTGGCGCTTGAGCAGCGCCAGCTCATGGGCCTGTTTCTCGATCACCGCGTCGCGGTGGCGGATCGCTTTCTCTTGTTGGCTGAGGATCCGGTCTTTTTGGGCGAGGACGCGATCTGTACGCTCCATGCCATCGAACAACTCGGTGGCCAGAGCACGGAGTTGATCGGCGGAGAAGGCATTGAGGTCGGGGCGCGAAGTCATGACGAACAGTATGCCAAGCCCGCGCCCGATGGGCGATTGGATGTTAGGCGTATAGCCAACAGGAACAACGTGTGGTTACAGCACCGAGATCACCGCGTTGGTGCCCAGGCGCTGCCAGGGCAGGCCCTGCACCAAGGCGACCAGTTGCTCTTCAGTCAGATGCAGCTGATCGCCGCGCCAGGCGTCACCCCAGTGGAACTTGTCCCGGTGCAGGCGACGGGCGCACAGCCAGATACCCAGGCCATCGTGGATCAGCGCCTTCATGCGGTTGCCCCGGCGGTTGGCGAACAGATACGCGCAGTGAGGCCGGGCGGCGCCGAACACCTGGACCACCCGGGCCAGGGCCTTATCCGGCCCGGCGCGCATGTCCAGGGGTTCGGTGGCCAGCCAGATCTCGTCGATTCGGATCATTGCAGCAGCTCGCGCAACAGGGCCAGACACTGATGGGCTTGTTCGGCGGGCCACTCCACGACGAGAGGGCCGCCGGGCCGAGGCACTTCGATGCGAATGTGTCCGTGGCGATCCGCGGGCCGGTTCCTTCCGGCTGGTGCTTGCGCGGCCGGCACGGCCAAAGGCATGAAGGCGGGCGACGTGCTTGCCTGGCCTGCTTGCTGGGCTTCCCGAATCCAGCGGCGGAGCAGATTGGCGTTAAGCTGGTTGTCCAAGGCGATCCGGGAAACGGAGACGCCCGGTTCCAAACAGGCGGCCACGACCTCGGCCTTGAACTCACGGGAAAAGTGGCGACGGCGTCGCGGTTGGGGCTGAGGTACGCTTAAAGAGTCCATGGTAAGTGTCCACTAAAGAATAAGTGGACACTATCGTGACGGCCGCGACCTGCCGCTCAAGATGGGATGGCCGGACGCTTACGAAGCAGCGCCTTGAGCAACACCAGCGTGTTATCACGCAGCTCACCAACCGGGCCGCAAGCGTGGAGGTTCAGCTAGAAGGCCTCACAATAACGGAGCAAGCGGCCCAAGAAGAGCGCGAAGCATTCGAAGGTTTGGTCGAGGAAAGAGCAAGCGTGATACGCGATGAGTACCAGGACGAGCTATCCCGGATCCCAAAGGCGCGTAGACGCTCCTCCGCCTCCCTACCACGCACCCCTCCTCCACCCCCAGATAACAGTACAGACTGAAAGCCAGTATCTACTGAAGCGTTTCCAGGTGATCCGCCCACCGCTGTAGCCACTCCCGGCCCCCTTCCTCATAGCCGTGCACCTTGATGCCCTCTGGGAATGCACCAGGACGCGCACAGGGTTGTTGTAGAGGGTACGGCGGAGGAGCCTGGCGTTAGGCTCGCGCAGGCCAGGGATGCTCTTAAGCTCGCCGCTACAGGAATCGACAACCACCCTGCCCTTAATCACCTCGGACAGATAGAGCTCCACGGGTGCGCCCCGCTTTGGAATAGGGCCTTCTACGCGACGGTTTCAATCGGACCCGGGGTGCCACTCCGAGGCCGAGCAATTATTCGGTGGGGCAAAAAGTGGGGCAAAAACCCAGACAACAAAAAAGGGGCTAGGCTGTGAATCGCCTAACCCCTTGTTTTATTTGGTCGGGACGGAAGGATTCGAACCTTCGACCCCTTGCACCCCATGCATGGGGCTTAATCGCCCTATGCCATTGATTTTATTGGGTTTTAGAATTCTCCGACTGACCAAAAAGACAGTGTTTTGTGGGGTTTAGCAAACCTTGCAAATCAATGATTTGCGGATTCGTTTTGCAGCGGCCCCGCTGGCCATTACACTGTCCGCATGTCCAGTATCTCCCTCACCATCAAACAGCAGTGGGCCGGCTGCCTCGTCGTCCACCCGTGGAGCCGTGCCCAGATCGGCGTGCGGCGCAAGGGCGGCGGTCTGCGGTACGTGCCGTTCGGCGGCCTGCTGCACAAATCCTGGCTTCCCCTGTGGGTCACCCCGGTAGCGCTGGCGGTCACGGATTGGAACTACTCTGACGCCCACCAGTCGGACCAGCGGCACATCATGTCCGGGTTCGTGGTGGGCGCCCTGATCGAGCAGCGGGCCTTCGTCGTGCTCTATGACGGACGCCCGAAAGAGGTCTGAGCGTACGCCGCCTGTCCGTTCTGGCCTACAGACACCGCCCGCCAGCACCCCTAACCTGCATCTGTCCGCCGTCGGCAGGGAGGCCAGCGACCAGAGGTCAGCGACTACTCGGCGGGCACCTTCAGGTGGCCAAAATGAAATTGGCCAGTCTATTCACGATGCGATCGCTAAAAATGCCGTGTTGCGTCTCGGCATTGAAATCGGGGATCGTGGCCGCGAACGTCTGGGTGCCATTATCGAAACACTTCACGCTGTTGCCCGAGACCACCACTTTCAGTGTGTGGGGCGCAGAGCCCACAAGTGCAACACCGGGGCTTACGGACGCTGCCGACCCCGCTGTCACGACCTGGAGCACACTGGTCGTGTTGCCCACCACGTACCGGATATAGTTGCTGGCGTCCTGGACGCGGAACGCTATGCCCACCAGGCTGTTGGCCTGCTCTACGTCGACCTGGAACTTAACGTCAGCATTGCTGGAGTCGATCACTGCAATGTTCGACGCATCAAGGTCCCCATAGGCGCCATCACTCTGCGCCGAAAAGCCGCCAACAATCTCCGCCCAGGCGCCGTCAATGCTGGAGTCTGTGATGTCGACGGTTGGCGTCCGTTCCAGGGAATCGTTGGCAATAATTTGATTGGGGGCAATCAGGTTCGGATAAAGGTCTGAGAAGCGCGGCAAGACACTGTCGGAAGGCACGGTGCCATTCAGGGTAATTACGTTGCCCATGTTGTTCTCCTACACGGCAATGGATGTGGATGCGCTCATTTGAGCGCATGACTGGGCCATGGCTTCGCCCATTTTGTTGAGGCCCGCCTGGTCATAGTGCAATTCGTCGTACATCATCCCCAGCGCGGGGAAGTTCACGGCGCCGGTGAAACCCATCAGGACAAACTGGTCGCCCGCGCAGAGGGTGTCCTGGGCGTCACGGATTGCCTGGAACCCAGCTGTGTCGCCAGAGTCAGCGGTGCCTGTGCGGGACACCACCAGCGGCCAGAACGAGCCAATCTGGCCCCGCATGTAGGCCATGAAATCCGACCAGGCCGTCTCATACTCGGTCCGGGTGATTGTGGAAGCATCGATAGACTGCGCGTCTCGCTCGCCCTGAGACCATAGGACGCCGCCGAACTGGTAGGCGTATCCAGCCCCCCGAAGATAGGCTAGGCAGGCGTTCAGGTCGGATACCGCCGCCTCGCGCAGCCCGCCACCAGTGCCGCCCCAGTAGCCATTCCCGATGTCTGCGTCCGGAACCATGGCGGTCCCACCGGTAGCGGCGTCGATCATGATCGCCCCTTTGCCGGTCAGCTCCGTGAATTTGATCGCAAAGGATGGCCATGCGGACCCGTAGGCAGCGGTTGCCCAGGGATCTTGCAGCGGAGACAGGTCCGTTCCGTTCCAATGGTATGCCCACCCGGGGCGAGGAACGGGGCTGTTCTCGGGATCGCGGCTGGAGCCATGTGCATTCGACTGACCAGCAACCAGGAAAACGACATACTCGGTGGGCGTAGGGGTAAAAACGCTGTCGCTTTCGCTGTAGTGATCCGCTCCTTCATTGGCGTCAAGGCGGTATACCACTCGAAGCACCCCATTGGCATCAAGGACGCATTTCACCATTTCCGGGTAGTCGTCGAGAGAAAGCGACGATGCCACTTCCTTATCTGAATTGAGTGCGGCGTAATCCTTAAAGTCAGATCCAGTTGATTCCTCGATTACCCGGAGAATGCCGTTCACATCTTCAATGCAAAGCAGGTAATCAATACCGTTAATCTGGCGTACCGAGGCATATCCGCCCACAAGCCTGGCGCCCTGAGAGGCCATGTCGGTGGTTTCGTTCCAGGCTTCATTGCTGGCTGTTTTCTTCTCCTCTATCGCCACGTCGCCGGCACCATGCCTGTACAGGATCAGGGCGACATTGGGGTCTGATGAAACAACGTTGAAGTATTCTCCCTCCGCTGTATCCGCGATGCCTGCCGCTGCGCTCTCGTAAATCGGAGCGCCCCCAGTCAGTGCACCCAAGATGGAGTCCGCGAGACTCGCGAGCGCCGAGCCCACGGTCCCGCTTCCGTAGCCGACCAGATCCGCGCCACCCTCTCCAGCAAGAAGCTGCTTGGAAGCAAAAAGCTGCTCCAGGGCCGCCAGAACCTGGCCATTCGTGGCCTTGGACGGCTCTATGTCTGCGGCCAGAAGAATACCTATCAGTTCACCCTGCACCGCGTTGAGCCAGTCGGCAGTGATATAGGTCGCGCCCTGCCCGGTGGCCGGGTCATACTCCCGAAACTGGCCGTCTTCCGTTGCGTTCTTTCCGTCGATCTTATACATGGGCCACCTCAGTATTTGATGCAGGGAAGAAGGTTGTAGTTGGCGACGCGCACCTCGGTGCCGGTGCCGGCTGCGCTGACATCTTGGGTAATTGCGCTGCCCGTGGTGCTAACCGCGTTGTTGCCAGGCTCATTGCCTTCCGTGATGTTGTCGCCGATGGGCACGCCGTGGGTGTGTTCGGGGTATTGGTCGGCCTGAAATTCACCCGGGTCGCGTTCGGCGTCGGCGGGATCCAGTGCGCGGATGTGGGCCTTCCGGGTGATCAGGTCTGGCACCCGAAAGGTGGTGGAGCCGTCGCCCGAGCTGAAACAGCCCCGCCGGTCGGTCTCGCTGTCGCCCAGGTATTCCGCATCGCTGACCACCTCGAAATAGGTCTGCGCGGCGTACCAGAGGCGCGGATAGTCGGCCCGCAGCAGCTCATCGTCGGTGCAGACCAAGCGGCCGGGCGGCGGCGAGGTGGCGGAATACCACTCAATCACCCCCACGCCGTCCAGATCCTCTTCGGACCAGGCGGCTTTATCGATCAGCTCCGGGCGGTTCTCGAACTGAGTGGCGACGGTGCCGCGCTCCAGCTGGGCTTCGCCGGCGTCCATGTTGGTGTTTTCGACGATGCCGCAGTCGAAGGTCACCACCACGGCCACGCCGGTGGACAGGTCACCCGGGTTCTCAATCGGAAGGGACAGGGTCAGCTCTTCGCCGCTGGATACCGACATCGGCGAGCTCGCCGCAATGGTCACCAGGTCGCCATCGAAATCATCCGCCGTGAGGCACTTGTACAGCGTCAGGAAGACGTTCATCGGCGAGCCGCTGTTCTGGCGCACCTTGGCCTGGAACACCACGTCATCGCCGCTGATATTGGCGCCGTCGCCGGAGGGCATGCGCCACATCACCTCGGCCTGAGCCTCGCTGCTGCTGGTGGTGACGTTGTCCAGCCGTGCGCAGACGCCCGTATTGCCGAAATCGGCGTCCAGGTGGCGATGGAAGGTGCCGGCCGTGGCGCTGCCCACCTGGGCGAAGATGCCGGACAGCTCGCCCAGCGCCCAGTTCTCGCGCACCGGAAAAGTGGCGCCCCTGGAGGCAAACCGGCGCGCCTTGCAGCCGCCGTTGGTGAGCAGGTTCTTCGGGCCGCTATCGGTGCCCAGGGTGCTCACCGCGGATTCGAGATCGCGCACCCGGTCCTCAAGGTTGACGATGTTGTTCGCCACCCCGCCCCGGCTCCACTGGAAAGCGCCGTCGGCGTCGTAAACCCGCACGGTGTAATCCTGGTTCGGCATCAGGCTGAAGTCGGGCATAAGCCCGTAGGCGTCCGCCTCGATCACATATCCCAGTGGCGTTCCCAGGTCCTCCGGGGCGTAGACGTTCGACGGCGTGTCCGTCCCGTCCTCGTAGAACTCCATCGTCCCGCCCGGCAGCAAGGCGCCGTGCTTGTCGCGGAGGAAGTACCCGTTCAGCGGGTTGTCCAGGCGTGAGGGCATTTTCAGGTCTCCAGAATCGAAAAAGCCCGCCGGGTGGCGGGCTGTGCTGGTCGTATGGGCTGATCAGGCGATGTCTCGCATCCCCCGACCGATTTCGGCGATTCGCTGGCGCTCCCGCTGCATTTCGTCGCCGTGGCGTCGCCGGAGTGAGCCGGCGAACAGAGCGCCATCCCTGACGTGATCGTGCATCCGGCCGGCCCAGGGCGACCCCAAACCGCGAAGCGCCGGGCCGAGTTCGTCCCAGGCCTTGTCGATCCATTCCATGTGGGCCACGACGCCCAGCATGTCGTTCAGGCTGACGCCATCGGCCAAACCTTCTTGGCCCTGGGCCGGCAGCCACTCGCCCTCCAGCGGGGCAACGCCCAGGTGGCGGCAAAGCTCCGGATAGCGGGCTGCCGGGATGTCCTTATAGGTCGCCACCCCAAAAGCCTCGTTGATGCCGTGGTAAACGGTCTGGAAGTGCTTGCCCGTCTTGGCCACCACATCCTTCACGCTGCGCACGATGTGGCCCTTCTGGCCGGCGGTAAGCATTTCTGCAGGCATTTCGTACCGGCCGGTTTTCCGGATCGCCGGTAGCACTTCGGCGGTCACCCACTTCCGGAAAGCCTGTGCCTCAGGGCGCCGGGATTTGAAGCAAAGGTGATAGACCCCTGATTCGTTCAAGGTGGTCATTTTCTGGGCGCCGCCAGGGGTGCTCACATTGTGAGCCCCCTTCTCATCATCATCCAGAATGCGGGCTGCGTTGCGACTTCGGGTGTATCCCAAGGCTGGTGCAACGTCATCCAGCACAAACCACGGCTCCCCATCCTCGGTCACCACGGCCCGCACCTCTGCCGACCGAAAGTCGAACGGGATTACCTGGGCAGTGTCTTGCTGTGGATAAGTTCTTGCGTTAGCATTGCTCATGTCAGGTTCCTCAGCTTTGCTGTTGGAATTAGAAGCCCTCGGTGTTCCAGCACCGGGGGTTTCGTCTTTCAGGCTGTCGCCTTTTCTCTCTGCTCGCGCCATTTCAGGCCCTCCTTCATCAGCATTACCGCCTCTGCGTTTAGGGTCCTTTGGTTTTCCCTCGATGCCTGGGAAATCGCGGTTTTGAGGTCGCCCGGGACCCTCAGGTTCATCTGCTGCCGCTGAATTTGATCCATAACACCTCCCTTTTGGTCAGTGAAGCATTTAGCTTCAATACCAATGTAGCAAACCGCTTTATTGCCTGCAACAGCAAAATGCTTCATTTTCGCGCCATGAAGAGTAGAGACGAAGTTCAGGCCAATTTGCGCCTGCCGGCGGACCTTAGGGACAAGCTCAAGGCCGCCGCACAGCAAAACCACCGGTCAATGACAGCGGAGGTCGTTGCTCGGCTTGAAGATAGCTTCTATCGAGAAACGATGACTCCCGAGCAGGCCAAACAGCGAATCATTGCCGCTCTGGACACACTTATCACCGAGGCGGAAGGGTCCAAGCGTTAGCGATCTTTTGAGGCCGATCAGACCTGAGCGCATCGCAGGGGGGAAGCAATGTACAGAGTATTGCCTACTGTCATATTTCTGGGGCTGGCTGGCTGCGCCACAAAATACGAACCCAGTGCCAGCGTCGTGTGGACCCGCGATGACCTGCCATATTCCGAACAGCAAAGACTTTTCGAGTCCGACCTTGCCATCTGTGAGTCAGAGGGCGTAAAGGTAGCGGCAGGCTCAGGGGGCAACACCGCCATCGCCTATTCATCATCCGGCCCCCGAGATCCGGGCGACTTCAGCGAAACATACATGCAGGCGGCGCTCATCAACTCCATGAATGCCCAAACCGCCATGCAAGCCCGCGTCATGCAAACCACCATTCGCGGGTGCATGTATGAGCGCGGCTGGCGCCAAATAACGGAACGCCGCACCGCCTGGGAGAATTGCATCAATGCGAACTGGCCCTCTGGGGACAGCGGCATGTCCGCTGTGGTGACCGCCTCTGCTGCCGGGAAGTGTGATAGATATTCGCATCCCGGCGAGCCCAGCATTGGGGAGTCGCAAGCAAAATGAGCCCCGCTCTCCAGCAGATAGTCTTCTATACCTGCATACTTGCCATTTGCTATATGGTCTGGGGGTCCTCTGCCATCGTGCAGGGCCTGGTCACGCTAGCGGCTGTTGGTATCCTCGGCGTCGCCATCAAACTGATCACCAACTGGTGGTATGGACCCGACCCCTTCCCCGGCCGAGGCGCCGACCGCAGAGATGATATTCGCGGCGAATGAGGCGTCCTTGGCCAGTTTGTCTCCAACCCTGCCGGCCGATTGCCAGTTTGTGCCTTCTCGGAGCAAAAGCCCTGTTAGCTCGTCAATACTGCGATCCTTCTTGGGCACATTCCGCAAATATGCCGCAGCAATGGCCTTGCCATCCTTTCCGGCCCTTGTAAGGGCGTCCGCCAAACCCGCATTTTGCCGAGTAATGCGCTCAGCCTGTTGCCGTGCGAGGGTGCCCAGCGCTGGAACCGCCATGGCGCCCGGGGTGCCGCCGATGGCGGCGCCACCGCCAATCCCCAGCGTCGCCAATAGCATGCTGCTCGACTGATCGGTGCTGAATCCCAGCTTCCCCATCGCTCGCAACACATTCTCTGGCTTTCCGCCCTGCACAACCTTGCGAATTGCGTCTTTCTCCTCGCCTGTAAACCCGCGCATTTTGCGGGGGTTATTCAGAAGCGATCGGAACTGGACCCTAAGGCCATTCTCGAACCCGCTTGCCTGGTTTTGAGCCTTATCCACTGCCTGACTAAGCATTTCGGATTTTTTTGCTCGCCCCCAAAGGCTACGCGCCTCTTTAAGCTTGCCGGCGACCTCGGCACCATTATCAACACCCTTGACCGCTCCGGCCGGCACGTTTTCGATGAAGTTGTCCACCTCATCCACCAGCATGGCACCAAGGCGCGCCTCGGCCGGCTCGTTGCTCTGGGCGGCGCTTTGGGCAATCTTCCGAAGCGTCTGCATTTCCGTGAGTGTTGGGGATTTCTTGGCGGTATCCATAAAACCTTTGAGGGCGCCAGACACCTTGGGATGAATTTGAGGATGAAATCCCTCACTCTTCATGCGATTGATCACACGCTGGCCCAGCCGGCCAACTGCGGGCTGATCGATGCTCACGCCCATGTTGTCGAGTTCCGCATAGATGTCTCGCGAGGCGCCCTTGAGCGCATCTGTCGAGGGGGCGGCAGCCTGAAGCTGCTTGTTTACCGCCCGTCGCTCTAAGCCCCTGGCGACAGTCCCGCCAATCTTCGATCCAACGACCTGCCCGGCCCCGCCGCCCACTGCTGCAGCGGCCACCTCAGCGGGATTAATATTGCCCACCGACACTTCGCTGGTGCCGCCCAGGGCTTGGTTTCCGAGGTCCATCAAGCCCTGCGTTGCTCCAGATGCAGCACCAACCCGGGCGCCTTGCATCGCAAGGCTTCCGGCGCCGGCCACTCTGCCGGCTGGCAAGAACGACAGCACATTACCGGCGAATTTAATGGCGTCACGACTATCCAGGCCGGGCTCGTTTAGATAACCGCGCGTGCCACCAATAGCTCGGGCGTCAACTATGAAATTGCCCTCTTCGTCTTTATCGAAGGCAACCCCCGGGAATTCTTGGGCGATGATGCGCATTTGTCTATCGGGATCATTGGTGCTCATCAGACCTGCGGCTACCTTGAACCGCCCGGCGGCGGTGCTATCACCTTCAAGCTCATTGGGCACCTGGAAGCCCCCGATGTCTCCAAATTGCTCTGGCCGCAACTGCCGCTTTTCTGCAGTCGTGCCCGCTTCGGATGGCTCTTGCTGCTCGCGCTGCATGCGTCGGTACTCAGCGCCGAGGCGGCGTACATCCTCTGCGTTGCCCGCCTTGTCCGCTGCGCGAATCCCGCGCTCAAGCTGCTCCAGCGTAGCCATTATTCAACTCCATACTTGGTTAGAATGTCGTCCACGCCGGACCCGCCCCCGCCGCCACGTCCGCGCTGCAAGTCCATCCACTCGGCGACCGAGTTGCCGGGCCGGCCCAAGAACGTCGCCGCCTCTTGGAGGTAGTTCGCCAGCTTCTCTTGGGAGGCTTTTTTACGCTGGAGCCAACTTTTAAGTTCGGGGCCATCCAGGTTTTCAGGCAGGGCAGTGCTGAGAGCAAATCTCAGCTCGGCCTCAGAGAGCGCCCCAAACGTGGTGCTGTTAATGACGTCCAGGCCCATGCGTCCTTGCAGATTGTCCAGCTGGACGGAGGCGCTTCGAATGCTGGGCAGCCTGGACATGACTGGGCCTGTTCCCGCCCCCTCATCGATCAAGCGAATGGCCTCATCGATGTTTGCAATGCTGCCTTTGACGTTACCCAACTGATCGAACATTTGCCCGGATTGCTCAATTGCTTGCTTCCCGGCGGCCTTGGAGCCCTCTGCTGCCCCGCCGAGATTTATATCTGCGCCAAGAGTGCCCTCCCGTCGCGCCCCGTAGATATTCCGTTGGTTGCTGACCTGGTAATCGCGGGCGGCGCGCACAGCGTCTGCAGCCGCCTGACCCGACAACACCTCACCGGTTGGTGACCACACCCTTGGGCCAGCCTCGGTAGATTGGATAATAGTGCCGTCCTCGAGGATCTTCTGCGCACCAACATTGGGCCCCTCATCCTCCAGACCCATGGACGCCATGGCCGCGATATTCCGATAGGCGTTCGGATCGAACTGCTCCGGCAGCACGGCGTCCTCGGGGTCCATCTCGATGGCGCGCTGGCGAGCGGCGGACCACCGCTGATTCTGCTGCTCCGGCGGCAACTGATCGAAGTCCTCGCCCAGCGTACGGAGGAAAAGCTGCGACTCATAGGCCGCCTGCTGCCGGTCGGCGTCCGTCAGCTCCATATCGCCCATCTGGGTCTGCTGCCGGGTCTGCTGGACCTGGTCATCCATGGTCAGATCCGCAAGCCGGTTGCGCTGGCCCTGGGCCTCATTGCGCAGCTGGGCGCCCTCCACCTTCAGAGGGGCCATCATTTCCAGCAGTTCGTTACGCTGGCGCGCCCCTTGAATCTGGGCCGCATCGCCGTAGACCTGCCCGAGGTCGATCATTCGCATCTGTGCCATGGTTTATCCGCCTCCACCACCGCCGAGCATGCTGTACAGCAGGGCGTTACTGCCGAGCTGGTTCGCCACGTTGCCCATCTGGGTGTAATAGTTGGCCTGGTTGTTGCCCTGCTGCATGTACAGATTGGCCAGGTTATTGGCGCCCTGGGCCTGCTGCCCGACCTGTCCGCTCACCGAGTTGAAGCCCATCTGCATGAGATTGGCGAGCTGGTTCTGCTGGTTGTTGTAGGCGTTCATGTCCCGGCTGTAGGCCGCCTGCCCTTCCTGGGAGGCCATGCCCTGGGCGTAGCCGGTGAGGTCTTTCAGGGTGGCGCCGGAAAGCAGGTTCCCCCGGGCCGCCGCGCTGTTCTCCAGCGTGTTCTGGCCCTGCTCCAGGCGGAACTGGTAGCCCGGATCGTCGGCCAGGGTGGCCAGGGTGTTCTCGTAGGTGGGCTGGTTGCCGATGTTGCCCTGGTAGTCGGTCAGGGCCTGCTCGCCGGCTTCGCGGTACGGGCGGTACAGGTTCGAGGCGCGGCGCATCTGCTCATACTGCAGGGCGATGGCCCGCTTGCTGGCGTCCTCTTGAGCGTCGGCGCCTTTGCTCGCGCCCCACGCGGAGGCGGCCGCGCCAACGCCGGCTGCTACCAATCCAATCATGATCGTATCCTCACGGGGTTTCGAGGGCCTGAACGCGCTGTTCCAGGTCCTCAATGGCGGTCTGCTGTTCTTTGATGGTTCGCTGCTGCTGGTTCACCAGGGCGGTGAAGGTGGCAACGAACTCAAACCAAACGGGGTCCATGTAGGCGTCCGGCTGGCTCTCCACCAGGGGCGCCCGCTGGTCGGGGTTTTCAAGAGACATCGGCGTTCAGACCTATCACGGTGACGGGTTTTGCCTGGGTGACTCGGAACCGGGCTGCGAGCTGTCTGAACTGGCCCAGGCGGCGCCAGATCACGCGGGCGTCGTACTTGCCGACCTGCTGAAGATCGCGCCATTTCTCTTCGCCCCAGGTGTAGCCGTTGTCGCGGCTCAGCCGGAGCATGACGTGGCTCTTCACGACCGGGGCGTCGTCGTAATTCACCAGGGGCTGACCGATGGGCTCCCCGGCGGTCATATGGTCAGGAATGCCGCCCGGAAACGGCGCCTTTGGCTTGATGTCGCCCACGCCGGTACGGCAGATCAGTTCCATGCGATTGAGCCGGCGCCGCTCATGGCGGGCCGGATCGGTGATGTGGGGCGTTGTAAATTCGGAGAAATCCGGCGCCTGGGCGTGCGTCAGCTCCCAGACAATCCCGGCCTGGGCGTCGCCCACCAATGTCTTGCCGAACGCCACGGCACTGAATGAGGCCCGGTGCCGGCCTTCCGCCTCATCGATGCCGCTGCGCTTCTCGAACCAGATCGGCTCGCCGAGGCGCTGGGATTCGGTGAGGTCGTAGCAGAACGTCCGGTCATAGGCTGGGCTGCTGACTTCATAGACGGCGTGGCCGTCCAGGGTGTAGCAGAAGCCCTCCGCGTCCCGCCATTCGCTGGTGGCGGCCTCCACGTTGGCCGTACTGATGCGCATGGGCTGGTAGCCGGACATCGCCCGGAATGAGCCGTCCGAGGCATGGTAGAAGATGACGTTGTCCGTCTCCGCCACCGACGCGCGAGACCGCAGACCCATGCGCTGGCCTGAGCCGGGGATGGGTGAGAAGCCCGCCTCGGACGGGCGCCAGAACTCCGTGGTCTGGCTGCCGAACACGGTCGCGGTCTGGCCCCGGCCATACACGGCGATCACCGGATCGGGCAGCAGCTCCGCCGTGGCGAAGTCCAGCCCGTTCCAGTTGGTGCCGTCGTACTGCTCGGACCAGCAGAACTTGCCCTGACTCTCGGCGTCCTCTACCACGAAGCGGCCGGCGACGAACGCCGAGGTGTACGCCGTCGGGTACGCCTCATCGGTGATCGGGATCACTTCCTCGGTCAGGACGTTGAAGATGAAGCCCGCCTCACCGGCGGCCAAATGAATCTCGGTACCGTTGGTGCTGATGCCCACCGGCCCAGACCCGTCGATATAGGTAAACTCGTCCACTGTCAGGTCGGCGTTGATGCGGTACAGCACCGGGCCGGCCACGACATACAGCAGGCCCCGCACCTCAATCATGCCGCGCACACGGCGGGAGCCGCCCACGCCCACGAACTCGCGCAGCCCCGGGCAGGACCGCAGCACGTACTGGCTGCGGCCTCTCGGGGTCGCCTCCGGCTGCATGTTGATGACGTTCTCCACGCTCACCGTTCGCTCAGGGTGGGCGTTGAATGTCAGGCCGATGGGGAATTGCATCAGTAGTCGGTGACCGGAATGTCGCGGGGATCGGAGGGCTGCGAGGACAGCGCGATCAGCTCACGCTCCGCCGCCGCGCCCCGAGCAAACACTTCCTGGCTGGAAGCGCCAAAATCCGCGCTGACCTTGCCCGCCACATAGTTGACCCAGGCGTCCTGGCAGCGCACCGGCACGTCATCCAGCGGCCAATCAATCAGGCCCAGGTCCAGCATGGAGGCGTGCGCGCTGCGCATCGTCACCACGATGTCCTTGGCCTCTTTGGCCTCCGGGCTTTCGTCCGCGTCCAGGATGCCCAGGCGCTTCATGACGCGCTCGGCCAGTTCAGTCGGCGTTGGCATTGGCCGGGGCCTTCTGCTTGGCGGGCGCTTTGGCCGGGGCCTTCTGCTTGGCCTCGGTCACCTCAAAAAATCGGTTGCCGCGCAGCTTGCGCAGGCGGGGGCCGTCATAATCCACGGCTTTGCCGGGCTCAAACCCCACGCCGTCAAACTCCACGGCCTTGGATTCGCCCAGATAGGTGACTTTCGTCATGTCCATCTCCAGAAGAAAAAGGGCCCCGAAGGGCCCTGGAAGGGTTTACGCGTCGGCGACGCCGGCCACGTAGGTGGTCACCACGCCCCAGTCCTTGGCGTTCGCGGTGCCCTGGGCGTACTGCAGCTTCTCGACGCCGCGCATCTCCATGAAGCCCACGCCGTAGCGGAATCCGTAGTCGTCTTCCTTACGGGTGGTGGACTTGGTGCGCATGGCCCAGGCTGCTGCAAGCGCCTGTGCGCCGCAGAGGTAGCAAGGGGCCACGTCGATGGCCGGAGTGCCGGCGCCAACGCCAGAGATAACGCCGATTTCCGGGATCTCGCGCACGATCACGCCATCCCAGTGAATCGAGGTCGGGCCGCTGAACAGCGGGTTGTCCTTCCCGGCCTGCATGGCGTCGTTCCAGAACTTGTTGGTCACCATCCAGTTGCGCAGGTCGCGGAACGCCCAGGACGGTACGAACATGGCGTACGTTTCCATGTCCTCGCCGTAGCGGTAGGGGCGAATGCCGTCACCGTTCACGGTCACCGCGTTTTGGGCGGTGCGCTTCGCCAGGGACACCACGTCACCGGTGAGCTTGTCATCGGTGGCGTCGATATTCGCCAGAGACGCAGCGTGATCGCTTGCCACGAAGTTACCGGCCTCGGCGCCGTAAAGAACCCGGTCGCTGTTGCCGTCGTGCCAGGTGTTCTTCTGGCCTGTGGTCGCGGAGCCGTAGGCCACACCGTTGATGCTGCCCAGCGCGGTGATGATGCTGTTGCGCAGGTAGCGCATTTGCAGGTCTTTCAGAGCAACCTTGCCGGCGTTACGGATGTTGATCGGCGACGCCTGCTCTTCCTCGACGTTCACCAGGGTGGCGTCACGCACCACGCCCACGCTGATGCGGTGGCCGTCGTTCGGCAGCGCCTTCTCGTTGCCCACCAGGTCGCTGGAGCCGGTGTTCGGCCCACCGCTGGAATCCAGAGCGCCGACCAGGGGGATGGTGATCGCGTCACCGCGCTTCTTGGTCAGGTCCTCTTTCACCTGGATGATGGCGTTTTCGTTACTGCCCATGTACCGCTTAAAGCGGTTCGCGCGGATATATTCGATGTGGGCTTTGTCGTCCCACTGTTTGACGCGATTGGCAGCGCTGATCGTGGTTTCAGCCATGATAATTACCTCTCAGATTCGGAAAGCGGCCGGGGCCGCGCTGATTACTTCAGGATCTCGTCGAGAGGGGTTGGGCCGGCGTAGTCGTCGGACTTGAGTCCACCTTTTGAGGATGTCGAAGCCAGGGACGGGTCGATGGCCGCCTCTTTCTTCGCTTTCTTTTCCTGCTCCGCTTCGAGCTCTTTGCGCAGCTTTGCCTCCACGTCCTTGCGCACCTCGGCCTCCAGCTTCGCTTTGTACGAATCCACGTCTTTTATGGCGTCGTACTCGGCGGCTTTCTTGGCCGTTTCGTAGGCAAATCGCGCGGGGTTGGCGCTCTTCTGCAACTCAGTGCGGAGCGTTGGGTTTTCCTGGGCCATTTCCATGAACCGGGCCTCCATGTCGTCGTAGTCCTCGTGCTGGCTACGCATGAAGTCCTGGCTCAGCTCGACCTTTTGCTGATACAGCCGGGCTTCGATCTGCTGCGACTGGTGCTGGGCGGCCTTCTCGGGATCGGCCCACCAATCCGGGGCCTGTTCCGGCTCCTTCTTGGCTTCGATGTCCCTCAAACGCTGTTCCAGCTCCTGACGCTTGCGCCGCTCATCAAGAACGGCTTTCTTGGTCCAGGGTTCATCCTCGGTGGTCTCGCTGGCTTTTGATTCCGGCGTCGAATCGTCTTTCTTCTCCTCGGTTTCCTCCGTCTCGGCTTCCTTTTCGGCCTCCGTTTCGGTGGTTTCCTCGCCCGCTTCCTGCTCCTTGGTTCCCTCGGCCTCTTCGGTCTCGGTTGCCTCGGGCAGGTCTTTGTCGCTCAGCATGTCTTCAAGACTCGTTTCGCTCATTTCCCTCTCCATCGCGACCGTCTAGCGCGTCGTCCGCTTTCCGCCCGTTCCCCGGCGTCGGGGCACAAAAAAGCCCGCTCAGTGGCGGGCTCAGTCGTGCAGGTGATCTGATTAAACGTTTATGTTCGGCGCCGTATCCGGGAAGGCCCGGACTGTGGCGTTTTCGAGCCGCTTCTGCTCGGTCTCGATTCGGGTTTGCTCGATGTCGGCGGCGGTCTCTTCCACCTCCGCCTGGGTTTTCTGGATGTCGGCCTGCTTCTGGGCGAGTTCCAGCTGGGCCATCATCTGCTGCATTTGCTGCTGCATCTGCTGGACCTGGGCCATCATCTGGGCCTGCTGCGGGTCGCCCTTCAGCTTGTCCATGATTGCGTCTTTGTTGCGCAAGCTGGAAAGCTGCAGGATCAGCTCGAACGGCACTTCCTGCGGGCCGTAGACCTTGGCCAGCTCGGTCATCACCTCGAACTGCTCCTGCTGGACGGTCAGGGTGTCCGGCGCTTCGTCGATGATGATGTCCACGTCGATCTCGGCCACGTTGTTGCGCGTGGTGTACGGCTCATTCAAGCGCGGGTCCTGAATGGCGACCATCTGCTGCAAGGCCTGGGCGGCGCGTTCGTCGCCCTGCTCGGCTTGCTCCTGAAGCTGCTCGCCGATGGTCACCGGCTGGTTCAGGCCCACCCACTTCAGGTTGTCTTCGTCATCGGTGACCCGCACCCAGCGCTCTTCGTCCCAGAACTGTTTGATGCGCGACCAAATCTGCCGATAACAGCGCTTCTTCCAGTGCCGGTGGGCGTCCATCAGCGGGCCGATTTCAAGCTGGGCGCTGTTCTGCAGGCTGCGGATGGCGCGGCCGCTCAGGTCCTGCTCGTTGATGCCTTGCAGGATGTTCGAGGCGCCCCGGGCGTCCATTTCCTGCTTGGCCTCGCGGAGCAGATCAGATTGGCCGGCGGCCAAGTCCGTGTTCGACTGTATCTGTACACGGCCATCCGAAAGCGTGCCGGCGGGGAACTCGACGGCCCCATCGGGCAGCTTGAGCTTTTCGGCAGTCTGCCGAGCGTTCGGCACGGCGCCTTGCTCGTACCAGACCTGCCGGGTGGACAGCATGTGCAGCGCTTTCGACCGGCGGTGGTTGATCTCGTCTTGCAGACCCAGCATGGAATGCACCAGGCCGTAACGCTCACCGTCCCGGGTGATGTAGCCGTGCACCAGCTCAATCGGGCACATCGGGTCGCCGTATTCGTCCACCAGCGGCGACGGCTTGGCGTCCATGAGAAACAGTTGGTCGGTGAAGTGCGCGACGTGCCAGACACCCTCATGGCGGAAGTAGTGCTGGCAGACCTTCACCCGCTTTCGCCGACCGTCCACCCATCGCGGCTTGTCGTCGAACGTCTCCCCGGCACCGCGAGAGGATTGCAGCTCAGTGATCTGCTCCGCCTTGCTCGGGTACCGGCGCTTGGCCTCGGTCATGTCCATCCAGACGACGATGCCCAGATACGAGGCGTCGCTGAAATCGCGCTTGCGGCTGTACGGGTCGTAATAGCAGCGGTCGAACGGGATGAAGTTGACCTCAATCTCTACCTGGCCACGCTTCATCGCCGGCTCGATGATGGCGCCGGCGTAACCCTCGACGATCAGGCCCTGCTCGAACACCTCCGACGCCACCTGGTCGAACTCGGTGTTGTCGGCCACGTACCGCAAGGCATCGGTGACCGCGTCCGCCGCCTGCTCGTGGTCCTGGGTCCGGGGGAAGGCGCGAGGGTCGCTGCGCTGCTGGCGCTCCAGGCCCACCAGGAAGTCGACCTTTGCCGGGATCTTCGGGATCACCAGCGGCGCCTGCTTGCGACGCTTCAGCTCTTCCAGCTGCTCGCCGGTCCACTGCTTGAGGTCGCGATAGTCCCGGGCCTTCTCGGAGAGCACCCGCGCATCGTTCGTGGACTCCTCGAATTCCTCAAACTGAGTGCGCAGCTGCTCTACTGTCAGCTCGTTCACACGGTCTTCCACGATTCGTCGGCCTCAAAGTCGTCGTCGGTGTAGTCGTCCAGCGGATCCCGCACCGGTTCATCCGGCGTCATGTCGTAGCCCCGAAGGCCGGCGGAAATCATCGGCTCCAGCGCGTAGCGGATGGCATCGATGTAGTGGTTATTCAGGTCCACCGGGATCGGCAGGATGTCGCCGGACAGGCGGTCGATCTTGTAGGAGTAAAGCCTTGCCTCCCGCGCCGTTTCTTCGCAGCGCGGGTGAATGATGATCTTGCGGTAGCTGCGCAGGTGCTGAATGCCGTCCTCAACACTGCCCTGGCGCTTCTTCACGCCGACAACGATGGGCAGGCCGTGGCGCTTCAGGAAGCTGATGCTTTCCGGCCTGGCGTTGTCCGCCCTGACGGTGTGCTCGGCGATGCCCGGGATGCGCTCTTTCAGGAACGCCGGCGTGTCGTCCAGCTCCAGGCCCGTTTTGCCGCCCTCGTATTCGATCCACAGGCATTCGTCGTGAATCCAGCAGCGCACCGCTGCGGTCGGGTCTTGGGCAAAGCCGAAGTCCAGCCCGTAATACGGGCCGTTCCACTGCTCACCCGGCGTGAATTCCTCAATTTCCCACTTGCCGGCGAGGATCTGGCTATCTGTCCGGGTAATGCACTCGCCCTCCCAGATGTGGGCGTAGTAGTCCGGATCGCGCCGCAGGTCGTTCTTGCGCTCTTCCTCCAGCTCAGCGGGGAACCACGGGTTGTCGCTGTGGTTGAGCTTGATGATCTTGCTGTTCGGCGGAGGATCGACCACGAACCGCTTGTTGGTCGGGCTGTCCTCGTTCTCCGGGTTCCAGGTGAGCCAGATTTCAGAGCCCGGCGCCCGGATGGTCGGGATCAGGTTCTTCCAGCTCTGCTCGGAAACCGTCTCCGCCTCTTCGACCCAGCAAATGTCCACGCCGCTGGTGGACTTGATCTGCTGGTAGTTGAGGCGCAGGCCCTTGAACAGATACTCCGTGCCGTTCTTGCCCCGGATGTAGCTTTCGCCGATCTCGTAATGCTCGGCAAGCCACGGATAACTGCGAATAGCCGCCGCCACCTCGGCGTGCACCGAGTCCTTGAGGCTGTTCTGAAGCTCCCTGGCGCACAGGATGCGAAGCGGCTCGGCGTACCCACGAATAGCGGTCATCAGCGCGAAGCCGAACGATTTGCCCGAGCCTCGGCCGCCATAGGCACCACGGTAGCGAGCCGGGCCGGCGAACACCGGTATCAGCTTGGGCGGAAGCTCAACCCTTGCCGTTGTCATTCGGGGCAACGATCTCGATACGGGTGGGCTGCGGCGTCATGGAGCCATCCGGGCTGCTGTGGTCGATCATCTGGCGCGGGCTGTGCTTTTTGGGTGACATGCGCTCAGCGCCCCACTTGAGGGCATCCAGAACGACGCGGGCAGCCTGGGCGTCAACCTCGCCCGAGATAACGGCATGACGCATATCCAGGGCTTCGTCGGCGTGCGCATAGCCGGCAGCCTCGCGCGCCACGTGATACTGCTCCGAAAAATCTTGATGCTTCCCATCCACAACCCACAGCAGGACAGTGGACAAGGCGGGCATCTTGGCGTCACGACACACTGAACGCAGGGACTCGCCGCCCGCCAAGCGGACACAGATGTCATCACCCAGTTTCTTGGTGTACTTCGACGGACGCCCAGCCATTACCAATACCCTCCACAGCCGCAATCCATGCTGTTCCAGCCGCGCTCGCGGTCCTCGACCTTCACCTGAACCGTGGCGGCACGGGTTTCGCCGTTACCGGTGGCGCGAACAACCAGGTCGTAGGTGCGGCAGGCTTGGCCGGCATCCAGGGTCACAGTGATGCGTGAGCCGTCCCGGCTGTGGCCGGTGACCGGCATGTCGCCCTGTACGGTGTAGCTGTCCACGGTGGGCAGCAGCAGGGAGAAGTCGAACACCAGCGGCAGCACGTCGCCCTGCTCTTTCGTCACCCGGGTGGGGCGCGCTTGGCCTCGGCTGTTTACGACTATGGTCCGCATTACTCATCCACCTGCACAGGCGGGCTCTTCTCGATGATGATGGCGTCCATCTTCGGGGCGAGGTCGGCCACCACGTTCAGTATTGCGAGCAGTGCGCCCACCACACCGAACGCCCACATGGCGCCTTTGAACAATGAGTAGATCTTTCCAACGGCCTGGCCCAGCTTGCTGAATCCCGCGTCCTGGGCCTTTTGCAGCTTGGACACCTCGCCGCGCAGGATCTCCACGCCTTCTTTGGCCTCGGCGGCGCTACGCTCAGCCAGAGCCATGCGCTCGCCCAATCGCTCACTCTCAAGCATCTTCAGGCGGTGGTCGTGGAGTGCATGGCCGCGTTCCAGCTCATTCACCCGCAGGGGGAAGCTGTCCATTTCGTTGGGTGCCTCATCTGTCATCCCGGGACGATCTCCACCATTGCCGCGCTATCCACGCAGCCACAAGCCAGAAAAGAAAAACGATAATCAGGGTCAGCGTCAGGGCGTACACGGTGGTGTACAGCCAGCGCTTCATTCTCGGATGGCCTCGATCAGGCCGTTATGCCGGGTGGCGCAGTCGTGATACTGGCTGGCCCACTCGGTCATGGTGCGCAGGACCGTGCCCGCCTCGCCGTTACCCAGGGTCGGGAGAGTCTCGGGGCAGCGGGTCATCAGATTCTCCTGGTACGGGCTCGCCTCGGGCGGCCGCGTTGATGAGCAGCCGGCCAGAGTCAGGCACGCACACATTGCGATAAACAGGATTCTGGATTTCACGGATCACCCCGCGATCAATGATGCGTTCGTTGGCCTTCAGATCGGCCAGACGGGTCTCCACCTTCTCGGCGATCTTGGATTCGCGCTCCATGGCGGCGGCGATGGCGGCCTGGGCGCCCCGCTCTTCGGCCAGGTCCCGGCTGTCTTCGTACCAGCCACGACCCACCCAGCCGCCGGCGGCGATTACCGCGACAACGGCCAACGCCACCGCGTATGGCCCGCCTTTCTGGAGCAGCACTGCCCAGCTCATTGATCGCCACCTCGGCCGCGCCAATCCCGATAGGCCTTCCAGGCACCAGCCAGAACAGCCGGCAGGCCGAACACGGCACCGAACGCGGTGGCCGTGCCCATCGGGATGTCCGGCGGGCTATCGCCGAATACGCGCCACGTAACCCAGGTGACCAACGTCAGGCCCCAGATCACCAGTCCCAGCGTTACCAGGGCATTCTCGGACAGGAACCGATACAGCCGGCTCACGTCAGTAGCTCCAGATCCAGGGCCGGGGGCGGCCCGCTTCGCTGGGAAGATCGTCCAAATGAATGAACCGGCTGCCGCCTTTCTGGCTCACACCGAACCCGGTGAAGCCCAGCGCCAGAGCCAGCTCGACCACCTGCAGGGCATCACCACCGCGTACTGCAATGTCCGCCGCCCGGCCGCTGGCATGAGCGCCCGGCGAGGCTTTGCGGGCCTCAATGGGGTGCGACGGGGCGCGGTAACCGCTGGTGATGACCATCGGCTTGCCGTACTGCGTGCGCAGCGATTGCAGGCGGTCCATGAACGCGGGGTCCATGCCGTTCTTGCCCGTGTGCGAGCACCGGAATTCCCCGGCTGAGAAATTCGGCCAGCGGCTCCAGTCCATCGCACACCTCAAACAAAACGCCCTGGCGACCGGGTGACTCCCAGTCCGTAGGGCAGAAATAGAAAGACCCGCACGGGGCGGGTCTCGGGGATGGCCGGGTCAGGGGTTCCGGCGTGGTTCAGAGCCAATCTGTGACTCTGCCAATTAGGGTACTTTTCCTACGGTCATTCGCACTACGGTCAGTTATGCGCTTTCTTTTTGCCGTAGCGCCATAATTTCCTCGCACACCTCCCGGGGCTGGCGCAGCGCATCGCGCTCCCACTGGTTGAGGATTCGGCCCATCTGTTCGTACCAATACCGCCACTTCCGGCCGGGCTTGTACCAGTTGCTCTGGTCGACGCCGAGCATCTGGCAGACCATCTCCACACTGAAAGGGCCGTTACGCGCCTGAGCTTGATAATCGAACACCGCGACTTCGGCCATCGCCTTGGCTTTGCGCAGCGTGTGGTCCCGGTTGATGTCCTTGCCGCAGCGCCGAAGAAACTCACCCCAAAGGCAGGCCCGGATCACATCGAAGGATCGCGTCTCCCACTCCGGGGCGTAGCACATCAGCAGCAGATCCCCGAGCGGCCGGGGCTGGTTCTCCACCGCCGCCATGACCTTTCCCGCCCAGACATTCTTGGCCATGCCGTAGATGCGGCCAGATAGGGCATTCCCGCCGCTGCCCTCGCGCTGCATTTTGAAAATCGCGTATGCGTCATGGATTTCGCGCTTCACGTCCGCCATATCACCGCCCTCTCGCCTCGAAAATGCCCTGACAGTCCACGCAGCGGGTGATCCCGCCCAGTGCCCGCCGCCGCTCCGGTATTTCGTCGTCACAGTCCGCGCAGTGGGTCTCGGACGGGGTGACGGGTCCGCCACGACCGGCAAGAGCCTGCGCCATGCGCTCCTCGATCAATTCACCGGCTCGGTCTGCTGTGTCAGCCATTTGCCTGCCTCCCCACGTATCGCCCCGGCGGCGCCGTCAGCCACCATTCGGTTTGCCGGCCCTCGCGGGTGTAGCGGTACGGCTGGAACACCTGTGCGCCGCTCGCGTCGTTAATGTCGTTCAGAAAGCCCCACTCCTTGGCCTTGCCAGTGCGATGGAAGAACAGCGTCCAGCACGTCTGAGGCTCATGGTGAGGGCCGCCACACATGACGTTGTCGAATGGCCGTCCATCCAGAGGGCACGGGAGAATCACCCGGTGGAAGGTGTCCCCGGTGAGCGAATTGAACCAGCGGACCTTATGGGTCCCGGAGCGACGTTCTTCCCAATACCAGCCGCTCAACACGATGCTGAACGCCCGCACCCAAGGGTGGTCATGCAGGCCCCGGTCGGGGTCGCTGCCCACGAATCGGTGCAGATAGAAGCGCCAGCCCAGCAGGGTGAACAGGTAATAGCGCTCCAGATACGGCGCCTCACCATCGCTGATGATCCGCGCCGGCAGGTAGCCGGTGAGCCAGTACAAAAATTTATTCATGGGGGCCTCCTGTTACCCGTATCCGCACCTCTGGCGGGTTCCGTGTTTCGTCTTTGATGTAGGGGTGCGGAACGAACCGACTGTCATCCACGCCCATGGCGTCCGCCATGCCGTCAAGATGCGCCTTGAGGCTGGCGAGGAAACCGTCATGGTCTCGGCGTCGGCGGTCCTTGGCGTAGCCGTCAATCCAGACATGCAGGCGCCCTTCGGGCCACCGGGTCTGATGCCAGCCAGCGGCCTTGGCGATTAGGTGGGCATCCCGGCGGGCTTTTTTCTTCACTTTTGCACGGACTGCCCAGTGTGCCGGCGTGTTCGGGTGCAGCTTCCGGTCAGGCCAGGGCAAAACGATTTCATCCATTAGCGCCTCCAATCCTCAATCGCGGCCAGTACCTCCGTCGAACACGGCAGCTCGCCATGGGAGCGCCGGTAGTGCGCCACCAGGCCGGCAAAGATCAGTTTCTCCATTCCCCGCCGGCCGATGTCCCGGGGTGAGCCGTAATACTCGGTGACGAACTGGGCGGTGTTTTTGTCGATCGACGCCTCGTGCCGGTGGTGGCGCGGGCAGAGTGGAATGGTGAAGTCCTGACCGATCCACACCTTGCTGTGCTTGCCGGTGGAACCTACGCAGTGGTGGATCTCCGCCGGCATGCCGCAACAGGCGCAGCCCTGGTCGCGGAGCCATTGGTGCCACCGCTTTTGGCGCGCGGTGGGTGCTTTGCCGCCTTGCATCAGCTCCACCTCCACTGGCGACCAAAAATCACAACGCCAACGCACTTAAACCAGGAAACGATAGGTGGCCCGTTTAATGGCCGACCCAGCTCCTCGGAATGCTCTTGAATAAAATCCTCTACCTTGTCCATCTGCCGGGTAATCGACCCGGTCACCAAAAACTCTCGACGGGAAACGATAGCGCCGCCTGGGTAAGTTCCTCTGCTGACCACAAAATAGATTCGCTTCACGCTGCCACCCCCAGCAGATTGCTCATCTGCTCGATCTGGTCCTGGGTCAGCCCGCTCCAGTACATGTCGATGATGTGCTGGCAGAACTGGCCGTAGACCTGCTGGAATTCGCCTTCGTCCATTTGGTCGAAGGACATGGATTTAGGCCACCGCTGGCTGACCACGCCGTACCCGGGCACCTTCACATCCATTCGCTCGCAGCCGATGTCCGCCTCGAACTGGAGGCGCTTCAGCACGCTGTGCGCGTCCATGCTGGTGAAGTCGTCCAGGTTCTCGATCAGCAGCTGGGCCAGCTTGTGGGCGCGCTTCCAGGCGGTCGGGTTGCGCGCCTTCTTCGGGTCGGCGGACACCAGGTCGCCCCGGCGAATCTTCCGCTGACGGAGCAACTGCTTACTCAGGTCGTCAGCCGGCACGAAAGCCCCGTCATCGGTGACGCGGAGCAGGACGGTTCGCTTCTGTTTAGCCATGCACCACCTCCAGAATCTCCATGCCATGCGCCCGGTGTTTCGCCACAACCGCCATACCCTCAGGCGTGGTTACGATGGCCTGGGGCCAGCCGGTCATTTCGGCCTGGAATTGGGCCTCTTCCAAGGCGGCTTGAGGGTCGGTGAATGGGGTCATGCGGCACCTCCGGCGAACATATCGATCTGGCTGGTTTCGCGCTCAAAGCGGGCCTTCGCCGCCGCGAAGTAGTCAGGATCCAGCTCGGTGCCGACTAAGTCGCAGCCGAAGTAGTGCGCAGCAATGGCACTCGAGGCGCTGCCTAGATGGGTGTCGAGGATGCGCATGCCGGGCTTGGCGTAGTTGCTCAGTAGCCACTCATAGAGCTTGACGGGCTTCTGGGTAGGATGGATGCGCTTTTCGTTCAGCGATTTATTCCCTTGCTGACGGGTTCCGTTGTGGATTGACTCGCCCTGCATCATGCCGCGCCACATGTAGCGCACCATATCCACACGCTTGGTTAAGCTGTTGTAAGCGACCTCTGCCGCGCTTTGATCTGCGCCGTCGTTCACCTTGTCCCAGACAATGCACCCGCCCGCTGGCAGGCCAGCGTAATAATTGGCGCCCCAGATGATTTGCGCATGGCTGACTCGGCGCAGCTCTTCGAAGTAACCAGCGGGCGGCGGAACATTGTCCCAATCCTTCTTTGTATAACCGCCATCGCGAGCAATAAGGCGAGCGCCGTTCCTTTGGAGCACTGCGCTCGTACGGTTCTTCCCGCCGTGTTCGCCAATGCCATACGGCGGGTCCACGATCGCCAGATCAAACGCCTTATCCGGAAGGCCGCGCATGTACTCCATGCAATCCATGTTCAGCAGTTCGATGCTCACGCCGCAGCCCTCCCATCAGCACCCGGGAGACCGACCATGTGAACCCGCTTCCCCGTCACCGGGCACGGCGTCAGATCCTCGGATTCCACCAGCCGGTGGGCTGCGATCAGGGAATGGGTGCGCGCCGCCACGGTGGACGTTTCCAGGCCGGTGATGGTGGCGATCTGCCGGCGGCTGACCCAGCCGTCGGTGTGCTGGCCGGTACGGACCAGCAGGGCGACTCCGGCAAGCACCTGCTTCTGCTGCCGGCCCAGGTCGGCGGTTGTGATGGCGTCGTAGGCCATGAGGCTGGATTCGCGGACGCTCATTGGGTGCCCTCCCGCTCTTTAGGCCGGCTCGCAAAAATGGCGACCGCATCATCCCCGTAGATCTCCGCATACTCATGGCTTGCGAATACATCCGCATGCCAGTGCAGACTGGGGTCATTCGAGCTCACAATTTCATCCATCTGGGCATGAGTAATGAATCCTAGAGATTGGCTGCTTGATAGCTGAGACGCCGTGGCGGCCTTCCAGGCATTCCATCGATCATTAATCCGGTAGTCCCGATAGCTGCCGTCGCGATGCTTGTGGAGCTTGGCGCCGTACTTCTTGCAAACGTTTTGCCTGCTCACCCACACCTCGAACTCTGCTCGGCATTGCTCGATCTGTTTGGCATTCATCTACGCCACCTCGCTCTTGCTGGTCAGTCGGCCCGCCACGCCATCCAGCGCGTCGGATAGCCGGTTGATGCCGGGTTGCGCCTCGGCGCCCTGCTTCATCACCGCGAGGCACCGTTGCGGATTGCCAATCAGGCGCGGCTCCGGCACGAATTCCTGGTGCTCCCCGGCGTTCGTCGCCTCGCTCATGCCCAGCAGCTTCGACGGGTGCCGCTCCGGCGGGCGGGAGATATACGCCTGGTACCGCTTCTTGAACTCGTTGCCCTTGAACGGCAGGTCGCGGTCGGTCACGTCGCACAGCTTGATCCAGCCGCCCATTTCCTCGATGGCGGCCATGGCGCGCGGATCGTCGAACACCACGGTCTGGTACGGGCCGACGCGGCGAATGGCGTCCTCGACCTTGGCCCAAGCGGACAGCGCCCGGGTATCGCCGTCGCCTTCGATGTGGCGCACGATGTCGGCAGGCTTGGGCACGAAATCACCGTGCTGGGTGTCGTTGACGTGGGCTGTCAGCGCCTGCTTGATCGCGTCCAGGTCGAACCGCTTGAGTGCGTTAAACATCAGGTCCAGGGCGCCATCGGATGGCGGCTTGCCGTACACCTCGCAGACCTGGGTCCACAGCGTCACAAACTCGGGGTAGTCGTTCGCGTTCATTGGATAATCCCTCGCTCTCTCGCCATGCGCTGGCCGCGTTCATGGGGGGTTTCCTGGGGCGGTTTGCCGGTGCGCCCGCCGTCGAACTTCTTGGCATTGCGTAGCCAGGTGTTCAGGGCTGCGTGCCAATCCTTCATCGTCGAGCCCTTGGCCCGGTGGTAATCACGGAACTGCGGTAGCTGGTCATGGATACTCACGCCCTGCTCCGCCGCCACCTGCCGGTTGTTCTCGCTGGGCTCGAAATCTTCAGGGAGCTGGGTTGCTCGCTTGGGCTTGCGCTGCTTGCCAGCGCGAGGCGCCGAAGGCGCAATATCTTGTGACGGTCCCGGTGTTTGTAATGGTGATGGTGAAGGTGATGGTGACGGGCACTCCTCATGCATTGCCTGAGCATTGCTTGTGGCATGCTTGGAGCATTGCTCGTTGCTTTTCTCTTGCTTTGCTTGTTGCTCGGCGTCCTTCTCCCAGCGCGCTTGTGCTGCGGCTTTCGCCTTCTCGCTGGCCTTCTGCTTCTTGTCGCGGGCGGCATCCATCTCGCGCTCGATGCGCTTGTGCTTCCACTCGCCGTTCTCGACCGTGAAGAAATGCTCAAGCACTGCTCGGTGCATGCTCCAAGCATCAGGCGGGAGCCGGGTAATCTGAGCCAGGATGGCGTCGTTGTCGGGGAGCGCGCCGTTCTTCCAGTAGTCCATGATGAGCAGCAGGTAGGCGCCGTGCTGCTCAGTAGTGAGCCTGGACGTTCCGGACATGTAGTCGCCGATGTATAGCGGCATCCAGAGGTCGACATCAGCCATTGCGCCGCTCCTCGGCGATGGCTACGGCGCCGTCTACCGCCTCAATGATCTTCCGCGCAACTTCGTATGCCTGCATCGTCGGCAAGCGGATGCATGCGTCCTCCTCTGGGCCTAGACCGGGCTGCACCAGAAAGAAGCCACTACCATCCTGGATCGCCTCAAGCCTGAATGGCTCGTACTCTGTAACCAGAGGAGAATTTTTAGCTGTCTGGAAATCTGTGTCTGCCTTTGCCATAATTAACTCCACGTTGTATCTAAAGCCCCGGTTCCGCCTGCCAGCGCCGGGGCTTTCTTGTTTCTATGCGGCCTGACTGGCCTTCAGCTTCGCCTGCAATTCAGCAATCCGGCGTTCCAGATCGGCGGGGTTCTCCGCCGCCAGATACTTCTCCACCAAATACAGCACCGGCTTCGTGTCACCGGTGACCTGCATGTACTTCTCCAGATCGTCCAGGGTGAAGCGGCGGGAATCGTCGGGGTTCTGGGCCAGCTTCCGGCTCAGGTCCGAGGGGGAGTAATCCATGTCAGCAGCGATGGCCTTCTGGGGCCGGCCCTGCTGGTGGATGCGAGCGCCAACGTACTCGCGGCAGGTGCCGTAACACTCCGCCAGTCCGCGCTCAAAATTCAGTGTCAGTTGCCCGTCTGCCATCTTTTTGATTCCTCTACTCTCCGGGTATTTCCTCTAGAACCTGTGGCCAAATAAAAACGGCCGCCATGTCAGGCGACCGAAAGGTCTTCGCTGGGCTCAGGGAACACATCGGACAAGGAGCACTCCGCGCCCAGGCGATTCAGTGCGCCGACGATCTGGCGAGCCTCCTGAAGCCCTGGCGAGCGATTGCCCGTCTCGTAGTTGCTGAGCCTGGACTGGATCCATCCCAGCTCGTTGCAAAGTGCTGCCTGCTTGATGTCGGCGGCATCCCGCACTTCTCGGATTCGATTCATGGGTAAAGACCTCCTGTGTTCAGGGGCAATGATAAACACGTTATGTGTTAGTAGCAACACAAAAGGTGAAAGATGGGGATTGCAGTACGTGATATTTATGCGCCCATGAAAACTTTGGGCAGCAGAATCAAACACTTTCGACAGGCCAAGGGGTGGTCACAGGCGAAGCTCGCCGAGGCTTGCGGCTGGGCGTCACAGTCTCGTGTCGGCAACTACGAGGTCGATAAACGGGAGCCCTCCATGGATGATCTGCGGCTGATCGCAGAGAAGCTGGGGATCGGCCTGTACGAGCTACTGGGGGAGACTGTGCCGGCGGACGGGGTATCGGAAGGGCCTTCTGTTGCCGGCCAGATACCCATCATCAGCTACGTGCAGGCCGGCGAGTTCTGCGAGGCGGAAGACCCGTTCGAGCCGGGCATGGCAGACGAATGGTTGCCGTTCCGCCCGCCTGGCGCCGGGCCGCGCACCTATGCCCTGCGCGTCGACGGCGAAAGTAATACGCCGCGCATCCGTAACGGTGAGATCGTCATTGTGGACCCGGACCGTGCGCCGGACAGCGGCAAATTCGTGGTGGCCAAGCGCCACAGCGACGAAAAGGTCACGCTGAAGCAGATCCAGTACAACGAGGGCGAGCCGTTCCTCAAGCCCGGGAATCCGGACTGGCCGGAGCCAATCATCAAGATCGACGGGGGCTGGAGCATCTGCGGCGTGGTGATCGGCAAGTACGACCCGATGTAATAACAACAACCCAGGAGGGGGCAATGAAGGAAAACGAGAAACTGGAGTGGGTGCGCAATGTGCCCGCCGGAGAAATCAGGCAGGTGCTTGCCGAGATCGCGCCAGGGCCTTGTCCTATGTGTCAGAACGGCAATGCCGGGGTGGTTTCCGATCCGGATGACGTGAATAAGGTTGCGGTCTTCCCCTATTCCCCGGCAGGGCACGAGGTGTTCATTCCCGCCTACCTGACCATCTGCCGAAGCTGCGGCTTTGTGATGACGTTTGCCTGTGAGCAGGTCATGGCGGCGCTGGAGAAGCGCCGGGAGGAAAAAGGCAATGGTTGAAAAAGTGACCTTTCTTCCCACATACTTTAGCGACGACGGCAAGCGCCGAGACGGCGGAGGCCCCGGAGGGCCCAGCGATATGGAACAGCGTGTAGCGAATCTGGAACAGGTAACGGCAGACATGCGGGTAACGCTTGCCCGGATCGATGAGCGCACCGAATCCATTGAAAAGCATGGCGCCACCAAGGCCAACCTCGCCGGCGTCGAGACCAGCGTAAAGTCCGTGGAATCGACCATGATTAAGTGGTTCGTGGGCACCGCGATCACCCTGGTTGCGCTGGTCACCACCATCTCCTTCGGCGCCGCCGCCCTGATTTAAGTCCACCCTGCGGTGGCCGCCGTAGCCAGGAATCGCCATCCGCTACGGTGACTAGCCTCTTTGGCGCAGAATAGCCCGCCCAGCGCGGGCTTTTTTGTGCCTGCAATTCCCTGATCTGACCTCTTCGTGACTGCCCGGTCACAAATAATGCCTTCAACAAACACGTTTCGTGTTGACCACAATGAACACGATATGTGATTATCTCCCCATCAACACGGACAACCCGCAGGGGAGCGAACCATGAACGCACATCAAGCCGCGAGCGATTGGGATTACCAGGATGCACTCCATCCGCAGCGTGCCGCCTACGAGGCGTGGTGCGAGGCGTATCTGGTGGAGGCGCTCAAGTCCGACGAGCTCGAGACCGCGTTCAGCGCGCATGAAGACCTGGAATCCGAGTTCGACGCGCTGGTGCTGTTCCTCGCGTTCAGCGCCGCCGAGTTCCGCCCGCTGTGCCTGAGCGAGTTCCGCCGGCAGACGTTCGGCATGAGCCGGGGCCAACTGCGAGACGCGCTCGAGGACGGCGAGATTGATCCGGTGGAGATTGTGCGCCTCGCGGTGTTCGCGCCGGACGACGCTCGCCGGACCTGGGCGCCGCATGTGCGTCAGGCGATGGACACGTTCCACGACGCGGTGCTGAAAGCGGCGCCGACCTGGGGCTGGGTGGAGACGATTTTTGAAGGGAGGAACGAGCCGTGAACAGCGATCAACTGCACAGCCTGACGGTGCTGGCCCACCAGGGATACCGGGCCGCGATTTCCTCGAACCACGATCTGGCCATGTTCTACCAGTGCCGCCTGGATGGCTGGTGGGAGTGCGCCCTCAGCGCAGGCGACATGGATCTCGCCTGCGCAGCGTACCGGGCCGAATCCTGGGTTCGGGCGGCCAGGAGTCTGGTTGATGGTCAGCCATACGCGGTAACCGTCAACGGTGCCAACCTGATGTGGAGGGGGCAGTCATGAGCGAGATTCTCGGACACGACGTAAACGGGCGCCCGCTGCGGGCTGGGGATCGTGTGCAGGTCGCCGAATGTGCTGCGCATGGACACGGGCGGATAGGGCGGCTAATCGGTCCATGCCCGGATTTTGCGGGCCAGCTGGAGGCACAAATGGAGGACGGACCCCTGGGCTCTGCCTGTGCAGAGCACTGGCGCCGCATCGACGGCCGCACCGACCACCAGCCCAGCGACTTCACCTTCGATTCACTAATGGACCACCTGAAAAGCGGGGTGCCGGCATGAACAACTACAGCTTTGGCGAAATCCTGATGGGCGCCACCACGATCATCGCGTTTGTCGCCCTGATGACGGTCATCGGCGAGCAGGACTACCGCGATGCGCTGGCCGAGGAACGTGCCACTTGTTTGATGGTGGCTCAGGGTCACTGGCCGACTGCTACAGCGGAGGGCTACGACTGCCCAGAGCGTTTGGCTGAGGCCCTGGTTGAACGAATCCACGGCACAGCAGGAGCGAGTTATGAGTGAGTTTAATGGAACGCCTGGGCCTTGGCGCCTTGGCCGGTACGCCCATGTGGTTCTTCCGTCGCACGATCTGCCCCAGTCAGAGGGTGGCGGCATTGGCATCTGCCACGTCTACGGCACCGAAAAGCGGAAAAGCAATGCGCTCCTTATAGCCGCCGCGCCGGACCTTCTGGAGGTGCTGCAAGAGGTGCAGGAGTTCGCTCAAGGCTGGTCGCAATACGAAATGCCAATTGGCCTGGATGATCGCATCGATGCCGCCATCGCCAAAGCACTGAACACCGATACGACAGAGCGCTGATCTGTTGTTTTGCGGGGTACGCCCCGCCTTTTATTCGATAGGAGCACGACATGAGCAATCAAGGGAAGCAGATGGCAGTACAGGCCATCGACATCATCAAAAAGCAGGAATCGAAGTTCATGGAGCTGGACGCCGCGAATGGCTCGCTGGTGGACTTCGCCCAGGAATGCCTGTTCGCCCGCCAGCAGTTGCTCAAGAACGAGTTCACGCTAAAGACGGCAGCGAACAACCCGAACAGCCTGCAAGCCGCCGTGCTGAACGTGGCGGCCATAGGCATCAGCCTGAATCCGGCCAGCGCCCACGCCTACCTGGTGCCGCGTGACGGCGCGATCTGCCTGGACATCAGCTATCGCGGTCTCTCCAAGATCGCCACCGATGCCGGCGCGATCAAGTGGGCGAAGGTGGAGCTGGTCTACGAGCACGACAAGTTTTCATGGCGCGGCCCTGCCCTGGCACCGGATCACGAAGCCGACCCGTTCAGCGACCGGGGCGCCATCAAAGGCGGGTACTGCATCGCCAAGTTGCCCGACGGTGAAATCCTCACCGAGGTCATGCCGGTGGACGAAATCAACAAGATTCGGGACACCAGCAAGGCGTATCAGAAAGGCGGCGGCCCGTGGAAACAGTGGTACGAGGAAATGGCCAAGAAAACCATCCTCAAACGTGCCTACAAGTCCTGGCCGCAAACGCCGAACCGTCGCCGCGTGGATCTGGCCGTCGAAGCCTTGCACCAATCTGAGGGCACCGCCTACACCATTGAGCAGCACACCGAGTTTATGGAGCTGCTGCGCAAAGGCGACGCCCTGAAGTTCTACATGATGCGGCTTTCCCTGCCCGACCACGTCTGGATTGCGCTCTACAACAGCTTCGACAAGGGCCACAAGGTCGAAGGCAAGAAACAGTCGGCGGAGCTGGAACACCAGGGCATCGCGCAGTTCAACGACATCAAAGACGCGATCCACGACGCGGTGGCCAGCGATGACCGTGGCGCCGTCGAGGAAGTGCTGGGCGAGCTGGACGCCGACGAACGCGCGTTCGTGCTCAAGCACCTGTCCGCCGACGCCGTCGAGTACATCCAGGCCATGGAGCAAGCAGCTTAATCCGGCGCTCACCGGGGAGTGGCGGGCCTTACCCGCTGACCATTAACGATTGGAGAAGCAATATGGGATGCGACATTCACTGCCACGTCGAGAAGCAGGGCGGCGACGGGAAATGGAAAAAGATCGGCGGCTTTGTGTCGGACTACTACGATCCGAACAACCAGTTCTTTTCGACTGACGAGTACAAGAATGCCGACAGCCCTATCGACGCCAGAAGCTACTTTCTGTTTTCGATATTGGCGGGCGTGCGATCCGACGGGAAAGGGATCAAGCCTATCAGCGAACCCAAGGGTCTGCCGGATGACGTTACCGACGAAGTTAAGGCCGATAGCGACGAGTGGGGCATCGACGGGCATTCTCATTCCTGGCTCACCGTGCAGGAGATAACGGAAGGGATCACCGGCGGATTTGAATGCGAGGGGGTCGTTGGCCTCGACGAATATCGCCGGTTCAAGGAACACGGTGCGCCTTCATCCTGGTGTGGTTCTGTCGGCGGACCCTCAATCACCTGCGCTACAAATTCAGAAATGGACAGCATTGTCGAGCAGGGGTGGGATGCAAACCCTGCCATGAAACATCTGGTTGAGGGGTACAGAACAGTGGTTCATTGGACCCTGAAGGCCGAAGACGCACTGAAGTGCTTCATGGAAAAGACCCTTCCGCAACTGGTCCAGCGCTGTGAGCGTGAGGATCAGTCCGATGTCAGGATCGTTTTCTGGTTCGACAATTGAGCGCCCACCGCATCCCCTTCGGGGGAACTGACAACGGAGAGAGATATGAGCCTGAAATACGACGTGGTCGCCACCACCGGCACCTACGAGAAAGACGGACAGACCAAATACATCAGCCGGAAGGTGGGCGCGGTCATCAGCACCCAACACGGTTTCCGGCTCAAGCTGGACGCCTCATTCAATCCGGCGGGCTGCCCGCGCGGCGATGACGGCGGCGTATGGCTGGCGCTGTTCGAGCCACGGGATAACCAGCAGGCGGGTCAGCAGGCCCAGGCTCAGCAGCAGAGCACCGCGCCCGCAGATGATTTTGACCGGGACATTACCTTCTGAGGAGCCGCCCATGATCCGCTACGCACTGCTGCTGCTCCCCTGCGCCGCTCTGGCCGACCCGACGCTCTACGTTCAGGGCGGCATGGGCTACCAGATCGGGATGACCGAACGCTGGACCTACGAGAGCGAACGCTACTCCGGGGAGTACACGATGGACCTGCCGCCCCTGGTGGGCTCGGTGGAGGCCGGCATCAGCTACCGCAACTGGTTCATCCAGGGCCAGCACGTCAGCAGTGTGGAGACGGGCCAGGATCATGGGTTCAACGTCATCAGCGCCGGTTACCGGTGGGAATTCGAGTTTTAGGAGATCGCAATGACTGAGCAGCAGAGAGAAGCGTTTGAGGCTTGGTACAACGAAGAATACGTCCGCCCGATTATCCCGGCGGACAGAACAGAAGGCGGCTATCAACATCCGGACGCCCAGGCAGCCTGGGACGCATGGCAAGCCTCCCTCTCCCATGCCGAGGGGGAGGCGGTGGACTTGGAAATTGGTGCGGGCGACGTGCTGATCTGCGACTTGGGCACTGCCAGCGCGGCAGGCGTGGCGTTTTACCGTGACAATGCCGCCCACGACGTCGGCACACACCATCCGGAACTGTCCGGCATGGGCGGCACGGAGTTGGCCGGGCGCATCTTCTCAGTGATGACTGAAAAGCCGGAGAGCCTGGTTGTGCTGTACAACGCCGTCGGTCGGGCGCTGGCCACACTGGGCCACCCCGCGCCCCATGCCGAGGGGGAGGCGTTTGGCTGGTTCACTGAAGACCATGATACCGACAAGTCCGCGACCACCTATGATCCCGTTGTTGCTGAGCGATGGCGAGCCAAAGGCTGGCCCGTCTGGCCGCTCTACACCCACCCCGCGCCCCAGGTGACCCCCACGCTTTGGCAGTACACCGACGGTGACGGCGAGGAGCGATTCACCACGATCAAGGCGCGAGCGCTGGAGCATGACGCACACCCGGTGGGGTACTGCGTTGCTCGCCCCGCGCCCCAGGTGGCGGATACGCCGGCAGCCGCATGGCGCGAGAACGGCGAGGCTGACCCGCACGGTGACGCCTGTGATTGTCCCCGTTCGAGGCTGCCGCTGGGTAATCTGACCGACGACGAGCTGGCCAATGGTGTGTTTCTGTATGGCGGCGCCGGTGGCGACGGGAAATCCGGGATTGCGTGGCTGACCAGCGCCAAGGAGCGCATCCGCTGGCTGTCCCGTCGGTTGGCGGAAGCCGAAGCCGCGCCCCAGGTGGCGGTGCCGGAGGGGTGGAAGCTGGCTCGCTCAGGCCCTGTGACCATCAACGGGGAAGAATTCTACGGGGTCAGGATCGTAGGCCCTGACGGTGGGGACATTGTGTGGGAGAACAGAAACACCTCCATCGTTTACGGGTTTCTGAGCGCCATGCTCGCCGCCGCCCCCACCGCGCCCGCCGGGGAGCCGGAATTCTACGTCGAGCACAAGACGCTGCGGTCGGCAATGGCCTATGTGGGTATCGCGGCCCCGGAATCCGATGAGGCGCTGGGTGCTGAAATGGAGTGCCACGCCAAGCGGGTGATCCGGGCCGCCGCCAAGCTGCTGGCCCAGCAACCCGCTGGCGGCGCTGATGGCGATGGCCACTGGCCGCGCGTCCATGTTCGCTGGGATGACGTGTCCGAAGCGGATATGAGGCTTGTGGCGGAACGGGCCTCGACACAGGATCGGGAGGCCCATGAGCAACCTGTAAGCGATCCTGATGGGGTGCCGGACCGGTTTCTGATGCCCAGGTCGCTGACCGCCGAGAACGGCGCCAAGACGGCGCTGAGTGATGAGTTTTTCGTGGAATTTGGTGTTCGGTGCGCCCGGTGCGGGAACCCCGATTTCTCCCTTGATCTGGGACAGTGCGCCGGCTGCCAGCACAGCGAATACGAGCCCAGTCGCCGTGCCGTGCCCTGGACCACGATCAAGCGCATCTACTCCCGCGCCGTTGAGCTGCTGGGTGTCCCCGCCCCGGATGAGCGGGAGATAGCGGCACTCTTGGAACGCATTGTGCCGCGAATCGACCCGCAGAACCCTAAGCCGCTGGACGAAACCGAGCACTGCTGTGAATGCACTCTGTACTACGAAAGGGAGCGCATCCACGGTGAGATAGCACGTCTCCGGAAACTCGGAGGCAACCATGATTGATCTTACTCAGAAAGTTCTCACTGACCACCTGCATTACGATGACGCCTCTGGGCGCCTTTACTGGAAGAAAAGAAAGCCGGGCGGCCCGTTCTGTCGTGACTCCCATGTGAATTCATGGAACACACAGCGCGCAGGCAGGCCGGCGGATGCCTTTGTGAACAAGGAGGGGTATCGGCAAGTAACCCTGATGCGGCGAAATCTCCTGGCCCACCGACTGATATGGATGATGGTGTACGGAGAGTGGCCGATCACCATTGACCATATCAACGGCGACGGCACAGACAACCGACTCGGAAACATGAGAAATGTTGACTGTCTGGAAAACAGCAGAAACCGACCCGTCCAGAAGAACAACAGCTCCGGCGTGCTTGGAGTTAGCTGGTCGAAGTCCTCCGAAAAATGGATAGCTGCGATCAAGGCAAACGGGAAAACCATCAACCTGGGCGCATTTGATGACCTTTCCGAGGCTGCTGCCGCTCGGGCAGAGGCAAATCGCCTTTACGGGTTCCACCAAAACCATGGGCGTATCCGCGCCGGGAAGGAGGGTGAGACGTCATGAGCGCGAAATACCTGAGCTGGGAACACGTGGCGGCGGAAGCTGAAAGAGTACAGGGACTGAGCGAAAACCAGCGCTTAGCACTGGGATTCCTGTTCAGCAGCCACCCTAGCGCCCATGCCCCTACGGAGATCGGGATTGCACTGGGAAAGGAATACGCCCAAGCGTCGGCATACGCCTGCCGCTGCCTAAAGCCCCTGCTCGCGGCCGCTTTGGTGGAGCGCATCCAGGTTGGACGGGGGGCGTACCGGCTTACCGAGGTTGGGTGGTACGCCTACGACCAGTCTAGACGCCAGGAGGAGTACCCCAATGACTGATCCCCGCGTCGCTCGCCTGCTGCTCGCCATGAACCCGCTGTTCCACCTGCTGGGCCTGGAAGCCTGCTGGCGCTGGAAGATGGTTCGGACCGACTTCACGCTATCCGAGATTCACTGGCGCCGGTATCGGCGCAAGGGGGCACCCCAATGACTGAGCGCACCCCGCGAATCGACAGCATCACGTTTACCCGGCGCCGCGCCCGGAGGCCCAGCCCGAAGCTGGGCGACCGCAAGGTCATCAAGGGCGTGCTGCACGAACGCCGAATGAAGCGCGCTCGCGACGGCCAGGGCCGGGTGATCGGCTACGACTGCACCGGCGGACGCCAGCGCTACGAGTGGGCGCCCGTCGAAGGAGGTTTCCATGACTGAGCGCACAGACCGCGAGCTGCTGGAGCTGGCCGCGAAGGCGGCCGGAGAATGGCCGGAATCCTGGCATGACAGCGAAGCCTACTTTACCGGTGTGCTGTCTCGCTGGAACCCCCTGGAAGACGACGGCGACGCCCTAAGGCTGGCGGTGAAAATGAGGATGGAAATCCGAGTCATGGGCTTGGCGGTCTATGTCGGATGTGGACCGTTTGAGATTTGTGTGCCCGTAACCGACGGCCATGCGAAGGCAGCGCGCCTGGGGATCGTCAAAATCGCAGCCAGCGGCGCCGATGCCGCCATGGCAGAGGGAGGGGAGCAGTGAGCGACCACAGTCATCATCCGCAACTGCACCTGCTTGCTATCGAGCGCAAAGGATGGCGCCGATGGGTTTTCGGGCGCTGGGTCTACAGTAGCGAGCCGTTCCGGCGCGATATTCAGCGCAAGCTGCGCGGTTTTGATATGCCGCTGAGGGCGCATGAGACACTCGGTCCCGAGTGGGAGCCCCACCAGGGGCGCGGGGGTGGCGATGTTTAAGCCCCAGTCCGGGAAGCCACAGGTCTGGTCCTCTGGTGGCGGCGTGCAGAGCACCGCTATTGCGGCGTTAATTTGCGCCGGGCACCTGCCAAAGCCTGACCTTGCCGTAATTGCTGATACCGGTAGGGAGTTTTCTCCGGTCTGGCGGTACCTCGATGAGATCGTGATTCCCGCCCTCCGGGCAGCCGGCGTGGAGATGCATGTCGCCCCGCACGACTTGGCGACCGTGGATCTCTACAGCGGCAAAGCGGGCGACACCCTGGTGGTTCCGGTATTCACAAACAGGGATGGCGATCAGGGGAAGCTGCCCAAGTATTGCTCGCAAGAGTGGAAGGTTAGGGTAGTGCAGCGCTACTGCCGCCAGCACGGCATTGCTGACGCCGACCAATGGATTGGGTTCACAACCGACGAAATGGAGCGGATGAGGGTCTATCAGGAGGGGCGTGCGTGGCAGCACGTTTACCCCCTGATTGAGCTGCGCCTGCGCCGATCCGACTGCCTGGCCCTAATTGAGCGCTTGGGATGGCCGGCCCCTACTGGTTCCGCGTGCTGGATGTGCCCGTTCCGTTCGGACCAGGAGTGGAAGCAGATGCGTGAGCTATCCCCTGCGGACTTCGAGCAGGCGGTTAATTTTGATCGCGACATGCGAGAGCGCGATCCCGACATCTACCTGCATCGCTCCATGCGTCCGCTGGACGAAATCGAATTCGATGACCAGCCGGATCTTTTCAGCAAACCCTGCAACGCCGGCGGATGCTTCACATGAGCGGCAACCAACAGACCGCCCAGCGCGGCAGGGAGGAATGATGGGCAAATACCTGGACCTCTGCGACGTGATCGCCGGGAACCCGGTGGCCGAAAGGGAACTGGCGGAGATGCGGGAGCGCATGGCAGCTCTGGAAACAGCGCTCGCCAAAGCCGCCGACATGCTCGAAATCTACGCCGTCAAGGTGGATGGCGAATGGGGCGATTGCCGGGATGCCGGCCAGCTTTATGCCGATCGCGAAATGCCGGAGGCACTGACGGAGGCACGTGCCCTGCTCACCCAGGAGGAAGGAGGCTGAAATGCTCCAACGAGAACTGATCAATATTGGCGAGTTCCAGCGGCGGGTCTGGGGCGAGAACGGCACCCCGCTCACCGCCCAGGCAATCCGCAACCAGCTCAAGCGCGGCGACCTGCCCGGACAGCAGGTGGGGAAGCTCTGGTTTGTGGACTGGACGGCCTACCAGAACCAGACCGGCGACAGGCTGGTCGATGCCGTGCTGAGGGCCGGCTGATGGCACCAAGACCCCGCAAGAAGCGCAACGCAGGACTGCCGGCAAACCTCTACACGGTGGGCAAGGGGTATTACCGATACCGCCGGCCCGACACCGGGACATGGCACGGCATGGGTAACGACAGAGCCAAGGCCGTCGCGGCGGCGAACCAGCTCAACGGTCGGCTGATGACTGGCGCCGACCTGGTGGCGGACGTAATGGGCGATTCGGTGAGTCTCAACGGGTTTCTGGACTACTACGAGGCTGAGGTTCTTCCTCCGCGACAGCTTGCCCAGGCCACACTGGATCTGTACGCCGTCCGGCTGCGCCAGATCAGGGCAGCGCTGGGCGCTCAGGACATCGGGCAGATCACCATCGGTATGGTCTCTACGTTCCTCGATGGCCTGACGCCGCGGGCGTCGAATCAGGCCCGGGCATATCTGGTGGATGTGTTCAACTACGCCGCCGCCAAGGGCCTGGTCGCGGACAATCCGCCCGAGGCGACGATCCCCCGAATCGATAACAAGACGCGCAAACGCCACACCGTTAAGGGTGTCCGGAAAATCTATGCTGAAGCCGAGCCCTGGCTGCAGAATGCAATCGACCTGGCCCTGCTCACCGCTCAGCGCCGCGAGGACATCCTGGCGATGCGGTTCGATGACATCCGCGACGGTGCGCTGCATGTGGCCCAGCACAAGACGCGGCGTGCCAGTGATGCCGGCTGGATCCGGTTACCGATGACGCCGCAGCTCAAAGCCCTGGTGGCCCGCTGCCGGGATGACGTGCCCTCCCCGTTCCTGATTCACCGCAAGCCGGAGCGCCGGGTAGCGAGCGACCGCCATTGGACCCAGGTCGATACCCGCTATCTGACCCGGGCGTTCAAGGCAGCCAGGGACGCCGCCAACCCCTACCCGGACTGGTCACCAGAGCAGCAGCCGGGCTTTCATGAGCTGCGCGCCCTGAGCCTGCACCTGTACAAGAGAGCGGGGAAAGACGGGCAAAAGTTGGCCGGGCACAGCACGCGGAAGATGACGAAGAACTACGAGGCGGATCACGAAGACGTGGTGTGGACCGAGGCCGTGGCCGACCTGGATTTGAGCAATATCACGGGCTGAGTTTTGCAACAGTTTTGAAAATGTTTTGCAACAGCACCAGAAACGAAAAAGGGCCAGCGCCCGTAAGTCACTGACCCTTTTCGTTTTATTTGGTCGGGACGGAAGGATTCGAACCTTCGACCCCTTGCACCCCATGCAAGTGCGCTACCAGGCTGCGCTACGCCCCGAAATTGTGCTGCTCCGCCAGGGGAAGGTTCAGTGCGGCGAAGCGGCGGGAATCATAACGGATTCCCCTGTCGGATGGAACCCGGAATCCGCGCCGGTTGGCGCGGATGCTCAGGCTTTGAGCAGACGGCGTTCAGGGATGGCGCACGCTGTTGATGCGGTCCGCGTTGAGCACGTCCAGCACGTCTTCCAGTTCGACGATCATCTGCTTGATCATCTGGTGGTAGCGGGTGGACTGCTCGGCGTTGGCGTCGCCGGAGAGCTGCTGACGGGCGCCGCCGATGGTGAAGCCCTGCTCGTAGAGCAAACTGCGGATCTGGCGGATGGTGAGCACGTCCTGGCGCTGGTAGTAACGGCGGTTGCCGCGCCGCTTTACCGGTTTCAGCTGGGGGAATTCCTGCTCCCAGTAGCGCAGCACGTGCGGTTTGACGTCGCACAGCTCGCTGACCTCACCGATGGTAAAGTAGCGCTTGCCGGGGATCGCCGGCAGTTCGTCGTTATGACTGGGTTCGAGCATAGTCTTCCACCCGCTGTTTCAGTTTTTGCCCGGGACGGAAGGTGACCACGCGGCGCGCGGAGATCGGGATCTCTTCCCCGGTTTTCGGGTTCCGGCCGGGGCGCTCGCTTTTGTCACGCAGGTCGAAGTTGCCGAATCCGGAGAGCTTCACCGGCCGGTTGTCGGCCAGTGAGTCTCGAATCTGCTCGAAGAACATCTCCACCAGTTCCTTGGCTTCGCGCTTGTTGAGACCGAGCTCCTCGAACAGCCGGTCGGCCATATCTGCTTTGGTCAACGCCATTGGAAATGCCTCAATCCAGGCCCTTCTTCAGTCCCTGAGGGTCGCCTTAAACTGTTGTTTTAACTGAGATACTACCGCTTCCACCAGGTCGTTGACCTGGGCGTCCTTAAGAGTGCGCGAAGGATCCTGGAAGGTCAAGGTCAGCGCCAGGCTTTTGCGTCCGGCCTCGATGTTGTCGCCCTGGTAGAGGTCGAAAATATGCACCTGACGCAGGCGCTCGTCGCAGGCCTGGTGGGCGGCGGCGACCATCTCGCCGGCCGGCACGTCGGCGTCGACCACGAAGGCCAGGTCGCGCTGCACGCGGGGCTGGTCGGAGACCGGCTCGAAGTGCGGCAGGCGACCCAGACGCAGGGGCTCCAGGGCCAGTTCGAACAGGTAGAGGCCCTTGGGCAGGTCGAGCTGCGCGGCCAGGCGCGGGTGCAGGCGGCCCAGGTGGCCCACGGTGCGGCCGTCACGGGTGACTTCGGCGCACTGCCCGGGGTGCAGCGCCGGGTGGCTGCCCGGCCGGAACGCGAAGGCGTCCGGTTGTGACAGGGCCAGCAGGGCTTCCACGTCCCCTTTCAGGTCGTAGAAGTCCACCGGGCGCGGCTTGCCCTCCCAGTGGGCGGGCTGGGCGCTGCCGTAGAGCAGGCCGGCGACCATGGGTTCCTGGGCCAGGCCGTCCGGGCCGGGCACGAAGCGCAGGCCGGTCTCGAACAGGCGCAGGCGGCTGCACTGGCGGTTGACGTTGCGCTCGGCGGCGCTCAGCAGGCCGGCCATCAGGCCGGTGCGCATCACGCCCAGGTCGGCGGAGATCGGGTTGAGCAGCGCCAGCGGCGCGTGGTCCGGGTCCACCTTGGCCTGCAGCTCCGGGGCCACAAAGCTGTAGGTGATGGCTTCCATGTAGCCCCGGTCGCGCAGGGTGTCGCCCAGGCGGCGCAGCGGCAGCTCTTTCTCCGGGGCGGGGTCGCCGGCGGGGGTGCCGGCGGGCACGCGGCTGGGCAGATTCTCGTAGCCGTGCACGCGGGCCAGTTCCTCGATCAGGTCTTCCTGGATCGCCATGTCGAAGCGCCAGCTGGGGGCGCGCACCGACCACTGGCCGGCGCCGGTTTCGGTGACCGTCATGCCCAGGCGCTCGAGAATGTCGACGATGTTGGCGTCGTCCAGGGGCGCGCCCAGCAGGCGGGCGACGCGCTCGGCGCTCAGCTCGATGGTGGCGGGCTCGGGCAGCTTGTCCTCGGCCAGGGTTTCGTCCAGCGGGCCGGCTTCGCCGCCGGCGATCTCCAGGATCAGCGCGGTGGCGCGCTCCAGGGCGCGTTGTTGCAGGGCCGGGTCGACGCCGCGCTCATAGCGGTGCGAGGCGTCGGTGTGCAGGCCGTAGCGGCGCGCCCGGCCGACGATGGCCAGCGGGCTGAAGAAGGCGCACTCCAGGAACAGATCGCGGGTGTCTTCGGACACCGCGCTGGGGCGGCCGCCCATGATGCCGGCCAGGGCCAGGGGGCCGTTGTCGTCGGCGATCAGCAGGGTGTCGTCGTTCAGCTCCAGGGTCTGGTCGTCCAGGCTTTGCAGGGTCTCGCCGGCCTTGGCCCGGCGCACACGGATGCCGCCGGTCAGTTTGGCCAGGTCGAAGGCGTGCAGCGGCTGACCCAGCTCCAGCAGCACATAGTTGGTCACGTCGACGATCGGGTCGATGGCGCGCACGCCGGCGCGGCGCAGGCGCTCCACCATCCACAGCGGCGTCTCGGCGGCGGCGTTGATGCCACGGATCACCCGGCCCAGGTAGCGCGGGCAGCCGTCGCTGTCGTCCAGGGTCACCGGGAAGCGGTCGTCCAGGGTGGCGGGCACCGGCTCGATGGCGGGCTCATTGAGCGGGGTGCGGTTGAGCACGCCCACTTCCCGGGCGATGCCGCGCAGGCTCAGGCAGTCGGCCCGGTTGGGGGTCAGGTCCACTTCGATGACGGTGTCGTTCAGCGACAGGTAGTCGCGGATATCCGTGCCCATGGGGGCGTCTTCCGGCAGTTCCAGCAGGCCGTCGATGCGGTCTTCGAGACCCAGCTCGGAGCCGCCGCACAGCATGCCCTCGGAGGGCTCGCCGCGCAGCTTGGCTTTCTTGATCTTGAGGTCGCCGGGCAGCAAGGCGCCGACCCGGGCGAACGGCGCTTTCAGGCCTTCGCGGGCGTTGGGGGCGCCGCACACCACCGGGAAGGTGCTCTCGCCGTCGCTGACTTCACAGACGCGCAGCTTGTCGGCGTCCGGGTGCGGCTGGCAGCTTACGATTTGCCCCACCACCACGCCGGTGAACGGCGGCGCCGCCGGCTCCACGGCGTCCACTTCCAGGCCGGCCATGGTCAGTTGGTGGGCCAGGGTGTCGCTATCGATGTCCGGGTTGACCCATTCCCGCAACCAGGCTTCATTGAAACGCATTCTTTATAATCCCCTAGGCGAATTGCGACAAAAAGCGCGCGTCGTTTTCGAAGAACAGACGCAGATCGTTGACGCCGTAGCGCAGCATGGCGAGGCGCTCCACGCCCATGCCGAAGGCGAAGCCGCTGTAGCGGGTGGCGTCCACGCCGCCGTGCTCCAGCACCTTGGGATGGACCATGCCGCAGCCCATGATTTCCAGCCAGCCGCTGTGCGAGCACACCCGGCAGCCCTCACCGCCGCAGGTCATGCAGCCCACGTCCACCTCGGCGCTGGGCTCGGTGAACGGGAAGTAGCTGGGCCGGAAGCGCACCGGCAGGTCGTCCACCTCGAACACGAACTTCAGGAACGCCGCCACGGTGCCTTTCAGGTCCGCGAAGGTGATGTTCTCGTCCACCAGCAGCCCTTCCACCTGGTGGAACATGGGCGTGTGGGTGAGATCCGAATCGCAGCGGTAAACGCGGCCGGGGGCGATAATGCGGAACGGCGGCTCGCCCTTCTGCATCACCCGCACCTGCACCGGCGAGGTGTGGGTGCGCAGCAGGCGGCCGTCACCGAAATAGAAGGTGTCGTGCATGGCCCGGGCCGGGTGGTGGGCGGGAATGTTGAGCGCCTCGAAGTTGTGGAAGTCGTCTTCCACCTCCGGGCCTTCGGCGATGTCGAAGCCCAGGCGCAGGAAGAAGTCTTCCATGCGCCGGCGCATGCGCGTGACCGGATGCAGGGCCCCGGGCTGTTCGCCGCGGCCGGGCAGGGTCACGTCCAGGGTCTCGGCGCTCAGCTGCTCGTTCAGGGCCGCTTCCTCGAGCGTTTGGCGGCGCTCGTCGATGGCCGCCTGAACGCGCTGCTTGGCTTCGTTGATCAGCGCGCCGGCCTTGGGCCGCTCTTCCGCGCTCAGCCCGCCCAGGCTCTTGAGCAGCGCGCTGATCTCCCCCTTCTTACCCAGGTAACGCACCCGCACGTCGTCCAGCGCGCGCGCGTCACCGGCCCCGGCCACTTCCGCCAGCGCCGCCTCCACCAGGCTTTCCAGGTTCTCCATCATACGATTTACCCGTTCCCGTGTTATCTATGCCTTGCTTCGGGAGCGCCAGTCGGGGCTCCCAAAACGAAAAAGGGGAAGAGCGCGAGCTCTTCCCCCGTTTCGGAGTGCTGTCGTGTAGGCTAACCGACAGTCAGCTCAGGCGGCGAGACTCGCTTTGGCTTTCTCGGCCAAAGCACCAAACGCTGCCTGATCGCGAACCGCCAGGTCCGCCAGCACTTTACGGTCGATCTCGATGGACGCCTTCTTGAGGCCGTCGATCATACGGCTGTAGGACATGCCGTTGACGCGGGCGGCGGCGTTGATCCGCACGATCCACAGACGACGGAACTGACGCTTGCGGACCTTGCGGTCACGGTAAGCGTACTGGCCGGCCTTGGTGACCGCCTGTACCGCCACGCGGAAGACGCGGCTGCGCGCCCCGTAATAACCTTTTGCTTGCTTGAGAATCTTCTTGTGCCGGCGACGCGCCTGCACACCACGCTTAACTCGAGCCATTGTTCAGACCTCCAAAAACCGGTGATTTAGCTGTAGGGCATCATGCGCTTGACCAGGGGCACATCGGACTCGTGTACCTGGGTCTTGGGGCGCAGATGACGAATCGTCTTGGCGGACTTCTTCGTCAGGATGTGGTTTTTGAATGCCTGCTTACGCTTGAAACCGGAGGCGGTTTTTTTAAAACGCTTTGCGGCCCCGCGGTTTGTCTTGATCTTTGGCATGGTACCTGTCTCAAGTTGTGTGAATAAAACAAAAGCAACCGGGGTTCCGGTTACTTTTTCTTCTTGCTGCCCGGGCTGAGCACCATGATCATCTGGCGCCCTTCCATGTTCGGGCGTTGCTCGACGGAACCGTGTTCCGCGAGATCGGCCTCCACCCGCTCCAGCAGTTCGCGACCCAGCTCCTGGTGAGCCATTTCGCGACCGCGGAAACGCACGGTGACCTTGGTCTTGTCGCCGGCCTCGAGGAAGCGCTTGAGGTTACGCAATTTCACCTCATAGTCGCCGGAGTCGGTGCCGGGACGGAATTTGATTTCCTTAAGCTGAGTCTGACGCGTCTTCTTGCGCGACTCCTTGGCTTTCTGCTTTTGTTCGAACAGATGCTTGCCGTAATCCATGATTCGGCAAACAGGCGGTTCCGCATCAGGGGAGATTTCCACCAGATCCAGTTGCTTGCCGCTGGCCTGCTCGATGGCCTCCTCTAAGGGAACGATGCCTACCTGCTCGCCATCGACGTCGATCAGTCGAACCTGAGTCGCCTGGATTTGCTGATTAATTCTGGCTCGCTGCTCGCGGCCTTTGCCTCCACGCTTAATGTCGTGAACCTCCAACTGGTTAATCGAACGAGGCCGCCATCACCTCAGCGGCTCTTGAATATAGCGGGTCATTCTAGGCGACCCCCGAGTCTGCGTAAACCTGGGGTGGCCAAGCGCTGAATTCAAGAGCGGCTCGAAACTGGTAGAACCGGGCGGATTCGAACCGCCGACCTCTGCCATGTCAAGGCAGCGCTCTAACCAACTGAGCTACGGTTCTGCAGAGGGGCGCAATTCTAGGCAGCCAGGACGCCGCTGGCAAGCCCTTATCGGCCTGTGGGGGCTATTTACGGCGGCCGCCCCAGGCCGCTTCGATCTGGCGGGCGCGGGTAATCGATTCCTGTACCAGCTCGGACTGGTGCTCGGCGAATTCGCGGATGATCTCCAGGGCCGAGCGCACGTCGCGGCGGAAGATGGTCTCCACCAGCGCCTTGAAGAACGACAGGCACTCTTTCATCTCGTCGTTATCCAGGTGCAGCGCCATGAAATAGGTGCGCTGCAGGGCCGGGTGCAGGTCGGTGAGCACGTCCTCGACGAAGCCGTTGCGGGCGAACGGATAGGCGTGCTCCAGGAACTGGAAGCTGAGGTCGAAGAAGCGCTCCAGGTCCCGGTCGGAGGCCGCCACCTGCAACTCGTGGATCAGGGCGATGATCGGGTCCAGGTCGTCCTCGCGCACATTCTTGATCGCCTTGCGGATCACCAGACCCAGCAGCACCTGGACCAGCTCATAGAGGCCGCGCACCTGGCTTTCCGACATCTCCTTCACCACCGCGCCACGGCGCGGCAGGATGTCGATCAGGTGGCGCCGCTCCAGGATCAGCAGCGCCTCGCGCACCGACCCGCGGCTCACTTCCAGCTCGCCGGCCACGCGCAGTTCCTGGATGCGGTCGCCGGCCAGCATGTCACCACGAATGATCTGCGCGGCCAGATGGCCGGCGATTTGTTCGGAAAGGCTTTCCCGGGCTTTAAAGGTCACGTTGGCCTGCGTCCGCTGACGAATGGAAGACGATGGAAATCACTTTGTCCGACTATAAAACAATCCGGCAGGACCACCAAGCCGGCGCCGAATGCAAAAAATCCACCCCGGGCATGACAAGCCTGTCCCGGTCTGGTTAATTGAGGGTACAGAGGGATTGCGGACGGCCACCACGCCAAGGGCAGTAATGAAAAGGCTAATCACCGAACTGGCGGAACTGGACGGCCTGTTCGACCAGTACGCGGAGCGCTTCGGGCGGGACCAGACGCCCTATCGGAACCACGTTTACCGGGTGATCAACCTGGTGGCGGCGCAGCGCACGCTCACCGGTGACGATCTGCGCAAACTGGAGCTGGCCGGCTTCTTCCACGACGCCGGTATCTGGCTGGCGGGCACCTTCGACTACCTGCCGCCCTCGGCGCGGCTCGCCTGCCACTATCTGGACGAGCACGGGCTGCAGAGCTGGAGCGACGAAATCCACGCCATGATCGTCCAGCACCACAAACTCACCCGCAGCGACGCACCCGCCGAAACCCTGGTGGAGGCGTTCCGGCGCGCGGACTGGATCGACCTTTCCCTGGGCCTGCTGCGTTTCGGCGTCGACCGGGAGCGCCTGCGCGAGATCAACCGGCGTTTCCCCAACGCCGGCTTCCACGCCCTGCTGCTGGGCCTCAGCGCCCGGCAGCTGATCACCCAGCCGTGGCGCCCGTTCCCGATGCTGCGGCTGTAGCTCGCCGGGGTAGGACCTTTTGTCACTTGGTGCGGATGCCCCTGATGGGGCAACATACCGGGTATGACAGCGGCCCCGCCCGGAGCCGCCGGATCACTCAGGAGCTTCGCCCATGACCGAAACCCTGGCCCTGGACCTGGCGCGTGCCCAGTTCGCGTTCACGATTTCGTTTCATATCATCTTCCCCGCCATCACCATTGGCCTGGCGAGCTATCTGGCGGTGCTGGAAGGGCTCTGGCTGTACACCAAGAACACGCTGTACCGGGACCTGTACCATTTCTGGGTGAAGATCTTCGCCGTTAACTTCGGCATGGGGGTGGTCTCCGGCCTGGTGATGGCGTACCAGTTCGGCACCAACTGGAGCTTCTTCTCCGAATTCGCCGGCAGCATCACCGGCCCGCTGCTGGCCTATGAAGTGCTCACCGCCTTCTTCCTGGAGGCCGGCTTCCTGGGCGTGATGCTGTTCGGCTGGAACCGGGTGGGCCCCGGGCTGCACTTCTTTTCCACCGTGGTGGTGGCCATCGGCACGCTGATTTCCACCTTCTGGATCCTCGCCTCCAACAGCTGGATGCAGACGCCCCAGGGCCACGAGATCATCAACGGCCAGGTGGTGCCGGTGGACTGGCTGGCGGTGATCTTCAACCCCTCCTTCCCCTACCGGCTGATCCATATGTCGGTGGCCGCGTTCCTGGCCACGGCGCTGTTCGTGGGCGCCTCCGCCGCCTGGCATCTGCTGCGCGGCCGCGACAACCCGGCGGTGCGCAAGATGTTCTCCATGGCGATGTGGATGATGGTGCTGGTGGCGCCGGTGCAGGCGGTGATCGGCGACTTCCACGGGCTCAATACCCTGGAGCACCAGCCCGCCAAGGTGGCCGCCATGGAGGGCCACTGGGGCGGCGAGGAGGCCGCCGACGGCGAGGGACTGCCGCTGATCCTGTTCGGCTGGCCGGACATGGAGGAAGAGCGCACCCGTTTCGCGGTGTCGGTGCCCCACCTGGGCAGCCTGATCCTCACCCACAGCTGGGACGGCACCATTCCGGGGCTGAAGGAATTCGCCCCGGAGGACCGCCCCAATGTGCCGATCGTGTTCTGGTCGTTCCGGATCATGGTGGGCCTGGGGATGCTGATGATTCTGCTCGGCGGCCTGAGCCTGATGCAACGCTGGCGGGGGCGGCTCTACAACAGCCGCTGGTTCCTGCGCTTCGCGCTGCTGATGGGCCCCGCCGGGCTGATCGCCATCCTGGCCGGCTGGTACACCACCGAAGTGGGCCGCCAGCCCTGGGTGGTATACGGGCTGATGCGCACCGAAGACGCGGTTTCCACCCATTCCGCCACCACCCTGGGCGTGTCCCTGGCGCTGTTCGTGGTGGTCTACCTGTTCGTGTTCGGGGCCGGCGTGGCGTACACCCTGCGGCTGGTGCGCAAGGGCCCGCAACTGGAAGAAGGCACCCGGGAAACCAGCGGCGGGCCGGGGCGGCCACGGCATGCCATGCGCCCCCTGTCCGCGGTGGAGGAAGACCTGGACGACGATCAAGACACGGACGGAGGGCGCTGAGCCATGGGTATTGATCTGCCTCTTATCTGGGCGCTGATTATCGGTTTCGGCGTCATGATGTACGTGCTGATGGACGGCTTCGACCTGGGCATCGGCATCCTTTATCCCTTTATTCCCGACCGCCACCACCGCGACGTGGCGATGAACACCGTGGCGCCGGTCTGGGACGGCAACGAAACCTGGCTGGTGCTGGGCGGCGCGGGCCTGCTGGCCGCCTTCCCGCTGGTCTACTCGGTGGTGCTCACGGCGCTCTATCTGCCGCTGATTTTCATGCTGCTGGGGCTGATCTTCCGCGGCATCGCGTTCGAGTTCCGCTTCAAGGCCCGCGACCACGAACGCCACATCTGGGACAAGGCCTTTATCGGCGGCTCCTTCACCGCCACCTTTTTCCAGGGCGTGGTTCTGGGCGCCTACGTCAGCGGCCTGCCGGTGGAGAACGGCGCCTACCCCGGCGGCCCGCTGGACTGGATCGCGCCCTTCCCGCTGTTCACCGGCGTCGCCCTGGTGTTCGCCTACGCCCTGCTCGGCAGCACCTGGCTGATCATGAAAACCGAGGGCGAGCTGCAGTTCCGCATGTTCCACCTGACCCGGCCGCTGATGTGGATTCTGCTCGCCGCCATCGCCGTGATCAGCCTGTGGACGCCGCTGCGCGATCCGGTGATCGCCGAGCGCTGGTTCAGCTTTCCGAATATCGTCTGGTTCTCGCCGGTGCCGCTGCTGGTGGTGGGCGCCGCCCTGCTGATGCAGCGGGCCCTCGCCCGGGGCCGGCCGGTGGCGCCGTTCCTGCTGGCGCTGCTGCTGATGTTCCTGGGCTACGCCGGGCTGGCGATCAGCGGCTGGCCGAACATCCTGCCGCCGGACATTTCCATCTGGGAAGCGGCCGCCCCGCCCCAGAGCCTGGGCTTCGCCCTGGTGGGCGCGTTGCTGATCATCCCCTTCATTCTGATGTACACCGCCTTCGCCTATTACGTGTTCCGGGGCAAGGTGCGCCCCGGCGACGGCTACCACTGACGCGTTGAGGAGTCCGCATGCAAGGTCGTGAAACCCGGGAACGCGACGGCGCCACCGCCCCGTTGCGCAAGCGGCTGGGCTGGTTGGTGCTGATCTGGGTGGCCAGTGTTCTGACGCTGGGTGGGGTGGCCTGGTTGATGCGCTTGTTCATGAACGCCATCGGCCTGCAGACCAACTGAACCGGCGTGTAAGAAAATCCTCACGAAAAAGTTACTCACAGATTCTGTGGATAACTCTGTGCATAGTCTGTCAGGAACTGTCCCCAGGGCCCATGATCACGCCGATGACCCCTAAATGACGAAAAAATATCCATATTATTAATTTCAATAAAATCAATCAGTTACAAACCTTTCCTTCACAAATCAAGCGGTTACGGGTGCTTGCTAAAAGTGAAATGAGCAATCGCCGTCCGCTGTGCAAAACTCCCAGCCACGGAATGCCCTTTCACGGCGCTGTCACAGGCTGCTGGCGCCGTTTTGGTGCGAAATCGCTGACGGACCGTGCGTCGCTCACGGACGCACCAGACGGGCGTTAACCACCCCTTCCAGGGCACGGATTCTGGCCATCGCCGCCTCGGTGGGTTCTTCCTCCAGGTCCAGCAGGTTATAGGCCAGCTCGTCGCGGCTTTTATTGAGCATGTCGATCACGTTGATGTCGGCGTCCGCCAGCACCGACAGCACCTGGCCGAGCATCTTGGGGATGTTGCGGTTGGTCACCGCCAGACGTACGCCCGGGCCCGGCTCCAGAATCAGGTCGGGGAAGTTCACCGAGTGGCGGATGTTGCCGTTTTCCAGGAAGTCGGTGAGTGCCTCGGCGGCCATCACCGCGCAGTTCTCCTCGGATTCGCCGGTGCTGGCGCCCAAATGGGGCAGCGCCAGCACGCCGGGAACGCCGGTCAGCGCCAGGCTGGGAAAATCAGTGACGAAGCCGCGCAGCTTGCCGGCGCGCAGCGCCTCGGCCACCGCCGCGTCGTCGACGATGCCCTGGCGGGCGAAGTTGAGCAGCACCGCGTCTTCCTTCATGGGCGCCAGCTGGGCGGCGCCGATCAGATTCCGGGTGGCGTCCAGCAGCGGCAGATGCAGGGTGACGTAATCCGCCCGCGCGAGCAGCGCTTCCAGGCTGGCCATGGGGGACACCTGGCTGGGCAGCCGCCAGGCGGCGTCCACGCTCAGCGCCGGGTCATAGCCGATCACGTTCATGTCCAGGGACAGGGCGGTGTGCGCCACCCGCGAACCGATCGCGCCCAGCCCCACCACGCCCAGGGTGCGGCCGCGCAGCTCGCGGCCCTGGAAGTGCTTCTTGCCCTCTTCCACCTGGCGGTGCAGGTCCGCTTCGCTGTCCGCGCGCAGCCCGGCCACCCAGTCCAGCCCCTCGCGCAGGTGGCGCGAGGCCAGCAGCAGGCCGGCCACCACCAGCTCCTTGACCGCGTTGGCGTTGGCGCCGGGAGTGTTGAACACCGGAATACCCCGCGCACTGCAGTGGGCCACGTCGATGTTATTGACGCCGGCGCCGGCGCGGGCCACGGCTTTCACCGTCGGAGGGATGTCGTCGCCGCCGAGGGGGTGGCTGCGCAGTAACAGGGCGTCCGGTTCGGACAATTCGCTGGCGACCTCGAAACGGTCGCGGGGGAAACGCTCCAGGCCGCGCAGGGCGATCTGGTTGTAGGTGCGAATGCGGAACATGGCGGTCCTCCGAAGGGCTGCTGGATCACCACAGCCTCTCCGTAAACCGCCCTGATTTCCAGAGTTATTGCTGGAAGGTCATGCCCAGGCGGCGCCCTACTTCCTCGTAGGCTTCGATCACGTTGCCCAGGTCCTGGCGGAAGCGGTCCTTGTCCATCTTCTCGCGGGTGTCCTTGTCCCACAGCCGGCAACCGTCCGGGGAGAACTCGTCGCCGAGCACCACCTCGCCGTGGAACAGGCCGAATTCCAGCTTGTAGTCCACCAGCAGCATGTTGGCGTCCAGGAAGCGTTTCTTGAGCACATCGTTGACCTTGAAGGTCAGCTCTTTCATTTTTTCGATGTGCTCGGGCTCTGCCCAGCCGAAGCTGCGCACGTGGTATTCGTTGATCATCGGATCGCCCAGGACGTCGTCCTTGAGGAACAGCTCGAAGGTGGGCGGATTCAGCTCCTTGCCCTCCTCGACGCCCAGGCGGCGCACGATGGAGCCGGCGGCGATGTTGCGCACCACGCACTCCACCGGAATCATGTCCAGCTTCTTGACCAGCGACTCGTTGGCGCTGAGCAGTTTTTCGAAGTGGGTGGGAATGCCCGCCTCGTGGAGCATCTCCATGATCGCCGCGTTGAACTGGTTGTTCACCGCGCCCTTGCGATCCAGCGCTTCTTTCTTCTTGCCGTCGAAGGCGGAAGTGTCGTTGCGGAACACGATCACCAACCGCTCCGGATCGTCGGTGGTGAATACGGACTTGGCTTTACCCGCATAGAGTTCGTCGCGCTTTTCCATGACCTACCTGCGTTAGTTTGAGAACCCCGCGCGCTCGCCGCCGGGGCGTCTTAGTGAATGTCGAGCCAGCCGAAGCCCTGCTCCTGGCTGGCCACGCGGATACGCTCCCGGCCCGCCTCCACCGCCTGATGGATCCAGCCCAGGGCGTGGTCCGGCGTATTGTTCTGCTCACTCAGGTGCGACAGCACCAGGTGCTGCAGCCGGTCCACGTTGCAGTGGCCCAGCAGCGTCGCCGCCTGCTGATTGCTCAGGTGCCCCAGATTACCACCCACCCGCCGTTTCAGGGACGCCGGATAGGGGCCCGCGGCGAGCAGCTCCGGCTCATGGTTGCACTCCAGCACCAGGGCGTCGCATTCGCGATAGGCGTCCACCACATGAGGGGTCAGCGAGCCCAGGTCGGTGAGCACACCCAGCTCCCGTTGCCGCCAGCTGAAGCGGTACTGGCAGGGCTCCAGGGCGTCATGGGGCACGGTCACCGGCGTCACCGTCATGTCCGCCAGCTCGAAGGTCCGGCCCGGGCGCACTTCGCGCCAGTCGGCGCCGTGGAAACCGGCGGCCTTGCCGGTCACCGCCCGAGCGGTACCGAAGGTGCTGTAAAGCGGGGTCTTGTACTTGCGCGCCAGGGCACCGGCGCCGCGCACGTGATCGCCGTGCTCGTGGGTCACCAGCAACGCGGCCAGATTCGTGGCGCTCAGCCCCAGCGCCGCCAGCCGGCGTTCCGTTTCACGCAGGGAAAAACCGCAATCCACCAGCACCAGCAGATCGCCGGCGCACACCAGGGTGCCATTGCCTTTACTGCCACTGCCCAGGGACGCCAGCCGCAAGAACGCTCTCCCCCTAAACGGCCCGGCCGGCGGCCGGAGCCCGGTTCACAATTCGCCGTGGATGCTTTCCAGGATAGCCAGGCCGGAGGTCTTTCCGGCCAGCGCCGTGCCTTCCTCGTTGAGCACCGCCACCTGGATACCATTGGTGGTGTGGCTCAATTTGAGGCGCGCCTGGGGCGGCTGCAGCTGGTAACGCTCGGGCACGGTCAGGAAGAACACCCCCTGGTCCCGGTTGCGGTCGGTGACGCGCAGATCGGTCTGGGTCAGCGCCTCGCTGACCTTTTCCCAGGCCCAGGCGAAGCTGGTGGGCATCATGATGATCGGGTAGCCGCTGCCGTCTTTCGCCAGCACCGCTTGGCCGGTGTTGTCGGCCGGCGCCGCCGGGGTCTCCTCTTCCTCGTCATCGGCTTCGCCGGGCGCCGCCACCAGCTGCGGCGGACGGGGCGCTTCGAATTTGTCCTCGCCCTCGCCCTTGCCCTGCAGGCGGCGCTCCATCTGCGGCACCGCGTAGAGCGGGTCCGCGCCGATGAACACCATATCCCCGGGTACCGTGATCGGCTCCAGCACTTGCGCTTCGCGGTAGCGCAGGCTGTTATCCGGAATCAGGCCGCAACCGGCCACGCTCAGCGCCACGGCGCCGGCAACAATCAAACTACGATGCATTATCCCTCCAGGAGACCGCAGCTACGCAGCGTTTCGCGCAAGCGTGGCTGGGCGGCCTCCGACAAATGAACCAGCGGCAAGCGAATGCCGCTGTCGATCAGACCCATTTCGTACAGGGCCCATTTCACCGGAATCGGGTTGGCTTCCAGGAATAGATCACGGTGGAGGGGTTCCAGTTCCGCGTTCAGGGCGCGGGCACGGTCCACGTCGCCGTCCACCGCCGCCTGACACATGGCGGCCATCTTCGCCGGCGCCACATTGGCGGTCACCGAGATGTCGCCGTCGCCGCCGGCCAGAATCAGCTCCAGGGCGGTGGCGTCGTCGCCGGAATAGATCAGAAAATCGTCGCCGCAGCGCTCACGGATTTCACGGGCGCGCTCCAGGTTGCCGGTGGCTTCCTTGATGCCGACGATGTTCGGCACCTTGGCGAGACGCTCCACGGTTTCCGGCAGCAGGTCGCAGGCGGTGCGGCCGGGCACGTTGTAGAGAATCTGCGGGATATCCACCGCCCGGGCCACGGCCAGGAAGTGCTGATAGAGGCCTTCCTGGGGCGGCTTGTTGTAGTACGGCGTCACCAGCAGGCAGGCGTCGGCGCCGTCACGCTTGGCGTCACGGGTAAGGCGGATGGCTTCCTCGGTGCTGTTGGCGCCGGTACCGGCGATCACCGGGATACGTTTGTCGGCCACCGCCACGATCTCGCGGACCACGCTGTCGTGTTCCTCGAAGCCCAGGGTGGCGGACTCACCGGTGGTGCCCACCGCCACGATTCCATGGGTGCCCTGCTCCACATGCCAGTTGACCAGACCGCGCAGACGTTCCCAGTCCACCGATCCGTCTTCGCGCATGGGGGTTACCATTGCCACGATGCTGCCGCGAATCATGCCGCTTCCTCTTAAACGCTTTCGACGCCTTGATTAATGGAGCGCTATGGTAAACCCCGCCCGAAGGGCGGACAAGCGTTGCCCGGCCCGGTAAGCTGTGCCGCTGGCGGCCCCGAGGCCGCGACGAGGCAGTAGCAGGAGACAACCATGACGATCAAAGAAGGACAGCCGGCGCCGGACTTCACCGCCCCGGCCACCAGCGACACCACCATCACCCTGTCGGCCCTGAAGGGCAAGAAAGTGGTGCTCTATTTCTACCCCAAGGACAGCACCCCGGGCTGCACCACGGAGGGCCAGAACTTCCGCGACCTGTACCCCAACTTCCAGGAAGCCAACTGCGAGATCCTCGGTGTGTCCAAGGATTCCCTGCGCCGCCACGAAAACTTCAAGGCGAAGCAAGAGTTCCCGTTCGAGCTGATCAGCGACGAAGACGAAACCGTCTGCCGCCTGTTCGACGTGATCAAGCTGAAGAAGATGTACGGCAAGGAATTCGAGGGCATCGAGCGCAGCACCTTCCTGATCGACGAAGAAGGCGTGGTGCGTGACATCTGGCGCAAGGTCAAGGTCAAAGGCCACGCCGAGGACGTCCTCGACGCCGTCCACGGCCTCTGACTTCCGTGCCACCGGGCCCGCCGGAGCGGGCCTTGTGGGAGCGGGCCCAGCCCGCGAAAGGCAAGCTTTGCTTGCCGGCAAAGGTTGCCCCGCAGGATCCCAGAGCCCTCTCTATTACTCCTTACTCCCCTCCACTTCCCCCGCCGGCAACCGCCACGCATCGCTGCGCTTGGGCCACGCATTGATCACCGCCTTCAGCAAGGTCGCCAGCGGAATCGCGAAGAAAATCCCCCAGAAGCCCCACACGCCGCCGAAGAACAGGATCGCGGTGATGATCGCCACCGGGTGCAGATTGACCGCCTCGGAGAACAGCAGCGGCACCAGGATGTTGCCGTCGATGAACTGAATCACCCCGTAGATCACCATCACCAGCGCGAAGTCGCCGCCCCAGCCGAACTGCAGGTAGGCCACCGCCGCCACCGGCACGGTGACGATGGTGGCGCCGATATAGGGAATCAGCACCGACAGCCCCACCAGCACCGCCAGCAGCACCGCGTAGTTCAGGCCCAGCAGCAGGAACGCCAGGAAGGTCACCGACCCCACCAGCAGGATTTCCACCGCCTTGCCGCGCACATAATTGGCGATCTGCTGGTCCATTTCCTGCCACACGTGGGAGAGAATACGCCGCCGCTCCGGCAGAAAGCCCAGCACCCAGCCCACCAGCTTCTCGCGGTCCTTGAGGAAGAAGAACACCAGCAGCGGCAGCAGCACCAGGAACACCAGGATTTCCAGCATGTTGGGAATCGACGACAGCGACAGGGTGAGCACCGACTGCCCCAGCTGGGCCAGCTCCCGCTGGGCGATGGTGACCAGGGTGTTCACCTGCTCCATGGAGATCATTTCCGGATAGCGCTCCGGCAGGCTGCGCAGCCAGGTCTCGGTGGTGCGCAGAATATCCGGCAGCTGGTCGCGCACCAGCAGCACGGTCTGGCGCCACAACAGCGGCATCAGCACCACCAGCACCGCCATCAGGGCGGTCAGGAACACCAGGAACACCAGATTCACGGAAAGCACCGGCGGCACCCGGTAACGGTTCAGGGCGGTGACCAGCCCCTGCATCAGGTAGGCCACCACCAGCGCCGCCAGCACCGGCGCCAGAATGCCGCCGAACAACAGCACCACGGCGAAGCCCGCCAGCAACAGAAACAGCAGGTACACCGCCTCCTCGTCGGAGAACCAGGCATTGAACCAGCCTTTAAGCACATTCAGCATCGGAGAACCTCGGGCCTAGTCGCCACAACGAATGAGAAAGCGGAATTCCCGCTCGTCCTGCTCGTGGCGAACCAGCTCATGGGAAGACTGTCGAAGATATTCAGGGATGTCCCGGGCCGACCCGGCGTCGGTGGCCGTCACTTCCAGCAAGGCACCGGCCTGCAGGGCGCGCAACGCCTGCCGGGTCTTGAGCAGCGGCAGCGGGCAATTCAGACCGCGGGCATCCAGATATTTGATATCCATGGTGTGATCCGTTCGCAGGGGCGGTCATTATAGGGCACATGACGGCATTATCAGAGACACCTCGTCGCGACAGAATCATGGTGACACGAAAAATGCGGATCGCTAAGGAGAGTCCATTTTGATCGCTGCCGCGCGCTTCGCTCTTGTGGCCTTGCTGTGCCTGGGCGCGGGCCTGGGCCAGGCCCAACAACAGGATCTGCCGGAACTGGGCGACCCCACCGTGGCGATCATTTCCGCCGAGCAGGAATACCGGCTCGGGCGCGGCTGGCTGCGCGACCTTCGGGGCCAGACGTCGATCATGGAAGACCCGCTGGTCCAGGAGTACGCGGAACATCTGGTCTACCGGCTGGCGTCCTTCAGCGAGCTGAACGAACCGGACCTGGCGATCGTGGTGATCAACAGCGCCGCCATCAACGCCTTCGCCGTACCCGGCGGGGTGATCGGCCTCAACGCCGGCCTGTTTCTGAACGCCGCCAGCGAGGACGAGGTGGCCAGCGTGGTCGCCCACGAAATCGCCCACGTCAGCCAGCGGCACTTCACACGCCGCTACATGGACTCGAAACGGCGCGGCCCGGCGGTGCTGGCCGCCATGCTGGCGAGCATCGCCCTGGCCATCGCCGGCAGCGGCGACGCCGGCATGGCGGGCATCGCCGCCACCCAGGCGGCGTCGATCCAGGCGCAACTGGCCTACTCCCGCCACAACGAATACGAGGCGGACCGGGTGGGCATGCAGATTCTCGCCGCCGCCGGCATGGACCCCAGCGCCATGCCGCGCTTCTTCGAGCGCATGCTGGAGCAGCAGCGCTATTCCGGCGACCCGCCGGAGTTTCTGCTCACCCACCCGCTCACCGCCGAGCGGGTCGCCGACTCCCGCGCCCGGGCGCGCTCGCTGAGCGCGCCGCCGGCGAACCCCTCAGCGTCCTTCGAGCTGGTGCGCGCGCGCATCCAGGCCCGTTACTTCGACGGCCAGGAACGGGCCCGGGATTACTTCGGGCGGCGCCTGGAGAGCAACGACCGCGTTCAGAAGCAGGCGGCGCGCTACGGGCTCGCCCTCACCGACCTGAAAGAGGACCGCTACGACGCGGCGCGCCGCGCGCTCACCGAGCTGGTGGAGGCGCACCCGGACCAGATCTGGTTCCAGCTGGGTCTGATGGAAGTGGATATGGATCAGGGCCGCTACGCCGACGTGATCGAGCGCGGCAAGGAGGTGCTCACCATCAACCCCAAGGACTACGCCGCCTCGGTGATGACCGCCCGCGCCTACCTGCTGAGCAAAAAGCCGGAACAGGCGGCGCCGCTGCTGGAGCCGCTGCTGCTGCAGCGGCCCAACGACCCGATGCTGTGGTCGCTGGCCGCCGACGCCTGGGGCAACAGCGACCAGAACGCCCGCGCCCACCGGGCCCGGGCGGAAGTGCTGTTTCTTCGCGGTCAGGATCAGGCCGCCCTGCGGCAGATGCGTTTCGCCCTGGACGAGGCCGACGGCCAGTTCGCCCTGCGCAGCAAACTGAGCGCACGCATGAGCGAAATGGAGCGGCTGTCCTCGGAGGAATTCTAGGGGCGCCCGGAACGGCGCCCCGATGGATCAGGGTTTAAGGCGGGCGCCGAACTCGAGCATGCGGTCCAGCGGCTTCATGGCCTTGGCCGCCAGGGCCGGGTCGACGAAGATTTCCTGGCCGCAGCCGTTGTCGTCTTCCAGCACCGCCAGGGTATTTTCCAGGCCGTTCATGGCCATCCACGGGCAGTGGGCGCAGCTGCGGCACGCCGCGCCGCTGCCGGCGGTGGGCGCTTCCACGAAGGTCTTGTGCGGCGCCAGCTGCTGCATCTTGTAGAAGATGCCCTTGTCGGTGGCGACGATAAAGGTCTGGTTGTCCATCTCCTGGGCGGCCTTGATCAGCTGCGACGTGGAGCCGACCACATCCGCCATTTCCACCACCGACGACGGGGACTCCGGGTGCACCAGCACCGCCGAGCCCGGATAAGCCGCCTTCAGATCCTCCAGCCCCTGGGCCTTGAACTCTTCGTGGACGATGCAGGCACCGTCCCAGCAGAGCACGTCGGCGCCGGTTTTACTGCGCACATAATTGCCCAGGTGCTTGTCCGGCGCCCACAGAATTTTCTCGTTGCGCTGATCCAGGTATTCAATCAGTTCCACCGCGATGGAGGACGTCACCACCCAGTCGGCGCGCGCCTTCACCGCCGCCGAGGTGTTGGCGTACACCACCACGGTGCGGTCCGGATGCTGGTCGCAGAACGCCGCGAACTCGTCTTCCGGGCAGCCGATGTCCAGGGAACAGGTGGCTTCCAGGGTCGGCATGAAGACCCGCTTTTCCGGGCTCAGAATCTTGGCGGTCTCGCCCATGAAACGCACGCCGGCCACGATCAGGGTGCTGGCCGGGTGGTCGCGGCCGAAGCGCGCCATTTCCAGGGAATCGGCCACGCAACCGCCGGTCTCCTCGGCCAGGGCCTGGATCTCGGGGTCGGTGTAATAGTGGGCCACCATCACGGCGTCACGGGCCTGTAACCGTTCTTTAATGCGCTGACGGTACAGTGAACGCTGATCGTCGGTGAGTTCGGTCTGCTCGTTAACGCCCGCCAAATGGGCGCGCACGATCTCTTGGGCCTGTGCTGTCATACGGCATCACCACCCCAGGGTAAGGGGACTATCAATCGCTTGAGGCACCTGCTGTCCAGGATACCACTTTGGTCTCGGTGTCGGGATCATACCATATTGGTCTTAGCAGGACGCTGACCATGACCAAAAGCGACAGCCTCATCGTCTTATATGGACGCCGCGCCGCCCGGATTCAAGCCCTCGCCGCCCCGGTAATCCGGGCCGGCGGCGAGCAGATGCACGGTGCTGATGGCCCGCTCCATGAAGGCGCCCTGGCAGTAACACAGGTAGTAATCCCACATTCTGCAGAAGCGTTCGTCGAAGCCCAGTTCACGGATGCGCGGCAGCGCGCTGATAAACCGGGCCCGCCAGTCCTCGATGGTTTTGCCGTAATGGGCGCCGATGTCTTCCAGCCCCACCGGCATCAGCCTGGTGTTCTTGCGCAGCGCCTGGCACATCACCGTCACTGACGGCAAAAAGCCGCCGGGGAAGATGTAGCGCTTGATGAAGTCCACGTTGTCGCGGGCGTATTCGTAGCGCTGGTCCGGCACCGTGATCGCCTGCAGCAGCAGCAGCCCTTCCGGCTTGAGGCGCTGGTTGAGCACCCGGAAGTATTCGTCCAGGAACTGGTGGCCCACCGCCTCGATCATTTCCACGGAAACGATGCGGTCGTAGCGGCCCTGCAGCTCCCGGTAATCCTGCTCGAGCACCTGGATACGGTCGGACAGGCCGGCTTCGCGGACCTGTTCGCGGGCGAACCGGGCCTGCTCCCGGGAGATGGTGGTGGTGGTCACGCGCACCCCGTAGTGGCGGGCGGCGTGCAGCGCCAGACCGCCCCAGCCGGTGCCGATTTCCAGCACTTCCATGCCCGGAGCCAGGCGCAGGCGCTGGCAGATCAGATCCAGCTTGTGAGTGGCGGCGGTTTCCAGGTCCGCTTCCGGACTCGGATAGATGGCGCTGGAATACATCATGTGCCGGTCCAGAAACAGGGCAAAGAAATCATTACCCAGGTCGTAGTGGGCGGCGATGTTGCGGCGCGATCCGTTCAGGGAGTTGCGGTTCATGGCGTGCAGGGCCTTGAGCGCCGGCTTGGCCAGCCAGGCGGCGGCGCCTTCCAGCGCCCGCATGGCGTCCACGTTGGCGGCGAAGAAGCGCACCACCGCGACCAGATCCGGGCTGTCCCAGGCGCCGTCCATATAGGCTTCGGCGGCGCCCAGGGCGCCCCCGGTCATCATCTGCCGGTAGCTGTCCCAATCATGGATACGGATCTCGGCGGCGCCTTCGGCCGCCGTGTCGCCAATGGACACGGTCTCGCCGTCGGGCTCATGCAACACCACGCCGCCCTTGGGCATCTTCGCCAGGTGTCCCTGCACCAGCCGTCGGGCCAGACTTTGCGCCCAGGACGGGCGCTGACCCACCAGCGCCTTATCACCGTCCATCATGAGTGTTCTCCCCATTACCTTGCTTATCTTTACCCGGGTGGGCGTGGAACCGGGCGCCCTTGCGCCAAAGCTTCCAGGCCTGCCAATAGATGCCCGCCACTGTTTTCACGCTCTGCGCGCCGAAGCGGCGTATCACCCGCGCCATGGCGGGCGCGTCGGCCTCCGCCATGTGCATTTTCAGGCCGGCGGCGAAAACCAGCTGGTCGCCGTCCCGGTCCTCCAACGTTAGGCGCAGATCGGGAAATAAGGCGTGAAGATGCCAGTGATAGCGCAGCCCCAGCGGCAGGAAGGGCGACACATGGAAGGTCTTTTCATGCGCCACCGTTTGCGGCCCCGGCCCCTGGCTCAGGGTCAGGGCGTAGATATGGCGTTCATGCCAGGGGGTGTTGCGCACCTCGGCCAGCATCGACGCCGGCCGTTCGGCGCCGTCCGGAAAGTGGAAGTACAGCACCAGGGGGTTGAACAGCATGCCGAAGGTGCGCCACTGGCCGAGCATGAACACCCGGCCGGCGCGCCAGTCCAGACCGGCCTCGGCGGCCCGGTCGCGCACCTTGTCGCCCAGCGGCCGGCGGTCGGCGTCGATGAAGTCCCGGTCGCGGAACGTCACCGGACGCCAGCGGCGGCCCCACAAACGCTGGCGGGCCAGCATCCGGTCCGGCGCGTCCACATCGCACCACACCAGCCACAGCGGATAGCGGAAGGCGTGCCGCATGGGGGTATGGCGCTGATGCCACACCTGGCCGGTGGCGAGCGCGAAGCGGGGAATCACAGCGCCGCTCCCCGGCCGCCGCCCTGGCCGCGGGCGGCGATGCCTTCCACCACATCCAGCGCCGACACCACGCCGTCTTCATGGAAGCCGTTGCGGCACCAGGCGCCGCAGAACCAGGTGCGGTTATCGCCGTTGGCGGCCAGCAGGCGTTCGCGGGCAAGCAGCCCCTCGGTGGTGAACAGCGGGTGGTGGAACACCTCCCGGCGGATCACCGTTTCCGGGCGGATCCGGTCACCGGCATTGAGGGTCACGCAGAAGGTCTCCGGCGCTTGAAAGCCCTGCAGAATGTTCATGTTGTAGGTCACCTGTACCGGCTCCGCGTCATCGGTGCGCCCCAGCAGGGCGTTCCAGCTCGACCACACCCGGCGGCGCTTGGGCAGCATGGCGGTGTCGGTGTGCAGCACCACGTCGTTGGGCTGGTAGCGCAGGTCCGCCAGGCAGTCCCGCTCACGCGGGCCCGCGTCGTCCAAAAGCGCCAGGGTCTGGTCGCTGTGGCAGGCCATCACCACCTGATCGAAACGGTGGCTGTCGCCGCCGGCTTGCACCGTGACGCCCTCGCTGTCCCGGCGCACACCGGTGACCGGCGTGGCGGTGTGGAAGCGGGCGCCGCAGGCGGCGCGCAGGGCTTCCACATAGCGGCTGGAACCGCCGGGCACCACGTACCACTGGGGCCGGTTCCGCAACGCCAGCAACCCGTGGTTGATAAAAAACCGCACGAAGAACTTGGCCGGAAACGCTTCCATCTGCGCCAGGGAGCAGGACCAGATGGCGCCGCCCATGGGCAGAATATAATGCCGCCGGAAGCGCTCGCCATAGCCCTGTTCGTTCAGATAAGCGCCCAGGGGCTGCTCGCCGGCGTCGCTGTCCAGCAGCGCCGGCGCCTCCCGGTTGAAGCGCAGAATATCGCGCAGCAACGCCCAGTGACCGGGGTCCAGCAGATTACGGCGCCGCCCGAAAAAGCCGCCCAGGCCGTCACCGCAGTATTCCACGCCGGTTTCCGCGTCGGTGACCGCGAAGCCCATGGCGGTGGGCTGGCGGCCGATGCCGAGCTCCGCCAGCAGCGCCTCGAAGCGCGGATAGGTGCGGTCGTTGAACACGATAAAGCCCATGTCCACGGCGTAGTCGCCGTGCTCGCGCTGCACGTCCACGGTGAAGGTGTGGCCGCCCAGGCGGGGCTCGGCTTCGAACAGCGTCACCTGGTGGTCGCGGCTCAGATACCAGGCGGCGGTCAGGCCGGCGATGCCGCCGCCGACAATGGCGATGCGCTGGCTCAAGAGGCGTCTCCGTTCTGCTGGTTCCAGGCGTCGCGGGCGGCGCGGAAGGCGCTCTCCACCCGCTGCTTGACGCCCTGGTGGGCGACGATCGTGGTGGGGTAATCCGGGGTCATCAAAGGCTGCTTCCAGGGTTCATGGATGGTCTTGTCGTCGGCGGTGGCCAGCTCCGGCACATAGCGGGCGATAAAGCGGCCCTGCGGATCGAAGCGGTGGCTCTGGCGCACCGGACTGAATACACGGAAATACGGCGCGGCGTCGGTGCCGGTGGAGGCGCTCCACTGCCAGCCGCCGTTGTTGGCGGCGAAATCACCGTCCACCAAGTGCGCCATGAAAAAGCGCTCCCCTTTGCGCCAGTCGATAAACAGATGCTTGGTCAGGAACATGGCGGTGAGCATGCGCAGGCGGTTGTGCATCCAGCCGGTCTGCACCAGCTGGCGCATGGCGGCGTCCACCAGCGGGTAGCCGGTGCGGCCTTCGCACCAGGCCTGGAAGTGCTCTTCGTTATCGCTCCATTGCAGCAGCGCGGTCTCCGGCCGGAACGGCGCGCCGGTGGCCAGCGACGGAAAGCGGTGCATGATCTGCCGGTAGAAATCCCGCCAGGCCAGCTCACCGATCCAGGTGGCCGCGCCCTCCCGGGCCTTGGCGTCCTGCAGCGCCGGCCGCGCCGCCAGGTAGGCGTCCAGCGGCGCCAGCGTGCCCGCCGACAGCGCCGCGGACAGGCCGCTGGTGCCGGGCTCGGCGGGAAAGTCCCGCCGCGCTTTGTAGTCGCCCAGATGCTGCTCGACAAAATCCTTCAGCTGGCCGCGCGCGGCGTCCTCGCCGGGGTGCCACAAGGCGGTCACCGAGTCCGGCACGGACAGCGTCTCCAGCGCCCGCTCCACCCGCTCGCGGCCGACAAAGCGGCCCTGCCCGCCGGGCCAGTCCGGCGCCGGCACCGCCTCGGGCTGAAGGTCGTCCATCCACACGTCCCAGCGCTTCCTATAGGCGGTAAAGACGGTATAGGGCGTGCCCTTGCCGGTGTGCAGCGCCCTCGGCGGCACCAGCACGCCGTCGTCGAAACCGTGGATGCGCACGCCCTGCGCCTCCAGGCGGCGCGCCACCGCCCGGTCCCGGTTCAGTTCGTTGAGCGGGTACTCCCGGTTGCAGAACACCTCGGTGACGCCCTGCTCGGCCACGAAGTTTTCCAGCGCGGTGACGCTGCCGTCGAAATCGCCGCCGTCGAGCACATGCAGATCCACGCCCCGCGCCGCCAGGGACTCGCCCAGCTCCAGCAGGCTGTGCAGCACGAACCAGCGACGCGCCGGCGCCACGCCGTGGGCGTCCCACTGGTCCGGGCACAGAATGTGCAGCGCCGTGACCGCGTCGCCGCCCGCCAGCGCCTGGGTCAGCGGGGTGTGCCCGTGACAGCGCAGATCATTTCGAAACCAGACCAGTCGCACCCTGTTCTCCTTGCTGTTGAGTGATTGATTCGGCGTCGTCCATTCGCTTCGCCACCGCCTGATAGTCGCCCGGCTCGCACGGCAGCCAGGCCGGCGTCGGCGGGTCCCCGGCCAGGGCCGGGCCCGCGCAAAGAAAGGCGCCTTCGGGCTGTTGCTCCGGCCACAGCTGGCCGATCTGCCGGCGGGCCGGGCGCTCGCCGAGCATCCACACCACGCCGGTCAGACGCGGCTCCGCCAGCCAGGGGGTCAGCGCCGGCCAGGCCACCGGCGTTTCCAGACACCACACCGGCCGGTCCGCCACCGCCGCCTGGATCAGCGCCGGCAGCGGGTCGCCCACCGCCATCACCAGCCAGGCCCGCTCGCGTCGGCCCGGCGCCCGGGCCAGCAACCGCCCGGCCAGCTTTTGCCGCAGAAAACTGTCCAGCAGCGCCTGCGACGCGCCGTGGCCCGGCAGCGCGCGCAGATGATCGCGCAACGGGTCGCAAAATCCCGTGACCACCCGGCCCAGCGGATAGTCCGCGGTGAGCCGCTGGAACAACTGCTCCAGCCGGCGCAGGTTGTACCCTTCCAGCGCCTGCAGGGCGTCTTCCATGGCGTCCCGCCAGGGGCCGGCCACCGCGGTCACCGGGCTGCCGCCCTGCTCCAGCACCGGGCGCACCTGGCTGATCGGCAGACCCCGGTCCAGCCAGGAAAGAATCTGCTCGATCACCGCCAGATCCTGGTCGCTGTAGCGGCGGTGGCCGCGCTCGGTGCGCGCCGGGCGGATCAGCCCGTAACGGCGTTCCCAGGCGCGCAGCGTCACCGGGTGCACGCCGCTTTGCCGGCTCACCGCCTGGATGCTGTAACCGTCGTCGAAAGCTTTCATGGCTGTCTCATACCCGGTTGCGCAGCCCCAGCGCGTCCGGGTAGGGGCGCAGGTACTGCTGGGTGGCCAGGTAGGGCTGCTCCACCTTGCTCTGGGCGGCGCGCAGCATCGTCATCGGCACCACCAGCGGCACCTCGCCGCGCAAGTAGGCGTCGATCTGTTCGTGGATCGCGGCGCGGTCCTGCTCGCCCAGCTCATCGCGCAGGAAACCCATCAAATGCAGCATGGTGTTGACGTGGGCGCCCGGGGAAATGCGCTTGGCCATGGCCGGCATAAAGGCGTGGATATAGTCGTCGGCGATGTCCGCCAACGGTCGCTTCTTAAGGTCGGCGAGCAGCGGCCCCAGGCGCCGATAGGTGGCCTGGCAATGGGCCAGAAGCTGGAATTTATGGCGGCTGTGGAAGTCGATCAATCCCTTGGCGGTCAGGCCGCCCTCACGCTCGTTCAACCGGCGCCAGTCGTCGTAGACGAACACACGCTCGACGAAGTTCTCGCGCAGGCGGTCGTCGTTGAGACGGCCCTCCTCTTCCACCGGCATCAACGGGAAACGGTCCATCAATGCCGCCGCGAACAGGCCGCTGGCATCACGCCGGGCCACCTCGCCGTCCTCGCGGTAAACGCGAATGCGCTCCATGCCGCAGCTGGGCGACTTGGCCATCAGCACGAAGCCGCGCAGATCCCCCAGCCGCTCCACGGTGTCGGTGACGAAGCCGTCCATCAGGGCGGTAAAATCCCGGTCGCCGCGGGTCGCCTTGAGACGCACGCCGTCGTCGGTATCCACCAAGTGCATGGCCGGCCGCGGCGTGGACAGGCCAGCGCCCATTTCCGGGCACAGGGAGCGGAACCGGAAATAGCGCGCCAGCACCCCGGTGCAATAGCGGGAATGCTTATGGCCGCCGTCGTGGCGCACCTCGCGGCCCATCAGGCAGGCACTGATGCCCACCGGAATCCGCTGATCGTCGCTGTCTGAATGCCGCCCCATGGTTGCCTCCGTCCGGTGCGCTTGAAGCTGTACAAACCGTTATAGTTGTACAAGTCTCGGGCGTCACCCATGAAGGCTTTGTGAAGCAGGTCTCAAGGTGAAACGATGAAGGCGGGAAAGCAGGGACATTTAAAGCTGTTTTACACACCGCCGCCCGGGATCGTGGCACAGTGAATTCGCGTTGCTGGCCACGGACGGTCAACGTCTCCCCCAGGACGTCACGCAACGCGCATCCCCCCTTCCTTCAGGCATTTGAAGGAACCCCAGGCCGCCTCCCCCCAGGCGGCCTTTTTTATGCCCGCAAGAAAGTGGTTGTCCTGGTGTTTGGTGCTCCGTATCCGAGACGCGGGGCAATGGTGGTGCCTTCCGCGATCGCTCAAGCCTTCCCTGGGCGCTCTCATTTGGCCATCCATGGCCAAATAGATCCCTCCAGGCACCACCATTGCCCCGCTTACTCTGCAGCGTAACCGCCACGGGACATAACACCGCCTGGACCTTTCTACGAAGCTGGGTTTGTGGGAGCGGGCCTAGCCCGCGAAAGGGAGCGAAGCTCCCGGCAGGATGCCAGAGAGATTTCTAACGGCAGCAACATCAGCGTCTCTGGGATCCTGCCGGCCGGCACAGCCGGCCTTTCGCTTGCAAGGCAAGCTCCCACAAACCCAACTCTTCGTAGAAAGGTTCGGCGCCAGCGATAACCCGGGGGCGGTGACGCTAGCTAAGGAGCGGGTCTGTGTTATGCCCTTCCGGGACCCTGGAGGACAGGACGTCCGACAGGGAGCCCCCAGGGACGGGTTCACGGCGTTTGAAGTGGTCAAGTGATCTTGGACAGTTTCTTAGGTTCTGATCACGCGACCGCTTTTTCCCTTGCCCCGGGCGTTTGGTATTGGTTGGTGCTGTGAGGGCGGACGTGGTTGTAGTACTGGT
>Ga0114901_1000063_pt1 | contig 92015 bp, 86 predicted proteins | sample MalvireepMed_s16_FD_89686 | JGI IMG/M metagenome (GOLD analysis project Ga0114901, IMG submission 89686) | Marine viral communities from the Global Malaspina Expedition - Malaspina viral metaG DeepMed_s16 | ecosystem: Environmental > Aquatic > Marine > Oceanic | place: Mediterranean Sea... | reverse complement strand
TCAAGCAAGGTGCCATCGCCTGGCGAGACGGTCGCCGAATCACCATATAAATCAATCAGACTTTCCAGCTCACCTTGGTTAAGCGCCTGATTCCACTGTTGATTGGCACTCTTGACAATTTCTCTTGAACTCTTTCTCGATTCTTTCATTGGTAACCTCCTGGTTGGTTAGGATGCTAATTAAATATATAAAAAAGTACTCATAAAAACACAGGCTGCTGGTTCAATTTTGCCAGGATCTGCATAAGCGTCTTGCTCTCCGCTTCTGTCAAGACTGACATCAGTTGGTTGACTCGCCGGTAGTATTCGGGCATCACTTCATCAAGTTTCGCCTGACCTTTTGTAGTAAGTTTGATCAGTGTTTGTCTGCGGTCCTCATGCGAGACCATTTTGGTGACTAATTTGTCACGTTGCAGACTATTTAGGAGTCCAGTCATAGTGGCGCGACTGACACCGGCTTTTCCTGCCAGCTTGGATGGGCTAGAACACCCATCATCTTCTCGCATCAATAGCACCAGTACCCACCATCGTCCTTGCAATAAAGCATGCGCCTCTAGGTAGCGGTCTAGGCCGTTTGAGAGATCTGTGCCAACACGCAAGAATGTTAGAAACTGCATGACCCTATCAATATCTACTTCGGGATACCGATCAGCAAATTTCTTAAGGATGTCCGCGTCTGGTAAATCTTTAAGCTCCAACATGTTTCCCACTATAGTTAGTTAGCTAACTAATTGCAAGATTTATTTAGTCTGGCCTTTCACCCTTCCAAAAATTCATGCCATGTGGATGATGGGACTCCCTAGATGAGTTTTTTAGTCCCAAATTGTGATGCAGACATCACAACGTTTCACAGTGTAGTAAATAGCAATATCAACACCTTAGGGCACACAGCGTGTGTCATGAGGTTTCATGGAATATCATCGTATTCCATGGATTGTTTATAGATTTTTCTATGTGTAACTAATTGATATTGCTAGAAAGGAAGCGCTATGACGAACAAAAAACATCCACAGACGCGCAACTCAGAGCACCAAATCCGGGTTCTAACCTGACTTTGCGGACACTTCAAATAAGCCCGATAATGGGCAAAGAGGAGATTTAGATATATTATGCGGCTCGCCTGGGATGTTCAAGAGGCGGCGTATAATTCAAGGGAAGGTCAAACCCGGCATCAAATGTGCTCAATTGGTTGGCAAAATCACAACCCAGATTTTCTTGGCAGAATTGAACTATCGTAAGATACTGAAGCTTCACATGATCAATTTGTTCTGAGATACACAATAAATAAATCGGTAGGCCGATGCATGGCGAAAGTAAAGTGAGTGAGCACTTCCGCTGAATTGTCTGCTATAGATAAGTGTTGGTACGCCCGGCAGGACTCGAACCTGCTACCCTCGGTTTAGAAGGCCGAAAATATTTAAATATTTAAATATTTATCAATAAGTTACCACATTTATCACTTTCGCCACATTGAAAAAAACAGCCATTTACCTGATTGTTTTTACTAATAATTTTATTTCATGGCGAAAGAGGTTTCCCCTCATTAATTATTAATGGTTTTGTTTTTATTTTGGTAATATCGCGAAAACGTAATTACCTATATCTTTCATAATCCAAATATTGGGGGAATAAGTTAAGAAATGCCGCGTGGTGATGAGAGATAATTAAAAATATATCGGCTGAAGTATTCGCGGCCACTTTTCATGAAATGGTTGTTTTTCATGATCAGCTTTATCTATGACGATATAAAGCCGTCTGTCCATGTCAAATGATGCAATAACGCCTTGAAGATGTAAGGCGTTTGTGTTGGTATTTTTGTGCCATTTGTAAACACCAGCAAAGTTTTGTTCCATAAAGCCCGTATATGGAATAGGTACGTACTCAAGATTGAAGTTGTCCCACCACCCTGCTTCTATATGTGCAAGCGTAGCATTAGGGCCAAATGGCAAATCACCTAATTCATCACGCCGCCTACCCCATACTATCAGACGTGCTGTAGAGTTCTCATCAATAAAAGGCAACATTGCGCCAGGCGTATTGAATTTCACAATCGCCTCGCGTTTATCTACGTGATGACAGCTAATGATGATTGGCATAATCCCCTCTTTCCACTTCAGTGAGAAAATATAGAGAATATCCAATCAAACATCAATAAAGTTGAGCCTGCCCATCAGGAGATAAGTTTCGCTCAACTGGCCATCCTTGGCAGAACGGGCAGGCTCAAGAACTATATTAGTGCAGACGAAGAAATAATTATGTGATTGAGTTTTGACTTTCTTTTGCGAGAATCATCATTTTTGTTTTTTTGATTTGTTTTTTTGAACTGTCGAAGGAAATCTGTCCTTTTTTTATCTAGCCTAATTTGTTCTGGTGATTTTTTGCGATATTGTTTGTTTCTTAGAATCCAAAGATAGTCTTTAATATCTCTAATTTTATCTCCGAATTTGTGGAGTACTTGGCGTATTGTCCGTAACTTTGTTATTTCTGCAATTTCAATAGAGCCAAGACTTCCCGATGTTTTTATACCAATCACGTTACGAGTCGGATGATATTTTCTCGTTCGAGTTGCCATGTTAAATACTCGAGTAAATTGAGCAAAGTCACCATCAGACGCTGATTCTTCTAGATCAGAAAAAACATGAGATACAGCATCATCACTATCAAGATGTTCAGTGTAATTGTCTAATCTGAAAAAGAGTTCACCATCCAAACGTTCGATTAAATCATATTTGATTTTCGACTTTAACTGACCAAGTAGCTTAATCTCCTTTTCTGTTTCAAACCTATCCCTGCGAAACATCTCCCAGTAGCCAACAGAGGGTAATTTACGCATTGATGATGAAAACGAGAGGCATCGTGCAGAAAGCTGTTGCTTCCACACTCTCTGTCTTTCACCCACCTTATCACTTGTTGGCCATATTGTTTTTAGCGTATAGAGCAGCGCGCGATATGGGTTATTAGTCTCTTCGAATCTTATACCTCTATTATCAGATTTACTTATGTCACTGAATGCTCGAAGTAACATACTTTTAAATTTATCGGCATCATCTGTAAAAATTGTGGCATGTAAGTGAGGTGTGCCATCGTCATGCGGATCTATGTTGCGAAACATCTCATATTTTACAGAATTATTACGAAGATACTCTTGAAGCTTTGTCCAGCGTGTACTAATCATTAATGCTGCTTGATCTGGAGTGATGCCATTCCACTCTTTTGCTGATCTATGAAAATCGCTTTTGAGAGTTATTGTTAGTAAGTGAGCTGTTAATCCATCCTTTTGAGCTAGACTAGAAATTCCACAGGCTCTTGTAAATTGCTGACACGCTCGTGCAAACAACTTTGTGTTATCTACTTTACTGAAAAGATATTGCACATATGTGTCTGAGTTCGAGTAATTTGGTTTTAGCTCTAAGAGATGCTCATAATAATTACTACTTATATATTTACCGTTCTCATCACCAATAATAGACTGAAAGATAAAGCCCGATCTCTTCACAGCTTGTGTTAGTAAACGTTTGAGTCGCTTATATATATTTTTTTTGTAAGGCAGTATTGCAGATGAATGGAGTTGTTTGCAGATAAACTTCCATTGATTATCTAGCTCTGCTCGAGAAACTGACGCTCCCAATGACTCAGAAATCTGATGACACTTTTGTTTTATGTCTTCTTGTGAAGAAAAGGGAGTTAGACCTAGTGGAAAGATCTCTTTACTTCTCTCAGAGAGAGACTTCTGCTGAATGGGTGTGAAAAAATGATTTACACCATTGTTTTTATTATAATTTATCAATGTAACACTCTAAAAACCCATTGAGGCCTGCCAGCCTATGAAGTGGTTTTTTTCTGGTCTGTAATTTAGCCATTACTTTAGTATATTAATGGCCAAAAATCAACCTATCACATTGTTTTTTAAGGATATATTCACTTAACATTTATTAAATGTCAAGTTTGCAGGCGAGGTAATTTGCTTAACTAGGATTTACTTAATAGTACTCGCATAACAGGAAGTAGATAAAAACTGTTTATCGAACCGCTACTCACATTGAACATTCGTATCTGTGAACGTATACAATAGCCAGTAATATGTGTGGGTTTGTTGATAAATGAAATCGCTGAAAACTGATCAAGTAGCTTATGAACTTCTTCGTCAAGCTGAATTAATAAGATTGGAGGCTAGTAGTGAACTCGATGAAGTTAAAAAGTCGCAGTTCGGACAGTTTTATACACCTGAGCCAATATCTCTCTACATGGCATCTTTATTTGACAATATAAAAGGTGATGTCAAATTACTCGATCCAGGCTGTGGTTCTGGGATTCTCACAGCAGCTTTTGTTGAAGAGTCACTATCTAGGAATGTGACCACATCAATATCATGCACAGGATATGATATTGATGAGATTACTAGAACTTACTTTGAGAAGGTTAATCAACTTTGTAATTCTAATTCGAGTCTGCAGAGGGTTAAATACAACTGGAGCTTTATCAACAAAGACTTTTTATTAGATATTGCTGCCGCAAAACAAAAAAAGAGCCATATAGGCTTCACTCATGTTCTAATGAATCCACCGTATAAGAAGATACCTAGTAATGGCGAACACAGGAAAGCCTTACGCAGCTTGGGGATAGAAACAGTAAATCTATACGCGGGTTTTGTTGCTACATCACTCTTAATGCTGCAACCAGGTGGTGAACTTGTTGCAATCATTCCCCGATCATTCTGTAATGGCACATATTACAAAGCTTTTCGAGAATTGATACTTAACGAATGTGCAATTAAACATGTTCACCTTTTTGACTCTCGAAAAAACGCATTTTCTGGCGATAAAGTGTTACAAGAAAATATCATTATCCATATAGTCAAAGGTGCTCCACAGGAAAAAGTGAAAATAACTTCCAGTCCTATGGCTGATTTTCACTGGGATAGAGATAGCAATTCAGTTACCGCCACAGATAAAACTCTTCGTATTGTTGAATATGACGCTATAGTAAAACCGGGTGATCCTGAAAAATTCATTCATATAGCAGCCAATGATCGAGACCAGACAGTTATTGATCGTTTGTCTTGCTTTGTTACCCCCTTGGATGAGCTTAATATTAATATTAGTACCGGAGCAGTGGTTGGTTTCAGGCTTCGCGAACATCTCAGAGACCAACTCACCGAAGGTTCTGTTCCTCTGATCTATCCAACTCACACAAATAACAGCATCGCGTGGCCGAAAAAAGATTCTAAAGCTAATGCGATCATGGTTAACAAAAAAACTAAATCATGGCTTTGGAACAACAAAAACTCATATTTACTTGTGAGAAGATTCTCAAGTAAAGAAGAAAAACGCAGAATCGTTGCATCAATTTATGCTGGGAACCTACCTGGTGAACAAATTGGGTTTGATAACAAACTCAATGTATATCACCTTAACAAAAGTGGTTTTAAATCAGAGCTAGCACTTGGATTGTTTGTTTATCTGAATAGCACCCTCTTAGATAAGTACTACCGGCTTTTTGGTGGACACACTCAAATTAATGCCACTGATTTAAGGTCGATTCACTATCCTGATATGCAATCGTTAATTCGTATGGGCTACAAAGTTGGCGACCTGAATAAAATTAATCAGCAGCGTATTGACGAAATTCTAAATGAGGAAATAACAATTATGTCAGGAGACAATAGAAATCCGCTTCTTTCTGAAGAAAAAATCAGTCAAGCCATGGAAATCCTAAGCGCGCTCGGAATGCCCAAGGCCCAACAAAATGAACGGTCTGCATTGACTCTGCTTGCCCTTGCTAGTCTTGAGCCACATGGAAGCTGGAGTCAGATTGAAAGGCCAATGATTGGAGTTACACCCATCATGGATTGGTGCAAAAATCTATACGGTAAAGCTTATGCTCCGAACACTAGGGAAACATTCCGTAGACAAACTCTTCATCAACTCGTAGATAGTGGAATATGTTTATATAATCCAGATAAGCCTGACAGGCCTGTAAATAGTCCTAAAGCTTGTTACCAACTCACAACTGAAGTATTTGAGTTATTGATAACCTTCAGCACGAAAAAGTGGAAAAGTGCTCTTGAAAATTGGTTAGACAACAAACAGACATTATCTCAGCAATATGCCATGCAGCGTGAAATGCAGATGATTCCATTAGTGTTAGATGATGGCACGGAGATTAAACTAAGTCCGGGTGAACATAGCCAACTTATACATGATATTGTAATAGAATTTGGCCCAAGATTCGCCCCAGGTTCTCAGGTTCTATATCTAGGTGATACAGGTGCTAAAGAAGACTTCTTTAGAAAAGATGTCTTATCTAAGTTAGGTGTAACAGTAGATCGTAAAGGTAAACTCCCAGACGTAGTGCTCTATTGGCCAAAAAAGGATTGGTTAGTCTTAGTTGAGTCAGTGACAAGTCATGGTCCAGTAGATGGCAAACGCCATGCTGAACTATCAAAACTGTTTGCTGACGCCAAGCCTGGCTTAGTTTATGTGACAGCATTTCCAAGCAGAAAGCTTATGGCAAAGTTTTTAGCCGATATATCCTGGGAAACCGAAGTTTGGACTTCAGATGCTCCTACCCACATGATCCATTTCAATGGAACACGATTTCTGGGGCCATATGAATAAACTCAAGAAGTTACAAAGAAAAGGAATATTCAAATGAAGAGAAGACCCACAAACCAAGACCTTACATGGTTTTTAGATCAAAAGGACAACAATCAATTGGATTTAAGTCCATCGTATCAGCGAAGGAGTGTATGGACCAGAAAGGATCGTATCTATTTCATTGATACGGTTTTTAATGGTTATCCATGCCCGGCCATATTTTTGCATAAAACATTAGATGCACAAGGAAGAGCCACTTATCACGTAGTTGATGGTAAACAACGTCTAGAGACGATTTTCTTATTTGTTGAGAATAAAATAAGCTTAGCCAAAGATAATTCAAATAGCGATCTTGCAGGGAAAAAATTCAAAGATCTTGATACAAACTATAAACAAAAATTCTGGGATTATGTATTTACCGTAGAAATGCTCGATAGTGTTGAACAAAGTCTAATTGATGAGGTTTTCGAAAGGCTTAATCGGAACTCTAGAAAACTTGAAAGGCAAGAGCTTCGCCATGCGAAATACGATGGTTGGCTAATCAACTTTCTCGAACAAGAAACTGAATCTTCTATATGGAAAGATTTAGGCATTGCCACAAGCTCAAGAGCCAAAAGGATGAAGGATGTACAGTTCTTATCAGAGTTAGCATTGATTCTATCAACCGGTGAAATTAATAGTTTTGATCAGGATCAACTAGATCAGTTCTATGCAGACTACGATAATCCTGATGAAGATTTACCAGACTTTAATGAGGAAGCGTTTACAAATTCTTTTTGGGGAGTTCGAGACTTCATTGTGGATATGAATGAACATAATAATTGTGTGAATGACCATGCCAAGAGTTTCATGCATTTTTATACACTCTGGTCTGTTGTAGCATTGAATTTCATTGAAATATCCACTCCAAACGAAATTGCTGACAAATATTTAGCTTTCATGGAGGATTACAATAAATATCGTGACAATCAACATGATATTACAGATACACGGCTTAAGAAGTATATTGATTACTCTGTTGGTGCTAATACTGAACACTCCCACCGGTTAGCACGTTATGAAGCACTCGTGGAGATTGTAATATAGTGAAAGTTGTTAACTCGGTCAGGATGATCTACCAGCAACGTCTATCAACATACCAAAACTTAAAAAAAGAAGTTGATGAATATTTTACTAGCAATAAACAGCCTAATTGGCACTATGAGTCTAGAATAAAACAACTTGAAAGTTTTGCTCTGAAGGCTGAAACTTCAAGGTTCAATAAGATTTCAATGCTTGAAGACTTCTTTGCTTCAACAATTGTGGTTGATAATCAAAGCTCAATTTCAAAAGCTATAGATTTAGTCAACCAGAAGTTCTCCATAGAATGGCAACGACCGAAAGATCCAATTAAAACTCACAAAGAACCAAGCTCTTTTGTATTTGATGACATTAGGTTGTACATAAAACTTCCTGAGAATGAGTTAAGACCCAGCAAACCATATACAAATGTTATCTTTGAGTTGCAGATAAAGACTTTTCTGCAGCATGCATGGTCAATTGCAACACATGACTTGGCATACAAGGGTGATGAGATCAACTGGGCACAAAGCAGAATTGCACACCAAGTCAAAGCCATGCTGGAGCATGCCGAATTATCCATTGCTGAAGCTAAACAACTATCCACTAATCCAATGGTTAATAAGGTAAATACCGACAGTGAGGAATTGAAATCAATAATTGTAATTGTTAAAAAAACTTGGGGGCAGGAGAAATTACCAAAGGACCTAGTCCGATTAGCTCAAAATATTAGGTTCGTACTGAAATTAAGTAGAGTGCCAACCTCAAGCTTGGAAGATATGTTTAATGCATCAAGATTCATTGGTCAATCACCAATGGTCAATATATCACCTTATACTGCTATAGTATTAACCTTGTTTGAGAAAGACGAGAAACTCTTCAATAAACTATCAGAGAACAATAAGAAAGTTTTTTTACCAGATGAAGCTTCGGAGCTTTTGTCCCCCGAACTCAGTGAAAAAATATTACCAGTCATTTTAAAAGCAGAATAAGCTATCAAAAACTATCTAACCCGATACAAAACAACAAAAGTCAGTAGTAAAACATTACTCTAGAAAATAAATTACACTTCTTTCGCTGCTCTCTTGCAACTTTGTTTTTATCAACTTACTGTTCATCAAACTCAAACAGTACTCTCACTTTAACTTTAAGCACTTGGGCTATTTTCTCCAGGTTATCAAAGCCGGGTCCAAATATACCGCGCTCAATATTACTGATTGACTCTACAGATACTCCAACAGCATCAGCTAGCCCAGTCTGAGTCAATCCAGCTTTTTTACGCAAAAACTTTAACCGATTGCCAAACTGAATTTTTAGACTTATGCCGGACACTCATTCCCCAAATACTAATAAATATTAGTTAAAGAGGATATTCATCTTCAGCCAGCATTAGAACGAAGTTGAACTTCGTTTTTTACGAAGTTATACTTTATATTTTTTAAATGGATATGGAAATATGACAACTTGCCCACATTGCCAAGGTGAAATAAGTTCCTCAGCTACAACGTGCCGTTATTGTGGTGCAAAAAAAGGATTCAAAAGTGCTGATGGTGCAATCGTAGATAGAAAAACACTAAAAAAGATCATTTTTTCATCCTGGGTTTCAGTGATCGTGATGGGGATTGCCGGATTAGCTTTTAGCTTCGTACTCATAGGAATTCCTGTGCTCTTGATGGTTCTACTCAACTGGTTACCAAAGGTAATCAAAATGCAGAGCCAACTCGAGTCTGGCCCACTCTGGTATCGCTAGTCTCAAACTTACTTAACAAAAAGGAATCTATAAATGGGATACTTTACTGAATTATTTATACAAATCATCACAATAGTAACGCTTTTCATTCTGCCGATAATTCTAGTGCTGACTTCGAATAGAGTTGAGACCACAGGCAAAGCTATGTGGTCAATCGCTGTGCTTTTTTTTTCATGGATTGCATATGTAGTCTTCCTTATTGCAACAAAAAAACCTTCACAGCAACTGACCGACTAAATAAAAGACATCTTTATGAAATTAAAGAAAACTTCAATAAGAAATCTTCAAGGGGGTTTAAAAGTCAGACGTTATGCATTGAGCTTTCTTTGATCATGTCGCAACCTCCTTTTTCATAGTCCCAGCCTTAAAGCTGGGACTTTTTATATGTCTCAAACTGGGATTTTATACTCGGTTTTGAGTCTCCTGAGCCATTACCTTTATTTTGCTGTTTTTTATAATTATTAAACAACTCTGAGATATTTACTGACGACTTGAGTCCATCACTTACTTTTAGTTGCTCTTTGTTTTGAAACAAGCCACCACTGATTGCTATATCCGTTGTAATAATTGTATTTTTCATAGTTAGCTGATGTTGCTTTAGTAGTTTTTTTAGGTTTTCGTGAAGTTGAACATCTTTGCCATATTTGTCTTTATGTTCTGACATTCTGAACGTGAGTTCATCTAAAGCAGCTTCGTCAGCAACAAAACCAGTATCGTTACACCCAATCATTGCGGCAGCAAACCATGATTCACGAATGAACTCATCACTACCACTTGATTTGAATTCATTGCCAAATTTTAGTTGTGAAGCCTGGATCATTGCTTTTACAGCAATTTTATTTAACGAGCCATCTGAATTATAGATGCCGCTGCCAATGACTTTTGTATCAGTTTCATAAAATGCAAGTCGATTTGTAGCTTTGTAAAAATATTGATTTTCTTTTTGAACAAATACAAGTTGAAGTGTCTTTAAATAGCGTTTTTGAAGTTCTATAAGCTCATCGCCCACAGGTGCCTCTAATGTGTTCCCCCTGGTCACATGCTCGATGTTATTAACTTCTTTTAATGATTTTTTTTTGTTTTTCATTGTTTTTATCCCACTGTGATTATTATTGTTATTATTTGAATGAGGGTCATTAACGATAGTGCTACTGATATACATAAAACCATTCTTGTAAACTTGGTCGCTTGATTCTGTAGTTCTAATACTGAGTCCAAGAGTCGACGGTTCAGTACGTCTAGCCTTTTTTGAAGCTCTGTTTGTGTTCTTATTCGTGGCGACAAAGTGGTCAATACTTTTGTTGAATTGGCTTGAGTCTGTTCTAGTTTTTTCATTGACTAACTCTCTATGCTTTTGTTTTATTATTTTTAGATAGTCGTTGTGTTCTTCTCTATATTTTATTGCTTGTTTTAGCTGATTCCATCCATACTTTTTACCAAGTTTTGCTCCACCAAAAGCGACCCCTTTTAGTTCAAATGAGAATCCATTCATACGACCGGTTGAAGAAATATTAGGAAGTGTTTTCACACCTGCCGATCTAAGTCTATCAATGAAATCGCGTGTATCTGGTTTATCAATTAGTGAATCGTCAATAAGCTCCTGCAGTAAAGCCCTAATCGCTGGCTCCCCAGTTCGTACACTTCGTTCGATTTCACTGCGCTTAAGCTTTGTTCTATCGTTTCTCAAGACTTTTCCATCTCGCGTATGTTTGGGACTTTTGGTAACTGTCAGACCGTATTTCACCTCTAGACCAGCTATGATTTTTGTACTAATCAGATTCTCATTTTTGCCATGATAGACACTAGCGTCCTCTTGAACTCTATTCGCAATAATATGTACATGCTCACCTTCCTGTAGATTTGCTTTAACAGCAAAAACTTGCGTATCTGAGAGTCCCATTTCATTCAAATAATCTGTAACTATATTTCTCCATACCTCATTTGAAACATGTTCGTTTTTCGGCAAACGCATACTGTTATGCCAAACAGGTTTTTCAATGTCTTTGCGTAAATTAGCTACTGAAACGAAATCACGCACAATAGTATTAATATTACTTGCGTTGACAGTTGCATAAATCAGCTCAGGTTCATCGTGATCTAATACATATTCGACTATCCCTTTGAATCCACGCCCCCTGCTTACTCTGTCTTGTCCCTTCATGATCTCAGCAACTTTGTTCGGAAGTCACTTAGTGCATCGAATACAGTTTGTATTTCAACAGATTCTTTTAAATTCAAGTGATGTGCGATCTGATTCAAATTTGAAGCTGAGCGCGATAACTCACGATATAGTTCACGATTTATCGCTGGGATGTGAGACGGAGTAGAGCTGTTAAATATTGAACGTAGATATGTTCCCCGTGGAATAGCCTTTGCGTTAATTATCCGTTCTTTTTCAAGTTTAGATAACTCTGAATCATCAAGCAGAACACTTATACAGTGATTTCTTTTATTATTTTTCATTATATAGAAACCATATTTTATCTATTTATAGAATATACAATTCAACTCTTACAAAAAGAGAGATTCTTCACATAAGGACTAAAAAATCTAAAAAGATTAGGGAAGCAAGGGCTAACTCTAATCTTAGATTGAGTTCTCGCTTTGCTCGCCTTGCCAATATTTATAATACTAGCCTCCATAAACTTTTAATCACATTAGCACATATCAAACACATAATGTCAAATAATGCAGATTTTTTAATACATTTTAAGATATTTTGATTGCTTTTTTGTATTTTATGTGTATACTTATTAAAAGTAAGGAGAAAAAAACTATGAAAAAAAAATTTATGGAAGAGATTCTAATAAAAGTTGCTGATTTACCCTCATTATCAAAACGGACTGATGCAGCTCCGACTGTTCTGGCTGATAAAGAGTTAATTTTTGCTGATGTTGTATTCGAAAGCTCATATGAGTATTTCAGAGCTGCTCACAGAGATGGAAAGCAAGCAAGATCATTCGGAGCGATAGATACAGCTGTAAACACGCTCACCAAAGCAGGTTTTAATGATGTTGTTATAAAACAGCTTGACTCCCCCAGACCGCCAGAATGGATTCACGCCAATGACAATGAAGTTATTGCCTGGGAAGAAGAGCTGGATCAAATGGGAATTGATGCAGCCATCGAAAAATTAATCAAGCATAAAGATAAAGCCCCAACAGACGCACCTTCATTGCCGTTTTTGACCGCATTTATTGAAGGTTATAAAAAAGCACTACAAAAAAATTGACACTACAACCAACCATATAACAATAAAAATCAAGGATAAATATAATGCAGTCATTACTGAAAAGAGAACACCAAGAGCTTGAAACCGATGACGCTGCAAATGATCCGCTTTTCGCAGCAGTAAAATACATTTCCAGGACAAAAATAGATATAAAAGATGCGTTAGTTAGCTTTGCATTATTTAGAGATAACGCCGGTAGATTCTGGCCTAGCCAAAATACGCAATTTTATGTAACTAATTACTTAGAAAACTTCAGACAACCTAGCAGAAACTGGCCTTATTCATACCTTAAAGCATTAACAACACAAAAATTTGCCAAAGTAGTTGTCGAGAATGAACCTGATTTGGCAGTAAAACTGAGGATCGCTCATAAGGTTGATTGATAAAAAATATGAAGCATTAATCAGATAGTAATGGCTTGAATGCCATGCCTATCTATCAAGAATTCAATATTACCCGAGTAACAAAAATAAAAATAAAAAAAGAGGTAAAAAAACAGATGGCAACACTTATTGTAAATAACGAAATCGATTCAGAATTTCTTACTCCTGATGAAGTAAAAAAGTTAACCGGAGCCAGTCATTTACGTTCACAAATCTGCTGGCTAAAGAAGGAGTGCTGGGAATATTCACTTAATAAGCAAAATCAAATTTTGATTGGAAGATGGTATTTCAGATTTAAGATTGCAGGCATAGCTATTATTACAAATATACCTTCGATGGAAATCCCAAATTTCGAAAAAATTAAGTAGTGAGGGGAAATAGTAATGCCAAAACCAAAAACTAAACATCCAGAGCTACCGCCTCGTATGGTGAAACGCCAGTGGAAAACACGGAAAGGTGGGGGTGTAGCTTATTACTACGAACATCCACGTGATGAAAATGGTAATCGTATGATTGAGTCACTAGGCACTGACTTTGCCAAAGCTAAGCAGAAATGGGGAGAGATTGAGGGAGTTAAGGTAGACAAGTATTCAGGTAATACCCTTGGTGCTATTTATCACAAGTACATGAAGTGGGCAGAAAACAAAATGCTGTCAAACTTATCCCCTCGGACGATCAAGGATCGTAAAAACTACTGGAGGTCTTTAGAACCTGTCTTCGGCTCAATAGAGATTGATACATTCAAAGCAGAATGGTTCTTGCAGTATTTTGAAAACAGAGCATCTCAGGTCAGCGCGAAGAAAGAAATTAAATTTATGTCGGTCATCTTTAATTGGGCCAAGCTCCGCGGCTTATGCACAATAGAAAATCCGATCACTGGCACAACCAGACAATACAAAGTTAAAGAACATCGGGATATTCTTATAACTCATACAGAGTATATGGCTGTTCGCGCCAAAGCAAAGCCCTTTATACAAGACTTAATGGATTTTCTATACATGACAGGCGCAAGACCAGCGGAAGCGATTAGCTTTCGTTTCGCGCACGATATAGGTGAGCAACTTGTTTATCGCATGGGTAAAACCAGAAGGATTAAACGAGTACAGGTTGGACCTGATTTAAGAGCACTGCTCACTAGACGTAAAAATCTGCTTAAGGCATGCAAAGTCACCATGATAAACCCACCGATCTTATTTGATGACAAAGGTAATAAGCTGACTTTGAATGGATCAATTAAATACTGGTTTGGTAAGGCACGGGATGATGCAGCACTGGAGAGACGCTGGCAATTAAAAGATATTCGCCCCTATGCAGCAACAGAGCGATATAAAAAAGAAGGTATAGAAGCAGCACGCAGACTGCTTGGACACTCAACAGAAGCACAAACGCGCAGCTATATCAGGGATTACTTAGGGGAAGAAACAGAGTCGCATCAATTGCTCAATGATGGCTTTATGGCGAAAGTAGCTAGTAAAAATGGCGAAAGCAATTAAGTTTCAAAACCGCTGAAAGTGGCTTGGTATATGGTACGCCCGGCAGGACTCGAACCTGCTACCCTCGGCTTAGAAGGCCGATGCTCTATCCAGATGAGCTACGGGCGCATATGATTTTTACTAAGCGAGGACATGGGTTAAGAAGTGGTCGGGGCAGAGAGATTCGAACTCCCGACCCTCTGGTCCCAAACCAGATGCGCTACCAGACTGCGCTATGCCCCGACTTAATTCGAGAAGTCATCCCCGAAGAAGGCGAAATAATACGTGGTTAGAATTTAAGAGTCAATCACTGTTTTGATATTTTTTGCTGTTCGGCTCACATCATGCGATCATAGCGGCTTTTGCATAAGCGGGAATGATTGAATGAGCGCAAAGATTATCGATGGCAAAGCAGTTGCAGCTGACCTCAAACAACAACTGAAATTAGCGACAACAGAACGACTAGCTGAAGGTAAACGTCGTCCAGGTCTTGCCGTCGTATTGATAGGCGCTAACCCGGCATCTCAGGTCTATGTAGGCAGTAAGCGGAAAAGCTGTGAAGAAATCGGATTTAAATCTGAAGCCTATGATCTTCCGGAAACAACATCCGAGGAAGAGTTACTATCTTTGATTGATACCTTAAATCAAGATGATGAGATTGATGGCATTCTCGTTCAACTTCCACTGCCACAACACATCTCTGCGGAAACCGTCATTGAGCGAATTGCGCCACATAAAGACGTCGATGGTTTCCATCCATACAATATTGGCCGTCTTGCTCAACGCAATCCACAACTCAGACCTTGCACCCCAAAAGGCGTGATTACCTTACTTCGCACTACCGGTGTTGATCTCAAAGGACTCGAAGCAGTTGTGGTAGGTGCCTCAAATATTGTTGGTCGTCCTATGGCGTTGGAATTATTGCTGGCCGGTTGCACAACCACAGTTTGTCATCGCTGGACGAATAATCTGGAAGAACAAGTTCGCCGCGCTGACTTATTAGTGGTTGCCGTAGGCAAACCCAACTTTATTCCAGGTGAATGGATAAAACAGGGGGCTATTGTCATTGATGTGGGTATTAACCGCTTAGAGAATGGCAAACTGACTGGCGACGTTGAATTTGAAAAAGCAAAAGAAAAAGCCAGTTGGATAACCCCAGTACCTGGCGGTGTGGGACCAATGACCGTAGCGACATTGCTAGAAAATACCTTATTTGCCGCCGAAACATTACATAAAAACTAAAGATATAAGCGCCTGCGATAAAAAAGCAGGCGCGCATGTTGTTATAGTCGACGCCAGCTCGTTTTACCGGCAGCGTCCTCAAGCACAATTCCCATTTCAGTCAATTGATCACGAATTTCATCGGCACGAGCCCAGTTTTTGTCAGCTCTGGCCTGATTACGTTCAGCGACTAAGCTATCGATATCAACCGCTAATTGATCGGATGAGCTATCTCCTGTCAGGAATTTATCGGCATCTTGCTGGAAAAGGCCTAGCACGTCACCAAAAGATGACAATAGACCTGCAAGATAAGCGACTGCTTCAGATTGTGCCTGCTCTCTCGCCTTATTTATCGCTTGTCTGACATCAGCCATCACCGACAATGCTAAAGCAGTATTAAAATCATCATCCATGGCGGCTTTAAAACGTCCACCAAACTCTTCATCATCCTGCCAGTTTACCTTCTGTGTTGTATCCACCTCACGCAAGGTTGTATAAAAACGTGTTAACGCTGCTTTGGCTTGTTCAAGCTGATCTTCGGCATAATTCAGCGGGCTACGGTAATGGCTCGACAGAATAAAATAACGGATAGCTTCTGCAGGGTACTGCTCGAGTACTTCACGCACAGTGAAAAAATTACCCAAAGACTTGGACATTTTTTCATCATCAATACGCACAAAGCCATTATGCATCCAGTAATTCACTGACTGGCAACCATGTGCTCCCTCGGATTGAGCTATTTCATTTTCATGATGTGGAAACTGTAAATCCTGCCCTCCACCATGAATATCAAACTGCTCACCTAAGCAATGTGCTGACATGGCAGAACATTCAATATGCCAACCAGGACGTCCCTCACCCCATGGAGATTCCCAAGCAGGTTCACCGGCCTTGGCAGCTTTCCATAAAACGAAATCCAATGGATCTGTTTTTGCTTCATTGACAGCTATACGTTCGCCGGCCCGTAGATCTTCAATATTACGGCCCGATAATTTGCCATAACCGTTGAACTGGCTAACGTCGTAATACACATCACCATTATCAGCTTTATAAGCAAGCCCCTTACTGATGAGGGTCTCAATCATCGCCAATATTTCTGTCATTGACTCAGTGGCTTTAGGCTCAATATCTGGTCTAAGCACACCTAAGGCATCCGCATCCTTGTGCATTTCATCAATGTAACGTTCAGTCAATGCCTGAATTGATTCGCCATTTTCTGCAGCACGTTTAATGATTTTATCGTCGATATCGGTAATATTTCTGACGTAGGTAACGTCATAGCCTAATGCGCGTAAATAGCGTGTGACTACATCAAAAACCACCATCACACGAGCATGACCAACATGACACAAGTCATACACCGTCATACCACAGACATACATATTGACCTTGCCTTCCTGCAAGGGTTTAAACACTTCTTTCTGTCGGGTGAGACTATTATAGATTTTTAGCATATTAGTTATTTTTTGACGTATCTTCTTTTAAACCAATGGTCAGGTTAAATACCGGTGAATCAACGGTATGGTCATAACGATCAGTGACAAAATAGCCTTCTCGTTCAAACTGGAAAGCCGTCTCTGGCTTGCAATTAACAATAGCGGGTTCCGCAACAGCCTTAATCACCTTCAGAGAATCAGGGTTCACATCGTCCAGATAGTTACCTGTTTCTTTTCCAGGTGCTTCAGCCAGGAACAACCTGTCATATAAACGCAGCTCAACTTCCTTACCTTCTGTTGCTGAAACCCAATGAATCACACCGCGGGGTTTCATTTCAGCAGGTGGATTCTGACCCACTGTATTAGGTACTAACGAGGCAATCACTTCAACCACATCACCGCTATCATTCTTGATGACATCATCGGCTTTAATCACATAGGCACCACGTAAACGCACATAGTCGCCTATCACCAGACGTTTGAATTTTTTCCGACTCAGGCCAGTGTCTTCAGTAAAGTCAGACGCATCGATATAAATCGTGTTTGTAAAAGGTACTGAGCGATGCCCCATAGACTCTTGTTGTGGATGATTAGCAACTTCGAGCCATTCAACGCCATCACTTGCATTAGTGATGGTCAGTTTTAAAGGATTGAGTACGCACATCGCACGTGCTGCGGTTTCATTGAGATCATTACGAATCTCAAATTCCAACTGTGCAATATCGACCACACCATCGGTTTTTGCCACAGCAAGACCATTACAAAATGAACGTAGAGCCGATGCAGTGTAGCCTCGTCTGCGCATACCGGAAATTGTCGGCATTCTGGGATCATTCCAACCAGCCACAATCTGCTCATCAACCAGTTGTTTGAGGTTACGCTTACTGGTCACCGTATAATTCAGATTCAAGCGTCCGAATTCATATTGTTTTGGCTGTGACGGTACAGGCAGATTTTCGATAAACCATTCATATAAAGGACGGTGATCCTGAAACTCGAGCGTACAGATACTGTGCGTCACCCCTTCAATCGCATCGCCCTGCCCATGTGCAAAATCATAGCTCGGGTAGATACACCACTTGTCACCGGTTTGATGATGCGCTTTTTTGCGAATGCGATACAAAATCGGATCACGCATATTCATATTAGGCGAGGCCATATCAATCTTTGCTCGCAGCACACAAAAACCTTCGTCAAACTCACCCTGCTTCATTTTCTCAAACAAAGTCAGATTTTCTTCAACACTACGGTTGCGGAAGGGTGACTCTTTACCTGGCTTGGTTGCCCAGCCACGATACTCACTTGCTTGCTCAGCAGTCAGATCACAGACATAGGCTTTGCCTTGTTTGATCAGATGAATAGCCCAGTCATAAAACTGTTCAAAGTAGTTTGATGCATAACGCACATCGCCTGCCCATTGAAAGCCAAGCCACTGTACATCTTCTTTGATAGCTTCGATGAACTCCTGCTCTTCCTTTGTAGGGTTGGTATCATCAAAACGTAAATGACAATCGCCGCCAAATTCCTCGGCCAGACCAAAGTTCAGACAGATGGACTTGGCATGCCCAATATGCAGGTAGCCATTTGGCTCAGGTGGAAAACGCGTGACGATTTTTCCAGTCACCCTTCCAGTATCAAGATCTTCCTGAATAATAGGACGAATAAAATTATGATTAACAGCTGATTCGGACATATCGAATGACAAATTTATATGAAAACGCGCATTATACGCTCTCCGCCGGGCTGGGTAACAGCGCTGTTTTGAATAGTGATTCAATAATGCTCTAAATACTGGTTGATTATTGCTTTGCTAGCAAACATTAAGCGGGCTCATCAACTACCTTATATTTTTCTGTTTTATCGTGCAGGCTCTTCACAAAAGTCGTATCCATACCTATCACTTTGTTCCCATAAGAATGCATATTGCTCTATCATGTCGACTTTAAAATTGATCCTGGACATATCCTTATGATCAGACGTTTTGTGCAAATGCTGTGTTGGCTATTTGCCATTTTTTCTTTTTCAATACAAGCAGATGGGACATCCAAAATGCCACAAGTTAAACTTGAAACCAGTCTTGGTGATATCGTTATCGAACTCAATGAAGATAAAGCACCTGTCACGGTTGCCAACTTCCTTGGTTATGTCAACGAGGGTTTCTATGACGGTACGATTTTTCATCGTGTCATCAAAAACTTTATGATTCAGGGTGGTGGTTTTACTCAAGAATTTCAGCAAAAAACCACAAAAGCAGCGATTGAAAATGAAGCTGATAATGGTTTGAGCAATAAGCGTGGCGCAGTTGCTATGGCAAGAACTAATGACCCACACTCAGCTACAGCTCAGTTTTTTATTAATACCGTTGATAATGGCTTTCTCGATTTTCAGGCTAAAGTGCCCAGCGGTTGGGGCTATGCTGTATTTGGTGAAGTGATTGAAGGCATGGACGTCGTCGATGCCATAAGAGAAGTCGATACCACCATGCGAGGTCCACATCAAGATGTACCTGCAGAAGATATCGTCATCATTAAAGCAACTGTTATCAATTAATCAGACAAAACCTGCTTGTTATTTTACAAGCAGGTTTCTCTCCTATGACCAAACTGTTTATCTCTGATCTTCACTTAAACCCAGCCAGACCTGAATTAACCGCACTTGCCTGTCATTTTTTACAACAGCAAGCTGATACCGTTTCTGACATTTATATATTGGGTGATATTTTTAATACCTGGTTAGGTGATGATTTAGTTCCTGATGAATTTGCTGACTTTATTGAAACACTGCGATCTTTAACGCAAGCGGGTGTAAAACTTTATCTTATGGTCGGTAACCGTGATTTCATGCTGGGAAAAAGATTTGCTGATTCAGTTAATGCGATTTTAATCCAAGACGGCTATCAATTAGAACTGGCAGGCCAACCCGCACTTTTATTACATGGTGATAGTTTATGTATTGATGATGTCAGTTATCAACGTTATCGCAAAGTGGTTAATAATCGTTTTTTGCAGTGGTGTTTTTTAAAACAACCCGCCCGCTTTCGTCAAAAAATATCCGATAAAATCAAACAGCAAAGCCAGCAAAAGAAACAATATAAATCAAGCCAGATCATGGATGTAAATCAAGCTGAGGTTGAGAAAGTTATGCTTGAGAATAATGTCAAACTGCTGATTCATGGCCATACCCATCGCCCAGCCATTCATCAAGTCACATTAACCAACAATAGCGATGCCTATCGAATTGTATTAGGTGATTGGGAAGATAAAGTCAGCTATCTATTAGTCGATAATCAGCAACTTACCTTGCATGATCACCGACTTGATCATCAGCAACAATCTTTACGATTTTTTTGAGTTCTCATCTAGCACCTGAATTAACTTTTCAGGTGGCAAATAGCCAGGCAGAATCTGACCTGATTCAAGGAAGATCGACGGAGTACCCTGTACACCTAATTGTTGTCCAAGTTCAAATTCTGTTTTGACTGGATTAACACAGGTTTTGGTGGCAATTTCCTGTCCTTGCTTAGCCTTGGTCATGGCTTTTTGTCTATCCGCGGCACACCAGACATTCACAGCATCATCATAAGATTTAGAGCCTATCCCACCTCTTGGGAAAGACATATAGCGCACACGAATCCCCAAATCATTGTATTTTTCCATTTCCGAGTGCATCTTGCGGCAGTAACCACAATCAATATCGGTAAACACAGTAATGGTGTATTTGGCCTTTTCAGGACCAAAAATAATCATGTCTTTTTCATCAAGCTTATCAAGCGCTTCTTTGCGTAAACTAACTCGGCGTTGCTCAGTTAGATTCGTTCTTGAATCCAATGAGACCATATCACCCTGAATCACATAACGACCATCTTCAGAAAAATACAGGATTTGCCCATTGATAACCGCTTCGTAAAGTCCAGTATCGTCTATCGCTTTGAGGCTGCTTACTTTCACATCCTGTAATGACTTTTCTATTTTTTTACGTAGCTCATCATTATCGGCATGAACAACACTGACACCTAACAAGGACAGGACTAATATGGTGTATTTCAACATGGGACTTTTAATCTCTAAAATTATTAAACTGCAGTGGCATATCGATTTTATCGTGACTTTTTAACATCGCAATAATCGTTTGTAACTCATCACGTTTTTTGCCTGTTACCCTGACACTTTCTCCCTGAACAGCGGCTTGCACTTTCACTTTACTTTCTTTGATGAGCTTGACGATAGTCCGGGATAACTCTTTATCAATACCTTCTCTAACTAATACATCCTGTTTACGCATTTTTCCATTGCCAACAGAATCTTTAACCTCTAAACAGCTCACATCGACACCGCGTTTAACTAACTTGAGTCGCAAAATATCGAGCAGTTGATCCAACTGAAAATCACTTTCAGCATGCATAGTCAGTACTTTGTCAGACTGTTCCACTTTGGCGTCAGTTCCGCGAAAATCAAACCTGTTCTTCAATTCACGATTTGTCTGATCCACTGCATTGGCAAGCTCATGTTTATCCACTTCAGAAACGATATCAAAAGAAGGCATCTGTTCACCTAAATTACGCTATAAAAATTCGAGTCAGTTTAGCATTTGTGATTGATATCGTCAGTGCTATAAGCACTTAACCACGGGGATGATGCTGACCATGTAATTGTTTTAACCGCTCTTTGGCTACATGGGTGTAGATTTGTGTCGTCGATAAATCAGAATGCCCCAGCAATAACTGAACTATCCTTAAATCAGCACCATGATTCAATAAATGTGTCGCAAATGCATGTCGTAAAGTATGTGGCGACAAATGCTTTTCAATGCCCGCTTGACCAGCATAACGTTTGATTATGTACCAGAAGGCTTGTCTGGTCATTGCTTTACCTCGACGGGTGGGAAATAAATCATCTGTTATTTGCCCATTTAATATAGCCGGTCGACTTTCATATAAATATTGCTGTAACCAATCTAAAGCGATTTCACCGATAGGTATCAGGCGTTCTTTATTACCTTTACCAATACAACGAATTAAACCTTGGCGAAGATTCACCTGCTCAAACTGCAGTGACACCAACTCAGATACCCGTAATCCTGCTGCGTAGAGTAGTTCCAACATGGTTCTATCACGTAAACCCAGTGGCTCAGTGATATCAGGTTGTGCCAGCAAGGCCTCGACTTCGGCTTCTGTGAGACTATCAGGTAAGGAACGACCGAGTCGGGGTGAGTCAAGTTGTACGGTCGGATCAGAGTCACGTATGTCTTCACGCACTAAATAACGGTAAAAACGTCGTAATGAGGACAGCAGCCTGGCTTCACTACGGACTTTTCTTCCTTCACGTAGGCGTTGGCTTTGGTAACGTTGGATATCCAGCTGGGTGGCTGAGACTAAATCTATATCAAACTGAGCTAACCAAGCTGAAAAGGCTAATAAATCACGCCGGTAGGCATCGACTGTATGCTGACTCAAACCAGACTCAAGCCAAAGGCTGTCAAGGAAAGGTTCGAGATAATAAGATGTTTGTGACTCACTCATATAACTATTGTTAGATATCAATTATTTAATAGTAACAAGTAAGCAATAAAAAAGGGCAGTGTATAGACACTGCCCTTTTTTCCAATCGTCTGTTATGACAATTCGGATTATAGCTTTTCTTTAATACGTGCTGCTTTACCAGTCAGATCACGTAAATAGTAAAGTTTAGAACGACGTACATCACCGCGACGTTTTACTTCAACACTTGCAATGGCTGGGCTATGTGTTTGGAAAACACGCTCAACACCGACACCGCTAGAGATTTTACGAACAGTGAATGCTGAGTGCAGACCACGGTTACGTTTAGCAATAACGATACCTTCAAACGCCTGTTCACGTTCACGGTCGCCTTCTTTGATTTTAACTTTAACAACAACAGTATCACCCGCTGAAAATTCAGGGATATCCTGTCTCACTTGTTCAGCGTTAAGCTGTTCGATAATGTTACTCATTGTTAACTCCCAACTAATCCTGCCCGCTCTCGGCAATAAACTCTTTTAATAGCGCAGCCTGTTCATTAGTCAAAGTCTCTTTGTCTAATAAGTCAGGTCGTCGCAACCATGTTCGTCCCAAGGACTGTTTGAGACGCCATTTACGAATCGCTTCATGGTCGCCTCCCAGCAATACCTCGGGTACTGACTGGTCATCTAAAACTTCTGGTCTGGTGTAATGAGGGTAGTCTAATAAGCCATCCACAAAAGAATCCTGCTCAGCAGACTGTTCATCACCTAACACACCGGGTATCAATCTGGACATACCATCAATCATGACCATGGCTGCCAGTTCTCCACCACTGAGGACGTAGTCACCTATAGACCATTCCTCATCAATCTCTTTTTCTATCAGACGTTCATCAACGCCTTCATAACGGCCGGCCAGTAAAATCAACTTCTGTTTACCCGCCAATTGTTCCAGACCTTTCTGGTCCAATTTTTTGCCTTGTGGTGACAAATAGATAACGGTTGCGTCATCTCCCAGCTTTTGCTTTGCTGCTGTGATGGCCTCTTTCAAAGGCGCAACTTTCATTACCATTCCAGGACCACCACCATATGGCCTGTCATCTACCGTTCGATGCCGATCATAGGCAAAATCACGCGGATTCCAATAGTCTAAATTGAGTAGACCATGTTTCACCGCCCGACCTGTTACTCCATATTGAGTAATCGCATCGAACATTTCAGGAAAAAGGGATATGACACCAAGGTGCATTATCCGATTTCCATCAATAATCTTCACTCCAATCTACCTGGATGATTTCTTCATCCAAATCGACCAGTTTAACAATCTCATCCACTACAAATGGAATCAATATTTCCGCTTTTTTACCGTCAGCTTTAACAACCAGCACATCATTTGCACCAGTTTCAAGCAGATGGTCGACTTTTCCTAAAACCTGATTCTGGAGATTAATCACTGTCAGACCTTCAAGATCATTCCAGTAAAACTCGTCTTCATCAACAGGTTCCAGTTGCGATTTTTTAATCGCTAAGTCAGCTCCAACCAGCGGCTGAACCTGATCACGGTCAGTGACGTTTTCAATCCCCATCACCACACCTTTACCTTGCAATCGACCACCAGACACTTTGATTTCAATCCAATCGCCACGTCTGGATAAAAATAACGGTGAATATTGCAAAATATTGGTACGAGGTTCGGTAAAAGAATACACCTTAACCCAACCTTTGACACCAAAGGCACCGGATATTTTACCTACCGGGATAAACTCCTCGGATGTTGACATAATACCCTGACAACCTAATTATTAAGCGGCTTTTTGAGCTTCTGCAATCAATTTAGCAACGCGTTCTGATGTTTGTGCGCCTTGGCTAATCCAATGTGCAACGCGGTCTAAATCAACACGAAGTTTTTCTTCTTGACCACGTGCAATCGGGTTGAAGAAACCAACGCGTTCGATATAACGACCATCACGTTTGCTGCGTGAATCAGTTACTACGATACCGTAAAAAGGGCGTTTTTTAGCGCCACTGCGAGTCAATCTAATTGTTACCATAATTTAGCCCGTTGAAAACTGGATCGGAAAACCGTCGTATTCTACGCAAGTCTCCGAAGTTTGAAAAGTCCTTTCGACACTTATTAGAAAGGCAGGCCTCCGCCCATAGGAAATTTGCCGCCCAAACCTCTCATCAATTTAGCCATTCCGCCTTTTGAACCCATCTTCTTCATCATTTTCTGCATTTGACTAAATTGTTTCAGCAGACGATTCACATCCTGGATTTGGGTTCCGCTACCAGCCGCAATTCTTTTTTTGCGCGAACCTTTAATAATTTCAGGCTTCTGGCGCTCTTTTTTTGTCATCGAATTAATGATGGCTTCCAGTTTGGCCAATTCTTTATCATTCACCTGCTGTTTTGCGGCAGCAGGAATATTCCCCATCCCCGGCATTTTGTCTAATAGTGAACCGATGCCGCCCATTTTGCCCATTTGACGTAATTGTTCCTGAAAATCTTCAAGGTCAAAGCCTTTGCCTTTTTTCAGTTTGTTAGCCAGTTTCTCGGCTGAGCCAACATCCATTTTACGTTGTGCTTCTTCAACCAGTGACAGCACATCGCCCATCCCCAGAATCCGAGAGACCACACGATCGGGATGAAAGGGTTCAAGGGCAGCTGTTTTTTCACCTACCCCCATAAACTTAATGGGTTTACCAGTAATATGTCTTATTGATAAAGCGGCCCCGCCCCGCGCATCACCATCGGTTTTAGTCAGAATGATACCGGTAAGCGGTAAAGCTTCATTGAATGCTTTGGCCGTATTCGCCGCATCCTGGCCCGTCATACTATCAACAGTGAATAAGGTTTCTATCGGATTGATCGCCGCATGAATCTGCTTGATCTCATCCATCATGTCATCGTCTATATGTAAACGACCGGCGGTATCGATAATGACCACATCCACATAATCACGTTTAGCCTGTTCAACCGCATTACGCGCGATATCAACAGGATTTTGTGAAGACTGGCTAGGGAAAAAACGTGCATCAACTTCTTTTGCTAAGGTTTCTAACTGATCAATCGCAGCAGGTCGGTAAACATCGGCACTCGCGACCATTACGGATTTACGTTCCCGTTCTTTTAACCATCGGGCCAACTTCGCAACGCTGGTTGTTTTACCTGCTCCTTGTAAACCTGCCATTAAAATGACTGCCGGAGGTTGGGTGCTCAGGTTTAGCGAGTTTGAGTCATCCCCCATCACCGCAACAAGTTCGTCATTAACGATTTTGACCAACACCTGACCGGGGGTTAGACTGCGCAAAACGTCCTGTCCCATCGCGCGTTCTTTAACATTATCGATAAATTCACGCACTACTGGTAAAGCGACGTCGGCTTCAAGTAACGCCATTCGGACTTCTCGAAGTGTTTCTTTGACGTTATCTTCGGTAATACGGCCCTGGCCACGAATTTTTTTGAGAGTACTGCCGAGTCTATCGCTTAAGCTATCAAACATAGATCACCTTGTTAGCTAATGATGTCCTAATTTCAAAATTTAGGATTAGTAATTAATTCATCATTATAACTGATATATTGTTTCGGTCATTGCTACATCGTTATATTATTGATGTATTAAGGTAAAAAAACAGGTTCAAGGATCACACACCATTATGGCAATTGCGAATGCTTTAGCATTTCTACTTTATCTCTGCAGTAGCGTTATTCTTATTCGGCGTTTTGTACAAAAAGATCCAACCAGCGTAAATGCCAGCATCCCGGTTGGGATTTTAATTATCATGGCACTGTTGTTTCACGCGACAGATATCTTTTTCACGATGAAAAATGCCGGAGGCTGGGAGCTGGGTTTGTTCACCACGTTTTCGCTCACTACATGGTTGATGGCTTTAATCGCATTATTAATTGGTATGCGTTTACCTAATGCTCATCCGGGCATTATCGTCTACCCGCTGGTCGCTATGAGTTTGATGCTCAAAGTAGAACTTCCATCACCCGAGCCTCCCTCCTTAGCGGAACCCGCATTAGAATGGCATGTTTTATTATCTCTGGCTGCTTATAGCTTTTTTATGCTTGCCGCAATACAAGCGATTATTCTGGCGATACAAGAAAAGCAGCTTCATCAGCGTCATATCAATGGCTTATTACGTAAACTCCCCCCTTTACAGACGATGGAACGCGCTTTATTCCAGCTCCTGACCAGCGGTTTTATATTACTTACCTTAGGTTTAATTACTGGTCTGATGTTTGTTGATGATTTATTTGCCCAGCATCTGGTGCATAAGACGGTGTTGTCCATTATCGCCTGGTGTGTATTCGCTAGCTTGTTGTGGGGGCGCCTACGTTATGGCTGGCGTGGACAAACTGCTGTCAAGTGGACCTTAGCAGGATCTGTCTTTTTATTACTGGCTTATATGGGCAGTAAATTCGTTCTTGAATATTTGATGAGCTAATCGCTTATGTTAGAAGAAACCTCTTTATTGGTTCTGTTTCTTATCCTGTTTTTTTTACTGTTTCTGTCTGCCTTTTTCTCAAGCTCTGAAACAGCCTTGATGTCACTGAATCGCTACCGACTGAGACACCTGGAACAAGAAGGCCATCGCGGTGCGATCATCGCCAGTCAGTTATTGAGTCGCCCTGATCGACTGATTGGTTTGATTCTGTTAGGCAATAACTTTGTCAACATTCTGGCCTCAGCAATTGCCACTGTTATTGGTATCAAACTGCTGGGTGAAAACGGTATCGTTGCAGCGACTTTCGCCTTAACTTTAATCGTTTTGCTTTTTGCCGAAGTGACCCCAAAAACACTGGCGGCACTGCATCCGGAAAAAGTGGCCTTTCCAGCCAGCTTTATCCTCAAGCCATTGCTATTCATACTTTATCCGTTGGTATGGTTTACCAATAGCATCACCAATAATATGGTGAGGTTATTTGGTGTATCACCAGAGCAAGCAGCAACATCGGCCATCAATACTGAAGAACTGAAAGTCGCTTTGATGGAAGCTGGCAGTATGATCCCAACACGTCACAAGGATATGTTGATGAGTATCCTTGATTTAGAAAAAGTGACCGTCAATGACGTCATGGTGCCAAGGAATGAAATTGAAGGATTGGATATTAATGCGCCCTTTCCGGAAATTGTTCAGCAATTATCCCATTGTGGTCATACCAGACTGCCAGTCTATGAAGAGAGCATGGATAATATTGTTGGGATACTGCATCTGCGTAAAGCCCTACATCTTATCTCACAGAATAATCTGACGCTGGAAAGTCTTCGCAGCATTATAAAAGGCGCTTATTTTGTCCCCGAAGGCACACCATTAAATACGCAACTTATCAATTTCCAAAGAAATCGCCGTCGAACGGGTTTAGTCGTTGATGAGTATGGTGATCTGCTCGGCCTGATCACTCTGGAAGATATTTTTCGAGAAATCGTAGGTGAATTCACAGCCGATACTATCGACGAAGATAAAGATATTCACCCTCAAAATGATGGTAGTTACTTAATTAATGGTACGGCTAATATTCGTGAAATTAACCGAAATAATAGCTGGAATTTGCCTACTGACGGACCAAAGACCATTAATGGCCTTGTACTTGAGTATCTGGAAAGCATTCCGGATCCCGGAGTCAGTGTCCGTATGGGTGACTATGTTATTGAAGTCATTCAGACGTCAGACAACGCCATCAAGACTGTTCGTATCAGACATTTACAGCCTGAGTTGGAACGGGAAGAATAATCTTGTCGCTCAGATATCTAAAACTATTAGGTCTGAGCGAGAGCGAAAGTCGCTCGTTAAAATCCATGCTTCGTATAGCTTCTCCACTACTCACCAGTCAGTGGAGCATTACAGATAGTAACGAAGCTGATTTAGTGATTTATAGCTTTGATTCAATCGCAGGCCGTAAAGCCTGGCAAAAACGCTCGGCGAGTCTGACAGGCTTATTAACCCATCATGCAGATTCTCATGAGCCTGTCGACATCATCTTCCAAAAGCCACTGCATAAAACGCAGTTTGCTGAAACGCTTAATCTGGCTGAGCAAAAATTATCAAGCCATCAGTCTGTTAAGAAATCAAACAGCCAGCTAATTCCTCAAACCAAAGCAAGTTGGTTAAATACATTTCATCATCTTGTCGGCTTTTCAAAAAAGCCTGCGGATAATCTGCCGGCCTTAAATCTGCAGGCGGTTTCCCATGATGAAAATGCCGTTTCCACTATTAAAGATCCGGCCTTGTTACTGGTTTGGTTAAACCAGCTACCTAACGATACATATCAGCGTGTTCCCTCATTACTCGCTAATCTTAAAGCGCTTACTCAGCAAAAAATCAAGCCGGGTCTGTTACTGCCATTACTGGAAATGTATCGCTCTCAGGTAAACGAGTTGTTGTTCACCCGTGATATTGCCGCAGTAAAACGGGATCTGTACATGAACACTGAAAGTTTACGTACGATAAGTTTAATCAATGAGCTTATTGGCTTACTGTCAGTCGCTTACCAGCAAATTGTCCGTTTCTTTTATCAGCGTGGGAAAACGCCACTTGCACAGCCGCTCATGTTGCTGGCACTAAACCGAACAGCAGAAATGCTCGGCTTACAACTCTTACACAGCTTCCAGTATTACCGGGTTGCTCCCGCTGGTATCTGGCAATTACTGCATGAACTTTTTCTGTATCAGGAGAAAGCACAAACGCTGCATCAGGAAGTCACTGTTAAACCTTATTATCAGAGTCGCAGTTTTTTTGAGATTTATGGGCAGATAGTTTTGACTGCACTCACCGATCCCTACAGCCAAATGCGGTTTGACGTATTACGCTTATTCAGGCTGATGTCGCAGTTTACTGACAAAATCGTCATTGTCAGGCTCTCAGAACAACAAAGTAAAGTGAACAGCCGCTTCTTACTTCTCGGACATTTTTGTATCAATGCTCAGCAGGATCACTGTCCACAACCGATGCATAACATACCAAAAGAAATCAGATCAGCAGAAACAAGCCGCTTATTTGATGCTCAAGCGGTGTTAAAGTCTATCGAAACCACATTACGTGAAGCTAAAAGTCACCGTACTCATACAGTTATGTCGGCTGAATTAAGGCTGGTCAGACACATTCTTCCGCAACTTAATACTAGCTATGAAAGACGGTTTGAGCGCATAAAACAAGAAACAGACGAACACATCCAAATCACACTAGGCTTAGAATCTGTCCACCAGAGCTTACAAGGTAATCTGGTCAACGCATTAGACTGGCAACTGGTGAACCTGAGTAATGGCGGCATGATGGCTAAACGTGCGCATACAGATTGTTATCATCTGAATATTGGTGACTTTGTTGGCTTGTTTGATATCAATCAAAAGGTCACACTTGCTGTCATCAAATGGTTACAAATTGACATCCATAATGATGTGCAAATCGGGCTGGAACGCATTATCGGTAAACCAGAGCCCGTGATGTGTCAGCCTGCTGATGAACAAGAAGAACATCCTGCTTTACTGTTACAGACTGATAACGTGACTCAAGCGAATACAAAGATAATATTGACAGAAAAAGGGATCTTTTCACCTAACCGTAAAATTCAGATAAACGGACAGTCTACACCCTACTCAATCCTTGCTAATGGACTTATCGACAGTAGCCTGGACTATGAAATTTTCAACTACAACCTTAATCTCGGTTCATAAATGCGGCTCGATCGCATATCATGAATGCAATTTCTCAGGATAAGAGTTCAAAACGGAATACCAATATGCGTACTGTTATAAAAATTATCATTTTCCTCATCGTTCTGGTTGCAGCCGCTTTAATCGCACTGCCATTTTTTATCAACCCTAACGACTACAAAGATGAAATTTCCCATGAAGTAGAAAAAGCCACTGGCCGTAACCTGACTCTGCAAGGTGATATTGGCCTGTCAGTATTTCCCTGGATTGCCTTAGATCTCGGTCCTTTAACACTCAGCAATGCTGAAGGTTTTAAAGCCGACTCTTTTGCTAAGGTTCAAGCCGCCGAAATTCGCATTAAACTTATCCCTCTGCTCAAAAAACAGTTAGAAATGGACACCATCGTCCTCGATGGATTGGTACTGAACTTAGAGACCGATAAAAATGGCAAAACCAACTGGGATGATTTAATTAACAAAACGGAAGAACAAGGTTCAACACCGGCAACAGAGTCGACAAGTCAGCCTGAAGATACATCTGAACCTGCTTTACAAACCATCACTGTGGCGGGTGTCAAGCTGACCAATGCCAATATTCTCTGGTCCGATGCATCAAAAGGGGAAAGTTACCAGTTACGTAATCTTAACCTGACAACAAATCCTCTTGAGCCAGGTGTACCAACTGCGGTTGATATGGACTTTGATCTAATCAGCACCAAACCAGAAGCCAAAGCACATGTCACGCTGAAAACCAATGCCGCTGTGGATATGGAAAAACAACAATATGCACTTCAAGGACTATCATTCTCAGCCATTGCTGAGGGTAAAGAACTCGCTTTCAACCAAGCAGATTTATCGTTGAAGGGAGACATCAAAGCAGATATGGCTAAACAATGGCTGGAAGTGAGTGATTTAGTTCTTGCTGCCAAAGCGTCAAATAATGAACAAACGATTGATGCCAAATTAACAGGACAACTGACCTCCAACCTGGCCACCCAACAGTCTAATATTGATAACCTCGACCTTACTGCCACTATCGAAGATCCCAGTTTGCCTGATAAAAAAGCGGAACTTCACCTGACTAGCGGCATCAAAGCCGATCTAAAACAGCAAACCCTCACCGTTTCCGCTCTTGTGCTAAAACTGCAGGATTTACTGCTTGAAGGCGATATTCAGGCGAAAGATATCCTGAAAGAAAAGCCGAGCTTTGCAGGCAGCATTCATATCCAGCCTTTCAATTTAAGAAAGCTGGCATCAGATATGAAAGTTGAACTGCCAGAAATGAGTGATGAATCGACGCTGGAGAAAGTCGAACTTCGTTCAGAACTCAGTGGTTCGGCCAATCAAATCAATTTAAATCAACTGGCTTTAACACTGGATCAAAGCAATCTGACTGGACAATTTGCTGTCAGCAATTTTGCCAAGCCAGCATTCAACTTCAAATTGAAACTGGATCAGATTGATGCTGATCGCTATATGCCTCCAGTTAAAGAAAACAAAGACACTACTGAAGCACCACCAGCTTCAGCAGAACAAAATAACAAAGCCAAACCCGAGGAAGCATTACCTGTTGAAGCTTTACGTCAAATCAACGCTAAAGGCACCATTGATATAGGAAAAATGAAAGCCACTGGACTGACCAGTGAAAATATCCATATCACCATTGATGCCGCCGATGGTCTAGTTAAGCTCACCCCTATGAGTGCAAACTTATACCAAGGACAATATAACGGTAATGTCATCCTCGATGCCCGCCAAGATGCGATTAAATTATCGTTGAATGAACAGATCAAAAATGTTCAGGCTGGTCCCCTACTTAAAGACATGACAGGTGATGCCAAAATCACTGGTACCGCTAATGCTAATGCCAAGCTGACAGGTAGCGGCGCCACGGTCTCACAAATCAAACAAACGTTAACGGGCAATGGTGGCTTTGCTTTTACTGATGGTGCTTTGCAAGGTATCAATATCGCAGAAATCATTCGTAAAGCAAAAGCGGCTTTAAAAGGCGAAAAATTGCCTGAATCAGATGCGCCAGTCCAAACTGACTTTTCCAGCATGTCAGGCACATTTACAGCAAACAATGGGGTAATTAACAATCAAGATCTCGCTGTTAAGTCCCCCTTGCTCCGCATCGACGGTGCCGGTAAGGCAAATTTAGCTAATGAGGCACTTGATTACGGCTTAAAAGTTGGGATTGTCGGTACCAGCAAAGGTCAAGGTGGAAAAGAGCTTGAAGACCTGAAAGGTGTCACTATCCCTATCAAAATTACGGGTACATTTTCAGAACCGAAACCCACCGTTGATCTTGCTAATCTTGTGAAAGATAAAGCTAAAGAAGAGCTGAAATCAAAAGCAGAAGAAAAACTCAAAGAAAAACTGGGTGATGATTTGGGCAGTCTTCTTGGTGGTAAGTTGGGTGGTTCAGAAACCAAATCTGAAGCCAACTCAACAGATGCTGAGAAAGCGACTGACGCTGAGTCGCAAGAAGAAAAATCCCCTGATAAAAAATTAGAAGATGCCGTCAAAGATAAATTAAAGAATTTCTTCTAAGCAATAAGCATTATTTTTTACATGCCCGCCTCGATAACATGTCAGGCGGGCTTTTACGTTGAAAAACATGACAACATCGTTCAACTTCGCTGACGCATTACTCGACTGGTTTGATCATCACGGTCGTAAAAATCTGCCGTGGCAACAAAATCCAACGCCCTATCATGTCTGGCTATCGGAGATCATGCTGCAACAAACGCAGGTTGCTACTGTCATCGATTACTACAATCGGTTTATTCATCGGTTTCCTGACGTTCAATCATTAGCAAAAGCAAAACAAGATGATGTGTTAGCGTATTGGTCTGGTTTAGGTTATTACGCCCGTGCTCGCAATTTGCACAAAACCGCACAAATAGTCAGCGAAGAATATACTGGACGTTTCCCAAAAACATTAGATGAGCTCATCAATTTACCCGGTATTGGACGTTCTACAGCCGGCGCTATACTGACACTGGGCTATCATCAGAAATATCCCATCTTAGACGGTAATGTGAAACGCGTACTGACACGTTTTTTTGCTCTCAGTGGCTGGCCTGGAAATATAAAAGTCGAAGATAATTTATGGCAAAAAGCAGAGTCGTTACTCCCCGACAAACGTATTGCTAATTATATTCAGGCACAAATGGATTTAGGGGCGACCCTTTGCACTCGCAGTAAACCAGACTGCCGACATTGCCCGCTGCAGAGCCATTGTTTAGCCTATAACACGGCTAGCCCAACCGATTATCCTGAGAAAAAACCCAAAAAAACTATTCCGACCAGAACATGTTACTGGCTTGTCTGTCAGAATGGTGATGAGCTATTTCTGGAACAAAGACCCTCAGCGGGTATCTGGGGGGGCTTGTGGAGCTTTCCAGAAAGACAGGAAAAAGAGGATCTGATTGCTTATTGTGAACGGACTTTCCATTTTTCTGTCGATAATATCGAACAGTTATCCGAGCTGACTCACGTTTTCAGTCACTTCAAATTAACGATCCGACCGTTATTGATAACGTCACGACCAAAGGGTGTGACCGACAAGAGTGTCGGCAACTGGTATAAAATAGACGACATTATGCAACTGGGTCTTCCGGCACCAGTGCGTTCTTTTTTACACACTTTACAATAGAGGCAAATATGGCACGCACAATACACTGTGTAAAACTCAACAAAGAAGCCGAAGGTTTAGACTTCCCGCCTTACCCAGGTGATATGGGAAAAACCCTTTATGAATCTGTTTCAAAAGAAGCATGGCAAATGTGGTTAAGTCAGCAAACCATGCTGATTAACGAATATAGACTGTCACTTGCCGATCCCAAGTCACAGGCATTTCTGAAAACTGAAATGGAAAAATTCTTCTTTGGCGAAGGCTCTGCTCCTCCAGCGGATTTTGTTCCAAAAGGTTAAAACCCAGATAAAATAGCGCAGTTTCATCAAAAAATAAGGGATAGTTAAATTTAACTATCCTTTTTTTATGTAATATGGAAATGTTTAATTTTTACGATAAATATATAAAAAACAAAATAATAAAAGAGGAAACACTCATCAGCGTTAAATTAAAATGGGATGTATAACAAAAAAAATATTGCTTTTTATTCTAAAGAGAGTGTCCTTTTTCCATTTTATGTGGTTACAATGCGGATAAGCTTCTCAGAAGTGTAGATCGGGCAACAAGGAGTTGTGCCGATGTAGTTATTAAATTGAGGTTGATATGGCAGAGCAAGTTACAGGTAAAGTTAAATGGTTCAATGATGCAAAAGGATTCGGTTTTATTGAGCAGGTTGATGGTCCAGATGTATTTGTCCATCACTCGGCGATTAAGTCAGAAGGCTTTAGAACATTGAAAGAAGGTCAATCAGTTACCATGGAGGTAACTCAGGGTCAAAAAGGTCCACAAGCAGAAAATGTGATTCCTGGTTAATTTTAACCATACTACGCAACATCAGAGGCCGTTCAGCTATAACTGTTCGGCCTTTTTCTTTTCTGTACTACTATCTATGCGTTAAAAACAGACGAACAAACTGATAGCAGCACACATCTCACTTCCCAGAGGATATTGTTATGAAGATAAAAGCAACTGCCATTACCCTTGGTATAGCGTTAACTCTTGGCACTGCAAATGTCATGGCAGATTGGGGCGGTTTACTGAAAGACATTCAAGAAAATAGTAAAACCTTATTAAACTCATCGCTTTCCGAAGCCACTTCTGACAAAACCTCAACAAACCTGGATATTGCCACCATCGTTTCCGGCTTAAAAGAAGCGTTGGTGGTTGGCAGCCAACGGGCTGTTTCCAGTGTTAGTCAAACGGATGGGTATTTAAAAAATGCCGCCATTCATATCCCCCTCCCGCCTCAAATAGAGAAAGCTGGCTCATTAATGCGCCAGTATGGAATGGGCAGTCTGGCGGATGAATTTGAAACAAGTATTAACAGAGCCGCTGAGAAAGCAGCACCACAAGCAACAGATATTCTCGTCAATGCCATCAAAACCATGAGTATTGATGATGCGAAAAACATATTGAATGGCGCTGATAATGCCGCAACAGAATACTTCAGGAAACACACCAGCGATCAACTAAGAACCTTATTTAAACCGACCATTAATGAAAGTCTGGATAAAGTAGGATCTACCCAGTATTACAATCAACTAACAGACAAAATCGCTGATATCCCTGTGGTGGGAAAAAATATCAACATCAATCTACCCGATTATGTAACAGAGCGGGCGCTTGATGGGCTATTCACCATGTTAGCCTCAGAAGAGAAAAAGATTCGGGAAAACCCAGCTGCTCGTACAACAGAGTTGCTCAAAACAGTATTTCAATAATGAATCTTTCTCAATAGCTACTATTGAACGATTGAATGTAATAACATAACGCTTACATAGAAAATAAAGGAAAAATTCATGGCTCAATCGCACAAGCTGAACCTCGCCAGTCAAGGCACTTCATTAAAAGCTTTGTTTAGTGGATACCTGATGGTGGTCGCTGTTGGCTATCTGATGGCGCTGGTTCAGATTCAACTCACACATGGATTGGCTGATGGTAAATATGGTCTTTCTGTTGATGATATTGTCTACAGTTACTACGGCAACAGAAATAATTCTTTATTAGAAAATAAATTAAGTGGCTCAATGAAGCCAATGGCAAGTGATGAAGATCGTGCTGCCATTGTTACCTGGGTCCATCAGGGAGCAACTGAAGCTGCCTATGAAGGTACAGGTATTAAACAAATCTTTGAAGCAAACTGTATTCCTTGTCATAACGCCGATTCAGGTATGCCAATCCCTGATTACACTGACTTCAAAAATATTAAAGAGCGTGCTGTTGTAGACACTGGGGCTTCATTTCAGTCTCTAGCCCGCGTTTCACATATCCACTTATTTGGTATCGCTTTTATCTTTATGTTTGTCGGTTTGATATTCAGTTTGGCTTCAGGTGTGCCAAAACTATTAAAAGTCACGGCCATTGTTACGCCTTATGTTTTCCTCATCGTCGATATTAGCTCATGGTGGCTGACAAAACTTAACCCCAACTTTGCTTGGATGGTCATCATAGCGGGTGGTGCCATGGCTATGTCATTTGCCTTTATGTGGTGTGTATCGATGTATGAAATGTGGATTATGCCACGCCGTCACAATGATGACCGTGATGCCTTGTTAGATGAATAATTAAACAATCTATCTCGAATAAAAAAGCCATTTACCCACTTAGGGAAATGGCTTTTTTGTTTTATCCCTATCACAATAAACTCTCGTCAATCGGGAAACTCTTCCATTTCGTCATATAACGTATGGATTTATTTTCTGAAATATCGTAAAAAAATACATAAATCTCACTTTATATAGGCGACACTGATTGTGGATACTTTATGGTTACTTTGTTCTGCTTGCCTCGTATTTACCATGCAAGCAGGTTTTCTTTGTTTAGAAAGTGGCCTTGTCCGCAGTAAAAATAGCATTAACGTTGCAGCAAAAAACATCACTGACTTTACGATTTCCAGCGCTATTTTCTGGCTAATTGGTTTTGGCATTATGTTTGGTGACAGTGTTTCCGGTTTTTTCGGTATTAGTCATTTTATGTTTGGCGAGAAGCCAACAGCCAGCGTAACCACTTTTTTTATTTTCCAAATGATGTTCTGTGGCACTGCAGCCACGCTTGTATCAGGTGCGGTTGCTGAACGCACCAGCTATATCGGTTATGTCATTATTACCATCACTATTACACTGCTTATCTACCCTGTTATTGGACATTGGGCATGGGCAGGCATTCATGATGGTACACCAACCGGCTGGCTGGAACAGTTAGGTTTTGTTGACTTTGCTGGCTCCACGGTTGTCCACTCGGTAGGTGGTTGGGTTGCCTTTGCTGCCATTTTGATTATTGGGCCACGTATCGGCCGTTATGATGTAGATGATCGTCGTATTCCTGGCAGTAACCTGCCCATGGCCGTTTTAGGTGCAATGCTTATCTGGTTTGGCTGGTTTGGATTCAATGGCGGCAGTACGCTTGCCTGGTCTGATAATGTGCCCAGTATCTTGCTTAACACCCTTGTTGCAGCAGTCTGGGGCGGCATTTCAACAACGCTTTTGAAATACTTCTCTGATGGTTATGTTGATGTATTAATGATCATCAATGGCGTATTAGGCGGCTTAGTGTCTATTACAGCAAACTGCCATGCGGTGAGCAGTGACCAGGCCTTTTTAATCGGCATTATCGGTGGGGTTATTGTTTTCTACGGTGACAAACTGCTTGAATGGAAAAAGATTGATGATGCGATCAGTGTTATTCCGGTTCACCTGTTCGCTGGCATATGGGGCACCATCGCTCTGGCGTTATTAGGTGATCCAACAAAAATTGGGACGGGGCTTAGCCGGCTGGATCAATTAGAAGTTCAATTATTAGGGATTGCGACTATCGGTATTTACAGTTTTGTCATTGCCTATGTGGTATTCAAACTTATTAACCGGTTTTATCCACTTCGTGTTGATGCCAATGCCGAACTAATCGGCCTTAACGTGGCTGAACACCGTGTCAGTACCGAGGTCTTTGATTTGCTGGCTGCCATGCATCATCAGCAACAAAAGTCTGATTTTTCATCTACTGTTCCGGTTGAACCGTTCACAGAAGTGGGTCAAATTGCCCAACAGTACAATCGCGTTATTGATAAGGTTAATCAGGAAATAAAACAACGCGATCAGGCTTTCTCTGCTTATAAGGAGAGTGAGTTCCGCAAAGGCGCTATTTTACAAGCGGCAATGGATTGTATCGTCACCATCAATGAACGCGGTGAAATTATCGAATTTAATCCTGCTGCCGAACAGTGTTTTGGTATGTCAAAACGCTCCGTACTTGGACAAAACTTTTTTGTTTTATTTATCACCGAACAATCGCGTTCAGCAGCAATGAGTAACCTGTCACATGGCTTTGTCAGTGGTGATGGTCTGGTACTCAAGCGCCATAATATTGCTGAACTTACACGCAGTGATGGTGAGGAATTCCCTGCTGAAGTGGTGATCACTCAAACCACTGATACAACACAGCCTCGTGTCGAATATACCTTACATATTCGTGATATTACTCAGCAAATAAAACTGCAAAATCGTCTAAAACAACTGGCATATAACGATCCTCTCACTGGCCTCTACAACCGTACCTATTTCATGAGTCATTTAAAACAGCTCATTCAATATCATCAGCAAACGCCTGGTTCCGTCGTTTTAATGTTCTTGGATTTAGACCAATTTAAAAAGATAAATGACAATCTGGGACATCAGGCTGGTGATGAACTGCTATGTGAGGTTGCTAATCGTCTTGGCAAAGTCACACGTGAACTGGATATGGTCGGACGCTGGGGTGGTGATGAGTTTGTCATCGTATTATCTGGCGATATCACGATCGAGAACGCTGAAAGCAAGGCAATGGATATCCTCGGTGTGATGCGTGCGCCGGTGACGCTTGCTCAACAAAACCTGGTTGTGCCGACCAGTATCGGCATTGCTATATCAGAAAATGGACAGATACAGGCTGAGCAGTTGTTACAACACGCAGATATTGCAATGTATAAAGCAAAACAGGCAGGTCGAAACACCTATCGTGTTTTCCTGGAAGAAATGAGTGAGAAATCCTTACAACATTTTCAACTGGAACACGCACTGCCTGATGCCATCAAAGGTGATCAATTATTTCTTGAATATCAGCCTAAGGTCTCCTGTGAAACCAGTGAAGTCGTTGGTTTTGAAGCGTTATTACGCTGGAAACATCCAGAGCACGGCTTAATCATGCCTGGCGACTTTATTCCCGTTATCGATGAATCCAATATGATCATTGACGTCGGTGAATGGGTGATTGAAAATGTCATCAAACAGTTATCAGCCTGGCGTGATGCCGGTGCAACATTATTACCCATCGCCATTAATATTTCTGGTCATCATCTGCACTCCAACACATTAACGGCCTATGTTGAAAAATTGATGACGCAGTATGGCATCAGTGGCGAGCTGCTGGAGTTTGAAATTACTGAAGGTGTGCTAACTGGCAATACAGAAGAGAGCATCGCTGCATTAACAGCCTTGAAAAAAACCCGTATCCGCTTATCCATAGATGACTTTGGTACCGGCTATTCATCATTGAGCTATTTGAAGAAATTCCCAGTGGATGTGCTGAAAATTGATCAGGCCTTTATCAGAGAGTGCAGTGTTAATATTGAAGATGCCGCTATTTGTAAAGCAATTATTACATTAGCCAAAAGTCTTGGCCTGGAAGTCATCGCAGAAGGTGTTGAAAATCAGGAACAACTACAGTTCCTTAAACAACATCACTGCGATGTGTATCAGGGGTATTATTTCAGCCGACCGATAGCAGCTAAACATGCTATGACTTTATTAGAACAAAATCTGTCTGTCAGCTGATTCGGGACTAGCTGTTGGCCTTTTCTTCCAACAGCTCCCAACGCTCAAAGGCTTCTGCCATTTTGGCTTCTAATTCAGACAGCGCTTGCTGTACCTGACTGACTTTTTTGGGGTCCTGCTGATAAAAATCCGGTTCAGACATCTTTGCGGTTAAGGTTTCCTGTTCCATTTCCAGCTTTTCAATAATGGCTGGCAAGGCTTCCAGGTCTAACTTCTCCTGATAGGTCAGCGTGGATTTTTTTGCAGGCTTATTAGCCGGCTTTTCTGCAGTTGTTTTAGCTGCCGGCTTGGGATTGCTCTTTTGAGTATCCGCACGCTGCCTTAACCAGTCATCATAACCACCGACATACTCACGGAGCTGACCATCCGTATCAAACACAATACTGCTGGTCACGACATTATTGATAAATGAACGGTCATGGCTCACTAACAGTAAGGTACCAGAGTAATTCAGTAATAAATCTTCCAGTAGTTCCAATGTTTCAGCGTCCAAGTCATTGGTCGGTTCGTCCATCACCAATAAGTTAGCTGGTTGTGTAAACAGTTTCGCCAACAAGAGCCGGTTTCTTTCACCACCGGATAATGCTTTCACCGGTGTGCGTGCTCTGTCAGGCGTAAACAGAAAATCCTGCAGATAACCAATGATATGTTTACGACTACCATTAATTTCGACGTGATCACTGCCCTGCCCGACATTCTCAACCACCGATTCTTCTTCATTAAGCTGACTGCGTAATTGATCAAAAAAGGCAATGTCCAGATTAGTACCTAATTTCACTGAGCCATGCTCAGGTTCGATCCGTTTCAATAAAATGGATAACAGTGTACTTTTACCGCAGCCATTCGGACCGATAATGCCAATACGATCACCACGCTGAATAACAATAGAAAAATCTTCAAACAGCATTTTACCGTCGTAACTCTGGCTAATATGCTCGGCTTCTAATACCAGCTTGCCGCTTCTGTCAGATTCTTGTAACTGAATGTTGGCTGTTCCCTGACGTTCACGTCGTTGACTACGCTCTTTACGTAAGGCTTCCAATGCTCTGACACGACCCTCATTACGTGTACGACGCGCTTTGATACCCTGACGTATCCACACTTCTTCCTGAGCCAGTTTTTTATCAAATTGGGCATTTTGCTCCGCCTCAGCCGCCAGCAATTCTTCGCGTTTTTTCAGGTAGTTTTCATAATCACCGGGGAAGCTGACCAGATTGCCACGATCCAATTGCACAATGCGTGTAGCCAGAGCCTGTAAAAATGTTCGATCATGGGTGATAAACAGCACGGTGCCGCCATAGCTTTTCAAAAAGCCCTCAAGCCAGGTGATCGATTCAATATCCAGATGGTTAGTCGGCTCATCAAGTAAGAGAATGTCTGGCTGTTTGACCAATGCCTGTGCCAGTAAAACACGACGTTTCTTCCCGCCGGATAAGCTATCAAACTCGGTATCTGCATCCAGCGATAATTTGGAAATGACAGTTTCGACACGCTGCTCTAAAGACCAGCCATCAGCCGCTTCAATTTTATGCTGCGCTTTTTCCAGTTTATCTAACAGAGCCTGTGAGCTGTCTGTTTGTAGTTGATGAATAATATCGTGATATTCCACCAGCAGAGGCGCTAACTGACCTAAACCCGCTGCCACCACATCAAATACTTTGCCATGCGTACCACTCGGGACTTCCTGCTCCAGTCGTGAAATGACCAAATCCTGAATACCGACCATTTCACCAGAGTCAGCAGTGACTTCGCCGGCAATTAATTTCATCAGTGTCGATTTGCCAGCACCATTGCGTCCGACTAAACAGACACGTTCACCACGATCTAATTGAAAATCGACTTTATTTAATAAATTCGGGCCGCCGAAACTGACGGTAATTTGTTTTAATGACAGTAATGCCACGGTTATTCCTCAGCAGCTTGAGCTGCTTCTAATTGTTCGCTGACATCAAACCACTGCATTTCGGTCTGTTCCAGCTGTGTTTTAAGATCCGCCTGCTGTTGTAATAAGTGTTTTAACTTATCTTTATTGGCATCGGTATAAAGTGCTGTATCGGCAAGCTGCATTTCCAATGAGGACAGAGCTTCATTAAGCTTATCCATCTGCTGTTCCGCTTTTTTCACGCTATTTCGTAATGGCTGTAGCTTTTGCCGCTGTTGGGCGGCATTTTGTCTGTCCTGCTTTTTATTGTTCACAGCAGACGATGATTCTGTGGTTTTTTCAGGTTTATCTTTATTCAACAACCACTGACGATAATCATCCAAATCACCATCAAACACTGTCGCTTGTCCATTAGACACCAGCCATAAATCATCAGTCACCGTACGTAGCAAATGTCTGTCATGCGAGACAACAACCAGCGCACCTTCAAAATCCTGCAAAGCGACCGTTAAGGCTAAACGCATTTCCAGATCAAGGTGATTGGTCGGTTCATCCAGTAACAACACAGCAGGTTTCTGATAGACCAGAATAGCGAGCACCAATCTGGCTTTTTCACCACCCGAAAAAGGGGCTACAGGTTCTAATGCTTTGTCACCATGAAAACCAAAACCACCGAGAAAGTTTCGGCATTCCTGTTCTGAAGCCAGCTTATTCAATCGTTGAATATGTTTTAACGGACTGTCATCTGGTCGAAGTTGTTCCAGTTGATGCTGGGCAAAATAGCCAATGCGAATATCTTTGCCTTCTTTACGTTTACCACTCAGGGGCTCCAATACACCGGCAATCAGTTTAATCAGTGTAGACTTACCCGCCCCATTCGGCCCCAACAGACCGATTCGGTCTCCAGGTGCCAGACGCATTTTAATATTACTGATCAGTGGCTTGTTTTCATCATAACCTACTGAGGCTTTATCTAAATCTAATAAAGGCGTAGCGAGGCGACTTGGTGGAAAAAATTCAAAATGAAACGGTGAATCCACATGAGCTGGGGCGATTAACTCCATACGTTCCAGGGCTTTAATACGACTTTGAGCTTGTCGGGCTTTGGTTGCCTTTGCTTTAAAACGTGTCACAAAACTGCGCATATGGGCAATTTCGCGTTGTTGCTTTTGGTGAGCCGCTTGTTGATTGGCCAGATGCTCGGCACGAGCCAGCTCGAAATCAGAATAGCTACCCGTATAAAGTTTCACTCGCTGTTGTTCGATATGTGCGATGTGGGTGACCACGCGATCGAGAAAATCGCGATCATGCGAAATCACAATTAATGTGCCGGGATAAGCACGTAACCATTCTTCCAGCCAATATACCGCCTCCAAATCAAGGTGATTGGTGGGCTCATCCAATAATAAGAGATCAGAGCGACACATTAATGCCTGCGCCAGATTGAGTCGCATCCGCCAGCCACCGGAGAACGCATTCACTGGCCAGCTTTCCTGCTCAGCGGTAAAACCCAGACCATGCAACAACTTTCCTGCCCGACTATTGGCCGTGTAGGCATCAATTGCCGCCAACTTATCATGTAATACACCCACTAAGTGACCATCATGATTCGCTTCTGCGTCAGCCAGCTGTTGGTTCAACTCAGTTAATTCGGCATCGCCTTCCAGCACATAGTCCAATGCAGACGTGTTTACAGCCGGTGTTTCCTGAGCCACATGCGCAATGGTCCAGACATCAGGAATCGATACCTCACCGGTATCCGCGTGAAGTTGTTGCCGTAACATCGCAAATAAACTGGATTTACCGGTACCGTTTGCACCGGTCAAACCAACACGTTGTCCGGGATGAACAATAAGATTGGCCGATTCAAAAAGTAATTGAGTGCCACGACGGAGAGAGACTTGATTGAACTTTATCATGGCGCGAATTGTATCAAGGCCGGGGCCGGTCTAGCAGAATTTCTTATGACACCGTGTCTGGTAATTGCCAGTTAATCGGTGATTTCCCGTGCTGGACAAGATAATCATTCGCCTGACTAAAATGACGACACCCGAGAAAGCCACGATGCGCTGATAAAGGCGAAGGATGCGGAGCTTTTAGAACCAAATGTCTCTGCGGGTCAATCACGCTGCCTTTTTTCTGTGCATAACTGCCCCACAACATAAACACGACATGCTCACACCGCTCATTAATAGTTTCGATCACTTTATCCGTAAACTGTTCCCAGCCTTTTCCCTGATGTGCGTTAGCATTTGAATCTTCTACAGTTAATACGGCGTTGAGTAACAATACGCCCTGCTTCGCCCATGATTCCAGATAACCGTGTTTAACAGGGGTCACACCCAGATCGGATTCCAGCTCTTTATAAATATTGACCAGCGATGGCGGCACTTTGACGCCAGGTTTGACGGAAAAGCATAAACCATGCGCTTGTCCAGGCTGATGATACGGGTCTTGGCCCAGAATAACGACTTTAACCTCATCAAGCGGCGTCGTTTCCAGAGCATGAAACCAATCCGCAGAATGAGGATAAATTTTCTTCTGCTGGTCTTTCTCCTGACGCAGAAAAGCTTTCAAGTCTTGCATATAAGGTGCATTAAACTCTGCAGCCAGGACGGCCTGCCAACTTGGCGCGTGTTCCAGAACCATGTTTATTCCCTACTAGAAAATCAGAACTATGATACCGAATCCGTTTATTGAATAGCCAAATCCGGGGCATAAAATCACCCGCTGGAAAAATTTCCTAAAATAAATCAGGAGAATATCCGATAGGGTGATGTTTACTCTGATGCTAGCCTACAAGTATTTAGTCACATACATGGTGTTCACAAGTGAAAACACGTATCCGGTTTATTCTCTGCCTTCTTTTTATTAGCCTGTTAAGCGCCTGTGATGACAATGAGGAAGAATATGATCTCACCGCATCTGACAGCACGGTGCCATCCCCCATAGAAAAAGACGATATTCCTCAATGGCTGGAACCCTATGATAGTCTTGCGCCTGAAAACTGGTTGATTCTTCGTAGTGCAGCGGCATTAAGAGGTGAAGTGACCGATCGTGAACATCGGATTGAGATTTTACAGCATGCCTCACATCACTTCCGTGAGAGCCCACGTATGATTGCTAACCGAGCAGTTCAGCTAGAAGACATGTTATTAGAAATTGGGATCGAAGAAAGCGCTGTCAGTCTGATTGATATGTTTACTCATTTACCGACCGAAGGCACGCCACATAATTTCTCAGCGTATTGTCAGTACTACTTTAATATCCGCGCCAAGGGATATCATCAGGGCTATGCCTTGACCCAACTCTCCAAACTGAAATAAATGCAGCAGCTCTCCCCATCACTGGGATGGGAGAGAGGATTGGTCGGGGAGAGCCGTGCATATTCTTTAATTAACCGGGGAATGGCGTATTAAAACTCAACATCTTAATTTTTAATGCCTGTCGTTGCTGCTGATCCAGAACCGCATAAAGCTCATGGGAAAACTCGGCTTTTTTGAGTGCATAACGCTTATGAAGCATCAGGGACTTATCAATTAATTTTTCCAGCTTTTCCTTATCAAAATCATCCGAAAGTGTCATTTCCTCTATATCGCGTCTGACTTTACGCGCTTCATCGCGATCTTCCTCCATCAAATCACGTTCTTTTTCCAATAAGATCAGTATTTTGGCATTCTGCGCCGTCGATAAATTGAGGTCATGTAAGAAAAAGCCTACATCATCAGGTTTAGGTAAGATATGCATCGCCGGTGGTGGCATTTTATTATCACTATGTGGTGGCGAAACATCTCTATCCATCATCGGATTGGCGATAGCCATTATTGGTAATAACATTATCAAAAACATTAGCTTCTTCATTAGCTACCTCCATATATAAACCAGGTCTTTATTCTTTAGGCCTATTTAGGCTCGAAACTTAGGACGTAGTATCCGGCATCTGGATGTTAATGAGGGTTAGCCAAAGGTAAAAACGAGTAAAGATAGTCGTTTAACTCTGGAGCAGACAACAAGTAAGCACTATCATGACAACATCAATAGCATAAGGAGCTTAATGTGGCTAATGTACTCATCATTGATGATGATGCTGAACTGGTTGAACTATTCCAGGAATATTTACAACAAGAGCAATTTCAGGTCAGTGCCAGCTTGACAGGCAAAGCGGGTTTAGAAATGGCATTAACAGGTGATTACGATTTAATCATTCTGGATATGATGTTACCGGACATTACCGGGACAGAAATACTGTTACAAATTCGTCAAAAAAGTTTGATACCGGTACTGATGTTTACAGCCAAGGGCGATGATATTGATCGAATTATTGGATTAGAATCTGGCGCTGATGACTATGTGCCAAAACCTTGTACGCCAAGAGAACTCGTTGCCCGAATTCGCGCCATTCTGCGTCGAATGGATGCTCTGATGGTCGATATGCAGACTCAGGATATTCAGATAGGTCCCTTGCAATTAAGCGCTCAAAAACGCCAGGTTTTATGGTTTGATAAACCGCTTGACCTTACCAGTACTGAATTTAATTTACTCGAAACTTTAGTCCGTAAAGCAGGCCATGTTGTCAGCAAAGACGAACTCTCTCAGCGCGCTTTAGGTCGGCCTTTAGTCAGATTTGACCGCAGTATTGATGTGCATATGAGTAGTATTCGTCAAAAACTGGGAAATCAGCAGGATGGACAATCGTATATCCAAACCATTCGTGGTAAGGGTTATCAGTTCATTCGAGACTAACTGATGAGAATGAGTAAATTATTCTGGAAATTCTTTATCGTATTCTGGTTAGCACTTTTAGTTGCTGGTATCAGCGTTGGCACTGTCGTCTGGTTACACCATAAATCTATTCAAGATCAGGCAAATAAAACCGATCCTGAAATTGATGTCCATGCGCACGCGTTTGTGTCCGTTGCAGCAGATATCTTTAGTTATGGCGGCGAGGCTGCGCTAATCACGTTTCTGGAAAAAGCCCAACAAGCCCCGTTTCCTAAAGTGTATGCCATCAATGATAATGGCAATGAAATCCTTGGTCGCTCAATCGATCCCAAAGTTGTTGCTTATGCGAGAGCCTTATTTCTGCAAGGAGAGTTTCCATTAGCGATCCGTTATGTCACCGATAATGAAGGCCATTCATTACTCCTTTTCTCACCGATGAAGAGAGGGATTTCCGAAACATTATTTATTGGTCCACCTCATGAACGACGTGAGTTTGGACCGGCGCCAATGCTAAATGAACCTTTTCCTTCACCACCATTTGAAGCCATGCATCTGCCTCCACCACCCAATGAGGCCGTCCCCTATCCTTTAATATTATTGATTGGTTCAGGGTTAATTGCAGCTATCTTTTTTAGTGCTTTATTAGCCTGGTACTTCACCAAACCCATTGGTTTATTGCGCCAGTCATTTGCAAAACTTGCCGAAGGCCAATTGCAGACTCGTATTGGTGAAAAAATGGGACGGCGCCGCGATGAATTGGTGGAGTTGGGCAAAAATTTTGATGATATGGCAGGAAAAATTGGGCATCTGATGTCAGCACAACAACGCCTGCTGCATGATGTATCCCATGAACTTCGCTCCCCATTAGCTCGCATGCAAGCGGCAATAGGTATCGCCGAGCAACAACCAGAAAAAACCCATGAAATACTGAATCGTATTGAACGTGAATCACAACGGATGAGTGATCTGGTCGGCGAGCTACTCGTCTTATCTCGTTTAGAAACAGGTGTCACAGATAATGTACAAACCGAAATTTGCTTGAATGATCTTCTTGACGAAATCATCAGTGATGCACGCTTTGAAGCAAGTAGTAAAGAAATCAAGATTCATTACTTAGCCATTGAAGATATCTTTATCACAGTACGAAGTGAATTAATTCATCGTGCTATTGAAAATATTCTGCGAAATGCCATCAAGTTCTCCCCGTTAAATTCCGAAGTTAAACTGACAGTATCGACAGATAGTGAAAAACACCGCCTATCTATAGTAATTGAAGATAATGGTCCGGGCGTTGCTGAAGCGGATTTAGAATCCATATTTAAACCATTCTTCCGTGGTCACCTGACTGAGCGAAACGATAGCATTGGGTTAGGATTAGCTATTGCCTACCGTGCCATTGATACACATGGCGGTGAAATAAAAGCATCTAATAGAGAAAATGGCGGACTTCGTGTCGAAGTCAATTTACCTTATAAGAAATAACCACTCCGATGATCATCGGAGTGGTTACAGTTAGTTAAGCGGAAACAGATAATGCTGGTTCACGCTCAAGATAGCTCATGTCATTCAGCTTGGCATATTCCATCACCTCACTTTGTGTCACAACGCCATCACCATCAGCATCTGCATTCTCAAAATTATCTGCCAGAGCACTGAATAGATCACTCAGCGGTGACTCTTCAGATGCCATATCAGATAACTGCTTCTGTGTCAGACCTTCGTCAGACATTGCACCACCACCTTGAGGCGGCACAGGCATAGCAATGTCATTATCTTTTGCGTAAGCCATTGCCTCAGCTTGACTGACAACACCGTCTTCATTGGCATCAGCTTCATCGAAATTTTCGGCTAATGCACTAAACAGGCTACTCATTGGTGAATCTTCAGATGACATCTCGGAAAGCTGACCTTGTGTCAGCCCCTGTTCTGCCATTGCTACTGGTCCCTGTTCACCTGGTGGCGGTGGTACATCGATATCATTGGCTTCAGCAAAACTCATGGCTTCATCACGCGTAATAACACCATCACTATCCATATCGGCTTCATCAAAATTATCCGCCAATGCGCTGAATAATTCGCTCATAGGCGAGTCATCAGATGCCATTTCAGATAATTGAGATTGGCTAAAACCATTATCTTCTTCAGGTGGTGGAGGCATTCTGGCTCGTACCCCAGTCTCATTCGCCGCCAATCCACTTTCGTAAGAACCTGATCCAATACTTGTAGATGATGATGTTGAGCTTGCAGTACTCAATGCTGTTTGTAACAGAGAAGACTCGTCTGAACCTGATGAACCCGACTTTTTCAGATTGTTCAGATACGAGTACAGCATACTGCCATTACTGGCACTTATCCCGTTAATACTCATCACATATTTCCTTATGTTAAAAACAAAAGTAGCTCTAAATAAATAAAGAACTACAAGGCCTATTGAGCAATATATCGGCCACAGGCCTTGGTATTAAAGGGCTTAGCCAGTAAAGTTAAGTTAAATATGTGTAAATTTTTGTAAAAAAGAATATGGCAATGATTATCGCAAAACATTTTAAATATCAAAAACAAACTTGATCATAGTTTCATGATATGTAGATATAGATGATGGCAATAATTGCCGCCATCTAATAAACTGATTTTAAACAAAAAACCCCTGACAAACACAATTGAATCTTTGTCAGGGGAATAGGATGAAAATTGTCACTATGCAATAATCGTGATGTGTGGCTGATTATTGTCTATAGCATTAAATGCTTGCCGGTAACCTTCAGTTCTATTGTTTGACGACGAATTCGTCTTTTTGTCCTTATCCGCTGAGTCATCTTTCATCACCGTTCGCACTAAGACACCGCTGTCATCTATACTCAAATTCAGAGGTCGTTGCTGTTTTCCGATCTGGTTTTCATTTCCCTTCAATCGTATAGCAAGTTCAGCGGCCAGCTCGTATTGACTCGTTGATGTTTGTTTTTGGCTATCTATAGATTCTGGAGTAGAACTATCCAAAGAAAATTGTTCCTGGTTTCTTAACTCAATAACAGAAATATCCTGGAGCGCTTTTTCTACGGTGTCTTTATCGAGAAAATTTTGTTCACCTTCATTCAACTTTTTATAAATAGCATTGGCCTTCTCAGTAATATTCGACTGTCGTGTGTACTGAGACTTCAGACTGTTAGATGTACCATTTATAGTCATAACTCCACCCTTATCAATCAAAGGATGACGATAGTCTTCCAGCTATGCCACCAATTTAGCCAACACTATATTTCTTTTAACTCATTGATAATAGATAGAAAAAAGTAAACCTATGTAAAAGCATGTAAAGACCATAACGCTACCAGGCAAACTAATTCATAAAACGCAAAATTGATCGATAATTTAATCAGGCACTCAAATAAAACCTGCCAAGATTCATAGTAACCACATGAATTTATTATAAAAAACTGATAGCAGAAAATTAATCCAACAAACTACTTGATAATTTAAATAATAATCATTATCATTTGTAACCGATGGAGTTGATAGGAATTTGTATTAACAAAGACTGACCTGCTCCCTCTCTCTTAAATCTGAAAACCGAGTTTGTTGCCAGTCTTTCGGCTGGCAACTTTTTTTCTCTGATTTCACTCCCCCTTCTTCAAAAAATTCAGTTAGGCTGATTTTTCAGCATGTTTTGCCTACAATAGTCAGCTTCGTAGGTACGACTTCAAAAATAAAATGCCCAACAAACTTCTAAAATCCGATGCTGAGTGGCGGCAAGAACTCAGTGAAGAGCAGTTTTATGTGACTCGTCAATCAGGAACCGAGCCCGCATTTTCTGGCATCTACGTCGATCATGATGATGAAGGTGTATACCGATGTATATGTTGTAAGCAGCCTTTATTTTCATCCGACAATAAATTTGATTCAGGTTGTGGCTGGCCAAGTTTTTCTGCACAGATATCGCATGGTGTGGTGAATCATCTGGCAGATCACAGTCATGGTATGGATCGTACAGAAGTGCGCTGTCAGTCCTGCGACGCACATTTAGGTCATATCTTTGATGATGGACCGGCTCCGACAGGGCTGCGTTATTGTATTAATTCGGTCGCTCTCGATTTTGACGACAAAAACTGACTGGACGGTTTATATTATCGAAGCGGAGAACGGTCATCTTTATACCGGCATCACCACCGATATTTCCCGCCGCTTTCAGCAACATCAGCAAGGCAAAGGCGGCGCCAGGTTCTTTCATACCAGTCAGGCAAAAAAAATTGTCTATCAGGAAACCCACCCTGATAGGAGCACAGCCTCCAAACGCGAAGCCGCCATAAAAAAACTAAGTCGTCAGGCGAAATTAGCCCTTATCGCTTCACGCTAACAATCTGTATAATGGCGCTTTTTTTCAGCGTCATTCTCGTCGCACTTAAATAACAGGATATTCCCTTGCTTAGTACCGCAAATATCACCATGCAATTTGGTGCCAAACCCCTATTTGAAAATGTGTCCGTCAAATTTGGCGACGGCAACCGTTATGGTCTTATTGGCGCTAATGGTTGTGGTAAATCCACCTTTATGAAAATTCTTGCTAAACAACTGGAGCCAACATCAGGCAACGTGATGCGTGATGTGAATGAGTCCTTTGCTGTATTAAAGCAGGATCAATTTGCCTACGAAAATGAGCGTGTGATCGATGTGGTGATCATGGGCCAACCTGAACTGTATGAAGTCCATATTGAGCGTGACCGTATCTATAACCTGCCAGAAATGAGCGAAGAAGATGGCCTCAAAGTAGCAGAACTGGAGGGCCAATATGCTGAGATGGATGGCTACACCGCTGAGTCCCGTGCAGGCGAACTGTTATTAGGTGTCGGCATTCCTGTCGAACAACACTACGGTCCGATGAGTGAAGTCGCACCAGGCTGGAAGTTACGTATTTTGCTGGCCCAGGTGCTGTTTGCCGACCCAGACATCATGCTGTTGGATGAGCCGACTAACCACTTGGACATCAATACTATCCGTTGGTTGGAAGATACCCTTAATCAGCGTAACAGCACCATGATTATTATTTCGCATGACCGCCATTTCCTGAACAGTATTTGTACGCATATGGCCGATATGGATTATGGTGAGCTGCGAATCTACCCGGGTAATTATGATGAATATATGCTGGCATCAACACAGGCCCGCGAACGTCTGATGGCTGATAACGCCAAGAAAAAAGCGCAGATAAAAGAACTGCAAGGCTTTGTCGCTCGCTTCTCAGCAAACGCATCCAAAGCCAAACAAGCGACATCTCGCCAGAAACAAATGGAAAAAATCCAGCTGGAAGATATCAAACCTTCCAGCCGGGTCAATCCCTTTATTCGTTTTGATCAGGAAAAGAAATTATTCCGTAATGCCTTAGAAGTCAGCAAAATCACCCAGTTCTATGAATCGGATGAAACCTCGTTGTTTAAAGACTTTAGTTTCATGACAGAAGTTGGTGAAAAAATTGCGATCATCGGACCCAACGGTATTGGTAAAACCAGTTTAGTCAAAACGCTGGTAGGTGAGCTGCCACCTAAAGCCGGTGAAGTCAAATGGTCAGAAAATGCCAATATTGGTTATTACGCACAAGATCATGATCACCTGTTTAAAGATGATTTGACACTGTTTGAATGGATGTCTCAATGGGCTGGTCCAGAAGATGATGAACAAGTCATCAGAGGCACGTTAGGTCGTTTACTGTTTTCTGGTCACAGCATTGATAAAAAAGCCAACGTCTTATCCGGTGGTGAAAAAGGCCGTATGTTATTCGGCAAATTGATTCTGCAACGCCCTAATATCCTGGTCATGGACGAACCGACCAACCATATGGATATGGAATCGATTGAATCGTTAAATATGGCATTGGAACAGTTTGAAGGCACACTGATTTTTGTCAGCCATGATCGTGAATTTGTCTCTTCATTAGCGACACGTGTATTTGATATGGAAGCCGATGGCATCACCGATTTCCGCGGCAGCTATGATGAATACCTGAAAAGCCTCGGTGTCACCAACTAGTTTGTCCATATTCAGTTCAGCTGAGGCGCTAATGCCTCAGCTGAACTTAACTTTAATCCAAGGCTTCTGCCTGAAAAGCATCACAGCGCGATAAATCAAAGCCATGGGATGCTTGTAATTGTTTATTCGCGTGTCGCAAGGCCGTCCGCATTCCCTCTTCAAGCACCGGATGATAAATCGGCATCGCCAGCACCTGAGTTGCCGTCAGTTCCTGACTGATTGCTAAAGCCAAAGTATGTGCCATATGTTCTGCGGCAGGACAGGCCATTTCAGCACCAAGAAGCTTGCCAGACTCTTTATCCAGGTATATTCGCATCAATCCCTTATTACGTTGTGCCGCCCGTGCCCGTCCCTGATCAGCATAATCCACTTCACCAATCACGATTTTCTGCTCTTCAAGCTCAGCAAGAGATAAACCAACGACCGCAGCTCCCGGCTCACTGAACACCACACTTAAGGGAGTTCGTCGACAATAGGCATTGATACCGTCGCTCACAACATTATGACCCGCTATCCGGCCCTCATCGGCAACTTCATGCAACAGCATTTTATTCGCACCGGCATCACCGGCAATAAAGACAGCCGTTCCCTCAACTTGCGTTGAATTTGGGTTAATTTCTGGCATGCCTTTGTCGTCAAGACTCACATCCAGCGTATTTAATCCCATCCCATCGAGGTTAGGGCGACGACCTACAGCGACCAAAACCTGATCCACCTCGACTTCATTATGCTCACTAACCACTTTCACGCCAGTTTCCGTCTCAATAAGATCAGCCTTTGCCTCAGTGAAAATATCAAACTCTTCAGCCAAAGCTTGCTTTAGCGCATCACTGACCTTTTTATCTGTCAGCCCTGCCAATAAAGATTCTGCGCCAAAGGCGGTCACTTTGATGCCTAATCGTGACAAAGCCTGCGCCATTTCAATACCGATTGCCCCGAGACCTATCACCGCCATTATGGGTTTTAAGTTTTTTTGTTCAAACAAGGTATTTGTTGTCAGTATTTTTTTGTCGCCTATCTGTTGCCAGTCAGCCGGCACTATCGGTCTGGAACCCGTAGCGATGATTATTTTTTTTGTGGTGATTAACTGATCATTAACACTGATCGTGTTCGGCCCCTTAAGACAGGCGCGTCCGGTAATGACCTTATCTTCAATATCACGAATGGATGATAATGTGCTTGATACAAAATAATCTCGCAGATGACGAACCCGCTCGAATACAGCAGCGATATCAATCGTCAGTTGATCGGCGTGTTGAATACCGAACTCAGCAAAAGTATGACGATGATGATACGCATTGGCCGCTTCGATAAGCAGCTTGGATGGCATACAGCCGACTCGGGCACAGGTAGTGCCGTACTCGCCTTCGTTAATTAACAAAAAATTATCAGTCTCTTTCTGTACTTGTTTGAGGGCTGCTAAGCCGGCCGTACCTGCCCCAATGATAATGACATCGGTCTGGGTTGCTTGTGTCATGATTATCCTTTTTGGAGCAATGTTTAATCTTCGATTCTAAATCCAACTTTGATCGTGACCTGCCAGTATTTCACACCATCGTTTTCAATATAGCCACGTGTTTCAATCACTTCAAACCAGTGCATATGCTTGACGGTTTCACCGGCTTTTTTGATAGCATTTTGAATAGCCTGATCTGAGCTTTCACTGGAACTACCGGTTAGCTCAATCAGTTTGTATGTATGTTCACTCATCTCTCGCTCCTTTCTGTGATAGATAACGTTCTAAGCCATCATAAAACCTAAAACCTGACATTACCAGAAATGCGCCATATCACATTAAACAAATGATTTTTCTATCTTTTGCCTGTTCAGGATTGTATACTATGCGGTTTATCATCCCGCTCCTCAGTTTTGCGTTCAAAACTGACATTCACAGGTTTTTGCATGTCCACAGAACAACTTGACTCGATCCCCTCATTTAGTGAGTTGGGTATCGCTCCCGCTATTGTCAAAGCAATCAAAGAAGCCGGTTACGAAACACCGTCACCCATTCAAGCACAAAGTATTACGCCTTTATTAGAAGGTCGTGATTTACTGGGCCAGGCCCAAACCGGTACAGGTAAAACTGCCGCGTTTTCTCTGCCTCTCTTAAGTCGTTTGAATGACCGTCAAAAAACACCTCAAATTCTGGTACTCACCCCAACACGTGAGTTAGCTATTCAAGTCGCAGAAGCGATGCAAGGCTACGGCCGCCATATGAAAAATTTCCATGTTTTACCCGTTTACGGTGGTCAAAGCATGGGGATTCAACTACGCCAGTTACAACGTAGCCCACAGGTTATCGTCGGCACCCCTGGTCGTATTCTTGATTTGATCCGTCGTGGCAAATTACCACTCGAAGATCTGAAAGCACTTGTGCTGGACGAAGCTGATGAAATGCTGCGCATGGGCTTTATTGATGATGTTGAAACCATACTGAAAGAAACGCCAGAAAATCGTCAGGTTGCGCTGTTCTCAGCAACAATGCCAAAACCGATCCATCGGGTAGCTCAGCGTTATTTAAAAGATCCAGTAGATGTCCACATCCAGTCAAAAACATCGACGGTTGATACGATCACACAACGTTACTGGCAAGTCACCGGTTTACATAAACTGGATGCGCTTACCCGTATTCTGGAAGTCGAAAACTTCGATGGCATGATCATCTTTGTCCGTACCAAAAATGCGACCGTTGATCTGTCTGAAAAGCTTGAAGCTCGCGGTTATGCCAGCTCACCATTAAATGGTGATATGAATCAGGCTTTACGTGAAAAAACCATCGAAAGAATGAAAGCCGGCAAGATTGATATTCTGGTCGCCACCGATGTTGCTGCACGTGGTCTGGATATTGAGCGCATGAGTCATGTCGTCAATTACGATATTCCTTATGACACTGAATCTTACGTTCACCGTATCGGCAGAACAGGTCGTGCTGGTCGTAAAGGTGAAGCCATTTTATTTGTCTCACCACGTGAAAAACGCATGTTGGGCGCGATTGAAAAAGCGACCAAACAAACCATCACCCGCATGCAATTACCAAGCAGTGAAGATATTGCTGATCGCCGTGTCATGGCTTTCAAACAAGACTTAACGGAAACTATCGAGTCACAGGATTTAGCCTTTTTTGAGAACCTGATTCGTCAGTATCAGGAAGAACATAATGCAGATCCGATTGAAATGGCCGCCGCGTTAGCCTTTCAAGTGCAAAAAGCGCGTCCCTTAAATCCTCCTGTTGTCCATTCAGAGCGTAAGCAACCCAGAGAGCGTGCTGAGCGTAGTGACCGTCCTGAAAGAGCAAATCGTGGTGAACGTGGTATGCGTTCAGAAAGACCACCCAGAGCAGAACGTAGTCCTCGTCGCCAAACGTCTCATCAAGCTGAAGAAGGCATGAAGACGTACCGGATTGAAGTCGGTACAGAACAAAATGTTGAGCCTAAACACATTGTCGGCGCTATCGCCAATGAAGCTGGCATGGATAGTCGCATGATTGGTCGTATTACGATTAATCAGGATCACAGTCTTGTTGATTTACCAGATGGTATGCCAAAAGATATTTTTCAGCATTTAAGAAAAGTCTGGGTCAACAATAAACAGCTTGAAATTAGTCTGCCTGATTCAGATGCTGATACTTCTTCAGCAAGAGCTGAAAGAAAGCCACGTCGGGCCGGACCACTGCCAGCAAAAACCAAAAAGCGTCCAGCCATAGCCGCAAAAAAGCAAAGAAAAGCGAATCGCGACTAAATTAAGAAAAACTGATTAACAGCCCGCGTATGTGACACATGCGCGGGCTTTTTTTATTGCTTCAATACACTCGCTTCCGCAAACAATTCACTCATGCCACAATAGCGCTATGCTGAATATCATCTGGATGGCTTTTTTCCTTATCGCCTTTGTTGTCGCACTGATTAAATTACTGGTGCTGGGCGACCAGTTGATATTTACTCAACTGATGCAAGCCATGTTTGAACTGGCTAAAACCGCCTTTGAAATAGCATTAGGGCTTACTGGTGTGCTTGCCTTATGGCTCGGCATTATGAAGATTGGCGAACGTAGCGGCTTTATACAATTACTGACCTATGCCCTAACGCCATTATTCCAGCGCCTCATGCCGGATGTTCCCAAAAACCATCCCGCTATAGGTGCAATGGTAATGAATATTTCTGCTAATGCATTGGGCTTAGATAATGCAGCAACCCCGCTTGGCATCAAAGCCATGAAAGAATTGCAGACGTTAAATCCTTTTAAGGATACCGCCAGTAATGCACAAATACTTTTTCTGGTCATCAACACATCTGCGGTGACGTTATTCCCAGTCACCATATTTACCTACCGGGCACAAATGGGCGCCGCCAACCCAACCGATGTGTTTATTCCAATTCTGATCGCAACCTATATTTCAACCCTGGTTGGATTACTCAGTGTGGCCTGGGTGCAGAAGATTAATCTGTTGGATCGGGTTGTTCTGGCCTATCTTGGCGGGTTCACAGCCGTCGTTTTTGCTTTATTGTTGTACTTTTCGAACTTGTCGCAACAGGACATGGTGAACCAATCATCGTTAATCAGTAATGTAATTTTATTTTCTCTGGTGATTGTCTTTATTACTGCAGCATGGATAAAAAAAGTAAATGCTTATGACGCCTTTATTGACGGAGCGAGAGAAGGTTTTGAAACAGCCATTACCATCATTCCCTATCTTGTGGCTATGCTGGTAGCCATTGGTGTTTTCCGGGCCAGTGGTGCAATGGATATGCTGGCAGAAGGATTACGCCATCTAGTGCTTAGTCTGGGATTGGATGATCGTTTTATAGAAGCACTGCCCACGGCATTAATGAAACCCTTCAGTGGCAGTGGTGCCAGAGCCATGATGGTCGATACCATGCAAACCTATGGTGCCGACTCGTTTGCTGGACGTCTGTCTTCCATTGTTCAAGGCAGCACCGAAACGACTTTTTACGTATTAGCCGTGTATTTTGGTTCGGTCGGTATCAAACATATTCGCCACGCAATTGGCTGTGGACTTGCCGCAGATTTTGCTGGCATTTTAGCGGCTATCACTGTGGCCTATTGGTTTTTCGGCTAAGCAGAAAAAAATCATACCTAAATAGCTAAAATTTGCTAAATTTTGCTGCCTGCTCAACCCCTTACCTCAATGGAACCAGCCGGTCATTAGACTCCCAAGCTCTCCATCTAAAGTAATCGGTCTGGTCTTATTTGTCCGTTTGGAGATTGCATGCTTGAAGCCGTTAATTCACCCCACAGAAGCCACCTATGATTACATTGCTGATGCCATAGCTGATAAAGGCTATTGCGTCCTGCCACAGCTTCTCCATGCTAATTTGAATAATGCATTACAACAACGTGTGATGAACCTGGATGAAGATGACTTCAAACGTGCAGGTATTGGCCGTGAACAGGACTTTCAGTTGAATAACACTGTTCGTCGTGATGAAACCCGCTGGTTAACGCTGGACAACAGTATTGATAAAGCTTACCTCGATCAGATGGCTGAGTTTCGTCTGGCTATAAACCGTCGCTTGTTTATGGGCTTGTTTGATTACGAAGCCCATTATGCGCATTACGCACCGGGAGCTTTTTATAAAAAACATGTCGATGCCTTTAAAGGTGAATCTAACCGGGTATTAACTACCGTGCTCTATCTCAATCCTGAATGGCAAGAAGATGATGGTGGGCAGTTATTCATTTATGCAGCAGATTCAGATACCGTCATTGAAAGCGTGAACCCAAACTTTGGCTGTTTTGTGATTTTCCTCAGTGAGCAATTTCCACATGAAGTAGTCAAAAGCTATCGAGATCGTTACAGTATTGCAGGTTGGTTCCGATTACATGATCCGTTACAAGCACCTTTAATATGACAAAACTTTTCGACATTTTTCAGTTAGGCCATCCGATACTACGTCAACCTACTGAAAAAGTTGAAGACATTATGAATTCAGCCTTCCAGTCGCAACTGGATAAGTTGATGGATTTTGTGATGGAAAAAGGTGGCATGGGTATCGCCGCACCACAAGTAGGGATTTCGCAGCGTTTTTTTATCATGTCATCCCATCCCAATGCCCGTTATCCTCATGCGCCGGATGTGCCTGCTTTTTTTGTCATTAACCCAGAAATCATTTCCACCTCAAATACACGAGAAAAAGACTGGGAAGGTTGCCTTAGCCTACCCGGCATCCGTGGATTAGTGCCTCGTCATACTCAGATTCACGTTCGTTATCAAACCCGCCAGGCTGAATGGGTTGAAACTCGCTATGATGGTTTCCTTGCCCGTGTTTTTCAGCATGAGTTTGATCATCTGCAAGGTCATGTTTTTCTAGATCGGGTGGAATCGACTTATGAGGTGATGATGGAACAAGAATGGCAAAAACAAATCGTCGAAAACTGAAAAGGCTTATAAACGAATATGGGACAGAAATTTGATGCGTTATCTGATCGCTTAATCGAATTTATTCAGCAACAACATCTCTTTTTTGTTGGCACAGCGACAGAAGATAGTCGTGTGAATATTTCACCAAAAGGTATGGACTCACTTCGCGTTCTGACCCCGAACAGAGTCATTTGGCTCAACGTGACCGGCAGCGGTAATGAAACAGCAGGCCATATTCAGCAACACCCCCGAATGACCATTATGTTCTGTGCATTTAGTGGTAAACCTATAATTTTACGTCTATATGGTACTGCCAGAGTGATTCATCAAAATGATGCCGAATGGCATGAATTATTCCATTTGTTTGATCCACTGCCAGGTGCCCGACAAATATTTGATCTGAACATTGATTTAGTCCAAACCTCCTGTGGCATGGCAGTTCCTTTCTTCGACTATAATGCTGAACGTGAGCAGCTCAATAATTGGGCTGAAAAAAAAGGGCTCACAGGGATTGGGGACTATTGGCGCGAAAAAAACGCTAAGACCATCGATGGCATTGAGACTCATATTCAAGACAAGAATCTAAGCTAATCATGCTCGACTATACTGAATATACAAAATTTCTGGTGTCCTTAATCGCCATTGTTAATCCACTAGGTATTATTCCAATTTACATCAGCCTGACGGCTGATTACAGCAGTGTTGAGCGTGCAAAAATAGCACGGACTGTGATTATCGCTGCCACAACCATTCTTTTAGTCACCGCCTTTTTAGGGCAGTGGATTTTAGAGTTTTTTGGCATCAGTATTAACTCGTTCCGTGTTGGTGGTGGCATCATGCTGTTACTGATGGGTATTGGCATGCTTCATAACACGAGTAAAGGCCTGAAACAAAATCATGAACTTGCCCAGCAGTCAGGTGAGTCCATTGCTGTTGTTCCTCTTGCCATGCCTCTCCTTGCCGGTCCAGGTGCAATCAGTACCGTCATCATTAATGCTTATAAAGGTCATGGCGTGGCCCATTACAGTATTATCGCTCTGGATATCATTCTGCTGGGATTGTTGTTATGGATTTTATTATTGCTGGTGCCATGGATAGCCCGCCGCATGTCTACAAATGGTATCAATATCGCTACACGTATTATGGGACTTATTCTGGCTGCTATTGCGGTCGAGTTTATTGCGAATGGTTTAAAGGGCCTGTTCCCTGCCTTGGCAGGGTGACAAAAATTTATTGCACTTTATCTTTGTCTTTAAAGAAGTTTTTTACCTGCTGCACAATAAGATCAGGTTTTATATCCATACAGGCAAATGGCGTATCCAAATGACACTCACTTTGTGCACAATACTGACAATCTATATGTTTCTCTGCTGATACTTCTGCTCCGAGAATGGATGGAGGCAATGGGCCAGTGATCATATAAGATGGACAATCAACCAGCCTGGCTAACCACTGTGTCGCTGTTGCTACGGTAATTAATAAGTCCGTTTTTGCCAAACGCCCGAGCGTGACATCCATGCTCACTTCACCATTAAACTCGCTCCACACATAATAACCTTCATCTTCCAGTAAACGCTTCAATTCGTCCTTATAGGGATATTGTTTACTGGCCATACGTCCAGAAGTGGATAAAGCAATAACTCTTTGCTGCTCACCGCATGGAAAAGTCACGGTCTTATCAAAGTTATCCAAAGAAATATCGATAGTTTCAGGGAACTGACAACACTGATTTAAGTAAAACTGTGGATAGGCCATTTCAGCATATTCAGGCTTATCCCACCAACGCTCAAACCACTGGGCCATATTAGGAAAAGTACTTTCTATGTATTGCCATGGCTGTTGAACATATGATTGTTGAATTTCAAAGGTTAACAATGATGAAAACAACTCTTGCATTGACATTTGCAGGTAGTTACCCGCGACGGGCAGCCCCATATCTTTAAGACATCTAGCCAGCACACAAGGCATAAACCAAGTATCAAGATTAATAATCTGATCGTATTCTTCGTAAGCAAGATATTCGGCCAAATCAATAAAGCGAGGTAAGGCTTCCTGCATTTCAGACGGCCACTGTTCTGACGTCACCATATGCACTTTATCAATTTCGGGCATCAAGCCCATGAGTTCAGCGCCAACATTAAAAGTGAGCACGTCCAGCTCGGCATCAGGGTAGCGTTGTCGCATTATCTTGGCTGCAGGTAATAATATGGAAGCCACATCACCTAAGCCCATCATCCTTAATAATAAGATTTTCATACTAGTATTCTGTCATTTAAGAAACCTAATACTAACAATCCTTTGAGCATAGGGTGTAATAAGTTGTACTTGATAGTACATAGTAGTGAAACGTCAGTAAGTCGGAAGAAATCTTATGCTAGAACTCAAGAGCCAAACATTGTACCTACTTGCTGGGTCAACTCAGCTGAACGGTTTGGGTTGCGTAATGCTGTCATCACTAATTCACGCATACCAGGCATAAACATTAAATCTGCCAGTATATGGCTAAAGCCTTCATAACCAGCTTCATTAACTGCGAGTTTTTCAACAAATAGCTGGCAGAGTTCAGGTTTCTCAAGCACTTTCCAGCAACGACCAGCAATCACGGCTAACACTTCAATATGACGACTGATATCAGACACAAGCGTCTGCTTGACCATACTTTCAACCATACCCTGAGCAGCGGTATTAGATACAGCCCTCAGACAAGCACAAACCTCCGTTATATCAGGCTGATTTTGCTCTAACTCATTTTTAAGCCGCCACTGCAAAGCCTCAACCATATTATTCGCTGGTTCAGCATTTTCCATAAATGAAGTCAGCATATGAAAGGGTTGAGGTGGGAGTTGAGGTAAGGTTTGAATTAACGCTTTTGTCAGCGTTTTATCATCAGTTCTGACCGCAATATCGGCAACACCCTGCATGCCAAGAACTTGCCAACTATCAAACGATTTCTGCCCAGTAAAGTAGTCGTATGCTGCCTCGTAAAATGACGAAGGTCTTAAGCTGAGACTTTTGGTTGCCATAGCATTAAAAGCCGCCATTCGATCTTCGCGTGGATTGAAGCTATAAGGACTATCTTTTAACGCGCCTTCAATGTGCTTGCCATCAGCAGCAGCTAGTAAATACTCACCCACTCTATCCAGCACCATCACCAGAAACTCGTCACGAGCGGCTTGAATTAATAAGCCCTGCTCATCAAGAGGAAACTTGAGAAACCAGACATAGTGTCTGTCTGTGAATTGTGGATGCCAAAAGATGATGCCAAATAGAGCGGTACGTTGGAATGGAAACGGATAAGGTATTTCAGCCGCTTCAAAACGAGCAAATTTCTTAGCACTCAGTTTGGTGACTCTACGCCCCATATCAAAGACGCGATAATGGGCGCCACTCTGCTCCAGAAACTCACTCAGGGTGGTAATGGTATTTTCGCTCATTGTTTGCTCTAATTCAGGTGCGATACTCTGCGTTAATTTTTACGTAGTCGTAAGAAAAATCACAGGTCCAGACTTGATCATAGGCATCACCTCGGTCCAATTTCACCGTGATGATGATTTCAGACTCAGCCATCACAGCCTGGCCTTTTTCTTCAGTGTAACTATTCTCAGGTTGACCAGATTCAACAATACAGACATCACCAATAAAAATAGATACGCCTGATAAATCAAAATCTATTAGACCACTTCGACCAACGGCCGCCAGGATTCGTCCCCAGTTAGGATCTGACGCAAACAATGCCGTTTTTACTAATGGCGAATGGGCAATGGTATAAGCCACTTGTCGGCATTCTTCTTGACTTTGGCCTTGTTCGACATTGATGGTAATAAACTTGGTGGCACCTTCACCGTCACGCACAATCGCCTGAGCCAGATAACGACACACATCAGTAATCGCTTCCTGCAAAGTTTCACCTTCAGCGGTGCTGATTTGTTTAATTTCTGCGTTGCCAGCCTGGCAGGTTGCCATTAATACACAAGCATCATTGGTTGATGTATCACCATCTACCGTGATGCGGTTGAATGATTGTCCCATGGCATTATTAAGCATTGTCTTTAATACCGCAGAGTCGATATTGGCATCAGTCGCAATATACGCCAGCATGGTAGCCATATCAGGCCGAATCATGCCGGATCCTTTTGATATGCCTGTAATCGTGATGATTTTGCCATCAAGCTGTAACTGAACAGATTTTGCTTTAGCAATGGTATCAGTGGTCATAATGCCTTGGGCGGCAGCCAGCCAGTTATCTTCAGATAATCGACTATAGGCTTCCGGTAATACTGCACTGATTTTATCAACAGGTAGCGGCTGACCAATGACGCCTGTAGAGAAAGGTAAAACGCTGGCTTCATTGACATCAGCCACATCGGCGACAGCCTGACAACAGGATTTTGCCGCTAAAAGGCCTGCATCACCGGTTCCGGCATTAGCATTACCAGAATTGATGAGTAAATAGCGGGATGCTTCGTTGCTTTGATGTTGTTTAGCCACAATAACAGGTGCGGCACAAAACGCATTTTTTGTATAAACAGCTGCTGTTTTTGTGCCTTCTGCCAGCTCAATCAAAACAACATCTTGTCTACCAGGCTTTTTTATTCCTGCACTGGCTGTGGCAAGCCGGATACCTTTAACAGGTAATAATTCTTCTGCAGTAGGTGCTGACAAATTCACTGCCATTAACTAATCGCTCCGTGACACTGTTTAAACTTCTTACCACTGCCACAAGGACAAGGATCATTACGTCCCACTTTATTACCTTCACGAGTATAAGGCTGATGTGCCGCTAAATCTTCTTGTTGATTGTCTTCACTACTGGCTAATTGCTGAGCCTGTTCATGTTGATATTCCATTTCAGCCGTTTGTCGGCGTTGTTCTTCAACAGCTTCCACATCTTCTTCGGCGCGAACCTGAACACGTGAAATCAACTTGATTACTTCATGTTTAATATTATCCAGCATGGTTTTAAACAGACTGAACGATTCACGTTTATATTCTTGCTTAGGATCTTTTTGCGCATAACCACGTAAATTGATACCGGTACGTAAATAATCCATCTGTGCCAGATGATCTTTCCATTGCGAATCCAGCGTTTGCAACATGATGGCTTTTTCAAAATGACGCATCAATTCTTCACCAACCGCCTGTTCTTTCTGTTTATAGGCTTTTTCAGCTTCTTCTACGATACGTTCACGTAATGATTCTTCATGCAGAGAATCATCTTCTTCTAACCACGTTCTAACCGGTGCATCTAAAGCAAACTCTTCGCGTAACGCATCCTCAAGACCAGCGGTATCCCACTGTTCATCAATGCTATTAGGCGGAATATACAAACTGATAACATCATTAATTACACTACTGCGCATTGATGTGATGGTTTCTGACACATCATCAGCCGCCATCAATTCATTACGTTGTTCATAAACGACTTTACGCTGGTCATTGGCGACATCATCAAACTCAAGTAACTGTTTACGAATATCAAAGTTATGACCTTCAACTTTACGCTGCGCATTTTCAATGGCACGGGATACCCAAGGATGCTCAATAGCTTCACCCTCTTCCATGCCTAATTTCTGCATCAAACCAGCCATACGCTCTGACGCAAAAATACGCATTAAATTATCTTCAAGCGATAAGTAAAAACGCGTTGAACCAGGATCACCCTGACGGCCAGAACGACCACGCAACTGATTATCAATACGACGAGACTCATGACGCTCCGTACCGATGATATGCAAGCCACCTGCAGCCAACACAGCTTCATGACGATTCATCCACTCCTGGCGGATTTTTTGTTTTTGTTCTTCACTTGTGTCTTCTGGTAACGCCTCTAATTCTGCTTCCAGGCTGCCACCCAGTACGATATCAGTACCGCGACCAGCCATATTTGTTGCAATAGTCACCGCTGAAGGCATACCCGCATTGGCAATAATATGCGCTTCTTTTTCGTGGAACTTCGCATTGAGCACTTCATGCGGAATTTTCGCTTTTTTGAGCAAACTATGAAGGTATTCTGAACTTTCAATCGATGCGGTACCCACTAACACAGGTTGGCCACGTTTCACACAATCTTTCACATCTTCCAGAATAGCGTCGTACTTTTCTTTCGCCGTTAAGTAAATACGGTCCGCTTCATCCTTACGCAGCATTTCTTTATGTGTCGGAATAACCACCACTTCCAAACCATAAATGGACTGAAGCTCATAAGCTTCGGTATCAGCCGTACCGGTCATACCTGACAATTTGTTATACAAACGGAAGTAATTCTGGAATGTAATTGACGCTAATGTTTGATTCTCATTTTGAATCTTCACATTTTCCTTAGCTTCAACAGCTTGATGCAGACCTTCAGACCACCGACGGCCCGGCATACTTCTACCAGTGAACTCGTCAACAATCACAATTTGATTATCTTGCACAATATAATCGACATCTCGTTGGAACAGCACATGTGCACGCAGTGCGGCTGTTACGTGATGCATCAGGCCGATATTTGCCGCGTCGTACAAACTGGCATCAGCTGATAACAAACCGATATCGGTCAGCATGGATTCAATTTTTTCATGACCCGATTCAGTAAAATGAACCTGCTTATTTTTCTCATCCAGGGTGAAATCACCAGGCACAGTGACATCATCACCCTCACCTTCTTGTTTGCTCAGGCTTGGAATGAGTGTATTAATTTTCTGATATAACTCGGAGCTGTCTTCCGCGGGACCAGAGATAATGAGCGGTGTTCTTGCTTCATCGATTAGGATCGAGTCAACTTCATCGATAACAGCAAAATGTAATTCTCGTTGAACCTTCTCTTCAAGACGGAACGCCATATTGTCTCGAAGATAATCAAAGCCAAATTCATTATTGGTGCCGTATGTAATATCACAGGCATAGGCTTCGCGTCGGTCATCATTAGACAGACCGCCAACAATTACGCCAGTTGTCAGTCCGAGAAAGCCATACAGTTTGCCCATTTGGGTAGCATCACGTTTTGCCAGATAATCATTAACCGTGATGACATGAACACCTTTACCTTCAAGTGCATTCAAATAGACGGCGAGTGTCGCCACCAGGGTTTTACCTTCACCGGTTTTCATCTCAGCGACTTTGCCATCATTCAGCACCATACCGCCGATCATTTGCACATCGAAATGACGCATGCCAAGCACACGTTTACTGGCTTCACGTACCACGGCAAACGCTTCGGTCAATAAATCATCCGTAGTCTGTCCATCGGCAAGGCGTTGTTTGAATTCTTGCGTTTTTGCCTGTAATGCCGGGTCATCAAGTTGCTCTATTTCGGTCTCAAACTTGGCAATCTCATCTATGTACTTACGCATTTTTTTTAATACGCGCTCGTTACGACTACCAAAAATTTTACTGAAAAACTTGCTAACCATTTTTTCGCCTTACACTGTGTTGACTTCGGCGTGAACGAACACCGATAAAAAGTAATAAATTTGTGATTATAACGCGGACAAAGTCAGCGTTTGTAGATCACACTGTTTCATGTGGAGACTTCCCACGGATAAAACAAGAGCTAAAAAGAATTTACTTGATAAAACTATAAGGATTGATATGTTGACCGTCTCGCAATACTTCATAGTGAACATGTGGCCCGGTTGATCGGCCTGTAGAGCCCATCAGTGCTACTATCTCACCTTTGGTTACACGCTCACCCTTGCTGACTTTTATGGTTTTATTGTGCGCGTATCGTGTGACATAACCATTGCCATGATCGATTTCAACTAAACCGCCGTAACCTCCACGATCACCTACCCAACTCACAATACCATCAGCAACAGCCATAACCGGACTATTTTCTTTTGCTGCGATATCAATTCCTTCATGAAAGGTTTTTTTACCATTAAAGGGATCAATACGATTACCATAGAATGATGATACCCAGCCATTCTTGACGGGTTTACCTTCAGGGATACCCGCTGCAATGTTTTCCTTTGTTATCAGGTATTCCTCAAGCGCGTTTAGTGTGTCGCTCTGACCACGTAATTGACTGGAAAGCTGTTGTATCCCACGATCTAATGCTTCACTACCCAGTGGTGAACCATCATGCTCGATGCCGCCCTGCCCCGGATGTTCATCTAACGAAAAGTCTTCTGTATCAAATCCAGCTATTTGCGCTAAGCGTTCGCTGAACATCTTCAAACGAATCGTTTCCGCCTGCAAGCCACCTAATTGCTTTGCATAAAATTCTTGCAGATTTTCTTCTTGATTATTGCTAGCCAGAGTCTGATTCGTATCGGTTGGCTTTGGAGTTGAAGTGAGAGGAGGTACAGGAAGAGGATTTTCAATAACGCGATCGGTATAAAGCCATTTAGCGAGACTATAACTGCTCACACTGATCAAACACGTTAACATCAGCATGAGTATCAATAACGTCGATCGCGTCAAATGCCAATGCTTATGGGTCTTGCTGTTTGAGGATATAATGATAACCTGCATTGTTATCCTTTTTCAGTCACTTAAAATATGTCAAAAAAACCTGAGCGCATAAACCAACTCTATCAAAACGATAACCAGATGAAATGGTTATCAATTCGCGCCCAAAAACTGAACAAGCTTAACACCATTTTGCAAAAAAGCCTGCCTTTAAAATTTAGTAATCATTGCACATTGGCAAACATCACGGAAGACAAAATTGTCATCCTCACCGACAAAGCCAATTATGCCAGTCTATTGCGCTTTCAAGCTGCCTTTATTTGCAGTACTTTATCAGCGCATTTACCTAAACCAATCAAAAAACTTGAAGTAAAAGTTCGACCACAGTCTGAACCACTGAAACAGAAAACACTTCCGAATACACTTCGTGTTTCTGCAAAAACAGCAGACCTTCTCGAAAGTACAGCCGCTGAAATGCAAGACGGCCCGTTAAAGGCCGCCTTGAATAAATTAGCTAAACGTCAAACCCGGCAAAAGGATTAACCTGAGATAGAAGCTGCAGGTCGACTGAAAAGAATGGGGGCATCTTTATCGTCTTCAAAGCTTACTAATTCCCAAGCATCTTCTTGAGCTAATAATTTCCGTAACAATTTATTATTCACTTCATGGCCTGATTTATGACCTTTAAAGGCACCAATCAGACTATGTCCAAGTAAATATAAATCACCGATGGCATCCAAGACTTTATGACGAACAAATTCGTCTTCGTAGCGTAAACCATCTTCATTTAAGACACGGTAATCATCAACCACAATGGCATTGTCCATACTGCCACCTAACGCCAGATTATTTTCGCGTAACTTTTCGATATCCTTCATAAAACCAAAGGTACGAGCACGGCTTACTTCACGGACAAACGATGTGGAGGAGAAATCAACATCGACTTGTTGGGGACGTCCGGTAAAAGCTGGATGCTCAAAATCGATGGTAAAAGACACTTTGAAACCATCAAATGGCTCAAACTTCGCCCATTTATCACCATCTTCCATCATCACTGGTTTTTTGATTCGAATAAACTGTTTAGCAACATTCTGCTCTTCGATACCTGCTGACTGTACCAAGAAAACAAATGGACCAGCACTGCCGTCCATAATAGGTACTTCAGCCGCATTCAGATCAATATAAGCATTATCGATACCTAATCCGGCAAACGCAGATAATAAATGCTCTACTGTCGAAACGCGCTGACCATGTTCAATCAGCGTGGTTGATAAGGCTGTTTCACCGACATTCTCAGCTTTCGCCTGAATCTCAACTACAGGGTCGAGATCAACTCTACGAAAAATGATGCCTGTATTAGGGGCAGCAGGACGCAGGGTCAGATAAACCATCTCACCACTATGCAAACCGACACCGGTCGCACGAATCACATTCTTCAATGTTCGTTGCTTTATCACGGTGTATTACCCCCTTAAACAGTTACAGATCAAAGCATAATATCATAAGCACAATATTAGCAGCTACACTAAATTAATCAGCCTGGCGACGCAGGAAAGCCGGAATATCCAAATAATCCATATTGACATCACCATTGGCCACTTGTTTCTGCTGGCTATCTTTGCCATTGCGAATCACTGTTGGTTCATCATAATCAATTTCAACAGGCTTTTTCACAATTTCAATTTGTGGCGCAGCTTCTTCAGGCGCTTTTGCAACGACGGCTCTAGGAGCTCCTAAACCAGTCGCGACAACAGTGACTCTCAGTTCATCTGTCATATCTGGATCAATTACTGTCCCTACTACTACTGTGGCGTCATCTGAAGCAAATTCTTTAATGGTGTTACCCACTTCTTCAAATTCACCAATACTCATATCCAGACCGGCAGTAATGTTAACTAACACACCACGAGCACCTGCTAAATCCACATCTTCCAATAATGGGCTTGAAACCGCGAGTTTCGCTGCTTCACGAGCGCGATGTTCACCTTTAGCATGACCTGTTCCCATCATCGCCATACCCATTTCTGACATCACAGTTCTCACGTCAGCAAAGTCGACGTTAATCATACCTTCGCGAGTAATTAACTCTGCAATACCTTGTACTGCACCTAATAAGACATCATTTGCTGATTTAAATGCATTCAGCAAGGTCATATCCTTACCTAATACTTTTAATAATTTTTCGTTAGGAATAGTGATAAGTGAATCAACATGTTGCCCTAACTCTTCAATACCCGCCTGCGCAATTTTCATACGCTTAGCACCTTCAAATGGGAAAGGTTTTGTGACAACTGCCACAGTTAAAATCCCCATTTCTTTAGCTACTTGTGCCACCACTGGTGCAGCACCTGTTCCTGTACCACCACCCATGCCTGCAGTGATGAACACCATGTCAGCACCATCAATCACTTCCATGATGCGTTCTCTGTCTTCCAACGCTGCCTGACGGCCTACATCAGGATTAGCACCTGCACCCAGGCCTTTGGTGATATCACCACCAAGTTGTAACTGGGTAGTGGCAGAACTTTTACGTAATGCCTGTGCATCCGTATTAGCACTGATGAAATCCACCCCTTCAATTTGGTTGATGACCATATGCTCAAGCGCATTACCGCCACCACCACCAACACCAATCACTTTAATGATGGCATTCTCACTGTATGTATCAATTAATTCAAAAGTCATAACTTCTCCCCCAAAAAAATGTGTAAAACAAACATGCTTAATTACTTAGCTTAAAAATTCCCCTGGAACCAGCTTTTCATTCTTGCCAGCATGCCTTTTAAGCCGTCACTTACTTTAATTTCACCATGCCCTGGGGCATGCTCCTGATTGCCGAATAACAGCAACCCAACACCTGTTGCATGAATTGGGTTACGCACCACATCCACAAGTCCCCCGACATGTTGTGGTACTCCCAAACGCACAGGAAGGTGGAAGACCTCTTCAGCAAGCTCAATAGCGCCTTCCATTTTCGAACTACCGCCTGTCAGCACAATGCCGGCAGCCAATAATTCTTCAAACCCACTCCGACGTAGTTCAGCCTGAACTAACATCAATAATTCTTCATAACGTGGCTCTACCACTTCAGCGAGTGTTTGTCTGGCAAGCTGACGTGGAGGCCTGTCACCAACACTTGGTACTTCAATGGTTTCGTCTTCACGAGCCAGTTGAGTCAAAGCGCAGGCATATTTAATCTTGATTTCTTCGGCATATTGCGTTGGTGTACGTAATGCCACAGCGATGTCATTGGTGACCTGATCACCTGCAATAGGAATCACAGCAGTGTGTCGAATAGCACCATCAACAAACACAGCAATATCCGTTGTGCCACCACCGATATCGACCAAACAAACACCTAATTCTTTTTCATCCTGGTCTAAGACGGAATAACTGGATGCCATTTGCTCAAGCACAATGCCATCGACAGTCAAGCCACAACGCTCAATACATTTAGTAATGTTCTGTGCCGCACTCACTGCACCTGTGATCAAATGGACTTTGGCTTCCAGACGTACGCCTGACATACCAATGGGTTCGCGAATGCCTTCCTGATTATCAATAATGTATTCCTGCGGCAAAACATGCAGTAACTGCTGGTCACCGGGGAAATGAACAGCACGTGCCGCATCCATGACACGGTCGAGATCACCTTGTGTCACTTCTTTATCGCGAATCGCCACGGTGCCATGTGAATTTAAACTGCGTATGTGGCTACCGGCAATCCCGGCATAAACAGAATAAATCTGGCAACCTGCCATCAGTTCAGCTTCTTCGATGGCACGCTGAATCGATTGTACGGTCGATTCGATATTGACGACGACCCCTTTTTTCATACCTCTGGCTGGGTGAGAGCCAATGCCAATAATTTCGAGCGCATTATCATTTGGACCGGCATCAGGAACGGGAGCAGCGACGATAGCCACTACCTTTGATGTTCCGATATCCAATCCAACGATAAGTTCTCTTTCAGTTCGTTTCGACATCATACTGTTCCATTAAAATCAGGTTGCTGGCCGGATTTCCATACCACTGCCAGCCCATTGGTGTAACGCATATCAATTTCTTTAATCAGTTCTTTAAAGGTACCTAAGCCACCGAGGTACACCGTAACAAATCGGTCTAATCGCTGTTCATCATCAGTTCGGCCTAATTTCAGGTGCAGGCCGTCTTTAAAATCCACTTGCCAGGCGCGACGTTTATCCATGCTCATACTGATGACTCGCAAACCCAGTACATTGACCTTTTGCTGAACATCGACCAGACGACGAGACATCATCTCGCTCATACCATCTGGCCCGTTTAACTGAATCAATCCATCAGGCATGGTGTCTTTACTCGGTTTAAACACCTTCCCGTGGCGATTCACCAGACCATCATCATTCCAGCGGGCAACCGCTTCATGCTCAGCCACAATGAGGTGTAGCGTATCTGGCCAAACCCGTCTTACTTGTATCTGTTCTACCCAAGGCAAGGTTTCACCGGCTTTTTGAATGCTGGCCACGTCCACATTTAAAAAGCTGCCCCTGACATAAGGCATAACCGCTTTAACCAATTCATTCCTGTCGGTATGAAGCAAGCTGCCATCCACCGTGACATGTTTTACAGGCAAGGTGTCGGCTTCACGCAGGTATACGCCACCAGCCACTAATAAAACGACTATCAACAAAGCCGCAGAGTGTTTAAACACACTTTTCCATGGCACAGGCGGTCTAGGCTGTTTCACCTTAGGTGCTTGTTGCATCACAGCGCCTCTGCGTGGTTTAGCCATCAGTTCTCATCCTTAAAACTGGTTTCTAAAATACGCCAGACAAGGTCTTCAAAAGACAGGCCTGCCTGCTTAGCTGCCATAGGGACTAAACTGTGATCGGTCATCCCAGGGACACTATTTGCTTCCAACAGAAATAAATTACCCTGGCTGTCCCGCATAAAATCAATACGTCCCCAGCCTTTCATACCTAAGGCATTAAATGCTTTTACGGCAATATCCTGCATACCTTGCTCAACATCAGCATCCAGACCACATGGGCATAAATATTCGGTATCGTTAGCATGATATTTCGCATCAAAATCATAAAATTCATGTGGCGTTTTTAAGCGAATCGCTGGCAGTGCTTCACCATCTAAAATCGCCACGGTATATTCCTCACCATGAATCCATTGCTCAGCAATAACGTCAGCGTCATACTTCAATGCCAAATCAATTGCCTGTTGCAATTCAGTAATATCATTGACCTTTGACATGCCAATACTGGAGCCTTCATTCACAGGTTTGATAATAAGCGGCAGCCCTAATTCATCCACCAATGCTTGCGTATCCGTCTGCTCCGTCACAGGCATAAAAATCGCTGTGGGTAAGCCCTGCTGAATCCACGCCAGTTTGCTCAGTCGTTTATTCATCGATAAAACGGAAGCAGTAATTGCACTGCCTGTATACGGCAAATTAACCGCCTGCAAAAAGCCTTGAATCTCGCCATCTTCACCGCCTCTTCCATGCAATACGATAAAGGCACGATCAAACTCGCCGCTGGCTATCTTCTGACAAATATCAAAACTGACATCAATACCATAAGCATCAATACCCTTACGCTGTAAGCCGGCTAATACGGCATTACCGCTTATCAGTGAAATCTCACGTTCAGCTGAACGTCCGCCCATCAGCACAGCAACTCGACCAAAATCAGCAGCAGAACTTATGCGTTTTGTCATAGTTGCTCTCCGATAATATGTACTTCTGGAATTAACTTGACGCCGTGCTCGAGTTCCACTCGTTGTTGCACATCAGCAATCAGTGTTTCAATGTCTGCCGCAGTCGCCTCACCGTTGTTGACGATAAAGTTGGCATGTTTATCTGAAACACTGGCGCCACCAACTGTCAGCCCTTTCAGACCGCTAGCTTCAATTAAACGTCCAGAAAAATCACCTGGCGGGTTACGGAATACCGAACCAGCACAAGGCTGATTTGTTGGTTGGCTGGTATTTCGTTTTTTCAATAACTCACGAATCAGTTCAAGTTCAGCATCACTGTCACCATGTTCGAACTGCATTTTTGCCGCCACAAACCATTGGTTCTCAGGCAAACTAACATGACGATAACGCACATCAAACGCTTCTGCCGGGTACTGATGCAGCTCACCCTGTTTATCTATGGTGGTCACTTGGACTACCGAGTCCCATGTTTCCGTACCATGAGCACCTGCATTCATTGCTAAAGCACCACCCAGCGTACCAGGAATGCCTGCCCAGAAAGCCGCGCCTTTCAAGCCCGCCTTAGCCGCTTGTTTAGCCAGCTTGCTGCAATAGAGTCCCACTTCAGCCGTAATTTCATTATCACCGATATCAATTGTTTGTAACGTCCCTGCGGTCACAATAACGGTACCGGCAAAACCACCGTCACGAATCAGTAAGTTACTGCCTAGCCCCACCCATAAAACAGGCTCGTTTTCCGGCAGTTGTTGTAAAAACAGGGCAAGATCATGTCTATCTGTAGGGCGATATAGTTGTTTTGCCGGCCCACCTACTCGCCATGAGTTATAACGAGACAAGGGTTCGTTTATTTTCAATTCACCTTTCAGTGTTTGTGGCAGCGCCATCATTCAGCACCCCCATCATTTAATATCTCGGGCAAGGCCTGCGCCATACGACCAATATCACCGGCACCTAAGGTCAACAACACATCACCGTCTTCCAATAAGCCTGGTAATAAGCTGTATAAAGCCTCTTTATCTTCTGCAAAGACCGGCTCAACCTGACCACGTAAACGAATCGCACGGCATAAACTACGAGAGTCCGCACCAGCAATTTTTGCTTCACCAGCGGGATACACTTCTAATACCACCAGGACATCCACACTGGATAATACGTGGGCAAAATCTTCAAACAGATCGCGTGTACGTGTGTAACGGTGGGGTTGGAATACCAACACCAAACGATTATTTGGCCAACCACCACGAGTAGCTGCCAACGTAGCGGCAATCTCCGTTGGATGATGCCCATAATCATCAATAAGCATGGCCTGACCTTGTCCGGCTTTGACCTGACCTAATAAATTGAAGCGACGGCCAACACCATCAAATTTCAATAAGGCTCTTTGGCAATCGTTGACGCTGACATCAAGGTTACGCGCCACTGCCATAGCTGCCGTTGCGTTTAGCGCATTATGTAAACCAGGCATATTCAGCGTCACAGGGAAGCTCTGCCCTGAGCGTTTTTCAACAACGGTGAAAAAGCTTTGGCCCTGATGCTGAGTGAGTTCAACTAACTGATAATCAGCCTCTTCATTCTGGCCGTAGGTAATGAACGGTCTGGTAACATCGGCTAATAAAGATTGAATGACGGGATCGTCCAGACACAAAACAGCCAAACCATAGAATGGCAAATGATGCAGAAATTCAATAAAGGTGGCTTTTAACTTGCCAAAGTCGCCGTCATACGTCGCCATATGATCTTCATCAATATTGGTAACAACAGCAATCATCGGTTGCAGATATAGGAATGAGGCATCACTTTCATCTGCCTCAGCCACCAGATAACGCCCAGTGCCTAATCGGGCATTACTGCCTGCACTGTTTAAACGTCCGCCAATAACAAATGTGGGATCCAGTTCGCCTTCACTTAACAAAGCAGCGATCAAACTGGTTGTTGTGGTTTTACCATGCGTGCCGGCCACCGCGATGCCATAACTGAACCGCATCAGCTCAGCCAGCATTTCAGCTCTTGGCACGACAGGAATTAACTGCTCTCTCGCCGCAATCAGCTCAACATTGTCTGAATTGACGGCGGTAGTCACCACCACCACATCAGCGCCTTCAAGATAGGATGCATCATGACCAATCATAATGGTCGCGCCCAGACTACGAAGGTGTTTGATCAGGCTGTTTTCAGCTAAATCACTACCACTCACCTGATAGCCAAGGTTTAACAAGACTTCGGCAATACCACCCATGCCTACCCCACCGATACCGATGAAGTGGATATGCTTCACGCGACTTTGCATAGCTGAGGTCAGTCTATCCATTTGCGGCCTCCATACATAAATCTGCGATATAAGCCGCTGTACCCATTTTTGCGACTTGTCTTGCCGCGTTTGCCATGTTCAACAATCCTTCTCTATCGCCATCCAGTCGGCGGATGGTGTTGGCAATCACATCAGCATCTAAGCTGTGATCGGCCATTAAAATGGCCGCATTAGCATCAACCAGAACAGCGGCATTGTGGGTTTGGTGATCATCTACGGCGTGCGGATAAGGCACTAAAATTGATGCAATACCTGCTGCAGCGACTTCAGCAACAGTCAGTGCGCCAGCACGACATATCACTAAATCAGCCCAGGCATAGGCTTCAGCCATATCTTCAATAAATTCTTTAACGTCCGCCTCGACACCCGCATCTTTATATGACTGACGGCAATCATCGCTGTGTTTGCTACCACATTGATGAATCACTTCTGGACGATGTTCAGCCGATATTTTGGCTAAGGCTTCCGGCACATAAGTATTCAATGAGCGTGCGCCCAGGCTTCCGCCTAATACTAAGAGTTTTAAGCGGCCTGTTTTTTCTGTCTGACGAAGATGAGGCATTGGCAAATCTTCAATCGTTTTTCTCACCGGATTGCCTACCCATTCAGCATCGATTTTTTTATCAAAACTATCAGGGAAACCCGTCAGAACTTTGTCTGCCAGTTTTGCTAATAAACGATTTGTCAGGCCCGGGATCGCATTTTGTTCATGGATAATTAACGGTTTACCCATCAGCCATGCAGCCAAACCACCTGGACCAGAGGCAAAACCACCCAAGCCCATTACCACATCCGGTTTTAACTGACGGATAAGCGAACGGGCTTCCAGAACAGCTTTGACAACTCTAAATGGTGCCATCAACCAACCCAACGCACCGTTTCCACGTAAGCCTTTGACTTTAATTTCAGATAATAAATAACCGGCAGCGGGCACTAATTTCGCCTCAATACCATGAGCAGTGCCAATCCATGACACTTCAACATCTCTTTGACGCAATTCATCTGCCACCGCGAGCGCCGGGAAAACATGCCCACCTGTACCGCCTGCCATGATCATGACTCTTTTCATCGTCTGATCCTCGCTGAGGCTTTTTCAGGTACTCGTGTTTCCATATCTACACGGAATAACAATGCAATCGCTGCACAGACAATCACTAAACTACTACCGCCATAACTCATCAAAGGCAGTGTTAGTCCTTTTGTCGGTAAAGCTCCCATATTGACGCCAATATTGACGCAAGCCTGTAAACCTAACCAAATACCGATTCCATAAGCGATCTGTGCACCAAAAACTTGTCCAGCCTGCTCTGCTGCACGACCAATCGCTAAAGCTCGCCAGATAAAGACAAAAAACAGCACGATCACTGTTAATGCCCCTACCAATCCCAATTCTTCAGCAATGATCGAATAGAGAAAGTCGGTATGCGCTTCTGGTAAATAAAATAATTTCTGCATACTGCTGCCAAGACCAACGCCGAACCAATCGCCACGGCCGAATGCGATCAACGCCTGTGTTAACTGAAAACCGCTGCCGAAGGGATCAGCCCATGGGTCCATAAAACTCTGTAAACGTTCAAGACGATAAGGTGCAATCCACACCAGCATCGCAAACAGCATGCCCATCACACCGATCAAGGTGGCGAATACATCCAGTCGTGCACCACCCAAAAACAACATAGCCAAAACGGTAGACATAATGACCACCATTGAGCCCATATCTGGCTGTAATAAAAGTAACAATGCAGCAACGCCCAAAAGTGTAAGTGGCGCTAAGACTTTTAAGAATGACACATGCAACTGACCATGGTGACGCTGTAAATAGTCAGCGATATAGATAATCGCAAACAATTTAATCAATTCTGCTACCTGTAAATTCACAGGTCCCAACGGTAACCAACGAGAGCTACCATTCACTTCACGACCAATGCCAGGGATTAATACCATGATCAGCATCGCTACCCCGGCCATCAACAGTTGTGGTGCAATACGCTGCCACACGGCTAAACGCACAGAAATAAACGCCCAGGCCACAGCCAGTCCCACCATCGCAAATGCAAACTGACGAATAAAAAAGTAAAGCGGTTGTTCGAGGCGACTATCTGCAACCGTGATAGAGGCTGAACAGACCATCACCAGACCGATAAACAGCAAAGCGCCTGTGGCAAACAGTAAGCTTTTATCGAATTGCAGTGATGAATCACTCATGCTGCAATCTCCCTGACGGCTTGTTCAAATGAATTGCCACGGTCGGCATAACTGCTGAACATATCAAAGCTGGCACAAGCCGGTGAAAGCAGAACATTGTCACCCTCACTGGCGATCGACTGTGCGATTTTTACTGCATCAGCCATGTCGCTTGCTTGAATTTGCTCAACACCAGGCGGAATCACTTTTGCAATCTTATCGGCATCAACCCCCATCAACACCACGGCTTTAACCGACTGTTTTAAGGCTGACGTCAGCTCTGAAAAGTCCTGATCTTTACCTACACCACCAGCAATCAGAATAATATTGCCTGATCCGGCAAGCCCATTAATGGCTGCCACACAGGCACCCACATTGGTTGCTTTAGAATCATTAAACCAACGAATACCATTGAGCTGTCTGACTAATCGGCAACGGTGTGGCAGACCTTTATATTCACGTAAAGCCGATAACATGGACGACATGGGTAAGGCCATGGCTGAGCCAAGTGCTAAGGCAGCCAACGCATTAGCGATATTATGTGAACCGACAATTTTCATTTGCTCAACCGGCAGTAACGGATATTCACCTTCCGCTAACCAGGTTTGCCCGTCAGCTTCCATTAAACCGAAATCCACCCCATGGGATTGTTTCAAACTGAATCCGATAGTATTTCGGCCAGATTGACGCATGTCATTAACAATGGGGTCATCCTGATTAATGACCATGACGCCATCACCATTAAAGATGGTTTGTTTCGCCCGCTGATATGCTTCCAGCGAATCATAACGATCCATATGATCAGGACTGACATTAAGTACCACAGCCGCAAACGCATTTAAGGAACGTACCGTTTCTAATTGGAAACTTGATAGCTCCAGAATATAAAAATCAGGTGCAGACTCTTCCAGCAGATCTAATGCTGGCGTACCTAAATTACCACCGGCACGTACTATTTTTCCCGACACCTGAGCCATCAAAGCAAGTAAGGTGGTGACGGTGCTTTTACCATTGGAACCCGTTATGGCTACAACAGGCGCATCAGCATAACGGGCAAACAGCTCTATATCACCGACAATCTCAATCCCCGCCTGACGTGCGATTTCAATTTCAGGTAAACGTGGATCAATCCCTGGGCTCAGAACAATAAGATCCGCTTTTAATAACCAATCCTGATCCAGCCCACCCGTTTTAATTAATACTTGTGGATACTCATTTTTCACCTCCTGCACAGACGGTGGATTCTCACGCGTATCCATGATGGCAATACCCAAAGCTCTGTTGGCTAAAAATCGCGCGCACGAAAGTCCCGTCTGACCCAGACCGATAATCAGGCAGTTTTTATGTGAAAGACTATTCATGCCGTATGTCATCGTATTTTCAACGTCGCTAAACCAATCAACACCAGGAACACAGTGACAATCCAAAACCGCACAATAATGCGAGGTTCCGGCCAGCCTTTCAGTTCATAGTGATGATGAATCGGTGCCATAAGAAAAACGCGTTTACCACGTAATTTGTATGAGCCCACTTGAATCATTACTGACAGTGTTTCAATAACAAACACACCGCCCATGATGAGTAAAACCAACTCCTGTCTGACCAATACAGCAACCGTGCCTAATGCCGCGCCAAGTGCTAAAGCACCGACATCGCCCATAAAAACTTGTGCTGGATAAGTGTTAAACCAGAGAAAACCAAGCCCGGCGCCCACCATTGCCGCACAAAAGACAACAAGTTCGCCCGCACTTGGGATAAAAGGAATTTGCAGGTAGGTGGCAAACTCAAAATGGCCCCCGACATAACTAAACAGACCCAGCGCAGCTGCTACCATCACTGTCGGCATAATCGCTAGACCATCTAAACCATCAGTTAAATTCACCGCATTACTACTGCCAACGATCACTAAATAAGTCAGCAGCATGTACCAGCCACCCAGTGGAATAACAATCTCTTTCACAAACGGTACGATGAGTTGCGTTTCAGCCGGCACGGTGGTCGTCATATATAAAAATACGGCAGCACCGCCACCAAACACAGACTGCCAGAAGTATTTGTAGCGACTGATTAAACCACGTGGATCCTGACGGACTAATTTGATGTAATCGTCAACAAAACCAATCAATCCAAAAGCCAGAGTAATAACCAGTACAACCCAGATGTAGCGATTGGATAAATCAGCCCACAGTAAGGTACTCACAGCAATAGCGACCAGAATCAGTGCACCACCCATCGTAGGTGTACCCTTCTTGCTGAAGTGTGATTCAGGACCATCTTGTCTAACCACCTGACCAATCTGTCTGAAACTCAAGTGGCGAATCATGGTTGGGCCAATAATCAAGGCAATCCCAAGCGCTGTCATCACCCCGAGAATGGCTCTTAAGGTCAGGTATTGGAAAACACTAAACCCACTGTAGAACTGGCTTAGGTAATCACTTAATAACAACAGCATTACTGTGCCTCCGCTACCAGCGCATCGGCCAGTTTGTCGAGTTGCATAAAGCGTGATCCTTTAATCAAACAAGTCACATCTGCAGTTAGTGTGTTTTGCAAAAGCTGTTGCAATGTTTGTACATCCTCAAAATGAATAGCGTTATCACCAAACGCGGCTGCCGCCAGTTGGCTTTTTTCTCCGACCGTAAATAATGTCGTCACACCAGCAGATTTCGCTTGTAATCCCATAGTTTGATGGATGGCATCAGCCTCATCACCCAACTCACCAAAATCACCGAGTACCAGCCAACGCGGCTCTTGAAATCCAGCTAAGGTTTCTAACGCCCGGAGATATGAGCCGGGATTAGCATTGTAGGTATCATCAATTAAACGGCTGTCTGACAGGCCTTTACGCATCTGTAGTCGATGGGGCACTGCTTGTATTTTGTTCAGTCCACGCACCATGGCATCAACCGGAATATCAAGGGCAACGCTCACAGCGATGGCTGCCAATGCATTGCTGACGTTATGCAATCCCGGCAGAGGTAAAGTCATGTGATGGTTAACACCGTCGATATGCACCAAAAAATGACTAGAAGCGGGTTCTGGCTGAATATATTCAGCATAAATATCAGCATTATTTTGCAAAGCAAATCGAATAGTTTTTCTATCAGCAATTAGAGGTTGCCAGATGGAGTCATAAGGCATATCAGCATTCACTACTGCTACACCGTTTTGCTTCAAGCCTTCATAGATACTGCCTTTTTCTCTGGCAATACCTTCTTCACTGCCTAATCCTTCCAAATGTGCTGCAGCAATATTATTGATAACTGACACATCAGGTGACACGATGCTCATCAGATAAGCTATTTCACCAGGATGATTGGTGCCCATCTCGATCACAGCATAATCATCATTTTTGTCGATTCGACAAACGGTTAACGGTACACCCAGATCATTATTCAAATTACCCTGTGTTGCCGATACCGTGCCCACATCTGCCAAAATAGCTTTAACCATTTCTTTCAAACTGGTTTTGCCATTACTGCCTGTGATAGCAACCACTTTTGCTTTGCATTCAGCTAGCCAGGCTCGTGCTATCTGCCCAAATGCGACACGCACATCATCGACCTTGATCTGTGGTAATTCATCATCCTGATATTCACTGACTAATGCTGCAACAGCGCCACTTTCTCTGGCTTTAGCAATATATTCGTGACCATCAACATGTTCACCTTTAAAGGCAATAAACAAATCACCCGGCGTTACCTTGCGAGAATCAATCACCGCACCGGTGACGGTAACATCAACGATAGGCATATCGGCTGAGACGATTTCAGCAATCTGTTTAAGTGGCAGTTGCAGTCCCATTAATGTCCTCCCACCACGTTTTTAATGCCATTTGCCTGAGCGTCAAATACAGCTGTCACTACCGCCGCGTCACTGAATGGATAACGCACATGATTGATTTCCTGATAGGACTCATGGCCTTTACCCGCCACTAAGACAATATCTTTTGCCTCGGCATGATTTATCGCATAAGTAATCGCTAATTTACGATCAAGTTCGACACGAATTTTTTGAGGCTCATCACAGCCAGCCAGAATGTCTTCGATAATGAGCAAATGATCTTCTGTACGGGGATTATCATCTGTGACGATGACCTGATCAGCCTCACGTTCAGCGACTTTACCCATAAGTGGGCGCTTACCTCTATCGCGGTCACCACCACAGCCAAACACACACCAAAGCTGACCCGCATCAGGTAAATGTACCTGCAATGTTCTTAATGCCTGATGTAAAGCATCTGGCGTGTGGGCATAGTCAATGACAACGGTGGGCTGACCTGCCTGAGTATAGGTTTGCATACGACCACTTACCGCCTGACACTGATTAATCGCATCACGACATTGTTCTGTATTCAGTCCCAGTGCAGTTAATACCCCGATTGCCGCCAGAATATTATCGACATTAAACTCACCTAAAACGGGTAACTTGACCGCTACAGACTTGTCATTGACCCGGGCATCAAACGCCACACCGTCACGTTTGTATGAAATGTGTTCAGCACGAATATTGACCTGGCTTTCAGCATCACCGTATGTTAACAACGTAACGTTTTTTCTGAGTTTTGAGATGACATCGGTACCAAAAGCATCATCCGCATTAATAACAGCATATTGCACACTATCCATGTCGAATAAGCGTTTTTTTGCCGCGGCATAATTAGCCATAGTCTTATGGTAATCAAGATGATCACGACTGAGGTTGGTCAGTACAGCAATATCAATTTCGACACTGTTTAAACGGCCTTGTGCAAGCGCATGTGATGAGGCTTCCAATGCTACATAGTCACAGCCTTCACGTTGGAATCTTGCCAGCAGTTTTTGCATGGTGACCGGATCAGGCGTAGTCATACCAGTCATTTCCAGATCACATAGACGCCCCGCTCCCATAGTGCCAATAACACCGCAAGGTTTATTCATCGATTCAAGCGCCTGAGCAATAAACTGGCTTACTGATGTTTTACCATTGGTGCCGGTTACGGCAATCACTGTCATATCTGCCGACGGATGACCATAGAAACGAGCTGCAATGAACCCAGCTTTTTCAGCTAGATTGTCGACGGAGTAAGCAATCACCACGGCTGCATTGAGCATCTCCAGCTCAGTCTCGGTTAGAGGTTGCTGCTCATCAATCAATACCGCAAAAATATCTTTTTCCAGAGCCTGTCGAAGATGCTTTTCTCTATCGACCGTATTTTTAGCCAAGGCTAAAAATAAACCACCCGCAGCAACTCTTCGGCTGTCCATACTAATGTCCGTCAAAGAACATTCTTGTAGGGCCGAATTATCGACGACAACATCACTAAGTAATGCCATCAATGATTGAGGTTTTACGATTGAAGTCATCATTTGTGAGCCACCTGCATCTGGGTCATCGGTAAATCATCAGGGGGAATATTTAGCAAACGCATTGCCCCGGTCATCACTTCTGCAAACACAGGCGCAGCAACTGCGCCACCGTAATATTCGCCTTGAGGCTCATCAATCATCACCACCATCGCCAGTCGAGGCGCCGAGGCAGGAATAATGCCCGCAAAGACAGATTGATAACGTTTATCGGCGTAACCACCGCTAATCGCTTTTTTCGCTGTACCGGTTTTACCAGCCACATGATAATTGGCTACCGCTGCCCGCGTCGCTGTACCACCTGGCTCAATGACTTTCACCATCATCTGCACCACTTCATGCATGATATCTGCTGAAAATTCTCGACGACCTTGTGGCACTTTATCTGTTTTGATAAACGTCACAGGCTTGAGAATGCCGCCATCAGCTAACACGGTATAGGCTCTAGCGAGCTGCATAGCGCTGGTTGATAGGCCGTAGCCATACCCCATAGTGGCGATATCCAGCGTGCGCCATGATTGTGGATCAGGCATGGTACCCATTGCTTCACCTGGGAAGTAAGCACCCGTCGCTTCACCTAAACCAAAACTGGCAAAGTCATGCCATAACTTATCCGGATCGAGTGCCAGGGCTATTTTACTGGCGCCAACATTGCTCGACTTCTGGATAAGCGTCGCTAAATCAATTTCGCCATAATCACGAAAATCCCTGATGGGATGACCACTGACTCGGTAATAACCGGGATGTGTATTAATAATCGTTGTGGTATCAAACTGGCCGGACTTGATACCACTGGTAACCGTGAAGGGTTTGACAGTCGACCCAGGTTCGAATAAATCGGTGACGGCACGATTCCTTAAATCACTCGGTTTCAATCCCGCTCGATTATTGGGGTTATAAGATGGCTGATTAGCCATTGCCAATACTTCACCGGTATGCGTATCCAAAATAACTGCCGTACCTGATTTGGCATGGTGTTCGGTAACCGCTTTTTTCAGTGCCTGATAGGTTAAATACTGTAATCTCAGATCAATGCTTAACTGAACGTTCTCACCGGATTTTGCAGGACGAATCAGCTCCCCACCTTCTACATAGTTACCTCGGCTGTCACGCACCATACGTTTCAGGCCTGGACGGCCAGTTAAAACCGCATCATAAGTCAGCTCAAGACCTTCCTGACCGATATCATCAACATTGGTAAATCCGACAATATGAGAAGCAACTTCACCAGCTGGATAATAACGTTTGTATTCGCGTTGAAGTGCTACGCCCTGAATACCTATCTCTTTGACCTTGGCTGACAGCTCAGGTGTGATACGACGTTTCAAATAAACGAATTCACGCGATTGATTCTGTTCAATCTTTTCTCTGATAGTTTGTGTCGATAAACCAAGTAACTGCGCCAGTTTGGGTAAACGAGGATCAGTAGCAAGCACATCCTGAGGATTCAACCAAACAGAATGCACAGGTGTACTAATTGCTAAAGGCTCGCCATGGCGATCCAAAATCATTCCGCGGTGAGCAACAACAGGCACCTGACGAAGATGACGTGCATCACCCTGGTGACGAAGAAACTCTGGATTAACGACCTGAATATCTGCCAAACGCCAGCATAAACCAGCGACCATCAACACAAACATGATGCGAACAAGATTAAGGCGCCACGCACCCACTGGATGAACTTTTTGACCACGATACTTCATGGTTTAATCACCACAGTCATATCTGATTTAGGTACCACCATGCCTAAACGGCTTTTCGCTTCCTGTTCAATCCGGCTTGGACTCGCCCAGGTACTTTCTTCCAGTAGCAGGCGTCCCCACTCTTCATTCAGCGCGTCACGTTCTTTTTCTAACCGTTGAAGTTGCACAAATTCGTTCCGGCTCAAATGCTTGGTATAAATCACCGCTACCGCCGACACCAAAACGACAAAAACCATCACAAACAATGGCGTATCAATTTTAATGGTTTCGAGCAGTGCTTTTATATTCATGCCAACTTCTCCGCAATACGAAGTACAGCACTACGCGCACGAGGATTTAAGCGAGTCTCATCTTCTGAGGCTTTAATCGCTTTACCAATCACTTTCAAACGTGGATTTAATTGATCCACGGTAATGGGAAAGTGAGACGGCAAATCATCCCCCCGGGCTTCATCACGGAAGAAACGCTTCACAATTCGATCTTCAAGAGAATGGAAACTGATGACAGCTAAACGACCGCCCACCGCAAGCACATCCAAAGCTTGCTCTAATGCGGTTGTGAGTTCTTCCAGCTCATTATTGATAAAGATACGAATGGCCTGAAATGTTCTGGTCGCCGGATGCTTGAATTTATCGCGAGAAGGACTCGCTTTGTCGACTAAATCTGCTAACTGTTTAGTCGTGGTAATAGGGTTTTCGTCCCGAGTTTCCACAATCGCTCTGGCGATACGCTTGCCATAACGTTCTTCACCCAAGGTTTTGATGACATCCGCAATCTCATCCATCTCAGCGGTTGCCAGCCACTCAGCTGCACTGATGCCTGCGTCTGGATTCATTCGCATATCCAGTGGACCATCTTTCATAAAGCTGAAACCACGCTCCGCATCATCCAACTGGGGTGAAGAAACGCCGATATCCATCAGAATACCGTCAACACTTCCCTGCCAGAGACGAGAATGCACGGCCGTGCTGAGTTCTGAAAAATTAGCTTGCTCGATAGAGAAACGAGGATCTTCGGCTGCCAGAGCCAAACCGGTTTTGATTGCTTGAGGATCACGATCCAGTCCAAGTAGACGACCGTTATCAGACAGCAATGCCAGAATGGCACGGCTATGACCACCACGACCAAACGTCGCGTCAAGATATTTACCATCTGCCTTTACTGACAAGCCCTGTATGGTCTCGCTTAACAAGACTGGCAGATGTTCCGAGTAGTTCTCAGTCATAATTCCGCCTTTATATCGACAGGCTTTCTAATTCAGCCGGTAAAATCTCGCCAAAATCTTCTTCTAGACATTCATCCATGAGCTCATTCCAAGTTTGCTCATTCCATAATTCAAACTTGTTACCTTGACCAATCATCACCATGCTTTTATCAAGGCCTGCAAACTCACGTAATTTAGCGGGTAATAAAATACGGCCATTGCCATCCATTTCACATTCAGTGGCATAACCGAGAAGCATTCTTTTTAAACGACGTACTTGAGGATTCAAACTGGGTAATGCGGAAAGTTTTTCTTCAACAATTTCCCATTCTGGCAATGGGTACAACTGTAAACAATGATCAGAATGATCGATGGTGATGACTAATCGGCCTTCACAACAGACGTCAAGATGCTTGCGGAACTTGGCTGGAACAGCCATCCGCCCTTTTGCATCCAGATTGAAAGTTGCCACGCCTCGAAACACTGCTCATCCCCAAAAAATACGATCCACTAAGATCCACTTTCCCCCACTTGTCGACACTATAGGAGGGCAAATGGCCGAAGTCAAGCCTGTAAATAAACAAAATCCTCTTTTTATGACAATGACTTAGGGCATTTTCACAAAAGTGGGAGAAAAAGCTTGGAGGTGTTTCTGAAGGAGGTCTTTCTTATCAAAAAACTGGCATGTGAAGTTAAAGTAAATTCTAGAATACTCGTCTAAAAGACAAAAAAATAACTGCCGAGACAGGAAAAATGATGCTGTCTACAGCAGTTATTTTGCGTATTACATATAAGGTTGAGACGACCGATAAGCCGGGTTCTGTCGTGGACAATCATTCATCTGGGACTGATGTCACCATCAGCCTCAAGCAACCTACCCAGGAACAGTACGGGTCGCACATGTCTGCAAGCAGACGTTCCTCTATTTGGTCTTGCTCCAGGTGGGGTTTACCATGCCACTTCTGTTACCAGAAGCGCGGTGCGCTCTTACCGCACCCTTTCACCCTTACCGAATCGCTTCGGCGGTATACTCTCTGTTGCACTGGCCGTGGGCTCGCGCCCCCCAGGTGTTACCTGGCACCTTACCCTATGGAGCCCGGACTTTCCTCACCGATATTACTATCAGTGCGATTGCCAAGTCGTCTCAGTGCGCTATTCTACCTAAAGGCTAGTTTTTCTGCTGTAATTTCAACGCTAGCTGATAGGCTTCGTTTTTACTGCCACCCGTAATGTTAGCCACCATCGCCGCGGCCTTTTTCACAGGAAGCTCAGCAAGCAGAATTTTTAATAGTCGACTGACCTCTTGCTCATCCGCCGTTGCTTCATTTTGACTACCTTCTATCAACAGTACACACTCACCTCGCTGTTGATTATCATCTGCTTTAACCCAATCAATTAAGTCGATCAATGGTCGCGTTTCGATGGTTTCATGGAGTTTGGTTAATTCACGTGCCAGACAGGCTTGTCGTTGTTCACCGAAGATCAAAACCGCATCTTCCAATGCCGCCAGTAAACGTCGTGGACTTTCATAGAAAATCAAGGTTCTGCCATCTGACTTCAGCGATTCCATGACCTGTTTTCGTGCTGATGACTTAGCGGGTAAAAACCCTTCAAAACTAAATCTATCAGAAGGCAGGCCCGAAGCAGATAATGCCGTAATTAATGCACAACACCCTGGAATGGGGATCACACGAATGCCCGCATCTCTAACGGTAGTAACCAGTCGATAGCCTGGATCACTAATCAGTGGCGTACCGGCATCACTAATTAATGCTACTGACTCTCCCGCAAGCAAACGTTGGCAAAGTGCGTCGCTGCGCTGTTGTTCATTATGTTCATGCAGAGAAATCGTCGAGGTCTGGATAGCATAATGCTGCAATAAATACTTACTATGGCGAGTATCTTCAGCAGCAATCACATCAACGCTTTTTAATACCTCAATCGCTCTAGCTGAAAAATCAGCTAAATTACCAATAGGCGTAGCGACAATGAATAATTGACCTGCCTGACTTTCGTTCACAGTCTTTCCTTAAAATCTTGAATACAGTGTGGTCGTAATATACGCGAACAGGTAAGATGATGCCTCCTATGACTAATAATAGAATGACCTTATGTTCCTGAAACGCAGCTTCTGGTTATCCGCCATTATCCTCCTGAGCTTGACGGCTTGTCAGCCTGTGCAATCACCGGTCAGCATGACAAAGCCTGCTCAAATTGAAACGGTCGCCTCAGAGTTATCCGGACAATACCAACAGGCAGCGGATGAATATGCCCAACTGGCAACGACAAATGACGGTGCTGAACAAGCGGCATATCAACTGAAAGCAGCTCAAATGTATTGGCAGTCAGGCCAAGTTGAATTAAGCCAAAGTCAACTAGATCAAATCAAACTCAGCTTACTGGATAAAAGCCGACGCTATGATGCCGCGATCCTGGGCGCCAATATCGCATTGTTTAACAGTGAAGGTGAGCGTGCATTAGAAGCTCTCAGTGCTGTGCAGGAAAAAGACTTGTCCGCTCAGAATCTAAAGAATGTTCTAAAGCTTAAGGCAGATGCTTATACCTTGACTGGAAATTGGCTGGAAAAAGCCAACACCCATTTGAAGCTTGAAAAAATTCTGACAGATCCTGAATCATTGAAAAACAACCGTGAAGCGCTTTGGCAGGCATTAATGCAAATGACGCCACAAGCATTGGATCTGTTTAACCCAGGCTATCCACCCGCCGAAGATAGTGGTTGGTTTGCCCTTGCCTACAACATTAAAGCGTATCAGGATAACCCGGAAGTACTGGCTGTCGCACTTGAAGACTGGAAACGAAGCTACCCCAATCATCCTGCTGATCCAGCGCTGTATCAAAAAACCTTGGCAGCCGGAACGCATATCCCAAAAGATATTGAAAATATTGCCGTCTTACTGCCTCACTCAGGGCCATTTGTAGAAGCGGCTAAAGCGATTAAAGACGCCATTATTGCCGCACAATATGTAAATGGTTCAACGGCCCAACTGCACTTTTACGATATACAAACCGATGCGATCAGCGGGCAAAGTAATGTGTTATCTCAATACGATGCTGCCGTTGCTGATGGCGCCGGCGTGGTTATCGGTCCATTGCAAAAATCATCAGTGGAAACATTAGCAACACACCCAAACTTGAGTGTACCGGTACTGGCTTTGAACCGCACTGATGAGCCTGAGGCTTATAAAAACCTCTATCAGTTTGGACTTGCGCCAGAAGACGAAGCTGCCGCTGCTGCCAATTATGCTAAGCAATTGGGCTACAAACGCAGCATTGTGCTCGCGCCCTATAATGACTGGGGACAACGCATCGCTTCAGCCTTTACCAATCAATGGCGGAAGGATGGTGGCACCACGTTATTAGTCTCAAATTATAATGAAGCTGAAAATGACTTTCGGGATACACTCATTCCATTAATGGGATTAAATGAAAGTGAGCAACGTTATAAGTCCTTGCAAGGCACATTAGGCCGCTCACTCGACTTCGAACCTCGTCGTCGTGAAGGCGTTGATTTTTTATTTTTAGTGGCTCGACCACTCAAAGCACGTCAGCTCGTACCACAGCTGAAATATCATCGTTCAGGTCAGTTGCCGTTACTGGCAACGTCACATGTTTATAGCGGGCAGTCCGATCCGCAACAAAATATTGATCTGAATGACTTGATTATTTGTGATATTCCATGGGTATTTGAAGAATTAGCCGCAGAAGATCCGGTGTATCAGGCACTGAAAAATCAGTCTCCGGAGAACTTTGCCAGTGCAATCCGACTCTATGCTCTAGGTGTAGATGCTTATAAGTTGATTCCACAACTTAATAAACTAAGTCGAGATCCCACCAGCTCAATGGCAGGCGCTACTGGTACGTTATCTATCAACTCGCAGGGACATGTCATTCGTAAAATGCTGTGGGCAAAATTTGAACAAGGAGAGCTAAAGCTCATTAAATAATTATGTTTGCCAGGGAAAAAGGCCAGCAAATAGAAAAACAGGTTTCCAGCTATCTACAAAAGCATGGTATGCGTCTGATACAACAGAACTATCATTGCCGTGGAGGTGAAATCGATTTAATTATGAAAGAAAAAGATACCTTGGTATTTGTCGAGGTACGGTTTCGGAAGAATGCACGATTTGGTTCAGCACTGGAAAGCGTAAATAGTCAAAAACAGACTAAAATTATTCATACAGCGCAGCACTACATTCAAACAACATCATCACCATATCAGCACTATCGATTTGATGTTGTGGCGGTAACACCTGCTGACTCATCCATACAGATTGAATGGATAAAAAACGCTTTCCAGCTTAGTTAGCTAAAAAAATGTCAGTACATAGCGTTATTACAAGGAAAATCATTATGCTCAACATCAAAAAAGCAGCTTGGTTAGGCTTAGTTATTCCTGCCGCCACATTGTTTCTTCAAGCATGTGTGCCTGTTGTGGCAACAGGTGCAGCGACAGGCGCATCAGTTGCCTATGATCGTCGTACTACTGGTAGTGTGATTGATGATCAAGGGATCGAATTTAAAGCGTCATACGCCATCTACAACAACAAAGAAATCTATAACCAGAGCCATATTAACGTCACAAGTTATAACGGCGTTGTATTACTTACGGGTGAAACTCCGAGCGAGTCACTAAAACAAAAAGTAACGGCAGAAGTAAAAGCGATTCCTAAAGTCAGACGTATTCATAATGAGTTAGCGATTGCAGCTCCGAGCGCTTTGCCTTCTCGTAGTAGTGATGCCTGGATTACATCTAAAATCAAAGCGAAAATGACCACAGATGAAAATACGGATCCATTCCATGTAAAAGTGGTAACAGAACGTGGTGTAGTTTACCTGATGGGCATGGTGAGTCATGCTGAAGCGGATCAAGCCGTCAATATAGTTAGGAATTCTGCCGGTGTTCAGCGTGTAGTGAAAATTTTTGAATACACTGATTAAGTTAAGCCGTTTCAACAATCTTCAAAAAAAGGGCTCTTTATGAGCCCTTTTTTTATTAAAACGGTTTTACAACAACCAGAATAACAATCGCGATCAAGGCCAGTACTGGCAGCTCATTAAACCAACGGTAAAACGTATGGCTACGCTCATTTTGATCTACAGCAAATTTCCCTACCATAGATCCGCACATACCATGATAAGCAAAGAGCAGTAATACCAACGTCAGTTTTGCATGCAACCAACCCATTGATGCTATTTGTTCTAGCGGATAATAACTCACTAACCAGACACCAAATATGAGAGTCAAAAGTGCACTTGGCGTCATAATGCCACGGTAGAGTTTGCGCTCCATAATTTTAAAGCGCTCTTTACCCGCTTGATCCTCAGTCATCGCATGGTAAACAAACAAACGCGGCAAATAGAACATGGCTGAAAACCATGTCACTACAAAAATGATATGAAATGCCTTCACCCAAAGCATGGTGTATTCCTCATACAAAAACAATGATAGTATCAGTTTATATTCAAGGGGGTATTTATGACCGATTCAACCGCTCAGGATAGACGCCGTTTCAGCCGCATACCTTTTGATGCTGTTGCCCACATCAACACTGAAAATGGTGATTTATTTCTCAATTGCCAAATCATTGATATTTCATTAAAAGGTCTATTAGTTCATAAACCAGGACAGTGGCAATCTGAGATTGGCGATAAATGTCGTCTCGACTTATTACTGGATAATGCCCAAGTCATTATCGAGATGGAAACCGTAATAGCCCATATCGATGATGAACAGATCGGTTTTGACTGCGAACATATCGGTTTAGATAGCATCACACACTTAAAACGCCTGATTGAGCTGAATCTGGGTGATGAAGCCATTCTCCACAGGGAATTATCAGCTCTGATTGATCAGCATTAAGCAGTGATATCCCGGAGTATATTAATCACTTCTGACAAGTGTTTTACCGCATGCACCTTCATACCCTTCAAGTCTTTTCGTGGCGCATTTGCTGCTGGCACAATCGCATGAGTAAAACCATGTTTATTTGCATCTTTAATGCGTTCTTCGCCGGCCTGCACAGGTCGAATTTCCCCGGTCAGTCCGACCTCACCAAATAATACCCAGTCTCTGGGTAGTGATTTATTACGCAGGCTGGAAATAATCGCAGCTAATACCGCCAAGTCAGCCCCAGTCTCACTCAGTTTTACACCACCGACAACGTTAATAAATACATCCTGATCATGACAGGTAATTCCACCATGTCGATGCAAAATAGCCAGCAACATGGCTAAGCGATTTTGCTCAAGCCCCACCGTCACCCGTCTTGGGTTTCCAAGCGGACTACTATCAACCAAGGCTTGCACCTCAACTAACATCGGTCGGCTGCCTTCTCGTATCACTGTGACAATGCTGCCTGGCACAGACTCATCTCCCCGAGACAGGAAAATGGCAGATGGATTACTGACTTCTTTAAG
>Ga0114901_1000054_pt1 | contig 98405 bp, 83 predicted proteins | sample MalvireepMed_s16_FD_89686 | JGI IMG/M metagenome (GOLD analysis project Ga0114901, IMG submission 89686) | Marine viral communities from the Global Malaspina Expedition - Malaspina viral metaG DeepMed_s16 | ecosystem: Environmental > Aquatic > Marine > Oceanic | place: Mediterranean Sea... | reverse complement strand
CTGGAAGGGCGAGAACGTCTCCACCACCGAGGTGGAGCAGATTCTCGACGGCTTCGAGCAGATCGTCGAATCCGTGGTCTACGGCGTGGAAATCCCCGGCACCAACGGCCGCGCCGGCATGGCCGAGCTGCGTCTCGACCGCCCGCACGAGGAAGTGGACTGGCCCGCCCTGAGCAGCTACCTCAAGCGCGAGCTGCCGCCCTACGCGATCCCGCTGTTCCTGCGCGTCACCGACCACGGCGTGGAGACCACCGGCACCTTCAAGCACCAGAAGAACACGCTGAAGGAAGAGAAGTACGATCTGAACCGGCACAACAACCCGGTCTATGTGCTGCTGCCCGGCGAGAGCGGCTACCAGCGCCTCACGCCGGAGATCCAGGCGGGCATCGAAGCCGGACGGTATCGCTTCTGAAGCCCGTGCCCGACAAGATGGTTTCTTCCCGGGTCTGAATATCCGATACTTCAGGGTATTTATTGCGCCGCCAGCAAAGGCCCAGACCATGCAAGACCCACAAGCAAGACACCGCGAGCGGCCCACCGAGCCGCTTCCCAAATCCGTTAAGCCGGCCCTGCTGTTCCTCGGTTTTTTGTTTATGGTGACGGTGGTGATCGCCGGGGCCGCCTACGTGGTGGACCGGCAAATTTACGGGTGAATCATTTGAACGGGTGATCCATGTCGTCCCAGCAAGAGCACCGTCATCATCCACGCCGCGACCCGCCCCGGGGGGTGTCCCTGACCCTGCGTCGGGATCCGCCGGCGGCGGACGAGGAGTCGCTGCATCTGCTATGCCGGGATGTGTCCCGAACCGGCCTGGGGGTGGCGTTCCCCCACTCCATCACGCCGGATACCGATGTGGAACTGTGGATTACGCTGCCCGGGGACGAGCGCCGCCTTCATCTGTACGGCACCATCGCCTGGTGCGCCGCGCCGCTGGGACAATGGCGCGCGGGCATCGCGCTCAACCTGGAACGCAGTGACGGCCGGTTCTGGTCGGCGCGCTTCGACCAAGACCATGACCTCGACGAACACTGAGCGCCCGCTGTTTCACCGCGGCGGCGACTACCAGAGCCACCGCCCCGACTACCCCGCCGCCCTGTTCCAGTGGCTGGCGCGGCACAGCCCCGGCCACCGTCTCGCCCTGGATCTGGGTTGCGGCAGCGGACAGGCCTGCCGCGCGCTGGAACCCTGGTTCGACACCGTGCTCGGCGGCGACGTCAGTGTCGATCAGCTCAAAGCGGCCCCGCCCGGCACCAGCCATTATCTGGCGGCGCACGCGGACGCCTTGCCGGTCGCCGACAACAGCGTCGATCTGATCACCGTGGCGCAGGCGCTGCACTGGTTCCCCCTGCCCGCTTTTTTCCATGAGAGCGCCCGCGTGCTGCGCGACGAGGGGCTGCTGGCGATCATCAGCTATGGACTGTGCAGCGTGGCCGGCCTGGAGGGCCTGATCGAGGACTTCCACGACCGCACCCTGAAACCCTGGTGGCCGGCGGCGCGCTGGCTGGTGATCGAGGGCTACCGAAGCGTCACCCTGCCCTGGCCGGAGCTCGAAGGCCCGCCGCCCATGCCGCTGGAACGGCAATGGCACTGGCAGGACATGGCCGGCTATCTGGATACCTGGTCGGCACTGGTCAAAGCCCGCGACCACGGCGACGACCCGCTGGCGGCGTTCCTGCCGGTGCTGCGGGAACACTGGGGAGAAGCGGAAAGAACCGTGCGCTGGCCGCTGCAACTGCGGGTCTGCGCGCGGCCACCAAGACCGGCCGGATAAAAGCGGGCGCCGTCAGGATTCGGGGAAGTGCTCGGCGAGCAGGCCGGCCAGGCGGTCCAGCCGGCGGCGGCGCTTGGCCAGTCCGAAGATGTTCATCATGCGCGTGCCCCAGGTCAGCGCGGTGGCCAGGGTGTCGCCGCCACGGCGGGGAATCACGTGCACATGCACATGGGGCACGTGCTGGTTGGCTTCGCGGCCGTCGTTGACGATCACGTTGTGGGCCAGCACGTCCAGGCCGGCCCGCTTGTGCGCACGAATGGTACGCCGGGCCAGCTCGAACAGATGGGCGCAGAGGTCCGGCTCCAGGTCCTGAAGCAGGGGCTGGTGCTGCACCGGAATCACCAGGCAGTGGGCCTCGCGCACCGGAAACAGGTCCAGCAGCACGATGGCCCGCTCATCCCGGTAGACCACGCTGCCCTCGGCGCGCCCCTCCAGTATCTGGCAAAACACGCAGTCAGCCACTCAGTTCTCCGATTGCAGGTAATCTTGCTTGCGCCGCTGGCGCCAGATTTCCGCGCCGGCCAACAACAGCGCCAGCAGCAACACGGCCAGCAGAGGCCCGCCGGCACGCCACAGGCTCACGTCTTCCCGGGCCAGACCGTCGAACAGGCTGACCACCCAGGCCGGCCCCCATTCCTGGTGGTTCGGCGACACCGGCCAGGGCATCAACAGCAGCGCCGCCGCCAGGGCGCGCAGCGGCAGCCGCAGCCAGCCGCGCAGCGGCCGGGTGATGTACCAGAGCACGAACAGCACGCCCACCGAGCCGAGCAAATAGGCGAACCATCCCCACAAATAGGCTTTCGTCGTCACGATCTCTCCTCAGTTCACCCAGTGAATAATACGCTCTTCCAGGTCCGCTTCATCCACCGTGGTTTCGCTGACCACCCGCCCGGCCACGCTGACCCCGGCCTCGCGGACCGACTCCGCCCGCCCGGACCGCAACGGGTGCCAGGCTTTCAACGGCCGGCCGCGGGCGCGCAGGCGGTAGGCGCAGGTGTCGGGCAGCCAGTCGAAATGCTGCGCCACCTCGGCGGTGACCTCAACACAATCCGGCACATAGTGATGGCGCTCCGGGTACACCCGGCAGCGGCACTGTTCGGTGTCCAGGTAACCACAGGCCACGTCGGTGAAGGCCACCTCGCCGCTGTCCTCGTCTTCCAGTTTAACCAGACAGCAGCGCCCGCAGCCATCGCACAGGGCCTCCCACTCACGGGCGTCGAGCTGCTCCAGGGGCAGCTCCCAGAAGCGCTCACGCACGGCGCGGGCGGTCCGGGTGGCCGTCGGCCAGATACAGATCCGGATCCGGCGGCGGTGGCATCTGCAGGTAAAAGCCCTGCTGCTGCACGGCGGCCATGACCTTGTTGACGTCGGCGCGGGACAGCGGGCGCTCCGGCGATAGAATCAGATCGGTAACGTGCACGCCCGGGCCGAACTGCTCGGCGAGCGCCTCCGGCAGGTCCTGAAGCCCCTTGCCCCGGGGCACGTACAAATACATGTCCGCGCGCTTGCGGCTCTTGTAGATCGAGCAGAACAGCTTGCCCTTAAGCAGACTTGAAGCACTCATAGCATCTCTCTCAATGGCCGCGCGACCAGCTCCTCACGCCAGCCGGTGAGCGGCTCCGGCAGCGCGTCGGGATCGCGGACCAGCGCTTCCAGCCAGCGGCGCCGCACCAGCACATCGGGTTTCAGTGACAATTCCTCGGCGATCCGCCCTACCCGCTCGCGCAGCGCCTTCACCATGCCGCGCTGCTCCGGGTCCAGGGGCCCGGGCAGCGGCACCGGCGGCTCCGCCTTGGCGGCCTGCTCGATCAGCGCCAGCAGCGCGTCGCCGTCGCGGCGGATGGCGCGCGGGTGCAACCCCAGCTTCTGCAGGTCCACGCGGCCGCGCACGGCGGCGCGGCTCAGGTCCAGCAGGGTATTGTCGCGCAGCACGAAGCCCTTGGGCAGGTCCCGCTCACGGGCGGTGGCTTCGCGCCAGTCGGCGAGCGCTTCCAGCACCGCCAGTTCGCGGCCCTGCAGATGGCCGGCGCCCTTCACCTGGCGCCACACCGCCTGGGGCTCGGCGCGGCGGCGGGCGTCGTCGCGCAGCCGCGCGCATTCCTCATACCACCAGTCCAGCCGCCCCAACCGCTCCAGCTCGGCCTGAAGCTGCTCGGCGAGCTCCGGCAGATACTTGACGTCGTCCTCGGCGTACAGCAACTGCTCCTCGCTGAGCGGCCGCTTCAGCCAGTCGGTGCGGGTGGCGCCCTTGGCCAGGCTCACCCCCATGCGGTTCTCCACCAGACGCTGATAGCCCACCTGCATGTCCTCGCCGGTGAGCGCCGCGGCGATCTGGGTGTCGCGGACCCGCTCCGGGTAAGCGCCGGCGAACGACGCCAGCGCCTCCAGGTCTTCCGAGCAGGCGTGCATGATCAACGGCCGTTCGGCGAACAACGGCACCAGCGCCGGCGGGTCCACCCGGGTGGTGTCGATCAGACGAATATGCTCGCCGTCATGCACTTGCACCAGGGCCAGGCGCGGAAAGTAGGTCCGTTCGCGCATGAACTCGGTGTCCAGGTAAAGCGGCTGATCTGGAGCCAGGCCATCGGCCCAGTCCCGCAGGGAGTCGGTGCTGTCGCACCAGATGTACGCCATGGGAGTCCGTTGCGTCGCTGAATGTGCGGGCATTATACGGGTCGCGGGCGGCGGCTGAAACGCGTGCCGGTGAGACGGCCCGGCGGCACTCAATTTCAGCGCCGGTTTCTGCTACCCTTTGCGCCCTCTGAATCGTCAGTTGCACAGGAAACCGCCATGAGCACCAAATTGGTACTGGTCCGCCACGGCCAGAGCGTCTGGAACAAGGAAAACCGCTTCACCGGCTGGAAAGACGTGGACCTCACCGATCAAGGCCGCGAGGAAGCCCGCCAGGCCGGCGAGTTGCTGAAGGAAGCCGGCTTCGAATTCGATATGGCCTACACCTCGGTGCTCAAGCGCGCCATCCGCACCCTCTGGACCATCCTCGACGGCATGGACCAGATGTGGATTCCGGTGATCCGCGATTACCGTCTCAACGAGCGTCACTACGGTGCGCTGCAGGGCCTCAACAAGGCGGAAACGGCCGAGAAATACGGCGACGAGCAGGTGCTGATCTGGCGCCGCAGCTATGACACGCCGCCGCCCAAGATGGACCGCGACGATGAGCGCTACGCCGGCCGTCTGCGCGTCTACAAGGACCTGGACGAGGACCGTATCCCGCTGTCGGAAAGCCTCAAGGACACCGTGGACCGTTTCCTGCCCTACTACCAGCAGGAGATCGAGCCCCAGGTGCGCGCCGGCAAGCAGGTGCTGATCTGCGCCCACGGCAACAGCCTGCGCGCGCTGGTCAAGCATTTGAGCGGCATCTCCGACGAGGACATCGTCAAGCTCAATATCCCCACCGGCATTCCCATGGTCTATGAGCTGGACGACGATCTGAAGCCGATCAAGAACTACTACCTGGGCGACCAGGAAGCGGCCGCCAAGGCCGCCGAGGCGGTGGCCAACCAAACCAAGGGCTAACCGCCGATCCGATCCAGCGCCCGCACGCGCCGCTGTTCCGCTTCATCGAACAGCGAGGCGCGCAGGCGCTGGATCGCATCCTCCCGATCTTCCTCCGCCAGGCCGCTGTCCTCGATGGCGCGGCGCTGTGCCTGGTACGCCTGATAGCGCTCACGCCACGCCTCCCGGCGCCGGTCCAGTTCGCCCAGGCGCTCGGCGGCCTCCGCCCCGAGCCGCTGTTCCCGATACTGATAGACGCGCGCCTCCGGGGCGCCCTGCTCGCGTAATTGCCGCACCGCCTCGGCCACCTCCGAGGGCCGCCGCGAGGCGCGCACCATCTCGCGCATGTCCTCCGGCAGGCCCGCCTCCAGCGCCTCCAGCCGGGCCTGCTTCTCGGCCGGCTCGAGTTGCTCGTTTTCCAACAGTGCGCGCCGCTGCAAGGCGAAGTCCGCGTAGCGGTCGCGGAAGCCGAAAAACGCCTCGCGGGTGGCGGCGCTGAACCACTGGTCGCGCAGCGCGCGGCGCTCTTCCAGGCTTTGCCGCATGCCGGCGACGCTGCCGTCGTGCTCGTCCAGCTCGCGCAGGGCGGACCGATAACCGATATAGCGCTCGAACAGATCCCACGCCTGGCGGGCCGCCCTCTCCGAAAGCGCGCCCCGCAAGTGGGCCGCCACCCGGCCGCGCAGCACGTTCAGCTCCTCTTCGCCCAGAGCGGAGAGGAAATAATCGAAACGCCGCCGCACCTCCTCCGAGACAATCAGATTGCCGCGCTCGTCCTCGCGCAGGGCGCCGTCGGGCACGGTGCCGCGCCAGGACGCCGGCTCTTCGCCGAGCTTGCGTCCGCGGGCCACATAGTCCTGGAACTCGGATTCGCCGCCGTCCGGGTCCGCCGCCGGCGCGTCCGACCGGACCGGCGCCGGTTTCGATGGCGTTTCCCGCCACCACACGCCCATCAGCGCCAGCGTCACCACCAGCAACGACATGGTCGCCGCCAGGGCCAGAGGTCCTTTCATTGTTGTTCTCCGTTCAGTTGTTCCCTGTCGACCGCTAGTCGGATTGGTACTTTTTTATTAGTGAACCACCGCCAGTAGTAAGGCTAGCATCAAACCACCGGTCGATAAAAAACAAGGACCGACCGGTGAACCAAGACATTCGACAACAAAAAAAACAGGGAAGCTTATGAAAACCTTAACCCGGACTCTCATAGGGGTCATGGCCCTGGCGGTTCTGTCACTGCCCGGCCTGGCCACCGCGGATTACACCGAAACCCGTTACCCCATCGTGCTGGTGCACGGCCTGTTCGGCTTCGACAGCGCCGTCGGCGTGGACTACTGGTACCGCATCCCCGAGGAACTGCGCCAGGGCGGCGCCGAGGTCTACGTGACCCAGGTCAGCGCCGCCGAGGACACCGAGGTGCGCGGCGAACAGCTGGCCCGCCAGGTGGAAGACATCCTCGCCACCACCGGCGCCGGCAAGGTCAATCTGATCGGCCACAGCCACGGCGGCCCCACCGCCCGCTACGTGGCTTCGGTCTACCCGCAGATGGTGGCCTCGGTGAGCAGCGTGGGCGGCGTCAACTGGGGCGCGCGCATGGCCGACGTGCTGCAGGGCGTGTCCGACAACGTGCCCTTCTCCGGCGACCTGATCGGCTATCTGGGCAACGCCCTGGCCGGCCTGATCGACCTGTTTTCCGGCGGCGGCAATCAGCAGGACATCATGGCCGCGCTCAAGGCGCTGACCACCGAGGAAACCCTGGCCTTCAACCAGCTCTACCCGGAAGGCGTGCCCGCCGAATACTGCGGTGAAGGCCAGCGCGAGGCCGGCAACGGCGTGTCCTACTTCTCCTGGAGCGGCGCCAAACCGCTGACCAACGGTTTCGATCCGTCCGACGCGCTGCTCGGCGCCACCTCCATCGTCTTCCTGGGCGAAAAGAACGACGGCCTGGTGAGCAGCTGTTCCAGCCATCTGGGCATGGTGATCCGCGACGACTACCGCATGAACCACCTGGACGAGGTCAACCAGGTGCTGGGCCTGCACGATATCTGGAGCACCGACCCGGTAACCCTGTATCGCCAGCAGGCCAACCGCCTGAAGAACTACAGCTTCTGAAAGGCGGCGCCACCGGCAAAAAACCGCCCGCCGGCCACGGCGGGCGAAAGTTCCCGCGCCGGGTGACCGAAACGCTCAGCGCGCCCGGCGCCATGGTTTTGTGTCCTTGCCCCGCCCCTCTAACATCGGGTACTCGGCAGCTTTTCCTATGAAGGACCATAATCATGACAACAACCCTCAAAGCGTTTCTTGCTTCCGGCCTGTTGCTGGCCTCTTCCGTGGCCACGGCGGAAACCATCGAACGGGACATCTGCGTCTTCGACATCGCCGGCAAGGTCGGCCCCACCATGGCCGCCATGCAGGATTGGCGCACCGAAGCCATGAACTGGGGGCTGGACGCCAACCTGAAGGTGTACACCAACGAATCGGTGGTCGCGGAAGACCTCAAGGCCGGGGTGTGTGACGCCGCCCTGATGACCGGTATCCGCGCGCGCCAGTTCAACACCTACGCGGGCACCCTGGATTCCATCGGCGCCATTCCCACCATGGAACACATGAAGATCGCCCTGCAGGTACTGGCGCACCCCAACAGCGCCGACAAGCTGACCGCCAACTCCTATGAAGTCATGGGCATCGCGCCGATCGGCGCCGCCTACATCTTCGTCAACGACCGGCGCGTGAACACCCTGGCCAAGGCGGCCGGCAAAAAAGTGGCGGTGCTCGACTACGACCCCACCCAGGCCAAGCTGGTGGCCGCCGCCGGTGCCACGCCGGTGCCCTCGGACATCACCAATTTCGCCGGCAAGTTCAACAACGGCGTGGTGGATGTGATCGCCGCCCCGCTGGTGGCCTACAACGTGCTGGAACTCTACAAGGGCCTGGAACCGGACGGCGGCATCATCGACTACCCGCTGGTGCAGCTCTCAATCCAGCTGATCGCCAAGGCCGACCGCTTCCCCGAGGAAATGGCCCAGACCTCACGGGAGTACTTCTACAACAGTCTCGACCAGGTGCTGGAGCAGGTGGAACGGGAAGCGTCGGTGGTGGACGACAAGTGGTGGGTGGACATCCCCGCCAAGGACAAGCAGGAATACGAAGTCATGATGCAGGACGCCCGCGACCAGATGCGTAACGAGGGCCACTACGATCCGGACATGCTCGACCTGCTGCGCAAAGTGCGCTGCAAGCTGAACAGCTCCCGGGCCGAGTGCACCGGCGCCTGAGGCGCCGAACTACAGCCCCAGACGCTTGGCGATCACCTCGTTCATGATCTCGTAGGTGCCGCCGCCGATGGAGAGGATGCGGTTGTCGCGGAACAGCCGCTCCACCACGGTGCCGCGCATATAGCCGGCGCCACCGAAGATCTGCACCGCGTCCCAGGTCACCCGGTCGGCGCACTGGGTGGCCTGGTTCTTGGCCATGGACACGTCCAGAACGCAGTCCTCGCCGTTGGCCAGCCGCGCCGCCACCCGGTAGGTGAACTCCCGGCTCACCGCCACCTGGGTGGCCATTTCCGCCAGCTTGTGGCGGGTCACCTGGAAGCCGGCGATCGGGCGGCCGAACGCCTCGCGCTCGCGGGCATAGGCCATGGCTTCGTCCAGGGCCACCTGGGCGGTCATGTTTGCGGTGACCGCGAGAATCAGGCGCTCCATCTGGAAGTTGCTCATGATGCAGAAAAAGCCGCCGTTCTCCGCGCCGATCAGATTTTCCGCCGGCACCCGGCAATCCTCGAAGAACAGCTCGGCGGTGTCGGACGCCCACCAGCCCATCTTCTGGAGCTTGCGGCCGACGGTGAAGCCGGGGGTGTCCTTCTCCACCAACAGCAGCGAGATGCCGCCGAAGCCCGGGTCGCCGGTGCGCACCGCCACGGTGTAATAGTCGGCGCGCACGCCGCTGGTAATGAAGGTCTTGCTGCCGTTCACCACATAGTGGTCGCCGTCGCGTACCGCCCGGGTGCGCAGGTTGGCCACGTCGGAGCCGCCGCCCGGCTCGGTGACCGCCAGCGCGGCGATCTTGTCGCCGGCCAGCACCGGCGGCACCACCTTCTCCTGAAGCGCTTCCGAGCCCCATTTCCAGACCGGCGGCAGGCCGATGTCCAGCGACCCCAGGCTGGCGCCCACGCCGCCGGAAGTGCAGCGCACCATTTCTTCGCAGGCGGCCACTTTCATGAACACGTCTTCACCGCTGCCGCCCCATTTCTCCGGTGCGCCGATACCGAGAATGCCGGCCTCCGCCGCCTTCTTATAAAGCTCGCGGGGGAATTCCCCGGCTTCTTCCCAATCGTTGACGTAGGGCAGAATTTCACGCTGAACGAAGCTGCGCACGGTGTCGCGGACCATGCGGTGGGTATCGTCGAAATAGGACAGTTCAGGCACGGGACCTCCTTATTGTATCGAGCGTCATAAACCAAGCGCTTGCTTGGTTCGTATGGTAGCCCCGTGGAGGAAAAGCAGCAAGGTAACCGCAAGGGACACGCGGGCGACGCCCGCGCGGTTCAGGAATGGATCAGGAAGAGAACGGCCGGCGGCCGCGCAGGGCCTGGGCCAGGGTGGCGCCGTCGACGAATTCCAGGTCACCGCCCATGGGCACGCCCTGGGCGATGCGGGTGACGCTGACGCCGGCTTCCCGGGCCAGGTCCAGCACGTAGTGCGCGGTGGCCTCGCCTTCCACGGTGGTGCCGGTGGCCAGGATCAGCTCCTGGATCTGGCCTTCGTTGAGGCGCGCTTCCAGCACGTCCAGGCCCAGCTCGCGGGGGCCGACGCCGTCCAGCGGCGACAGCTCGCCCATCAGCACGAAATAGTGGCCCCGGTATTCCGCCGATTGCTCCACCGCCAGCACGTCCGCCGGCGAGGCGACAATGCACACCAGGCCCGGGTCGCGGCGCGGGTCCTGGCAGACCGGGCACAGCTCCTGCTCGGCGTAGTTGCGGCAGCGCCGGCATTGTTTGACGCCGTCCATGGCCGCGTTCAGCGCCGCCGCCAGGCCGCGGCCGTCGTCGCGGCCCCGTTCCAGCAGCGCGTAGGCCATGCGCTGGGCGGAACGCGGCCCCACCCCGGGCAGGCAGGTGAACGACCGGATCAGCTTCTCCACCAGGGGAGTGTGCTTCACGGCTTGAACCCCGGCGGGAAGGGGAAGCCGTCGGTCATGCCCTTCATCATGTCTTTCTGGCTGCTTTCCACGCGGCGCACCGCGTCGTTGACCGCCGCCGCCAGCAGGTCTTCCAGCATCTCCTTGTCCTCGCTCATCAGACTCGGATCCAGGGACACATTCTTCACGTCGTGGCGGCCGTTCATGACCACCTTCACCAGGCCGGCGCCGGCTTCACCGGTGACTTCCGCGTTGGCGGCCTCTTCCTGCGCTTTCTTCATCTTCTCCTGCATCTGCTGTGCCTGCTGGAGAAGGTTGTTCATATCGAAATCCATGACGCACCTTTTTCAATCGGTGGGTTGGTCGTGGTCCCGGGGCTGGATGCTGCTTTCATCCAGCCGGGCGTTGAACTGCTGAATCAGGGTCTGCACGGTGCGGTCTTCCAGCAAGGCGCCGCGCGCTTCCTCCAGCCGCACCCGGCGGCGCTCCTGGTCGATGGCCTCGGGGGTGTCGCCGGCGTCGGCGTCGTATTCCAGATTGAGCCGGATACGGCGCTGAAAATAGTCGCTGAGGGCGCCGGCCAGCTCCTGGGTACGCTCCGGGTTCACCAGCACCTGGTGGCCGGTGCTCAGGCGCAGGGTCCACTGGTTCTCCTGGCGGGCCGCCAGCACCGTGTTGCGGGCCAGGTTGCGCGCCGCGCCGTCCAGCGGCAGGCGCTCCACCAGGGCGGCCCACCAGGAGCCCACGTCCTGATCGGATTCCGGCTCCGCCAGCGGCATTGGCGTGGGCTCGGCCTGCGGCTCGGGCTCGGACACGGGCTCCGGTTCGGAGGCCGGCGCCGGGGCGGGCGCGGATGACGTGGCCGACGACTCTCCGCGCGCAGCCGGGGCTTCGGCGGGCGCGCGCTCAGCCGGCGGCGGCTCGGCGGGCGGTGTTGCTTCGGCCCGGGGCTCCGGCGCCACCGGCTCCTTGGGCGCGGTGCGTCGGCCCGTGTCACCGCCGAGCAAGGCGCGCAAATCCCCCGGCCCGCCGCCCTGGGGCGACGGCGCCGGGGCGTCAGGCTTTTTTGCCGGGGCGCGGGCCTCTCCGCCCGGCAGCACGCCACGCGGGGAAAACAGCACCATGCGCAGCAGGATCATTTCCAGGGCCGCCCGCGCGTCCGGAGCGTCCTGGATATCCCGCCGTCCGCGCAGCGCCACGTCGTAATAGAGTTGAATCTGTTCCGCCTGGAAGCGCTCCGCCAGGCCCGCCATGGTCGGGTCGGCGCCCTCCCCGCCCAGCGCCTGGATCACCGCCAGCTCGTGCAGGGCGGATACCAGCTCATCGAGCAGGGCCAGCTCGTCCGGCGCGTGCTCGGCGATCGCCGCCAGCCCCTGCAGCACACCGGCGGCTTCGCCACCGGCCAGCGCTTCCAGCAGGGTATGCACATGGCCCCGGTCCACGGTGCCCAGCATGGCGCTCACCGACTGGGCGCTGAGCTGCTCGCCGCCGAACGAAATCGCCTGGTCGGTGAGGCTCAGGGCGTCGCGCATGGAGCCCTGCGCCGCCCGGCCCAGTGCCAGCAGCGCCGGCTCCTCGAAGCGGATCATCTCGCGCTCGAGCAGGGCTTTCAGGTGGCCGGCGATCTGCTCGGCGGGCAGCGCCTTGAGGCTGAACTGCAGACAGCGGGACAGCACCGTTACCGGCAGACGCTGGGGGTCGGTGGTGGCGAGCAGGAATTTCACGTGCGGTGGCGGCTCTTCCAGCGTCTTCAGCAACGCATTGAAGGAGTGCGCCGAAAGCATGTGCACCTCATCGATCAGGTACACCTTGTAGCGGCCCCGGGTGGGCGCGTACTGCACATTCTCGAGCAGCTCGCGGGTGTCCTCCACCTTGGTACGGCTGGCGGCGTCCACCTCGATCAGATCCACGAAGCGGCCTTCGCCGATTTCCTCGCAGGTGGGGCAGACCCCGCACGGGCGGCTGCTGACCCCCTCTTCGCAGTTCAGACAGCGGGACAGGATGCGCGCGATGGTGGTCTTGCCGACCCCGCGGGTGCCGGTGAACAAATAGGCGTGGTGCAGGCGGTCCTGATCCAGCGCGTGGGTGAGCGCCCGGGACACATGCTCCTGGCCCACCAGCTCGTCGAAGGTGCGCGGTCGATATTTGCGGGCGAGAACCTGGTAACTCATCGCTCTCCAGCCAAAGGGCTATCCGGGGCTTCGGGGGAAAGCCGTATGCTAGCGAATCTGACCGGTTTAAGACAGCGGGAGGGGCGTGACGGGGGAAGAAATTGGAGGCCTTCCCGCCAGCCGCACCCCGGCACACGAGTCCACTGCTACCGTTGCTCCCTTCCGGGCCTGGCGGGGTTTACAGTTTGTCGTTGCGGGGGGACCAGCGGGTCGGCCATAACGCGCTTTTCAGCGAGCGCGCATTGTGGCCAAAGGCCGGATTCTTTGCAAGCGCGGCTCAGTCGAACGGGCTGAAAGAATCCTCGCGGCCCACTTCCCGGGCCTCGCCGTGGCTGTCGTTCATCACCCGCACGATGCGCCCGGCCTGGGCGTCGTCATCGGCGTCCACCATCACCAGGTACTGGCCCTTCTCCACCTCGCGCCAATAGGGCCGCAGGTGGTGGTTGCGCGATGAAATACCGAAGATGCCGCCCAGCCAGGCGCCGAAGCAAAGGCCGAACAAGGTGGTGATCGGCACCACGCTCACCGACAACTGCCAGCCCCAGGGGTCCATGCCGGCCAGCATGAAGCCCAGCACGATGCCGGCGATGGCGCCGATCAGCGCGCCCAGAAAGCCGGTGTGCATGATCTCGGTGTCTTCCCAGATGGTGGTGCCGTGCACCTTGGCCGCTTCCAGCGGCCCCGGGTCGCGCCCCAGCACGTGCAACCGTCCGGCGTCGATGCCGGCGCGGTCCAGATCCCGGGAAATATGCTGCACGCTGTCGATCGACGCGGTCAGATAATAGAACCGTTTCATGATGCTTCTCCCTGTCACCTTGGGCCAGCCCGGTACCGCCCTCTCCGGGCCCTCGCCTTCGATTGTGCTACCGGGGCGCCGGGGTACGCAGTGAAGAAGCTAGATTGCTTTGCTATATGGGCGGAGCGCTCATATCGAAACGGGATAAACGAAACAGGGCCGGCGCGGGCCGGCCCTTCGGGCGGTTTAGTGCGGTTCCCCGATCGGGATCTGGCGCGGTTTGTGCGCCTCCGGAACCACCCGGGACAGATGCACGATCAGCAGGCCGTCTTCCATGGTCGCGCCCTCCACCTGAACGTGGTCGGCGAGCCGGAAGCTGCGTTCGAAACCGCGGCGGGCAATGCCCCGATGCAGCCAGGTGCGCTGCTCGCTGTCTTCTTCCGCCGGTTTGCCGCTGATGCGCAGCAGGTTTTCCTGCACGGTGATGTCCAGGTCGGCGCGGCTGAAGCCGGCCACCGCCATCACCACCCGGTAGGTGCCGTCGCTTTCGCGGATAATGTCATAGGGCGGGTAGCCGTTGGACTGATCCGAACGCAGGGCCGTTTCCAACCAGTCGTCGAACCGGTCGAAACCCACGCTGTGCCGGAAAAGGGGTGCCAAAGTATTCATCACGTTACCTCCATAGCATCGTAAGCGGTCCCCGCAGGCGACCGCGCAAACAATCTTCAAGTAGGCGTGACAACTTCAGCCGGCTGTTCGTCACGGTGAAATAAATAGGGTCACCAAAACGGATTTCAAGGCTTTCAAGAAGGGATTAGCGGGGTGGGTCGGGGCGGTCCGCGGTGCTGTTGTTACAACGGAACCAGCCGGCCACGGAGACCCGCTGGCGGCGGGCTTCCAGCACCTCATGGGGAATCCGGTCGCTGAGAAAGCACACCAGGGTACCGGCGCGCGGCTCCACTTCGGTGGCCGGGTGAATCGCGTCCGGGTCGGCCCAGACACGGAGGCGGCCGCCCTCTTCGCTGCGCCATTGATCGTTCAGGTACACCACCACGGACAATACCCGCCCGTTGCGGCCGTTGAAGGCGTCCAGGTGGCGCCGGTAGAACGCCCCGGGGTCGTACACCGCGAAGTGGGATTCGAGATCGAACAAACCCATGAACAGCTGCCGGTTCACCGCCAGCCGCAGTTGCTCGAACTCGCCCAGCAGACGGCACTGGGCCAGCGTCGACCCGTCCAGCCACAGGGTGCGGTCGCGGCGCACGCGGGCGTTGTGCTGGTGTTCGCCGCGCCGGCCGATGCCGGCGCTCTGGAATTCCCCGCGCCGGTCACGCAGCAAAGCCTCGCGGCGCAGGGCGCGCACCAGGTGGGCGGGGAAGTAATTGGGCGCCACGGCGTACTGCCGGGCCACCAGATCATCGATCAGCCGCTGGCAGCGGGGGCTGCCGCCGTCGAACAGATCAGCGTGATTTTCCAGGGCGGGGTCCTCGGAAGGCGGGTGCCGTATTAGTGCAACGAGCCCGGTTCGGCGGGCGGGACATCGTCGTCGGGCCAGAACAACCAGTCGGCCTGCTGGGAATCTTCCAGCAGTTGCACGGTGGCGTCCAGCGTCGCCTGCACGAAATAGAGAAATTGCTCGAAGGTGACGCCCCGGCGGCCCAGCAGCAGGTCGCAGGCGACCAGCCGCGGCATGGAGTCGTCGTTCACATCCAGGAACAGCTTCAGCGAGGGGTATTCCATATTCAGGCGGGTAAGGTCCGCCTGCACCGTGAACAACGCCGCCGGCCTGACTTCCAGCTCGGTGGAGAACAACACCCCGTCTTCTTCCACGAACAGACGCGCGTCCACCACCCCTTCCCGGCCCTGCAGTTCGGAAAGATGCAGGCCATGGCACTGGTCGCAGATATAGTGTTGGATGTTGGCCTGTTCCAGCCAGCGCGTGACTTGCTCCGCATCCGGCGTGACCACCGTCAGCATCGGCTTACTCCTCTGTTCAGGGGGCGCATCATCCGGCATTCGCAACCTAAAGGAAAGAGGTTGCCTCGGAAAATCGGCCCACTTGCGCCGCCGGGTGGAACGGTGGTTATGATTCAGCAAACTCCCCCACAGAGAGAGACAATGACAACAACTTACGTGGCCTTCCGCTCCAGCGACGACCTGCACCAGACCACCGACGGCTTCATCCAGCGCATGCGCGACGGCGCCAGCAAACCCGAGCCCAAGGTGGTGGAAAAGATCATGACCACCTTTATCGACGAAGCCCTGGACGCCTTCTTTCTGCAACCGGCCGCCATGTCCGGCCTGAGCGGCACCCAGAAGCGCCTGGTGCAGGTGGCGTCGGATACCATTTCCAAGGCCACCCGCCTGGTGATCGGCCGTAGCGCCCGCAAAATGGACCTGGAACAAAACAAAGCCGCCGCCGAATACATGGATGAGATCCGCTTCCCCGGCCCGGACCAGGCCTACTGGTACGTGGCCTTCCCGATCAGCGACCCGCTCGCCGCCCAGGGGCGCGGCCTCGCCGACATGGCCGAGGACGGCACCACCAACGCCGCCGCCCGCGACGAGATGGTCGCCTACCTGCGCGGCGTCACCGACGAAGCGCTCAAGTGGTACTTCAACAAGCCCATCGCGCTGCTCGGCTTCGGCCCGATCCTGCGCAAGGTCGCCGACGTGGGCGTGGACACCACCCGCCGGGCCAGCTACGGCGTGATCAATAAAGTGATCCCCAACCTGGATGACGAGCAGTTCCTGCAGTCCGCCGTGTACTACCGTTCCATGCAAATTACCCGCTAGGCCGACGGCCTTCCCGGCGCCGCCCGGCGGCGTCCGGGTTTCATTCCGCTTCCGAAATAAAACGATTTGATAACAAACACTTACGCTCGTACCGGGAGCGGAAGGAACGTCACTAAGTTTTTACAAAAGTGCTTATACAACGGATTGCGCAGCGCGCAAGCGGCTCTCTACTATCCCTCTAGTACCACGAATAACGAACCGAGGAGTCAGCCGTGTCACTGCGCCACGCTATTCTTGTCCTACTGCAAGACCAAGAAGCCAGCGGCTATGACCTCGCCAGGGAATTCGCCAATAGTATTGGCCTGGTGTGGAATGCCACCCACCAGCAGATTTACCTGGAACTGGGGAAGCTTAACGAGCAACACATGGTCAGTTTTCGCCATGTGCCGCAGGAGGGGAAGCCGGACAAAAAACTCTACAGCATCACCGAGGACGGCCGGCAGGAGTTGATCCGATGGCTAAAGAAGCCCGCCGGGCCCGCCCGCATCCGCGACGCCTTCATGGTCAAGGTCGCCGGTGGGCAACTGGCGGACTCGGGCGCACTACTGGGGGAACTGGAACAACTGTCCAAACAACGACGGGAACGCCTCGCCACCTTTGAAGCCCTGGCCCAGCGCCTGGACGAACAAGGCCGCGAAGAGAACCTGTACAGCTACCTGACGGTACGCCGTGGCATCCTCGACCAGCGCGCCTGGCTGCAATGGGCCGAGGAAGTCCGTCAGGCCCTGGAACACGCCTCGGTGGGCCTGCCCACCTCGTGAGCGACCCGGCGACCCTCGCCGGGGAGCTGGAATGGCTGACTCAGGCGCCGCCGCTGATCACACCACCCCCCGGCTGTGACAGCGCCGACGCCGCGCTCCGGTACTGCGCCGGCGAACCCGGCGTACTCCGCCGGGCCGCCGCCACCCTCGCCGAACAACCCCGCCCGCGCCGGCTCGGCCTGCACTTCGAAAACCTGGTCGCCGCCCTCCTCCAACACAGCCAACGCTACCGCCTGGTGGCCCGCAACGTGCCCCTGCGCGTCAATGGCAAAACCCTCGGCGAGTTGGACATGCTGGTCGAGGACCGGGACACCGGCGACCTGATGCATTGGGAGCTGACGCTGAAGTTCTACCTGGGCCTGCCCGGCGAGCCGGCGGAACGTGCCTGGCCGGGGGCCGACCCACGGGATCAGTTAGCCACTAAAATTCGCCATCTTCATGACCGTCAACTGGCCCGTTGTGACGACCCTGTGGTCACCACCTTGCTTGCCGAGCAAGGCTGGCGTGTAAGCCGAAAGATGCTGCTCACACGGGGGCGGCTGTTTCATACCGAACGCGAGACCGCCCTGCCCAAGGAAACCAATCCGTCCCATCAACGGGGAAGCTGGTTGTACGCGCGGTCACTCGAAACCCCTGGCGTGGTTATTCCACACGACCAATGGCACTACCAGCAAACCTTGTCCGACAACCGGACTGACTTTGTTGCCGCCGAGGTGTTGCGCGACTATGTTCAGACCTTGTCGTCGCCGGTGATGATAGGAACCGAGTCGGGCCGCCTCACTTTTGCCGCCCCGGACAGCTGGCCCGATCACTGAGCGCGACCGACCAACTACAACGCGAGCACTTCATGACCCAGCACCAGCCCGACCGGTTACTGATCAATAAAAACGGCGATATCACCACCGGGCTTTTCGAAGATACGGTGGCTCGCATCAACGGTCGCGACTACGACTACCGCACGCCGCTCGGCAAGCGGGCGTCCCGGCGGGCGCGGCACTTTCATTACAAGCAGTTCCAGTATTTCGGCGTGGTCAGTGATGAACTGCTGATCGGCTGCGCGTTCGCGGATACGGCGTATCTGGGCATGGCGTTTTTCTATGTGTTCGACACCCGGACCGGGGCGTTGAGCGAGCACACCTGGCGCTCGCCGCTGGGGCGGGCGCTGACGTTGAGTGATTCGCCGGTGGACGGCGAGAGCCGTTTCCGGCAGGGCAAGGTGAACATTGCCATGGGCTACTCCCAGGCGCCGGGCGGCACGCGCCGGAAGTCGCTGACGGTGACGATGCCGGGGTTGAATCTGCAGGCGGCTCTGCATGAGCCGGCCGGGTATCAGCCGATGTCGCTGTGCACGCGCACCGGCATCAACGGCTGGACCTACGCCAACAAGGTGGCCGGTGTGGATGTGTCCGGGGAACTGCGTCGTGACGGCGACACGCTGGATCTGGGCACGTTGACCGGCGCCGGTGGCCACCATGATTTTTCCGCCGGTTATATGCGCCGGGAGACGTTCTGGAACTGGGCCTGCTTGTCGGGTCGGGTGAAGGGGCGCCGGCTGGGGCTGAACCTGTCCTGCGGGGTGAACGAGACCAGTGTCAATGAGAACTGCGTGTGGGTGGACGGCCGGCGGATCAAGGTGGACGGCACCGCGTTCGAGTATGATCGCGACGATCTGACACGGCCCTGGCGGGTGGACAGCCGGTGCGGCCAGGTGGCGCTGCGGTTCACGCCGCTGGGCAGCCACCGCGAGCGGCTCAATCTGGGTCTGTTCGCCAGTAATTTCCAACAAATTTTCGGGCGCTTCGACGGCGAGATACGCGTCGCCGGCGAATCGCCCCTGGCCGTGCACGGGCTGCACGGCTTCGTCGAGGAGCAGTACGCCAAATGGTAGACGACCATCGCGAGAGCAACGACACCGGGCCGGCCGACGCCGGCGCACCCCATCAGCCTGAGCCGCCCCAGGGCGACGCCGTCAATGAGCGTCTGCGACGCGGCCTGTTCTGGGCGCTGCAATACTGGCGGGAGCTGTTCAATTTCCGCTTCGACAAATACATGATCATTCAGGTGATTCCGGGGGTATACGGCGTGGCGCTGACCGCCATCGGCCTGGGCCTGGTGTACCTGTGCGCGGAGGCGTTCATGGCCTCCACCTGGCGCGGTCTGTTTTTTCTGTTCGTGGGCGGGCCGCTGCTGTTTCTGTTCATGGCCACGCTGCTGCGCGCGTTGCTGGAGTTCTACATGGTGGTGTTCAAGATTTCCGAGCATGTGGATCAGCTGGTGGGGCTGCGCGACACCGTGGACCGGCTGTCCGGCATCGGCGATTCAGTGGACGAGATGGTCTCGGTGACCCGGCGGATTCCGTTCTGGCGGGTGCTGGCCGGGCCGCGCCGCGGCGACATGCGGCGCAACGACAAACCCCGACCCGGCGAACGGGACGACTGACAACCGGCGCGGGGGCGCCCTGTCCGGCGTATACTGAAAGCCTCAGCGCCGAACGAGGCCCTCATCATGGAACTGCTCAAACCCCATGCCCGCGACATCGGCTTTCCGGTGCGCCGGCTGTTACCCGCCGCCGGCCGGCAGCGCATCGGTCCGTTTATCTTTTTTGATCATATGGGCCCGTCGGCGTTCGAGGCCGGCGGCCGCAATGGCGACGTCCGCCCGCACCCGCATATCGGCCTGGCCACGGTCACCTATCTGTTCAGCGGCGCCATGGACCACCGCGACAGCCTCGGCACCGTGCAACGGATCGAGCCCGGCGCCATCAATCTGATGACCGCCGGCCACGGCATCGTGCACTCCGAACGGGTGCCCGAAGACGTGCGCCGGGACGGCACCGAAGTGGAAGGGATCCAGACCTGGCTGGCGTTGCCGGAAGACAAGGAGAACGGCGAGCCCGCCTTCAGCCATCACCCCCAGGACAGCCTGCCGCTCTACCAGAGCCGGGGCGTGCGGGCGCGGGTGTTGATCGGCCGGGCTTTCGGCGTGCAGTCACCGGTGCCCACCGCCTCGCCCGCGCTGTACGTGGATATTCAACTGGATGCCGGCGGCTCGCTGCCATTACCGCCCAGCGATCAGGAGCGCGCCGTCTATGTGGTCTCCGGCAGCCCCACGGCCGGCGACGAACCGCTGCCGCTTCATCATGTGATGACGCTGGACGGCCAACGCAGCTGGCTGCTGGAAGCGCTGGAGGAGCCGGCCCGGCTGATGCTGTTCGGCGGCGCCGCCCTGCCCGGCCGGCGCTATATCAACTGGAATTTCGTATCGTCCGATAAAGAGCGCATCGAGAAAGCCCGGGACGACTGGCGCCACCAGCGGTTCCCCGGCGTGCCCGGGGAAACCGAATGGATACCGCTGCCGGAATAAGCGGCGGCATCAGGCTTCGGTGGCGTCCAGCGCGGTGAGCAGCAAGCGCTGGTACAAGCGCTCGCGCAGGCCGTCGGTGTCCGCCAGCCCCATGCGCGCCAGCTCGGCCTGGTAGCGTTCCGCGTCGTGGTCGCCGAGCAGCGCGCGGCGGCCCAGGGACAGGAAGTCCTTCTGGCTGACTTTTTCCTTGAGCCAGGTGAGCGCCTTCATCAGGCGCTGTTCGCGCTCGTCGAAATCGGTGCCCAGCGGGAAGGTGGCGAAAGAGCCTTCGCCGCCGGTCTCCGCCACCCGGCGTAGAAATTCCGGATTGTTGTGCCGGAAGCGCTCCGGAATGCTGTAGTCCCGGCGCAGTTTGCCGGCCTCCTGGGCCTGTTCCATCAGTTCCACCTGGAAGCGGCTGTCGGCCACGTTGAGCATGGCCATGACCACTTCCTCATCGGTCTTGCCGCGCAGGTCCGCGACCCCGTACTCGGTGATCACCATATCGCGCAGATGGCGGGGAATGGTGTTGTGCGCGTAGGAGAACAGCACATTGGACGCCGCCTCGCCGCCGCGCTCGCGCCACGCCCGGGTCATCAGAATGGAGCGCGCACCGGGCAGTTCATGGGCCTGGCTGACGAAGTTGTACTGGCCGCCGACGCCGCTGAGCACCCGACCGTCCTCAAGCTGATCGGAGACCGCCGCGCCCAGCAGCGTGGCGGTGAACGCCGTGTTGACGAAACGCGCGTCGCGGCGTTGCAGAAGGCGCAGCGACTCACCGCCGTAAAGATCGTTGATCAGGTTCACCCGGGTCATATTGATCGCCGCCCGGGTGTCGTCGTCCAGTTCCCGCAGCCGCTGATAGAAGGCTTCCGGGCCGAGGAAAAAGCCGCCGTGCATAATGATGCCGCCGTTCAAACGGTCACCGAACAGGCCTTCCAGCGCTTCCCGGGTATCCGGGTGGTCCAGGTCGTTGGGCACGCTGTCGTCGTTGGGCAGCCGCAGGTGGCTGGCTTCCACCACCACCCCGGCGCGCAGCACGCCGAAGCGGGTCAGCCGGGCGAGCTGTTCCGGCGTCATCGGTGACGATACGCCGCCGTCCTGACGCAGCGCGTCCAGCAGCGTCAGATCCGGCCGCGCCTGCGGGTGCGCCAGAACGTGGCGCTGCAGCGCCGACCAGTCGTACACCGGACGGCGGATGATGCCCTCGTCGATCAAGCGCAGCAGACCGTGGGTCATCATCTCGCTGCAGCCGTAGAGGCCCTGGTCGAAACGGCCGGTGCCGCCTTCGCGCTCGATCAGCGCCCGGTGTTCGTCGGGCAGGTCCAGTGCTTTCAGCAGGGCGCGGTAGTTGTCGTTGTGCTGCTCGCGGCGCAGGGTGTGATGCACCAGGGCGTCGCCCAGGGCGCCGATGCCGATCTGCAGCGTGCCGCCGTCGCGTACCAGGGAGCTGGCGTGCAGGCCGACGAAATGGTCCTGCAGATTGACCGGCATATTGGGCGTGCTGAACAGCCGGGTATGGCCCTGGGGATCATCCAGCAGGATGTCCATGTCGGTGAGCCACTCGCCCACCCGCGCGTCGTTTTCCATGAACGGCAGATCGCGGTGCACCTGCCCCACGGTGACGATGGTTTCACCGGCGTCGCGGCGGGCCTTGAGCATGGGCAACAGTTCCAACGTCACTTCCGGGTTGCAGGAGAAACTGTAATCGTTGCCGTTCTCGCCATCGGCCCCCGGACGGCACGCCAGCAATTGCGCCACCACGTTCACGCCGCGCGCGTTCAGGTCACGGGCGGCGTGGGTGTAGTTGACGCTGATGTAATGGCGTTGCGCGCTGTTGCTGCCCAGCATGCTGCCCGGCTGAAAGAAAAACTCGAACACCCGGATGTTGTCGGGCAGCTGATCTTTCTTGGCGGCCTTCAGGTAGTCCAGCTCTTCATAGTCACCGAACACCCGCTCCGCGAAGGGCTCCAGAAAACGCTTTTCCAAATCGCTGCCGGCGCCGGGCCGGCCCAGTGACAAAGCGGTATAGATGTCCAGCCGGACGTCCGGGTTTTCCGTGGCCCGCTGATAGAGCGCATTGACCAGACGGTTCGGCTTGCCCAACCCCAGCGGCAGCCCCAGCCGTATCTCACCACCGGTGAGTTCGATGATCCTGTCGGCCGCTTTCAGGGCATCGTCCATTTGCTCGGGCACGGCGTTCTCCTTATCGGTACGTTTTCAATGGCCGGCGGTGCGCGACACGGCGCTGACCAGCACCACGCCGACAATAATGAACAGCATACCCAAGACCGCGGGCAGGTCGGGTAACTGTTTGAAAAAGATGGCGCCGGAAATCGCAATCAAGACGATGCCGGCGCCGGCCCACACCGCATAGGCGATGCCCATGGGCACGGTGCGCAAGGTCAGCGACAGAAAATAAAACGCCAGACAATAGCCCACCACCGTAACCATGGACGGCCAAAGACGTGTGAACCCCTGGGAGGTGTTCAAGGCGGAAGTGGCGACCACCTCACTGAGGATCGCCACCACTAAATACCAATAGCCCATATCGGCTCCTTGCGGGCGTCGAATCAGTCCGCCAGCAGCGGCAAGCGTGTTTCGGGGGGCGCGATGCGGCGCTCGAAACGGTGCTCGCCATTCACCACCAACGCGTCCAGGGCGACGCCGTTGAGAAATTCCAGCAGCGGCACGTCCGCCGCCACCAGCCCGTCCGGGCTTTCGCAGCGCCAGGCGTAACGCGCCTGGAATTCGGCGGGGTCCGGGGTGGCCGGCGGCATCAGGGTGGTGGTCGCCTCCTCCCGGGTCACCGTGCAGCCGGCTTCCGCCGCCGGCACCAGCACATTGTCGGCTTTGCCGAGCCGCGCCAGCGCCTCGGTGACCGCGATCTTTTCTTCGTCGCTCTCCGGCCGGTGGCTGAAGCCCACCACCTGGTCGGCGGGCAACGTCAGGCGCGCGATCAGCGCCTGGCCCTTGCGGGCGATTTCCAGGTCACCGGCGGCGCGGTCGCCCTCGGCGGCGGCACCGGTGACGGCGAGATTCAACACCATGACAGCGATAAATAGACGCATGATCCTTCCTCGTTTCCATTCCATGGCAACCGGGCTCAGGCACTGGCCACGTCCGCGAGCCCGAGATGAATACGCCAGTTTTCCAGCCAGCGCGTCGGGGTGCCGGCGTCCTCGCCGGCGGCGATCACCACCAGGCGGCTGTCCTGGTCGCCGCCGGGCCAGGCCGGCAACGGCGCCACCTCCACCGCCTGGCCGGCCACCGCCTGGATCAGCAAAGGCCCGTCCAGCTTATCAATGGCCACCAGCCCCTTCAGGCGCACCAGTTCGTCGCCGGCCTCCGCGCGCAGTGCCGCCAGCGCCTCCTGCAGGCGATCATAGGCGATCCGCCCGCGCCAGCGTAGACCCGCCGGATGCAGGTGGTGGCCGCGCCGTTTCGGCCGTGGCGCCAGGGTGGCCACCGCGCCGGTCGGCGCCAGGGTGCCGGTGATCCGGCACTGGCGGGGGAAATCCCGGTCCAGCAGCCCGGCGTCGGCGCTGGCCGCGTCGTCCACCCCGGCGCGGGGGTTAAGACGGCGCAACGCGTCGACCAGGGCGCCGCGTTGCGCCGCCGTCGCCCGGTCGGTCTTGGTCAGCAGCAGTTGATCGGCGGCGGTGACCTGCTCCAGGGCCTCCGGGAAGCGGGCCAGTGCCGCCTCGCCGGCCACGGTATCCACGGTGGTCAGGATTGAGCGCAGCGTGAAGCGCTTGCGCAGCCAGGCGTCCTGTTCCAGCACGGCGGTCACGCCGAAGGGGTCGGCGGCACCGGTGGTTTCCAGCAGCACCGTCGAAAACGGCGGCAGATCGCCGCCGGCCCGGGCCATGTAGAGATTGCGCAAGGTGGTGCGCAGGGTGCCCTGCACGGCACAGCAGACACAGCCGCCGGCCAACAGGCTGATCGGCGCGCCCACGCGCCGGGCCAGATCCTTGTCGATGCCGATCTCGCCCAGCTCGTTAATCACCACCGCCAGGTCGCCGCGCTGGTCGAGCCAGCGGTTAAGCAAGGTGGTCTTGCCACTGCCGAGAAACCCGGTCAGCACCACCAGCGGGATCGGCGCCGTCATTGGCTTTCGCGGATCGCCCAGGGCAGCGCCTGACCGGCCATGAACGGCACCATGTCTTCACCGGCGGCGGTGACCGTCTCCGGCACGGCCCAGTCGCGCCGCTCCAGGGTCACGGTGTCCGGGTTGCGCGGCAGCCGGTAGAAGTCGGCGCCGAAATGGCTGGCGAAGCCTTCCAGCTTGTCCAGCGCTCCGTGGCGGTCGAGAAAGGACGCGTACAAAGGCAGCGCCGCCCGGGCCGAGTAGCAACCCGCGCAGCCGCACGCCGCTTCCTTCTTGTCGCGGGCGTGGGGGGCGGAGTCGGTGCCCAGGAAAAAGCGCGGATGCCCTTCCAGCACCGCCTGCTGAATCGCCTGCTGGTGGGTGCGCCGCTTGAGGACCGGCAGGCAGTAGTTGTGCGGGCGCACGCCGCCGACCAGCAGGTCGTTGCGGTTCATCAACAGGTGCTGGGGGGTGACAGTGGCGGCGGTCAGGTCGCCGCCCTCGCGCACGAAGTCCACGCCTTCCGAGGTGGTGACGTGCTCGAACACGATACGCAGCGCCGGGAACCGTTCCCGAATGTCGTTCAGGTAGCGGTCGATGAACACCCGCTCGCGGTCGAAGATGTCGATTTCCGGCTCGGTCACCTCGCCGTGCACCAGGAACGGCAGATCGTGCTTTTCCAGTGCCTCGTAGAGATGGTGAATGCGCGCCGGGTTGGTCACGCCACTGTCCGAGTTGGTGGTGGCCCCGGCCGGGTACAGCTTGAAGGCATGCACGAACGGGCTTTGCGCCGCCCGTTCGATCTCCTCCACCGGGGTTTCGTCGGTCAGATAAAGCACCATCAGCGGCTCGAAATCCACGCCCGCCGGAATCGCCGCCAGGATGCGCTCGCGGTAGGCCTCGGCCAGCGCCACGGTGGTCACCGGCGGCGTCAGGTTGGGCATCACGATGGCGCGGCGGAACACCCGCGCGGTGGCGGGCACGGTTTCCTCCAGCATGGCGCCGTCGCGGAAGTGCAGGTGCCAGTCGTCCGGGCGGGTCAGGGCCAGAGTATCGGTCATCAGCGCGCCCTCAACGTTCCACCGCCAGGGCGACGCCCTGACCGCCACCGATGCACAGGGTCGCCAGGCCCTTCTTCACGTCGCGGCGCTGCATTTCGTGGAGCAGCGTTACCAGCACCCGGCAGCCGGACGCGCCGATCGGGTGGCCCAGGGCGATGGCGCCGCCGTTGACGTTGACCTTGTCCTGGTCCCACTCCAGGTCCTTGCCCACCGCCAGGGACTGGGCGGCGAAGGCTTCGTTGGCTTCGATCAGGTCCACCTGATCCAGGGACCAGCCGGCGCGCTCCAGGCAGCGGCGGGTGGCGGACACCGGGCCGATGCCCATGATCGCCGGATCCACGCCGGCGCTGGCCTGACCGGCCAGACGGGCGAGGATCGGCAGGCCCAGCTGGTTGGCGCGGGCTTCGCTCATCAACATCACGGCGGCGGCGCCGTCGTTCAGCGCCGAGGCGTTGCCGGCGGTGACGGTGCCGTCTTTCTTGAAGGCGGCGCGCAGACCACCCAGGGACTCGGCGGTGGTGTCGCCGCGCGGCTGCTCGTCGGTGTCGACGATTTTCGGGTCGCCTTTGCGCTGCGGCACTTCCACCGGGGTGATCTCATTCTTGAAGCGGCCTTCGTTGATGGCGGCCGCCGCCTTCCGGTGGGAAGCGGCCGCGAAGGCGTCCTGGGCTTCCCGGCTGAGGCTGTATTTCTGCGCCAGGTTCTCGGCGGTGATGCCCATATGGAAGTCGTTGAAGGCGTCCCACAGGCCGTCCTGGATCATGGAATCCACCAGGCTGGCATGGCCCATGCGCAGGCCGGTGCGCGCCTTGGGCAGCACATAGGGGGCCAGGCTCATGCTTTCCTGGCCGCCGGCGATAATCACGTCGGCCTCGCCGCAGCGGATCGCCTGGCTGCCCAGGTGCACCGCTTTCAGGCCGGAGCCGCACACCTTGTTGATGGTCATGGCCGGCACTTCGTCGGGCAGGCCGGCGAAGATCGAGGTCTGCCGGGCGGTGTTCTGGCCGGCGCCGGCGGTGAGCACTTGGCCGAGGATCACTTCGCTGACCGCGCCCGGCTCCACGCCGGTGTCCGCCAGCAGGCGGCGCACCACCGCTTCACCGAGTTTGGTGGCGGGGACGTCCGCGAGCCCGCCCTGGAAGCGGCCGATGGCGGTGCGGGTGGCGGCGACAATGACCACGTCTTGCATGTTGTTCTCCCAAGCTAAGATTCATGAGCAGCTGTTAACCGCGCATGGTAACACGGCCGCCGGGGCGCCCCCATTGCGCTGAACGCGAAAGGCCGTTAGGCTTCAAGCATCGATTTTGGAGATTCCATGGCCGCAGCACTGCTCGACAACCTGATGCTTGTGAACACCGCTTCCGCGGTGGCGCTGGCTGCTGCCTGCTATTTCTACGGATATTGGTTTAGCCGCGCGCGCGTCTGACCTCTATCCGGTCAGGCGCCCGCTTCGGGACGCCTGCCGTAGAATCCTGAAACCCCGGCTGGTCGTCCCGCCGGGGTTTTTTCGTTTCAGGATGATCAAAATTAAGGAAGTGACTATGAACGCCAGTCTTGCCGCCGTTACCGCCGACGACTCTTCGACACCCGCGTCGGGGACCGTGAGCCGCCGTCTGCCCAGCGCCCGGCAGCTACGCCAGACGCTGCCCGTGGACGCCGCCCTGGGCACGCGCATCGCCGCCCAGCGCCAGGCGGTGCGCGACATCCTCAACGGCGAGGACGATCGCCTGCTGATCGTCACCGGCCCGTGCTCGCTGCACGACCCGGAGGCGGCGCTGGAATACGGCCGGCGGCTCGCCGCCCTCGCCGACCGGGTCAGCGACCGTGCCCTGCTGGTGATGCGCGCTTACGTGGAGAAGCCGCGCACCACGGTGGGCTGGAAAGGGCTGCTCTACGACCCGCACTTGGACGGCCGCCAGGATCTGGCGGAGGGCCTGCGTGTGTGCCGGGAGCTGCTGCGTGATCTGGCCGGCCTGGGCCTGCCCCTGGCCAGCGAGCTGCTCAGCCCGGTGGCGGCGAGCTACCTGGAAGACCTTCTCAGCTGGGCGGCGATCGGTGCCCGCACCACCGAATCGCAGATCCACCGGGAGCTGGTCAGCGGCCTGTCGTTGCCGGTGGGCTTCAAGAACGGCACCGACGGCGGCATCGCGGTGGCCCGGGACGCCATGCAGGCGGCCGCCCACCCGCACGCCCATCTGGGCGTCGATGACGAGGGCCACCCGGCGCTGCTGGAAACCGCCGGCAACCCGGACACCCACCTGGTGTTGCGCGGTGGCCGGGGCGGCCCCAACTACCACGCCGAGCAAATTCAGGCGGCGCGCGAGGAACTGGCGCAGGCCGGGCTCAACCCGCGTCTGATGGTGGACTGCAGCCACGCCAACAGCGGCAAGGACCCGCGCCGCCAGCCGCTGGTGGCCCGCGACCTGATCCAGCAGCGCCGCGACGGCGAGCGCGCCATCGCCGGCGTGATGCTGGAAAGCCACCTGCACGACGGCAGCCAGCCGCTGGCCCACCCGCTGCGCTACGGCGTGTCGATCACCGACGCCTGTCTCGGCTGGGGCCAGACCGAAGACCTTATTGGTGAGTTAATCGAAACTCCCTGACTTCGCGCATCAACAAGCCGGCCTGACTCTCCAGGGTCTCCGCGCGCTCCGCGGCGGCGGCCACCAGGGTGACGTTCTGCTGGGTGACCCGGTCCATCTGCGACACCGCCAGGCCGATCTGCTCGATGCCCCGGGTCTGCTCGGCGGAAGCGCCGCTGATGCGCGCCATGATCGCCGATACCCGCTCCACCGCGGCGACGATCTCGGCCATGGTGTCGCCGGCCTGGGCGGCCTGCTCCGAGCCGCGCGCCACCTCGGCGCTGGAGTCGACGATCAGCGTGCGGATTTCCTTGGCCAGCCGGTCGCTGTTCTGCGCCAGCAGCCGCACTTCCTCGGCCACCACGGCGAAGCCACTGCCGTGCTCGCCGGCCCGCGCCGCCTCCACCGAGGCGTTCAGCGCCAGAATATTGGTCTGAAAGGCGATCCCTTCGATGGACCCGACAATCTGCTCAATGCGCTGGGAGCGCGTTTCGATCAGCCCCATGGTGTCCACCACCCGTGCCACCGCGTCGCCGCCGCGGGCCGCCACGCCGCCGGCATCGCCGGCCAGCCGGTGGGCCTGGTCGGCGTGCTCGTCGTTGTCTTTCACGGTGGCGGTGAGCTGTTCCATGCTGGCGGAGGTTTCCACCAGCGACGCGGACAGTTGTTGAAAGCGGGTGGAAAGATCGGTGTTGCCCCGTGTGGTTTCCACCGCCGCGTCCTGAATCCGTTCGCTGCTGGTGCGCACCTGCCCGACGATGGCGGCCAGGCTGCCCTGCATGCGCGCCAGGCCGGCGTAGAGGCGCCCGATATCGTTGTTGCCGCGTGGCGGAATCGCCTCGGACAGGTCGCCGTCGGCGATCCGGTCCAGGTGCCCGATCACGTTGCGCAGGGGCCGGATCACGTTCACCGTGACCCCCCACAACACCGCCGCGACCATCAGAAGGGCGGCGAGCACCGCCGCCACCATGGCGGCGTCCAGCCGTTGCACGCGCCGGTCGAAACGCGACACCAGCGCATTGGCGGCGGCCCGTGAATCGGCCAGAAAAGCGTCCGCGGCGTTGATAAAATCCTGGCTCATGCCGTTGAGCCGCGAGCGCCCGGAGCGGTAGCCGGCGAAGTCGCCCTCACGGAGCAGCACCAGTTGCAGCCGCAGGCCCACGTCCGTGAGCCGGTCCATGGCGTCGGACAGCGGCACCACGGCCTGCATCGCCGCGCCTTCGCCGGTCATCGCCAGGAAGTTTTCAAAATGCCGCTGTGCCTGTTCGATGAACGCCGCCGCCTGATCCAGCACCGGCCCGGGTTCATCAAAGGACGGCACCCGCACCAGCTCAGCGGCGCGGTCCATGGCCACCTGCGCCTGCAGCAGGTTGATATAGGTACGCTGCAAGGCGCCCGCCCGCTCCACATGGGTCTGATTCAACGTCTCGAACGATTGCCGGCTCTGGTGGCTGGTGTAAATGCTCAGCCCGCCGATCAGCAGAATAATCACACTGAACGCCAGCAGCACCAGGCTCCAACTCGTCTTCACCGTCATGTTGTTAAGCCGATTCATTGGCTTTCCCCCAGCTCATGAACAATGGCTGGAAAGGCTAGCCGCAAACCATGAAGGAAAGACGACAAAGTGACTTTTTGTTGTTTTAAATCAATGTTTTAGCTCTGAAAACCAAACTCTGAAAATTGATAAAAAAGCGGAAAGAGTATCGGCCAGAGTTCTCATTTCTTTAGAAAAAGCAAAAAGTTTTCGCGAACCTTTCTACGGAGCCGGGTTTGTGCGAGCGGGCCTCGCCCGCGAAAGGGAGCGAAGCTCCCGGCAGGATCCCAGAGACATCTCCAACGTCAGCACCAACAACGTCTCTGGCATCCCGCCGGCCGGCGTTGCCGGCCTTTCGCTTGCAGGCAAGCTCCCACACTTAGTTGCAGCCGTCGGCGTTGTCGTAATCACCGTCCACCACGGTGTTGATCCACTGCCGCATCAGGGCGGTGGCGCCGTCGTGGGCGACGCTGCGCGCGATCGGCGGCATCATCCGTTGCGGGTCGTTTTCCGCTTCCATGCGGCAGGAGACGATGGAATCGTCGCTGCTGCCCGGCACCACCACGTGCTGGCGGCCGCAGGACCCGCCGCCGGTGGCGGTGGGCTTCTTGCAGATGCCGTAACCCGCGTCTACCGCGCGGAACACATCCAGGTAGTAGCCGGTATTGGAGGCCGCGCCTTTGTCGTTATGGCAGTGCTGGCAGTTCACTTCCAGATAGGCGCGCAGGCGGTGCTCGATGTCCGCCGGTGAGTTGGCGGTGTCGCCGCCGTCGCCGGGCACGTTCCAGCGCGGCAGCCGCTCCACGTTGGTGGCCACGCCCTGCCCGTCCAGTTCCAGCTCCGGAGCGCCGGCCAGCAGGCCCTGGTCGACCCAGTACTGCAGCTGGTTGACGCGCGGGAAGCCGGCCTGACCGGCGGTGCCCATGAAGCTGCTTTCCGGCTGGTAGGCGCGGTTCAGGTTGCGCGGCTTGGGGCCGATCGGCGCGCTGCCGGCGGGCCGGTCGTCGTTGCCGTGGCAGGTGATGCACTGGTTGGCGTTGGGCACCGAATAGCTGTCGGTGGACCCGGTGATCAAGGTGCCGGTATCGGCGTCGCGGAAGTGCCAGCTCGCCGCGCGGCTGCCGCCGCCGGGAGTCAGCACCGCCACCGGCTCACCCTGGTCGTTCTGCTCCCAGATGTAGGGCAGCCCGGCCCAGAACGCCTTGCCGCTCTGGCTCACTCTCTTGATCAGCAGCCGGGTTTCCACCAGCGCTTCGCTGTTGTTGGCTTCATCGGTGAAGGCGAAGGTCTTGGCGATCACCGTGCCCACCGGGAAGTCGATGGTGCCGTTCACGTTGTTGCCGCCCTGCCCGTCGCGGTAAACCGCCTGTTCGCCCGGGGGCACGAACAGCACCCGGTACTTGGTGGCGTGGTCGGAGAACAGTTTGCTGTTGAGCACGTAGGGCACGCCGCCTTCGTGGGGCAGGCTGCGCGGGTCGTCCGCTTCGGCGAACAGGTTGTACTGGGACAACAGCGGGCAATCCACCTCGAAGGCCGCGCGGTTGATCTCGCCCTCTTCCACTTCCGCCTCGCAGAGATGCGCGATGTATTCCTCGGAGGCGGCCGGGTCGAAGTCGCCGCTGGGCTCGAACGGCGGAATCTCCACTCTCGGCAGGGACGGCAACACGCTGCCGAAACGGGCCTGGCAGTCGTGGTCGGACAGGTTGGTGTCCGACGGGAAGTTGAGCAGGCCGCCGACGATATCCAGCAGGCCGCCGGGGGTGAGGATGGACAGGTCCTGGTCGACCAGGCCGATCACCAGTTCCAGGCCGTCGGTGCCGTGGAAATTCAGGTAGGGCGCGCTGTCGTCGGACAGTTCGTTGTCATGGATACAGGAACCCCAGCGCGGCAGCTTGCGGTTGCCCTGGTCGTCGAACTTGTAGGCGTTGTAGTGGCAGGACGGGTTGGGATGCTGGTTGGTGTGCAGCGGCTTGCCGTGCTCATCCTGGGGTACCGGGTTGCCCTGGGCGTCCACCGGATAGGGGCAGTCCTCGTCCAGCTCGTCACGCAGGCCGTCCCAGATGATGTGCGCGCCCTTACCCAGGTTGGCCAGGTTCTGCAGGCTGGAGAGCAACTGCGCCGGGTCGTTGATGGTGGGCAGGTTCTTCAGGCCGATCAAGGTCGGCAGCACGCTTTCGATTTCCCCGTTGAGGGTCTTCTCCAGATCCGGCGGCGGCAGGTCGTAGCCGGAATTGCGCATCACGTTGTCGTGGATGTGCAGCCCTTCGGTGTAGGGGTCGAGTTTTTTGTCGGCGGTGCCGCCGGGGCCGTCAATCAGTTCATAGCTGATATAGAGCACCGCGGCGGTGCTGTGGTCCTCGAAAACATTATCCACCACCTCGATGTTGTCGTAGCCGAGGGTGATAAAGCCGACGCCGCGCGGCACCACCGACACCAGACCGCTGTGGGCGAAGTTATAGGTGTTGTTGTTGCGGGCGATGTTGTTGAGCATCACCGAGGTGTCGCCGTACTGGGTGATGTTTTCCAGATCGTAGATCAGGAAGCCGCCGGTGTTGCACTCCGCCAGGTTGGAATCGTATTCACCGCCCTGGACGTTTTCGATCTCGAAGCCCATGACGTTATACACCGCGCGGCTGTCGCGGATGATGGCGGTGTTGGTCTGGCCCACGTAGATGCCGGCGTCGGAGGCGCCCACGGATTCCGATTCCTCCACCAGAATGTTCTCGGACTCCACCGGGTAGATGCCGTAGCGGCCGCTGTCGGAGCTGGGCACGTAGTCCGGGGCCGGGTCGCCCTCGTTGAAGGGCGGCGCGGTGCAGGCCACGTTCAGGCGCTGCGGGTAGTTGTCCTCGGTGATCGGGCCGCCGCCACCGGACCAGATCGCGCGCACGTTGCTCAGCGTGCCCCATTTGACGCCCTTGAGTTTGAAGGCGTCGCCGGGGGAGTCGAGGATGGTCAGATCACGCACGGTGATGCCGCGCACGTTGAGCGCTTCCAGGCCGGTGACGTTGGCGCTGTCGCGGAACGACAGCACGGTTTTGTCCTTGCCGCAGCCCTTGATCAGCACGTCCTCGGTGGCCTGGATCAGCAGGCCCTGGTCCAGATTGAAATAGCCGCAGGCGAATTCCAGGGTGTCCCGGGGGCGCAGCTGGATCATGGCGTTGACCATGTCCTCGGTGGCCCCTTCGCCGGGCTCGATCAGAAAAGTCCGGCCCTCGGTGAAGCGGTCCGGTTCTTCTTCCTCGGGCTGGTTCGGCGCCGGCGACGGCGTGGCGCCGCCGTCGCTGCCGGAGTCACCGCCGCAGCCGCTCAGTGTCAGCCCCAGCATCAACGTCAGTAGCGATAGCCAGGATGTTTTGCCGTTCATGGTCGTTCCCCTGTTGGTGTTGGCCGCCCCGTTCATCGCGGGGCCTGCTCCAGTCTTTCCCACATGCGCAAATAGGCTTCCGCGGAGGTGAACAGCTGGTTCACCGCGTCTTCGATCTGCTCCCGGGGGCGGTCGCTGTTGGCGATCATGTCGGCGATCTGATCCGCATAGAGGCCGTAGTGCGCCACGCCCCTGCCCTCGTAGAGGCTGAATTCGTGGTCGCCGGTGCGCTGCACGTCGAAGCGCACACGGCCGTCCACGGATTGGAACGGATACAGGTCGTCGTGCTGGTCCTCGGTGCCCGGGTTGCTCGCCAGCTGCGCGATGCCGTTGACGTCCGAGGCGAAGCCGGCGCCGCCGAACGGCCCGACCTTGAGCGCCTCGTCACGGGGGCGCTGGCCGTCGCGGGTCAGTTCGTCCACCCAGGCGCCGCGCACGCTGCCGAACGAGGCCGCCACGCCACCCTGGGAGGCCACACGGTCGCGCAGCGCTTCGGCGCCGCCCCAGGCGCCGTGGCTGTTGATCACCGGGTAACCGCGCCGCCCGGTCAGTTCCAGAATCTGTTCCGCCGCCTTGCGGCTGATGTGGTCGGTTTCGATCATCATGCGGCGCTTCATCAGTTCCTCGATCAGGAAGAAGCCCAGGTCGGACAGGCCACGGCTGTTGCAAAGATGGTCGGTGCCCCGGCGCGGGTCGTATTCCGCCAGTTGCTCCGGCGTGGCCGGGAAGCGGTCGCCGACGTAGTCGAGCTGGAACAGCAGCTGGTCGATGAGGCCCAGCGGCGCCAGCGGATCCGGCAGGGACGACGCCGGCGGCGCGTCGTCGCCGTGGTCGTGGGCGCAGGTCTCGAATTCGATGGTGTGGCCGGTTTCCAGAATGTTCCCCGCGTAGAGCACCGGACCGATGCCGATGCCCGAAGACAAATCCGGCAAATGGCCGCCGAAGGCGTTGTCGAATTTGTGCACCGGGAACAGGCTGCGCACGTCCATGGCATAGAGACGGTCGAGCCGCTCGACGATCTGCTCGCGTGTGCATTCTGGCGCGCCCAGGAACTCGCCGCAATTGAGCACCTTGGAGGCCTCCACGCCGAGGATCACCGCCATCTTGCCCTCGCCGATCACGTCCCGGGCCTGGGCCGGATCGGTGACGATGCGGAACCAGCCCTCGCCGGGGCCGCCGTGCTGGGCGTCAATATAGTCCTGCATGGCGTGCATCTGCTCGGCCTGCATTTCGATCGCCGCCATGGTGTCGCAATCGTTCTGCTTCTGGGGGTTGAGCTGACACAGCACCTGGTTGTGCACCAGATGGTTGACCAGGATTTTCAGACCGGCGAGATGGGCCCGCTCGATCCAGCGGTAGTAACTCTGGTGATGCTGCAGCGAGTTGTGACGCGGCCAGAACTCATAGCCCGGCCAGCCTTCGGTGGCGTGGGGCCCGGGGCTGCTGGTGACCTGCTCCACCAGACCGGTGAGTCCCTGGGGGCCATGATTGACGGCGCAGTCGTCCAGGGCATGATCGACACCGAAGGGATGGAAAGGGTCGCCGTAATTCACCCGGCCGCCGATGAACTCATAGGCGGAAATATGGCTGTGCGCGTCGACGAAGCCGAACACGTCATCGTCGTCCAGCCCTTCCACGTTCTGGAAACGGGGCACCTCGCGCAGATAGTTGGCCGGGCCTTGCTCGGCCACGGTGGCGTTGAGCTCCGCTTCCGGATAGGCGTCACAACCCTGCGCGGGGAGCAGGTGGAAACGGTTGGCCTCGCTCTCCAGCGACGGTGAGGCCAGAGTCAGCGCGTCCTCGCCCACGGTGAGCAACAGCCCGGTGGCGTCGGAGGCCACCGTGAAGGTCTCGCCTTCGCTGCGGTTGAGATTCCACACCGCCAGATCACTGGCCTGGTCCACCTTGCCCAGCGTGGGCCGCGGGGTACGGTCGCCGAGGCGCGTGCCCGCCACCTCCAGGCTCTCGCCCAGTTCCCGCAGCACGCCCCCCAAGGGCGCCACCGGATCCAATACCAGGTTCAGGGTGTCGCCCAGGCCGGCGACCAGGTAGCTGACTTCCGCGATCAAGCGACCGCCGCCGTCGAGCAGCTCGCCGGCCGGGTCGGAGATACCCAGCAGCTCCTTGTCACCGGCCTGGCCCGGATCGCGGCGGTAATCGGACAGCAGCAGATAGGAGCCCAGTGCCGTGGGCTTCATATAAAACGACGCCGCCCGACCGGGGTCCAGGGTCACACCGTAGCGCCCGTCCAAACCACTAAGGTAGCGCCCGTCGGCGTACAGGTGGTAGCAGCCATTGGCGAACTGAAAGCGGTTGAGGGCCTGGGGTTCGGGTTCGGGTTCGGTGGGTGGCTCCGGCTCCGGTTCCGGTTCCGGCTCGGAGGGCGCCGGCGGGTTATTCGCCTGTCGGTCGTCCGACGAGGACGAACCGCCCCCACAAGCGGTAAGGCCGAGAGCCAAAAGCAGCAGCAACCAATACGTCGACACCCGACGCACGCCTTTCACGGTCATAGCACCTTCCTGTTCTTGTTTTATTGGTACGTTTGTACAACTTATTACCGTGAAACGTTGTGGCGTTATTGTGAACGATTGGTGAACGGGCCCGCGGCACTCAAGTTTTCCGCCCTTCCGCCGAGAAATGCGTTGGATGGCGCCGTGTTGGCGGCTATGGCATATTCAAAAAAAGGCGATAGATAGTATGTATACGGCGCGCCGTATTACCGCGCCGCGCCATGCGGGGAGGGGGACCCTGATGCAGGACAAGGGGATGTCAGAGACGGAGCGGGCCCGGCTGGAAAGCCTGGCCAGCTACAATATTCTGGACAGCGCCCCGGAACACGAATACGACGACATCGTGCAGCGCGCGGCGGAGCTCTGTGGTTGCCCGATTTCCACCGTCACCCTGGTGGACCGGCACCGCCAGTGGTTCAAGGCGTCCGTGGGGCTTGATATCCAGGAAACCGAACGCGACATCGCGCTCTGCGACCACACCATTCGCGGCACCGGCCCGCTGATCATTCCGGATACCCGGCTCGACCACCGCTTCGCCGATAACCCGGTGGTCACCGACCCTAACGGTATCCGCTTCTACGCCGGCACCCCGTTGGTCTCCCCGGACGGTCAGGCCCTCGGCACACTCTGTGTCATGGATCACCGGCCCCGGCATCTGAGCGAGGCCGAGGCGAACTATCTGGCGCTGCTGGCAGACCAGGTGATGATGCATTTGGAGCTCCGCCGACAGAATCAGCGGCTACAGGACGCCGTCGACGAACGGGACCGCGCCCTCCATAAGGCCGAACGTCGCGCCGCTCATTTGGAGGAGTCGCAACGCATCGGCCGGATCGGCAGTTGGACCTTCCATCTGGATAGTCAGACTCTCAAGTGGTCGGAGCAGACCTTCCGCATCTTCGACCTGTCCCCGAAAGACTTGGACGGCCGCTTCGAGCGTTTTCTGCAATGCGTGCACAACGACGACCGGCGCCGCCTGCTCGACTACCGCAAAGACGCCCTCGCCGGCCACACCCCTTTGGATATTCAGTACCGCATCAATTTACCCCAAGGTGGACAACGCCACTTGCATGAGCGTGGAGAATTGCATAAGGACAATCACGGTCGGCCGATGTATCTGCAGGGCACGGTTCAGGACATTACTGAGCTCAAGACCTTTGAAATGCAACTGCAACACACCCAGCGACTCACCGGCATCGCCGGGAGGCTGGCTCGGGTCGGCGCCTGGAGCGTGGATGTGGGCTCCGGGCAGGTTTCCATGTCACCGGAAATTCTCGCTCTGCATGACCTTGGCAACGACACACGCATGGCCCTGGAGGATTCGCTCAGTTTCTATGCCCCGGAGGACCAACCCAAGGTACAGTCCCTGTTCGCCGCCTGCGTCAAGCGGGGGCAGCCCTACGACGAAGAACTAAGGGTCGTCACCGCCACCGGACAGCCATTCTGGGTACGCGCTCTGGGCGAACCCGTGTTTGATGAGGTGGGCAAAGTCGTCCGCGTCGATGGCGCCTTCCAGGACATCAGCGAACAGCGCAATGCCGCCAATGCTTTACGCGAAGAAAAAATCCGCTTTGAGGCCGCCGCCCGCGCCACCGCCGATGCGATCTGGGACTGGAACACGTCCACTGACCGGTTGTGGTGGAGCGAAGGCATGGAAACCCTGTTCGGCTACAGTGCCGAAGACCTGGAACGGGACAGCCGTTCCTGGACCACGCGCATTCATCCGGACGACAAAAAGCGCGTGCTCACCGATATTGAAAGGGTCATTTACAGCCAGCAGCAGAAATGGGAAGCGGAGTACCGCTTCATACGCAAGAACGGCAGCGTGGCCTATGTGTCGGATCGCGGCTACGTAATCCGCGATGAAAACGGCGACGCCCTGCGTATGGTGGGCGGTATGAGCGATGTCACCGAGCGCCGCCACTTCCTCACCAATCTGGCCCGACAGGCCGCCCTGCTGGATAAATCCCGCGACGCCATCATGGTGCTCGATCTGGATCGCCGTATTACCTATTGGAACCAGGCCGCCGAGGGCATCTACGGCTGGCGCCAGAGCCAGGCCCTGGGACAGCGCATTGATGAGGTGCTCGGCGAGGACCCGGATGTCCTGAAAGCCGCCACCCGGGAGCTGCTGCTCAGCGGCCAATGGGCCGGCCGCTTGGCCAGCCACGGCGTGAACGGCAAAACCGTGATCTCAGACGCGCGCTGGAGCCTGGTCGCCGACGACCTCGGCCAGCCGGACGCCATCCTGGCCATCAACACCGACATCACCGAACATCTGGCGCTGGAGGAGCAGCTCCAGCAGTCGCAGCGGCTGGAAGCCATCGGCCAGTTGACCGGCGGCGTGGCCCACGATTTCAACAACCTGTTAACGGTGATTCTGGGTAATTCCGAGTTACTCGAAGAGCAACTGGAAGAGGCCTCGCCATTACAGGCTTCCGCGGGCTTGATCCGCGGCGCGGCGGAACGGGCGGCGGAGCTGACGCGCCGGCTGCTGGCTTTCGCCCGGCGCCAGCCACTGGCCCCGCAGATCGTCGACGTCAACGAACTGATCCACGGCCTTGCCCCCCTTCTTCGCCCCTCGCTGCACGAACATCTGGAGATCGACATCGTGCCTTGTCCGACGCCCTGGCCGGCGTTCATTGATCCGGGGCAGCTGGAGTCGGCGATTCTGAATTTATGCCTCAACGCCCGCGACGCCATGGACGGCGAAGGCTGCATCGTTCTTGAAACCGCCAACGTCAGCCTGGACCAGGACTACGCCAACCGCCATTCCGAAGTGGTTGCCGGCGACTACGTTCAGGTGGTGGTCTCGGATACCGGTGCCGGCATCCCGGAGACCACACTGAAACAGGTATTCGACCCCTTTTTCACCACCAAGCCCAAGGGCAAGGGTACCGGCCTGGGTTTGAGCATGGTGTACGGTTTCGTTAAGCAGTCCCGCGGCCATATCAAGATTTACTCCGAGCCGGGTGAAGGCACCACGGTAAAACTCTACCTGCCCCGGGCGGACCGTGAGCGGCAGGAGCCGCTTCCACCAGCTTGCCCGGTGCGGTTCACCAACCGCCAGGAAACAGTACTTGTTGTGGAAGACGATGACGAGGTGCGCGACCAGGCCGCCCGACAACTGCGCGAGCTGGGCTATCGGGTGATCAGCGCCGCCAACGGCGATGACGCCCTGGAGCGGCTTTCCGAACAGGAAGTCGATCTGCTGTTCACCGACGTGATCATGCCCGGCGGCCCGAACGGGCCGGAGCTGGCGCGGCTCGCGCGGCAGCGTCTGCCCGAGCTGCCGGTGCTCTACACCTCCGGCTACACTGAAAACGCCATTGTCCACCACGGCCGTCTGGACCCCGGCGTGCATTTATTGGAAAAGCCCTACCATAAGACGGATCTGGCGCAAAAGATCCGCGACGCTCTCGACGAGGTGCCAAGATGACGCCGCCACAAAAATCAGAAACGATACCTCGGCTCCTGGTTCTTGATGACGACCCAGACATCGGTCAGACGGTTTGCAGCATGGTCTCGAGCCTGGGTTACCAATGCCAGGTCACCACCCTGCCGGACACTTTCTTCGAGATACTCGACACCTGGCAGCCCACCCACATTCTGCTCGACCTGGTGATGCCAGCGATGGACGGCGTGGAAGTAATCCGCCATCTCGCCGAGCGTCACTGCGACGCAGGCCTGATTATCTCCAGCGGGCTGGGCAGCCGGGTCATCGATGCGGCCGGCAGGGCCGCCAGCCAGCACCGGTTGCACATGACCGGTGTGCTCCCCAAACCCTTTTCGATCCGCGATCTGCGTGCTCTGCTGGGCCAGCAACCGCCGCCAAGCCGCCAGCCGCGCCAGGCTCCGGTGAGCCCCGAGCAGGACATCACCCCGGCAATGCTCGCCGACGCCATCGATAATGACCAGATCCGCCTGATGTATCAGCCCAAGGTCAGTTGTGCCGAGGGCAATCCTGTTGTCGGGTTCGAAGCGCTGGCCCGCTGGCGGCACCCCCAGTGGGGACCCATCGCCCCGGACCGCTTTATTCGCCTCGCCGAACGCGAAGGGTTGATAGAGCCCCTTACCCGCAAGGTAGTCGTCCAGGCCTGTGCCGCTATGGCGGCCCTGTTACGAAGTGGCGGAGCGAAGGCCGAGCACTGGACCATGGCGGTGAATCTGTCCGCCTCCTGCCTGACCCGGTTCGATATGGCGGATAAGCTGGTGGTCCTGTGCCGACGGTACGGTCTGGAGCCGCGCCATTTAACGCTGGAACTCACCGAGACGGCGGCCATGGAAGACGGCGTGCTGGCGCTGGACCTGCTCACCCGGTTGCGGATGAAAGGGTTTCAGCTGGCGATCGATGATTTCGGCGTGGGTTATTCGTCCATGGTGCAGCTGGCCAGGCTGCCGTTCTCCGAACTGAAGCTGGACAAGGCCTTCGTGGCCGCCGCCGGCGAATCCCGCGAGGCGCGCACCATCATCAGATCCGCGGTGGATCTGGGCCATCAGCTGGATCTGAAGGTGATTGGCGAAGGGGTGGAAAACGGGGAGTCCCTGGCGTTCCTCAGCGAGGTCGGGTGTGATTTCGTGCAGGGGTATTATATTGCTCGGCCTATGGGGAAGGAGACTATTGGGGGGTGGTTGGATGGTCGCGACCTTGGGTGATCAGCGAATTTAGCGATGGTTGGTTTTTGCAGGGGCGCTTGCTGAGAGGTTTGGGCGCGCTGGGGCGCGCCGAGAGGGAGGGATTGGCTCGCTGCGCTCGGGGCTGCGCCCCGTTGCCGCCGGGCGGCAACGCCCCTCACGGCGCTTTGCGCCGTTCGGTCGAACGGAGGGTTCGAATCATCAACTCCCTCTCCGCCATACACAAAAAAGCCCGGCGTTGGCCGGGCTTTTTTGTGTATGGCGGAGAGGGAGGGATTCGAACCCTCGATACGCGCAATGCGTATGGTTCCTTAGCAGGGAACTGGTTTCAGCCACTCACCCACCTCTCCGGAACTCGGATTTTTCGATCGTTGGATAACGATTTAGCCGCGCATGATACCAGCTTGCGCGAAAAATACAGCCCAAAAATCAGGCATTCTCGCCGGTGTCGCTGCTTTTTTCGTGTTGAATCCGCTGGTAGATCTCTTCGCGGTGCACCGCGACTTCCTTCGGGGCGTTAACACCGATGCGGACCTGGTTGCCTTTGACGCCAAGCACGGTGACGGTGACATCGTCGCCGACCATCAACGTCTCGCCGACGCGACGCGTAAGTATCAGCATGGAAAATCCCTCCTGGGTCCATCAGATTGTTCAGTGAGCGCGTTCCCGCACACCAGGTGTGAGAGGACCCGTCATCCTTGTGTTCCATCATGCGGACGGCCCGCCTCCCTGGTGAGCGAGGCCGGCATTATGCCGCATCAGATTAGGAAAGTCTCCCTAGAGACTAGCCACGCCCGCCCCGTGAATGCAATCACCGGGCGGGCCCCGGCATCACGCCGCCGGCTGGTCCAGCTCAAAGGCCTGATGCAACGCACGCACCGCCAATTCGAGGTATTTCTCGGCCACCACCACGGAGACTTTAATCTCGGAGGTGGAGATCATGGTGATGTTCACGCCCTCGGCGGCCAGCGTCTGGAACATCTTGCTGGCGACACCGGCGTGGGAGCGCATGCCGACACCCACCAGGGAGATTTTGGCGATCTTGTCGTCACCGATGATTTCCGGGTTGCCCAGTTCCTCGGCGGCCTGCTTGAGGGCCTCCTTGGCTTTGGCGAAATCGTTGCGGTGCACGGTGAACGTGAAGTCGGTGGCGCCGTCGGCGCCCACGTTCTGCACGATCATGTCCACTTCAATGTTGGCGTCGCTGACCGGCCCGAGAATCTTGAAGGCAATGCCCGGAGTGTCCGGCGCGCCGCGTACGGTGATCTTTGCTTCGTCACGGGTAAAAGCGATGCCAGAGATAACCGGCTTTTCCATATCCACCTCGTCGTCGACGGTAATGAGGGTGCCCGGGCCCTCTTGAAAACTGGACAGTACGCGCAGCGGCACGTTGTATTTGCCGGCGAATTCCACCGAACGAATCTGCAACACCTTGGAACCCAGGCTGGCCATTTCCAGCATTTCCTCGAAGGTGATGCTGTCCAGACGGCGGGCGGTGTCCACGACCCGCGGGTCGGTGGTGTAAACCCCGTCCACATCGGTGTAGATCTGGCACTCGTCGGCTTTCAGCGCCGCCGCCAGGGCCACCGCGGTGGTGTCCGAGCCGCCCCGGCCCAGGGTGGTGATGTTGCCGTCCTGGTCGATGCCCTGGAAGCCGGCCACCACGCACACCCGGCCGGCGTCGAGATCGGCGCGCATCTTGCGGTCGTCGATCTCTTCAATGCGGGCCTTGGAGTGGGTGTTGTCGGTGCGGATGGCGACCTGGCCGCCGGTGTAGGAACGGGCGCCCACGTTGAGCTTCTGCAGCGCCATGGACAGCAGCGCGATGGTGACCTGCTCGCCGGTGGAGACCAGCACGTCCATCTCCCGCGCCGGCGGGTTGTCGTGCACGCCGTTGGCCAATTCGATCAGGCGGTTGGTTTCACCGCTCATGGCGGAGACCACCACGACCACCTGATCACCACGTTCCCGGAAGCGCGCCACCCGTTCGGCGACGGCCTGAATGCGTTCGACGGTGCCTACCGAGGTGCCGCCGTATTTCTGGACAATTAGAGCCATAGTGACTTGGTTTCTGCCAAAAGAGGCGCGCAAGCATAGCATTTGCGCCCCTGATTTTCATGTGAGGGTGGTCAGAGCTGCTCCGCCACCCACCGATACGCACTCTCCAACGCCGCCGGCAGAGCCGCCGCGTCGCTGCCGCCGCCCTGCGCCATATCCGGCCGGCCGCCGCCTTTGCCACCGACCTGCCCGGCAACGTGTTTCATCAAATCACCGGCCTTGACCCGGTCGGTGAGGTCCTTGGTGACACCGGCCACCAGCGACACCTTGTCGCCTTCGGCGGCGGCCAGGAGGATCACGCCGGAGCCCAGTTTGTCCTTCACCTTGTCCATGGTGACGCGCAGCGTTTTGGCGTCGGCGCCATCGACGCTGGTGGCCAGCACCTTCACGCCCTGGACATCACGGGCCTCGGCCGTCAGGTCGCCACCGGCGCCGGACGCGAGTTTCTGCTTGAGTCGTTCGATCTCTTTTTCCAGTTCCCGCACCCGGCGGGTCTGGGCGCCGACCCGTTCGGCGGCCTGCTCCGGCCCGCTTCTCAGGGTCGCGGCGATTTCGCCCAGCGCCTGCTCTTGCTGGCGCACCCGCGCCAGGGCGTACTCGCCGGTGACCGCTTCGATGCGGCGCACGCCGGCGGCGGCGGAGGTTTCCAGGGTGATCTTGAACAGGCCGATGTCGCCGGTCCGCTGCACATGGGTACCGCCGCACAGCTCCTTGGAGAAGCCGTCGCTGCCCATGGTCAGCACCCGCACTTCGCTGTCGTATTTCTCTCCGAACAGGGCCATGGCGCCGGCGTCCTTGGCCGCTTCCATATCCATCAACTCGGTGGTCACCGCCGCGTTCTCGAGAATCTGACGGTTGACCAGGGTCTCGATCTCTTCGCGCTGCTCGGCACTCAGGGCTTCGCCGTGGGCGAAGTCAAAGCGCAGGTAGTCCGGCGCCACCAGCGAGCCTTTTTGCTGCACATGGTCGCCCAGCACGCGGCGCAGGGCGGCGTGCAGCAAATGGGTGGCGGAGTGGTGGCGCATGATGGCGCGGCGGCGCTCCACATCCACGTAGGCGTCCACCTTGTCGCCCACTTTCAGGGTGCCGCTGCTCACGGTGCCCACGTGGATGTGCGCCTGGCCGCGCTTGCGGGTGTCTTCCACGTTGAAGCGGGCGTCGCCGGCGACGAGCACGCCCCGGTCGCCCACCTGGCCGCCGGACTCGGCGTAGAACGGCGTGCGCTTGAGCAGCACCATGCCGGTGTCCCCGGCTTCCAGGCTGTCCACGGCGGCGCCGTCGCGGTAGAGGTCTTCCACCTCGGCCTGATCCTGATGTTTCTCGTAACCGGAGAAGTCGGTGACCGCCTCGATGTTGAGCCGGTCGCTGTAATCGTTGGCGAAGGCGCCGGCGCCCCGGGCGCGCTCACGCTGCGCCTGCATTTCCTGGTCGAAGCCGTCCATGTCCACGGACAGGCCGCGCTCACGGGCGACGTCGGCGGTCAGGTCGGGCGGGAAGCCATGAGTGTCGTACAGAGCGAACACCACCCGGCCGGGCAGCTCGTCGCCCTGCAGGTCGGCCATGGCGCCTTCCAGCACTTTCATGCCGGCGGCCAGGGTGCGGCCGAACTGCTCTTCCTCGGCCAGCAGGGCCTTCTCCACCCGCGCCTGCTCACGGCGCAGCTCGGGGTAGGCGTCGCCCATCTGCGCCACCAGCTCCGCCACCAGGGTGTGGAAGAACGGCTTGTCCTGGCCCAGCTGGTGACCGTGACGCAGGGCGCGGCGGATGATACGGCGCAGCACATAGCCGCGCCCCTCGTTGGAGGGCACCACACCGTCGGTGATCAGGAAACTGGCCGAGCGGATATGGTCGGCGATCACCCGCAGGGATTTGTTTTCCAGGTCGTCGCAGCCGGTGGCCCGGGCGGCGGCCTTGAGCAGCGCCTGGAACAGGTCGATCTCATAATTGGAATGCACGCCCTGCTGCACCGCGGCGATACGTTCCAGGCCCATGCCGGTGTCCACGCTGGGCTTGGGCAGCGGCTTCAACTCGCCGTCGTCCTGGCGGTCGTACTGCATGAACACCAGGTTCCAGATCTCAATGTAGCGGTCCAGGTCGCCGTCCTCGGAGCCCGGCGGGCCGCCGGGCACGTCGGCGCCGTGGTCGTAGAAGATCTCGGAGCTGGGGCCGCAGGGGCCGGTGTCGCCCATCTGCCAGAAGTTGTCTTCATCCAGACGCGAGAAGCGCTCGGCGCTGACGCCCATTTCCTTGAGCCAGATGTCCGCCGCTTCGTCGTCGGACACATGCACCGTCACCCACAGCTTCTCCGGCGGCAGCCCCAGCTCACCGGTGAGGAACTCCCAGGCGAAGCGGATGGCGTCGCGCTTGAAGTAATCGCCGAAGCTGAAGTTGCCCAGCATTTCGAAGAAGGTGTGGTGGCGGGCGGTGTAGCCCACGTTTTCCAGGTCGTTGTGCTTGCCGCCGGCACGCACGCAGCGCTGCGAGCTGGTGGCGCGGGTGTAATCGCGCTTGTCGCGGCCGAGGAACACATCCTTGAACTGGTTCATCCCCGCATTGGTGAACAGCAGGGTGGGATCGTTCTCCGGCACCAGCGAGGACGACGCCACCACGGCGTGGCCCTGGCGGGCGAAGTAATCGAGAAAGGCTTGGCGAATCTCAGCGCTCTTCATACGCAAGCAACTACTTTAGACAGGGAAATGGGGAGCAAAGTATAGCGTTGTCAAAGGGCGGTTGCGATGGGGAAGGCGCGCCGGCCCGGCGCGCCACTTACTTGAACGCCGCCGCCGCGCAGACCGTCACCACCATCACCAGCAGAATCCACTTCAGCACACGCTGGGACACCTTGTGGGCGAAGCCCACGCCCAGCCGCACGCCCAGCAGGGTGCCGGCGGCGACCAGCAGGCCCGGCAGCCAGGCGACCTGATCCCGCCACACGAAAATACCCAGGGCGAGAATGGTGAAGCCGGCGGTGATCGCCAGCTTCAGGCCGTTGGTGCGCACCAGGTCGTAACGCAGCTGGCCCGCCAGCACCGCGATCAGCAGGAAGCCCACACCGGCCTGGGCGAAGCCGCCGTAGGCCCCGGTCACGAACAGCCCGGCCCAGGCCGCCGGGGTGCTGGCCAGAGCGCGGGGCGCCTCGTCGGGCCCGGCCACCAGCGTGGACGGTTTCAGCACCATCACCACCGCCATCACCACCAGGGTGGTCAGCAATACCGGTTCCAGAATGGTGGTCGGCAGGAAGGACGCGGCCAGAGTGCCGAGCAAGGCGCCGGCCAGTGTCGGCACCATGATGCCCGGCAACGCCGCCACCGGCATGGAGCCGTGGCGATGGAATTGGCGGGCGCCCTCAAGACACTGGATCAAGACGCCCACGCGCATGGTGCCGTTGGCCAGGGCCGGCCCCATGCCGGTGAGCATCAGCAGCGGCAGAATGAGCAGCCCGCCGCCGCCGGCCAGAGTATTGATAAAGCCGGCGATCACGCCGGAACCCAGCAAGGCCGCCACCAGCCAGGGGTCGCTCAGGTATTCCACGTCGATTCCCCGCTACCTGTCAGAAAGGGAAAGTATTATGACCTGTCCGGCGGGGGAATAAAGTGGCGAGGCGCACCGGATCAGTCGAGGTCTTCTTCCCCGGCCAGATCCAGCGCGTTGAAGCTCTGCTCCGCGTCGAAGCCCCGGGACTGCAGAAAGCGCAACTGGCGGGCTTTTTCCTTGCGGTCCGCCGGCGGCCGGCGGAAGCGCCGGGCGTGGGTCTCGCGGGCCAGGGCAAACCAGTCACACTCGGCCTGTTCCAGGGCCTCCTTGACCAGGGCCTCCGGAAGGCCGCGCTGCTGAAGCTCGGAGCGGATGCGCAACGGGCCCTGGCCGCGCTCGATCCGCGAACGCACAAAAAAACCGGCGAAGCGCCGGTCATTCAGAAAGTCGTGTTCCTGGCACCAGTCCAGCGCCGCGTCCAGCGCCTCGCTGTCGCCGAACTTGCGCGCCATCTTGACGCGCAACTCGGCACGGCCGTGGTCCCGGCGCGCCAGCATCTTCACCGCATACTGGCGTAACTCTGAAGGGTCGGCGGGGCCGTCTTCGGGGCCCCGCTGTCGCCGGCGCCGTTCAGTCATCCTTGCCGTCTTGCGCCTCGTCGCCCTCGGCCACCGCCGCTTCCTCGCTGGCGGGGGTGACCACATTCAGCAGGCGGGCACGGATTTCCTTCTCGATGGCCTGGGCCACGTCCGGGTGCTCGGCCAGATAGTCGCAGGCGTTCTGCTTGCCCTGGCCGATCTTGTCGCCCTGGTAGGCGTACCAGGCGCCGGACTTGTCCACCAGACCCTGCTGAACGCCCAGGTCCAGCACTTCGCCCAGCTGATTGATGCCCTGGCCGTAGAGAATCTGGAATTCCGCCTGTTTGAACGGTGGCGCCACCTTGTTCTTGACCACCTTCACCCGGGTTTCGTTACCGGTGACTTCGTCGCCCTGCTTCACCGCGCCGATACGACGGATGTCCAACCGCACGGAGGAGTAGAACTTGAGGGCGTTGCCGCCGGTGGTGGTTTCCGGGTTGCCGAACATCACACCGATCTTCATGCGGATCTGGTTGACGAACATCACCAGGCAGTTGGCGTTTTTCACGTTACCGGTGATCTTGCGCAGTGCCTGGCTCATCAGGCGGGCCTGCAGGCCGACGTGGGCGTCGCCCATCTCGCCTTCGATTTCCGCCTTCGGCACCAGGGCCGCCACGGAGTCCACGATCACCACGTTGACGGCGCCGGAACGCACCAGCATGTCGGTGATTTCCAGCGCCTGCTCGCCGGTGTCCGGCTGGGAGACCAGCAGGTCGTCCACGTTAACGCCCAGTTTTTCCGCGTAATCCGGGTCCAGGGCGTGCTCCGCGTCCACGAACGCGCAGGTGGCGCCCTGCTTCTGCGCCTGGGCGATCACGCTCAGGGTCAGCGTGGTCTTACCGGAGGACTCCGGGCCGTAAATTTCGACGATCCGGCCTTTCGGCAGGCCACCGATGCCCAGGGCGATATCCAGCCCCAGGGAGCCGGTGGAAATGGCGGGAATGCGCTCGCGCTTCTGGTCGCCCATGCGCATCACCGAACCTTTACCGAACTGGCGCTCGATCTGAGACAGCGCCGCCGACAGTGCCTTACTCTTGTCGCTCATTTGTGAACCCCTCTCCGATTCCATCCATTGGCACAGAAACTGACCTGATGGCCAGCACTGTCTTTCTGGACAGCATTATGGGCAGTGTTTGTGCGGGGTGCAACCCCCCGCCGCGGGCGTGAGATGGAGGCCATGATACACGTCCCGGCGGAGGAACAAATCCGCGCGCCTCACAGGCGCTGGATCAGCCCCTCCATGGCCGCCAGCATGCTGCGGTTACGCACCTCGTCGCGGTCGCCGGGGAACAGAAAGTGTTGCGCCTCGGCGACATCCTCGCCGAGGCCCCAACCGATCCACACCGTGCCCACCGGCTTCTCGGCGGTGCCGCCGTCCGGGCCGGCCACGCCGCTCACCGAGATGCTGACGTCGCCGTTGGAGTGCGCCAGCGCGCCCCGGGCCATGGCCAGCACCACCTCTTCGCTGACCGCGCCGTGGGTCTCCAGAAGGGAACGCGGCACGCCCAGCATTTCTTCCTTGGACAGGTTGGAATAGGTCACGAAGCCGCGCTCGAACCAGCTCGAGGCCCCCGGCTCGTCGGTGAGCAGGCGGGCGATGCCGCCGCCGGTGCAGGACTCCGCCGTGACCACGGAAAACCGCCGCTGTTGTAAAATCTTGCCTAACTCCCGGGCTCGATCCGCCAGTCCTTGCATGCGCCTTACCTCGCCAAAGCCTGTTATTAGCGCCTCCATGATGGACGACTTGGCGCGGGCTTCCCAGCGCCCGCTACGCGACCACCTTCCAAGCCGGCGGCGGCTGTGCTATCCCCGGAGGCACCGACGCTAGTGAAGGAGCACTACCGTGACCACCGCGAAGGAAGATTCAACGGCGGCGGACGCCACGCCGAAAGGCACCACGCCAGGCGCCACCATGGACAGCGTCGTACACCTGGTGGACGAGGACCCGGGCGTCCGCGACCGCCTGGACCGGCTGATGCGCCGCGCCTACCTGCCCTGCCGGGGCTACCGGGACAGCGACGATCTACTGCTGCGCCTCACGGATGACCGGCCCGGCTGCGTGCTGGTGACCCTGCGCACCCCCGGGATGGCGGGCCTGCGCACCCAGCAGCGTCTGAGCAAGACCGGCTCCACCTTGTCAGTAGTATTCCTCGGCGATAGCCCCCACGTCAGCGCGGCAGTCGGAGCGATGCGCGCCGGCGCCGAGGACTTCCTTGCCAACCCCACCGACGACGACACCCTGATCGAAACCGTGCAACAGGCGGTCGCCCGGGACCGGCGCCGCAAGGCCCGCCAGACCGCCCGCCTGGCGCTGCGCGAACGCCTGGCCCGGCTCACCCCGCGCGAGCGGGAAACCCTCGAAGCGGTGGTCTCGGGGCTGTCCAACAAGGGCATCGCCGAAGCCCTGTCGATTTCGCCGAAAACCGTGGAACTGCACCGCGCCCATATGATGCACAAGATGGGCGTCGGCTCAGTGGCGGAGGTGGTGAAGCTGTATCTGTTCGCCACGGAAGCGGCCACACCACCGGTTAAGGGTTTTCCCCTGCCCGGCCACGGGGAACGCCCTATAGGCAACCGTCAGCGCACGGACTAGCTTGGCCCTTCACCTATGGAACCGTCGGCGCCGTGCCGGCGGCCGGCAAAGGAGGCGCTATGAAAGCTCTTACCTGGCACGGGACCCACGATGTGCGCGTGGACTCGGTCCCCGACCCACGAATCCAGGAACCCGGTGACGCCATTCTCAAAGTCACCGCCACCGCCATTTGCGGGTCCGACCTGCATCTCTATAACGGCCTGATGCCCGCCATGGAGCCCGGCGACGTGCTCGGCCACGAATTCATGGGTGAAGTGGTCGAGGTCGGCAAGGAGGTACGCAACCTGAAGAAAGGCGACCGTGTGGTGGTGCCGTTCACGATCGCCTGCGGCCACTGTTTCTTCTGCGACAAACGCCTGTATTCGCTGTGCGAGACCAGCAACCCCAACGCCGACGACGCCGCCCAGGCCATGGGGCACTCCCCGGCCGCCCTGTTCGGCTACTCTCATCTTCTGGGCGGCATCCCCGGCGGCCAGGCGGAATACGTGCGCGTGCCCCACGCCGATGTGGGACCGCTGAAAGTGGCATCCGACATGAAGGACGAGCAACTGTTGTTCCTGTCGGACATCTACCCCACCGGCTACATGGCCGCCGCCAATTGCGACATCAGCGCCGGTGACACGGTGGCGGTGTGGGGCTGCGGCCCGGTGGGTCAGTTCGCCATCCGCAGCGCCTGGATGCTCGGCGCCGGCAGGGTTATCGCCATCGACCGCGTTCCCGAGCGGCTCGCCCTGGCGGAAACGCAATCCCAGGCGGAAGTGATCAACTTCGAGAAAGACGACCCCTACCAGCGCCTGATGGAGATGACCCGGGGCTACGGGCCGGACAGCTGCATCGACGCAGTGGGCGCCGAGGCCCACGGCGCCGGCGACCCGGAATACCAGCGCCGGGACAGCGACTCCGGCGAACCCAACCGCCCCACCGCCCTCAACCAGATGATTCAGAGCTGCCGCAAGGGCGGGCAATTGTCGATTCCCGGCGTCTACACCGACAGCATGGACGGCGTCGCCTTCAACGGCCTGATGAACAAGGGGCTGTCACTGAAAAGCGGCCAGACCCATATGCAGGCCTATATGCCCGCCCTGTTACAGACCATCGAGCTGGGCAACATCGACCCGTCCTTCATCATCACCCACCGCTACGGACTGAACGACGCCGCCAACGCCTACGCGGATTTCAACGCCAAGCAGGACGGCTGCATCAAGGTGGTGATGACGCCCTGAGCCCGGCAGCCGGCGTCCACAAAAAAGCCCCGCCATCCGGCGGGGCTTTTTATGCGCCTCTGATTATGCGCCTTTGAGTGTCGCCGCTGTCGTTCAGGGCAACCGGGTCTTCAACGCGTCGGCGTCTTCGCTATCGTCTTCCACTTCACCTTCCAGGATCGCCTCCGCGCTGGTGGCGCGGGTGTAGTATTCCTGGTTGGCTTCATCGTCACTGAAGACATCGCTGACGCTGATGGCACCGCCGGCGAACAGGCCTTCGGTGCTGCTCCAGAACAGCACGTCGCCCTTGCCGTAGCTGCCCTGGGCCACCTTGGACCAGTCGACAAGCGTCAGGCCGGCGTCCGCGTTGAGCGCGAAGTTGTGGTCCTGCTTGAAGGACGCCACCGCCTTATCGGTCATCAGCAGCATCGCCACCTCGCCGGCGGCGACACCGCCCTGGGCACCGGCACTGACCGCGCCGAAGTTAAAGAACGCCGGACCGTTCCAGTCACCGCCGTCCTTGGCCAGCACCACGCCCTGGCCGCCGCGGCCACCGAACACAAAGGCGCCACGCCCGAAATCGGGCACCAGAAACACACCCTTGGCCTGCTCCAGCGCGGCGTCCATACCGTCCTCGCGCTTCATGTTTTGCAGCACCTTCTCGGACTCGTTGAGCACGTCCCGAGCGTTCCGGCGCTCTTCGCCGGTCTGCACGTTGGACGCCTGGTCCTCCATATGATCCATGCTCTGGGTGTTCTGCATGGTCTCCGCGTCATCCACGTCGCGACCGGTCTGATTGGCGGCGACGCCCGCCGCCAGCGAAGCCAGCGCCAGGGAAGTCGCTGTGATCGTTGCTACCTTCATGGTTCTCTCCTTCCTTGATGAGGGAACCGCCACGCTAGGGCGCCAGTCCGACCTCTGGAAATACGGGATAACCCGTGGTCGGCGGCCACAGCGTGCTAATCTTGGCCGGTTTTTCATTCCTTAACACACCCGGACACCATGACCTCAGCACCTACCCGAGCCCGGCGATGGCTGGAACGCCTCAACGGCTCCAAGCACATGCTCTGGCTGCTCGCGCTGTTCTCCTTTCTGGAGACCCTCATCGTGCCGGTGCCCATTGAGCTGGTGCTGATCCCGCTGATGGCCCTGAACCGCCAGCGCATCTGGCGCATCGCCACGGTCACCACCGCCGGCTGCCTGGCCGCCTCGCTGCTCGGCTACGGCGTCGGCATGGTGCTTTACCAGTCCGTCGGCACCTGGTTCATCGACACCATGGGCATGCAGAACGCCTATCAGGCCTACCAGGGCTTCTTCGACCGGTACGGTTTCATCGCCATCCTCACCCTGGGCATTCTGCCGATCCCGTTCCAAGTGGCGATGATCACCGCCGGCCTGTCCGGCTACCCCATCGTCCTGTTCGTGCTGGCCGCGCTGATCGCCCGGGGCATCCGCTACTACGGCCTGGCCTGGCTGGTGCTGCGGTTCGGCCCCCGGGTGGAGCGGATGTGGCGGCGCCACGCGCTGGTGACCAGCCTGGCGGCCGGGCTGATCGTCCTGGGCGTGGCGCTGGGGATACAGTGGCTGGCGGGCCAGGTGCTCTGAGCGCTCCCCTCTATCGCACTCTATCGCATTGAAATGATACCCATTCCCATTTAAGATTCGTCCTCATTATCTTTGTCCGTATCGGGGTCGGGTTATGTCCGGGGTTCCACAGCAGTCGCTGTCGGTGGCAACGCTGTACAGCGACCATCATGGGTGGCTGAAAAACTGGCTGGGGCGGCGGCTGGGCGATGCCATGGACGCCGAGGATCTCACCCAGGACACCTTTATCCGTGTCATCCGCTCCTCCCAGGACCCGGGGCTGCTCCGTGAGCCGCGCCGGTTTCTGGTGACCGTGGCACGGGGTCTCACCGTCGACCTGTTCCGGCGCCGGACGCTGGAACGGCAATACCTGGAAGCTCTGGCCAGCCTGCCGGAGACCGCCGCGCCTTCGGAAGAGGAGCGGGCTTTGGTGGTGGAAACCTTGATGGAAGTGGACGCCATGCTCGCCAACCTGGGCGCGCGGGTGCGCAAGGCCTTCATTCTTTCCCAACTTGAGGGGCTGACCTACCAGCAGATCGCCGATCAACTGGGCGTTTCCCTGCGCACCATCAAAGGTGATATGGCCAAGGCCATGGAGCATTGCTGCCTGTACCGGCTGGAGCACGGCCTGCAATGACCACACGGCAAGGCATCGGGGAAACGCTCAAGGACGCCATTCGCGACGCGGCCCGCTGGTACGCGGTGCTGAATGCTCCCGACGTCACGCCGGCGGATCAGCGTGGCTGGCAGCAATGGCTTGCCGATGCACCGGAGCACCGACTGGCCTGGCGCGAAGTGGAGCGCGTGCAGGACAGCCTGCAGCGGGTGCCGGGCCGGCTGGCGGCGCCGGCGCTGCAGCGCGCCACGCTGACCCGGCGTCAGGTGCTGACGCGGCTCGGCATGGTCGCCGTGGCCGCGCCCGTGGGCGCGCTGACCTGGCAGCTGGCGCCCTGGGAGCGGTGGCGCGCCCAATACGTCACCGGCATCGGCGAACAGCGCAAGCTGGTACTGGCCGACGGCAGCCAGCTTATGCTCAACACCGACACCCGCGTGGACACCGACTACAACCCGCGCCACCGGTTGATCCGCCTCCACGACGGCGAAATTCTGGTGCAATCCGCGCCGGACCCGCGCCGGCCGTCGCGCCCGCTTCTGGTGGACACGCCCGAGGGCCGTATCCAGGCCCTGGGCACCCGGTTCACGGTGCGCCGTGACGCCGGCCAGACCCGCGTCACCGTTCTCGCCGACACCGTGCGCGTCACCAGTGCCAATGATCCGGACGGACGGCTCGTCCAGCAGGGCGAGGAAATCCGTTTCACCGCGGGCGACCTGCCCCCCACGCGCCCGGCGCCCGCCGGCGCCGCCAGTTGGGCCGGCGGCAAGCTGATGGTGGTGGATATGCCGTTGCGGGAACTGCTCGCCGAGCTTGGCCGCTACCGCCGGGGCCTCCTCGCCTGCAGCGACGCGGTTGCCGGATTGCGGGTGTCCGGCACTTTCCCGCTGGCGGACACCGACCGGGCGCTGAGCGTGATCACCGAGGCGTTCCCCTTACGCCAACGCCGCCTGACCGATTACTGGGTCACCCTGCTGCCTGTATAGAACGTAATTTTTCGCCCTCCCTTTGCCCCTTTTTGCTCCCTGATTCGGCCCTCGGGTAACAGACGCTCATTTTCGAGGAACGACAATGTCCAGACCGCACACTATCACCAGCGCGCGTACGGCCCTGGGGCTTGCCGTGGCCCTGGCCACGGGCGCCACCGCCCTGCCCGGCGCCGCCCACGCGCAACAGAACACCGGCGGCACCGTCCAGGCCGAGCAGCACTACGACATTTCAGCCGGACCGCTGAGCCAGGTGCTCAACCGGTTCGCCGATCAGGCCGGGGTGGCGCTCTCTTTCGATGCCGCCCGGCTGGGCCAGCGGCGCTCCGAGGGCCTCAAGGGACGCTTTACCGTGGACCAGGGGTTCAGCCGTCTGCTCGACGGCTCCGGCCAGATCGCCCGCGAGAAGAGTCCGGGCAACTACGTGCTCGAAGCCACTAACGACAACCGGCTCGACCCGGTCCAGGTGAGAACCGGGCGGCTGGGTCTGAGCACGGAAAACACCGGCTCCTACACCACCGCCCAGGTGGGCATCGGCAGAACCGTGGAATCCGTGCGCGACATTCCGCAGACCGTCAACGTGGTCACCAGCCAGCAAATCAAAGATCGCAACATGACCACGCTGCAAGACGCCCTGGAAAACACCACCGGGGTCTCGGTGAAGAGCTACGGCACCGGCACCGCCAACTACCTGATCCGCGGGTTCGAGACCGACGCCATCAGCATCGACGGTAACCAGACCGGGGGCACCTCCAGCGGCACCCACGGCCACGGCGCGCCGGACCTGGCCGGCTTCGAGCGTGTGGAAGTGCTCAAAGGACCGGCCGGGCTGCTGCAGGGCTCGGCGGAACCGGGCGGCTACATCAACCTGGTGCGCAAACGGGCCCTGGCGGAGCGGGCGGTGAGCCTCACCGGCTTTGCCCATTCCTGGCCGGGCTACCGGGTGCAGGTGGACGCCACCGGCGCCCTCACCGACGACGACCGGCTGCGCGCGCGCACAGTGGTGGCCTATGAAGATTCCGACGGGTACATCGAAGAAGTCACTCTGGAAAAAAAGGTGCTCTACACCACCCTGGAATACGACATCACCGACGCCACCACCACCTCCATCGGCTTTTCCACCGAGGACGTGGAGTCGGTCCCCGACGTGGGCGTGCCCACCTACGCGGACGGCACCTTCGCCGACATCGACCGGGACCTGTACACCGGCGCCCCCTTCAACAACAAAAGCAGCAGGCTCAGCCGCGCCTTCGTGGAAGTGGAGCACCTGTTCGACAACGGCGTCATGCTGCTGGCCTCGGCGAACCGCACCGAGCGCGACTTTGATTATCTGTTGAATTACACCGTATCGCCGATCGACCCGGTCACCGGCGAAAGCACCCGCTGGGCCCTCGCCACCGACCAGGAACTCGAGGAGCAGGCCTACGACGTGCGCCTGGATATGCCGGTGTCGCTGCTGGGCCTCAACCACGACGTGCTGCTGGGCGTCCACCGCCGGACCTCCGAAGACGTGAGCAGCGGCTACCAGATCGACCTGAATTACCCGCCGATCAACGTGTTCGCCCCGGAAACCGCCAGCAACCCCTGGCCCAACCTGGCGCCCTTCAGCGACCCGAGCACCACCGAGCAGGAAGAAACCGGCGTTTACTTCAAGACCACCTCGTCGCTCACCTACGCCACCAAACTGATCCTCGGCGGACGCCTGACCAACTGGGAGACCGACAACGGCCAGGACACCGAGCGGGTCAGCGATGAATTCACCCCCTACGCCGGCGTCGTCCACGAGCTGAACAATGACCTCAGCCTCTACGCCAGCGCGGCGCAGTCCTTCGTCCCGCAAACCGCGGAAAAGGCCAACGGCGACATCCTCGCCCCCCGCGAAGGCACCCAGTTCGAAATCGGCGCCAAAGGCGTCTTCAACCGCGGCCTGACCAACTACAACCTGGCCCTGTTCCGCATCACCGACGACAACCGCGCCATCCAGGACCCGGGCAACCCGGCCTTCTCCGTGGCCGGCGGCAAGGTGCGCGCCCAGGGCGTCGAAGCAGAAATCGCCGGCCAGGTCTCCGAGCGCATCCAGGTGCTCACCGGCTACGCCTACACCGACACCGAACAGCTCGAATCCGACGACCCGGACGCGGAAGGCAAACCCTTCGCCCCGGACTCCCCGGAGCACAGCCTCAAACTGTGGGGCAAATACACCTTTAACCCCAGCTGGGAAGCCGGCCTGGGCGCCCAATACAGCAGCGGCACCTTCGCCGAATCCGGCGGCGTGCGCTGGGAGCAGAACGGCTACACCACCTTCTCGGCCATGGCCGCCTACAACCTCAACGCCGACACCCGCTTCGTGCTCACCGGCAGCAACCTCACCGACAAGCGCTACTACAGCCGCGTGCAAGGCGGCGGCCGCCAGAACTACTTTGGCGACGCCCGGCAGTTCAAGCTCAGCTTTGAGACGCGTTTTTGAGAGGCTGACCGCTGCCAAGAACTGGTGCCCGGGCACACGCGCCCGGGACCGTCACCCTCTTTGCGCCGCTCCACGTTGTCGGCAATGCACTACTAAGGGCCGGCACGGCAGGTGTGGAAATTGCGCCCCGAGGCGGAGCGGATGTATTGGCCGCATACGCTGATGATTAGTCTGTTGGCTAAGATCATTGTGCTAGGCATTGGCCCGCAAGTTGGTGTGAGCCTATAAAACCGGCCAGCTTTCGTCGGCGAGAGGCAACGCATTCAGATCATCTCTGGCCTCACGCCAGATGGGATAATGGTTGTCTAGAATGGCGACAAACCGCTCATTGTGTGTCGGTTCCACAAGATGAGCCATTTCGTGAACGATAATGTACTCAAGCAGGTCTTTGGGCTTTTTCACCAGCTCGGTATTCAAACGGATATTCCCGGCCCGGTGATTACAACTACCCCACTTCGTCTTCATACGTTGCAGATAGTACTTCGCGACGGTGACACCCAGCTTAGCTTCCCACTTGGCAATTAGGGGCGGTACAGCCTCGTGCAACAACCTTTTATGCCAAGCGTGCATGATTCGGGCGCGGCTTTCCGTGTCACTTCCGGGCTTCACCTTTAACGTGACACGCTTATGATCAAGACTCACCCCTGGCCGGGCTTTACTTTCGACCACGTCCAGAAGGTAGCGCCGCCCCCACAGATAGTGGCTTTCTCGCGTAACGTACTGCCTGGGCGTTTCGCGGGCCTGCCTCTTGAGCTTGGCCTGTTGGCTACGAATCCAGTTCAGTCGGGAAATGGCATAGGCACGAGCGACTTCCGCGCGAGTCGCCATCGGAGTCACCATCGTGACTCTGCCGCTGGGCGGGTGGACGGACAAATGCACGTTACGGACCGCCTTACGGTGAACCAGAATGCGGATGTCACCGAGTTCGATGGTTTCCGTCATTAGTACCCTTTCATATTCTTGACCAGTTCGAACACCACCTCTGTAGCCTCACGATCACGATCCAAAACGTCATACAATACGTTCTGTACCTGGCGCTCCTTGACTTCATCGCCCTTCCAGTTGGCGGGCGTTTGCTCTCGCATAGCGGCATCCACTCTCAGGGTCATGCGAACCAGAGGGTCTATATAACCACCAGGGTCGTCAGCGACTTTAGGTTGATCCGGTGAAGCTGGCAGAATGGTTGGAAGATTTTTATACAGCACTAGAGCCGCACGGTTGCCGACGAGCTCTTTGGGAGCATCATCGGTGTTATGGCCCTGCGCCACGGTTCGAACCAAGGCTTCCGCCCGCTCCAAAAACTGCTTGTAGGACGCCGTCTCACCACGCCAGTCTTCAATCAGGTCATTCAACAGCGTGGACATCTGCTCGTAAAACCGCGGATCGGTGAGCTGTTCACGGATGATGGTTTTGCGCACATTGTTGATGATGCCTTCGGCCACCGCGTTGTTCGACATCTTACCCTTGGCATTGAGCTTCTGGGCAATGGCGTCGTGGATGCCGGTCTCCACGATCAGCTCCACCAGGGAGTAGGTGTCCACCGAACCCATCTTGTCAGCCGAGTCGGCTTGAACATAGGTATTGATCAGGTGGCGCATATCGGCTTCGAACGGCTTGATGTCCAGTTCTTCGCCGGAGTGGTGTTTAATTGCGTCGCGCACCTCACTATAGAACGCCACTTCGTCGTTCAAACGCTGAATGTGCTTTTCGGAATAGCCCGCTTCATTCAGGTGCTGGGCAATATTGGAAAAGGCCCGCACGAAACCGGTAACGTGCTTATAAAAAGAAATCCGCAGGGCTTCGGTATTATCCAGCGCCTCCGGATTGTAGGCCTCGCCACAGAAGTAGTGGATGTGCTGCTCAATCTCCTTGGGCGGCGGCACCGGCTCGCAGAGGTAGTGCAATTCCTCCCGGGCGTTGTCCAACTTATCCCGGCCCTCTTTCAGCCAGTCCTTCAGTTCAATGTTATTCTCCACCGCGCCGCCATCATCCAGGTCCAGCTCGTCCGAGCTATACACTGCGATAGCTTCCTGCACGTCGCCAAACAGCTGTTTGAAATCGACGATGTGGCCGTAGTCTTTGTCGTCTCCATCGAGCCGGTTGGTACGACAGATGGCCTGGAACAGGTTGTGGTCATGCAGCTCGTTGTCCAGATAAATGTACGTACAGGTAGGCGCGTCAAAGCCGGTCAGCAGTTTGCCCACCACAATCAGCAGCTTGCAGTTGGCCGGCTCCTCCCTGAAACGGCGCTTCATTTCATTCTCGTACTGCTTGGTGGACTGGCCATCCTTCAATACGTACTGCTTGTAGGTATCAAACTTGAAGCGCTCGTCGCTGTCTTCCGATTCGCGGGAAATCGCATTGTGGTTCGGGTCATAGGAGGTGATGACGCCACAGTACTTGCCGAAGCTGGTGTTCTGGAGCAGGCGGAAGTAATGGCAGGCATCGTAGATAGAAGCCACCACCAGCATCGCCGTACCCCGGTTGTTGTTCAGTCTCGGTTTGAGGCTGAAATCCTCGATGATACTGGCGATGATGCGCTCCTTACGCTCCTTGGCACTCATCAGGTGTTCGAGCGTGGCCCATTTGTTGCGCAATACCGCCTTCTGATAGTTGTTCAGGTTCTTGGTCGCATTCTCAAACCAGGTGTCCACGGCCGCCTTGGAAGTCAGCCGCTGGGGTACATCCCGAGCCTCGTATTTCAAGTCCAGCACCACCTTGTCCGCCACCGCCTCAGGGAACTTGTAGGTGTGGATGTAGGTGCCGAACACTTCGCGGGTAGTCTGCTTGTCCTTACGTAGCAGGGGCGTGCCGGTAAAGCCGATAAATAGGGCATCCTCCAGCCAGCGCTTCATCTGCTTGTTCAGATGGCCGCCTTGGGTGCGGTGGCATTCGTCCACAAAGACGTAAAAACGCCCGTGTACCGGCGGCGGGTCACCCTTGAAGTCGGAGGGATTGAATTTGTGTACCAGCGCGCACAGCAGGCGCGGCGTGCTGGCGCCGAGTTTTTCCACAAACTGGGCACGGGAGGTAATGCGCGGGGAAGGCGCCTCCTCGCCCACCACGCCGGCGTTACGCATCACGCCGACGATCTGCTGATCCAGCTCGTCCCGGTCGGTGACCACCAAAATGCGGCCCTCCGGATCGTACTCGAGCAGCCATTTGGCCAACAGCACCATCAGAATGCTCTTGCCGCTGCCCTGGGTATGCCAGATCACCCCACCCTCGCGCTTGCCAACGCGCGCTTGCGCCGCCTTGATACCAAAATACTGATGCGGACGCGGCACCTTCTTCTGCCCAGCATCGAAGATCACGAAGTTGCGGATCAGGTCCAGCAGCCGCTCTTTACGGCAGAGCTGAGCCAGAGGCCGATCCAACAGCGAGCCGGGGCCGATCTCATCGGGGCGTTCTTCGTCCTTCCACTGCACAAAGAATTGCTCCGGGGTACCGGTGGTGCCGTAACGCAACCCTTGGGAGTCGCTGCCCGCCAGCAGCAGCTGCGAGGTGGTGAAAAACAATTCGTTGAAAAGAGGTTCCTGGTTGGTGCGAAGCTGGCGGACCCCGTCGCCCACCTCCACAGAGCTGCGCTTGAGCTCGATCACCGCCACGGCGATCCCATTTAAATACAGCACAATATCCGGACGCCGTTCATGCCCGCCCTTGAGCGTGACTTCCTCGGCCAGGGCAAAATCATTGCTTTCCGGGTGATCCCAGTCGATCAGGTGCACATCTTCATGAGGTTTGCCCGGCGCCAGCAGCACCTTCACCGGGTAGCGCAGCAGGTTGTAGGTGCGCATATTGGCCTGGTAGAGGCCCACCCCGGTGACATCGGCGGCGGCCTCCAACTTCTGCAGGGCCGAGGCGATATGGGCGTCCGAGTAACCCCGCGCCTTCAGGCTGGTGCGCAGCAGCTCGGGCTCGATGGGGCGGTTATTCTTGCGCTTGCTCCGGTCACCGAGATGCCGATAGCCCAGCCCGCCGTCTTTTTCAGGCCGCGTAAACATCGCGACCACACGATTCTGGGTCAGGCGTTCCGGGCGGGTTGTCAGGCTCATACGGCTATCCCTTTTTGTTTTTATTGTTGTGCTGTTGCAGCCAGGCGTTGCCAGTCGCCGTCAGGCGGTATTTTTGCAAGCGGCTATTGGGTTTGTCCGGTATCGTCAGCTCGATCAGCCCGGCTTCCAGCGCCGGGCGAAGGTAGGCATCCCTGAAATGCGGGGTATGCTTCAGGCCCAGCGCTTCCTGTAACTCCGCTCTCTTCATTTCACCTTCCATCGCCATCAGCAGACGCCCGATCTCGGGAGGCACTTGATCGGTCACTTGATCGGTCACTTGATCGGTCACTTGGTCGCCACCCGCTCCTGAGCGCCACTCCGCCTCTGGTCGCCAAGCCACGGCCGTGAACTGATTGCCCGCCGGGTCGTCCACCAGATCGATGCGGGGCCAGGCTTCCAGGGCGCGGGGAATGCCGCTGCCCATGCCGCGATAGGGCAGAATATGGCTCGCGTGCTCGGTGAGCGTGGGGTTGCGGCGGATGGTCTTGCCCCGGCGGATATCCTCGGGGCTCAGGCTGTCCGGCAGGTGGCCGGGGCTGACGATCTCCACCCGGTCGGCGAAGACCATCAGGCGGATGGAGGCGCTGGTGAAGTAGTCCCGGTGAATCAGAGCATTGACCAGCAGCTCTTCCAGCGCGGTTTCGGGAATCTCCAGCTCCCCCAGGGTGTTGAAGCCGCGCCCATGCTGCACATGGTGCAGGTTACGCTTGATAAAGGCGAAGGCGTCTCGGAACTGCTCCAGCAGAGTACCCTTGATGTCCTCGCTGTCCAGGTAGCGGGTATCGTGCAGGGCGGTGCCGGGGAAGGCCACCGCCTTCACCTCAAAGGCCGGACGCCAGCGCTGGGGGTTGCGGCCGAAGAGCACCAGCCCGGCCAGGTTCAGCTCCCGGCCATCGCCCAGGCCCAGGTTCTGCAGCAACTGTTCGCGGGTGAGGCCGGCGTATTCGCTGCTCTCGCCATAGCGGCGGTTGAAGTAGTTGGCAAAGGTCTTGTCGTCGATATCCTCAACTGAAGTGCCCGCCGCCGGCACCACATCGGCGTATACCAACCCGGAGCGCTGGAACATGCGCTGCATTTCCTCCCGGGAGGTGACATGGCGCTTGTCCGAACCCTGCTTGACCCAGATACGACCCTGGTTATCCAGGTAGGGCTTGGCCAGCCCATCAGGCACCTCCACCACCATGACGATGCCCTGATCCGTCTGCACGTTCTCGGTAAGCGGATGCACAGGCGGACGAACGTTATGAGAGGCCGCATTGCTAACCAACTGATTCAACCGCCGAACCGCCGCGCCGTCCAGGCCCGCGATGGAGCCGTCGTCATTGACCCCCAGAAACAGCCAACCCCCGCCACTGTTGGCAAAGGCGGCCAGTTCGGCGGCAAGACCATCGGCATTGGTGGCATTGCGCTTGAACTGGTGGCGGCTGTCTTCTCCGCAGCTGATAGATTTTTGAAGGTCGGCTCTTTTCATCGCAAAGTCATCGTATTCCGGCTATAAACCAGTCGCCTCTAATCAAAACCATATTTCTCACGGCGTTGGTGAAAAGCTTCTTTGCCGCCTTCAAGAATATTTGCGGCAAGACGCTGAATGGCAGGCAGATCAATGGCTCCCTGCTGTTCCGGCAGAAGGCGGCCCTTGTTTTCTTCAACACTTAAGACGCCAATCCACTCCGCGTCGCCAAAGACCGGGATATTGGCGTTGTGCGTCGCAAAGATGAATTGGCGTGTTAACTTGGCATCGCGCAGCTCCGTAACGATGCGCTCGGCGATAAAGGCATTATCCAGATTGTCTTCAGGTTGGTCGAGGACCAGAGGGTCCTGATTGTCTAGCAACAATAGATGCAAGACGGCGGTGCATTGCTGCCCGGTGGAGAGTGCATCAATCGGCTGAAATCTTGCCTCTTGAGCGTCGTGGCTGACATTCAGCTCAATTTCCATAACATCCGGAAGGAGCAACTCTTCCAGCTCCAGAAGCTTGTGTTCATGCAGGCGGCACAGCGCTTCGACAACGCTAGGAGCTATGCCAAATTCCATCTGCCGAAGGGTCTCGGTACCGAAACGAATCAGTGCCGCAAGAGAGGCCGCAGAGAAATCGCCCTCATGCACCCAGGCAAGACGCTTGGACCCGACCCCCTCAAGATTGCATGCAGATAAAAAGTCAAAAAGTGACTGACGATCGCCTTCGTTCCTGAGTGTCAACCGAACCTTTCCGTCCAAACGCCGGTTAAGGCGCTTTACCGACTTCTGCATTGCGGCGGCGCGGTCGCTGGCGGCATTTGAAAGTTCCAGAAGTAGCTTTTTACGCCGACCATATAGCTCTTCGATACGAGCCTGGACGGACTGCAGCTTTGTTTGCTTGGGCTTAATCTGCTCGATCTGCTGCAGCAGATCTCGATACTCAGCGCCGATTTGCCGACCGGTTTTCCCCTGACTAGCGGGGATCTCCTTAAACGCCTCTTCAAGCTTCTGCTCCTCCACTGCGATGGCTTCATCCATTTGTTGCTGAAGCGGCAGAAGTGATTGAGCTGCATTTCGATTAGCATCTTCAAGTTGCGTGATCGCCTCCCTACACTTTTTAACCAATGTGTCCAAATGCGCCCTTTGGCCACGCAGTATGTCAGCGTGGGGCAAGCCTTCCAGAGTCGTATCGTCAAGATAGGTTGCATCGGGGAGACTTTCCTTGAACCTGTCTATAGCCTTCTCGAACCGGTCGCTCTCTTCCGTTCCACGGGTGCTGAGCCGCTTCTCTTTCTCCAAAAGAGGTATGACTTTCAACTTCTCATCGAGACCCAGTTCCCGAAACTGCTGGGCCTGATCTTGTAGCTTTGGCAGGCGCTCCACGTCCGCCTCTATCTCTCCTTGCTGTTGTATCTCTTTGACGATGGCCTCCCGGTTCTCATGAAGTCTCTGAACCGTTCGGTCGATGATCGCATCGTAGTCTGCTTGTGCCCCCTCCAGAAAGCGCTCCACTAGGCGGTTTCGACTTGGCCGGTCTCGAGTCATCTCATAGATCTCGTTTTGACCAAATATCTCCAGAGCGGGCAGCAAGTCTTTCGGTTGATACGGGGAGACGTTTCCCTCTTCGTCCGAGACTACCGGTTGATCACCATACCGCCGGGTAATCCGAAAGCGTCGGCCGTGCATCGCAGCGGAGCGAACGACAAGCTCGACCCTGCCTCGCTCATTGCCCAGGTTGGCCTTAATGACTGCCGCGTGTTGTTTCTCGGCCGACTGGCCAAAGGGCTGAAAGCCCAGAACGAACCGAATGCACTCAAGCAAGGTGGATTTGCCGGTTCCACGCCCTCCGATCAGTGCGTTCAGATGGTCAGAGAAGTTGATATCTACCTCGTCGAGATAACCCCCGACGATACTGATCCGTTCGATGGTGGAGGCGTAGTGCTCAGGCCTATCGGCATTGCGCCGCACCCGCGACTCGGGATCACTGAAGGCCTGTTTGAACGAAGTAAAGCAGGGTCGGGTCATTTTTATCAAGCACGAGGCGTTGTCGGACTTGACCTGTTCGGGATCAGAGACATCGGCAGCGTTTATGGCGGCCATACGCCGCGAGCGGCGATAATCGGCATTCTTATTAAGAAAGGCCTTGCGGTAGAAATCGTCTTCAACCCCTTTAAGGTCTTCAACTGAACCGGGGATTTGAGCGGCACACAAACCTTTGTGCTTCCAAACGTGATTCATTCTCCGCTTGAGCACACCATCATCGTTGGTGGCGTGGGCAGCGTATACGAAGCCTCCGATTTCGTTGACCTTATCGATCAACTGAGCCGCTGTCAGATTAGTCGGTAGTACCCCATCCTGCGGGTCAAGCAGATCGAGGCGACCAAGGATTCGCTCCAACTCCTGAGCTGTTTTTTGTTCATCAAAAAGACATACAAAGTGTATTTTTTCGCTGGAGGCAATCTCGAATCCCGGGAACACTACGATACCGTGTTCGGAGAACAGTTCACGAATTCGGTCTACTGCCTCAACCGAACCATGATCGGCCATACCGATCACTTCAACACCCGCCTCCAGCGCCGCTTCCAGAAGCTGACGGTTGTATTCATCTTCGGTGAGAGGCTGTCGCTGGCCACGGTGTTGGATGTAATCAGCGGGATTAACCTGCAAGGCGCATTTGAAAAAACGCGCTTTGGTGTAAGTCGCATCATTCATCTGGCTGGTTTCAGTCATTATCTCACTCCTTCGAAGGCAGGTTTCACCAGCCGCGTACGCCCGGTCAGAAGATCTTGCATCATCGCCTTCTTGAGAGCAGCGGTTTTAGCGCGGCGTTGTTTCAGGATGCTGATTTCGGCATCCATATCAGAAAGGACAGTGGCGATTGCTTTTTGCTCGCCGACCTTAGGCAATGGAATTTCAAGCTTAGAATATTCGTTGCCGTTGATTCCTGGTTGACCGCTGCGCATTGACATCAATGTCACCCATTTCCAATAGGCGTCTGTGGTCAAGTAGGCGGCTAAAAATTCATGCAGCAGTATTTCCGGGTTTGGGCTTACACGAATCAAGAACCCAGCAAAAACCAGATCGCCATCTTCCTTTCGGTAGACGTACGACTTCCCTACGCTGGCGCCTGTTCTGGCAAACACCACATCACCAACGTTTAACTGATAATTTTCAGTGTCAGTTGACTTCACAGATACAGGAGGTTCAGGGCAGAACCTCCCATCATCAGTAATGTCGGTGATTCTCACATAGGCAGGCAATCTGTCTGAGAAAGGGGCTGCAGGTGCATTGATGCCGTAAGCTGGTTTGGCAAGGAGACATTCTCCAAGCTGTCTGGTCTCCCACTCCCCCTCAAACCCCGGCAGTCGGGTTTGGCCGGTTAGGAGATGTTGCATGGTGGCTTGTTTGATGTTGCGCTTTTTGGCGATCAGGCGGTTCATTTCCTCCAGTAGGGCGTCCACGTCGCTCAGGGCCTGGGCGATAGCTCGTTGTTCGGCAATGGGGGGAGCAGGAAGCCTTAATTTCCGAAAGGTCGTGGTTGGTTGGGCAATTGCGGGGACACCCGTGTGGCCTTTACCCTCCAGAAGTTTCTTGGATCCCCGCTCCGAGAGAAAGTAGACAGTCACCCACTGAGGAAGCACGTCAGAATTAAATCGAGCCCTGAATTGGCTCTGGGAGATCACATATTCATCGAATGCGGAATCAGGCGGGATATATGAAACCTGGCCGATCGTTCCGCGATGAGTTATTACAACATCGCCACGACGAGCAACTGCCTTCTTTAAACTTCGTGCTTTCGACTCGGTTACAAACTTCGAAAATTCATCCAGCAACCTCTCTTGCCGAACATTGAGGCCATCCAGCACGGGGACACCTTCGGACACAAAATTTGAAACTTTAATGTCGGATCCGAATGGCCCCATCGAAATCTCTGATAGTAATTGTGATACTTCGACAGAATCCCAATCTTCCGGAATGACTCCAACCTCAGTCTGCTTATAGCCGACAGGAACCACCGGCTTGGCCGTTTCCAGGCCATACCCTGGCGATATCTCCCGAACTTCGCTCGCTTCCCGATTCATACCCGCTCAACCCCCATCTTTTTCAGGTGCTCATCCATCTTGTCTGATAGCTCCTCCACCCGCTGGATAAGTTGCGGTAGGGGCGTGGCATAGCGTTCGGTGAGTTGGCGGACGCGGCTGGTGAGGGTTTGCGAGACGCGCTCCAGTTCGCCCTGTACGGCGGCTTCCAGGGTGGTGAGCCATTTGTGGTCCACCACCAGGGTTTTGATGTCGGCTTCGGTAAGTTTGGGGTAATGCTCGTAGGCGAGCCGGTCTAGCTCGGCGTCCTGTTCCTTGATCTGTTTTTTCAGTTCACTCTGGCGCTTTTCCAGGTCGCTCCACTGTTTGAGGATCCTGGCTTCCTCGGCGTAGTCGGGGTCCTTTTTTATTTCCTTAAGGTGTTTGTTGACTTCGCCTTTGTTGATTTTGTCCAGCTCGGCGAAGGCGCCGTCTTCGCCGCTGTGTTCCTCTTCCAGCTCGGTCAGTTGGCTGGCGAGGGTTTCCTGTTCGGTCTGCAGGGCGTCCAGCTCGGCCTGTTGGTCGGCGAAGTAGTGTTCCACAATATAGGGCTTGGGCAGCAGATCGCAGATCCAGCCTTTGTCTTTCATCTGGCCTTTTTTCTTGCCGCTGGTGATTTCTTCTTTGATGCGGCGGGGCTTGGCTACCCAGCCGTCGGCGGCGATTTCGTAGGCGTCGTCCTGCAAGGTCTCGTACCAGTAGTCCATCAGGTGCTGGTAGATGTCGTAGGGGTCCAGCAGGGGTGCCTGGCGAAAGTTGTCGAGCAGGTCTTCGCCCACCTCGGTGATCAGTGCCTTGGGTTGGCCGTCTACGCCAAAGGCCTTGAGGCGCGGGGTGTTGCGCTGGCGCCATTCGTTGAACAGGCCGATGACTTGTTGACGGAAACGGGCGAACTCTTTGTGTTCCAAAATTGTGGACTTGATGGCGGTAGCGTCCACCGCCGGATCGGCGTAGCCCGGGTGGCGGTTGGGTTGGAACAAGGCCTTACGCAGCGCGGGGAAGACCTGCCAGTAGGCGGCCAGGCCCGGTATGGGCGGGATGGCGTTCGGGTCGCCGTCGATATCCCGCTCGGGGATGCCGCCGTTCAGGTGGGCGTGGATGTCGTGCCGGTCTTCCGGTTCGCTGGTGTCGATGTAGCGCGGCAGGTTGAGGTTGAAGTCGTTTTTGGCGTCGGCGATTTCATCGAAGGGCACCATGCGGGCGTAGCGCGTTACGTCCATTTGCTTCTTGAAGGTATCCACCATGCGGTGGATGTCCTGCTCGCGCAGGCGGTTTTTGTTGCCGTCTTTAATAAAGCCTTTGGAGGCATCGATCATGAAAATGCCTTTCCTTCCCTGGGCGTTGTCCTTGTCCAGCACCAGGATGCAGGCGGGGATGCCGGTGCCATAGAAGAGGTTCGCCGGCAGGCCGATGATGCCCTTGAGAATGCCCGAGCGCACCAGTTGCTTGCGGATCACCGCCTCGGCGTTGCCCCGGAAAAGCACGCCGTGGGGCAGGATCACCGCGCCTTTGCCGGCGCTGTTCATGGAGCGGACGATGTGCAGCAGGTAGGCGTAGTCGCCCTGCTTGGCGGGCGGCACGCCCCAACTGAAGCGCTGGTAGGCGTCGTCTTCCGCCGTCAGGCCGGTGCTCCAAGCCTTGTCGGAGAACGGCGGATTGGCCACTACGTAGTCGTAGGTACGTAGCTTTTCGCCATCAAGGAATTTGGGGTTCGCCAGGGTGTCTCCCTGGACAATATTGGCGCCGGGAAAGTCGTGCAGGATCATGTTCATGCGGGCGAGGCCGGCGGTGGTCACGTCCTTCTCCTGCCCTTCCAGGGTAATTCGCTTGCCCGCCTCGGCCGCCACCTTGAGCAGCAAGGAGCCCGACCCGCACGTCGGGTCATAAACCGTGGTGGCGCCCACGGCATTTTCGGGCGAGATACCGATGACCTGGGCGATCACCCGGCTGACTTCCGAAGGAGTGTAGAACTGACCCTTGCTTTTGCCGCTTTCGCTGGCGAAATGCCGCATGAGATATTCGTAGGCATCGCCGAGGATGTCGTCGTGTTCAGCCCGATTCTTGGCGAAATCCAGTTCCGGCTTTTGAAAGATAGCGATCAGGTTGGTAAGACGATCCACCATCGCCTTGCCTTCGCCCAGCTTGTTGGGGTCGTTAAAGTCCGGGAAGTCGCTACGCGCCAGGCGGGCGTTGTTATCGATCAGCGGCTGGATAATCTGAATATTGATTTTATCCCCGATGTCGCTCTGGCCCTTAAGCTGGATCATGTCCTTGAAGCTGGCGCCCTTGGGGATCACCACCGGCGGCGCAAAATCATCGGAATCGGCGTATTTGTCCGAGATATACTTGATGAACAGCATGAACAGGACGTAGTCCTTATACTGGGACGCGTCCATGCCCCCACGCAGTTCGTCGCAGGAGGCCCAGAGGGAGGAATAAAGTTCGGATTTCTTGATTGCCATGTTATCTGCGCTTCGCTTGGGCTCAATGTGTAGGAGAAAAGCTACTCTTCACTAAAGTAGTCACTATCAATTTGCTTCACTTCATAAACCTGTTTGATACTCACACCCAGGTTGTTCTCCACCATCAGTTGCGCCAGTTCCCGGCCATCGAGCAGCACCACCTTCATGCTCAGGCCGTTAGCGGCCTCACGGGCGCCCGGGGAGAAATCGGAGGTGGTGATAAAGACTCCCTTGCGGGCTCCCTGACGGGTGAGCGCCCCGATAAACTTATCGATCTCTGGGCGATGGACCGTATTGTTCCAGCGCTTCGCCTGGAGATAAATCACATCCAGGCCCAGCTTGTCTTCCTTGATAGTGCCGTCGATGCCGCCGTCATTGGTGAGTTGAGTAGCTTGGCCAGCCTCTTTACGGGAGCCGCCGTACCCCATAGCCAGCATCAGGTCGACCACCAACTGCTCAAAGAATTGGGGCGAGGACTGGCGCACCTGAGTCAGAATCTCGTCAGCCAGGGCTTCCATCAGGGACTGATGGGCCTCGGCTAGGCGTTCGTCCGGGGTGGTCTGGTCCAGGTCGTCGGCCATATCCTGGCTGTCGTCAGTCTTGTCCTTGGGAGTGTGACTGTGAAAGCGCTCAAACTCAGGGAACTGTTTTAGCCAGCGGACGGTGATCCGGTCAGGGCCATTGGCCAGCGCAGCCTGACCCCGGTCGGTGATTTCCACCATGCCACGCTGGGGAATATGCAGCAGGCCGGCCTTGTTCAGGTAGGTCCGCGCCCAGCCGACCCGGTTGTTGATTACCGTTTGGCGGCCGGAGGGGAGACGCTGCTTGCGCTCTTCTTCGGTGAGCTGAAAGGCATTCGCCACGTGTTGCCGCACGTCCCCCAGGGCCAGAGGCTGCCCGTGGCGGACCGACTCCAGCACGGGACGCATTACAGTTTGAAAATCCGGAATCGGCACGGTGGCTCCTCAATCTTTCGGGCGGGCTATCGGCGCGGAGCGTCGTCATCCAGCCTCTTATTATCAGCCGGAAACTCTATCACACCGAAGCCGGTGTTCCAGACATGTCGAACAACGGGATAACTAGACCCCCTACAACGCCCGAGTTACCCAAACTGACTGCATGAACACGTCCAGTTATTCAGGCAGGTCGTTCAGGAAAGTCAGCGAATCAGCGCCCCCTACGCTGGCCAGGTGGCCACGATTTGCTCGTTCTCTATTTTAGCCAGCAGAGTCACGGCTTGGGGCTGCTGGGCAAGGGCCGCTTCCGCCGTCAGTAAATCCTCGGCGATTTGCTCCCTGCGTTGGGAGACCTCCCCGATTAGTCGATCCCCCCATGCCAAAAGATCGAGCTTTCGTTGGTTCACTATCACGTTCCTGTTGAAGAGCGCGGACATCGACTGCACCTTCTTCCGCATCAGGTGATCCGTACCGGACAGCAAATCGCCATTTTCCGCGAGCAGTTCCAGCGCCTCCTTGATGCTTCGTTTCCTTGTTGTCTTCAGCCGTTCCTCGCCCGGGTAGGCGGCCAGGAGCTGCCAACCACACGCCCGGGTACGGATGCAAAGCAACAGTTGCTGGTACAGATTCTGCAGGCGTTGCTGATGCTCTTGGATAGCGTCTTCCATGCCCTTCGAGCCGAACAGGGTCTCGTCCGTAACGTTCAGGGTTTGCTGGCTTTCAGCCCGAATATCCACCAATAGGTGCTCCTGGCCCTGCAGCAACCGGGCCTCGTGATGTTCGATCTGATGACGAACACTGCCCGCCAACTCGCCAGAGAGGACAGCCTGCGCCACCTGTTCGAAATAGCGGGTCGCCCCTTTTACAACAGCACCGCGCTCGTTCTCTTGGAAGCTGCGAATCCGGTCGATACCGGCTTTAATCTCGGAGAGTTTACGACTGATATCCGCCATGTGTTTCTGCGCCACCGCCACGGAGGCGACCTGGAGCAGGGCCGAGGTATTCACGATCGCGGACAGTCTTTCCGGGGCCAGTAGGGTGCCGTGGCTGGGCTTTCCATCGATCATTGTTATCAGCCGGTAACCTTCCTGTCCTTTGGCCTGCAAAAGAGGCCCGTCGATTACCACTTCCATGTACTGGCCGGTGGAGACCTCTCCAGCGGTCGCCAGACTCGGTACGGAGTGGAGAAGAGCATTGAGCCTACCAATACCGTCAGAGTCGTTCACCGGGTTCCAGTCGGCTGTTTCCGGCTCCGGAATGCGCGCTAATGACAAAACCGGAGATGCTTCGGACGTTCCGATCATGAGAGCGGCTGAACCGGCCGAAGGTGGAACCGTCGGCGCTGTTTCCATCTTCGCATCCGTCTTTTGTGCCGGCGCCGCTCTGGCAGCCTCCAAATGTTTCTTGCGCAGGTATGCAATATGCAGAACACAGGGAACGGTCACCGAATCGGCAGGATCGGCAGCACGGAAGATCGCCGTGCTCCACCCGATCGGGCCGGCGACAGCCCGCGTCAACAGCAGCTCGCCGCCCTCCCGGATCACGTTCTTGGTATTAAAACCCGTCTCTTTGGCCGCGTCGGCGCGGGCTTCGTCGACGATTTTCCTCCGCTCCTCCTCGTTCAGCGCACTCCACTGTCGCTCGAGGAAGAGCGTCAGCAGGTTATCCTCGTTCTTGACCGTTTCGCCGACGCGGCAGGGAACGTCAAGTTTCTTGCACACATCTAGGACCACGGTGTCGTACGAGGGACCTTCTCCGCCGCGCGTCAGGTTCCGAAACGTGTTCCCGCCGTACAAGCGAATTTCGTCCGCGATCACTCGGTGATACTTAGTGTGGTCAGGGCTGTAATGTTTGTAATCCTCGTGGATAACCAGCCAATTCGACCACTTTCCGATGAAGCACTTTACCAGGGGATCCAGGTCTTCCTTGGTGCACACGGACAAAAGGGCGTACAAATCCCCCTTAGCGATGTTCTTGATCTTCGTTGTCATCCATTATCCTCGGTTCGCTTAACAATGCACCACATGAAAGCTACTGGACTCGCTGGCCATATAACCTTAGGTCCATACAACTGGATAACTCGCCTCACCCCAAAGCGCCCCGGGATTATCCATCATCACCACAATCACCACCGGCACCAGATCCGCCAAAATCGCCACACAATCGCGAATCTGGTCACGGTTGACGCTGCCACTCCAGGTGGCACCACCGTGCATGATCTGGTTTCTCAGGGTGTATATCCGGCTGAATACGATGGACAGCACCACCGGGGTGTTCTGCTGGGCCAGGGCTGAATGCGCCGCTTTCTTAGCGCCGTCGAAGCTTTGTTTCCACTGCGCTTCGGTCAAATGACCTTTCTGGTGGTCCCAGAAGCAGGAGAAGACGTAAGGATTATCCAGCAGGACGCGGATGGCGTTCGGGTAGGCCTTCCACACCAGCTCGCCGATACGCTTCTCGCCGTCCAGGTCGCACAGCTTCTCCAGGAAGCCGTTGAAGGTGGCCTGTTCGTTGAGGTGGACGCGGTCGTCGATTTCCGTGGCGTAGGCGGCGTTGAAGGCGATCCACAGGAAGATGAAGCGGCTGTCCGGGTCGTCGTCCTGTTCGGCACGGTCGAGCCAGCTCAGGGCGCGGTGTACGCGCAGGCTCAGATTCTCCGGGTAGCTGTCCCGCTCGGCGCGCTGGCGCGCCTTCAGCTCTTTATGAATGCTCCCCATTACCCCCTCCAAATGCCCACCTTGGCGGACCGACGTTTACTAGCGGACAGGTTCTGTCGTCGGTTCCCTTTGCCGGTGTTCCGGCGTTTTGCCGGTATGCCGACTTTTTGCCGATGTCCGGCTTTTTCGTGAACCTTATCACATCCTCTTGGGTAGGTGATTACCTTCATATCGCCGCCTCGACCCAGACGAAATTCGCCTCGTCGAGCGGCCCGGCGCCGTCCCAGCGGTAGGCCGCTAGGCGGCCGCCGTGGCGGGCCGCGACGCTGTAATCCAGGCAGGCGACGTGGTCGGTCAGGGGCTGGGGCGTGCCCTGGAACCAGTAGTGCCCGACGAACACGGGTTTATCGTTGGCGTAGCCAGGCAGTACGCCGTCCCCCACGGGCAGGTCGGGGATCGAATTCAGCGTAGCTTTAGGCACCAGGGCCACGTCCAGATAGGTGGCCGGCGCGCTTTGCCACCAGCGAGTGCGGATGTGCCGGCGGGCGTGGCCGTCCTTGTCATGGAAGCCCTCTCCTTCGGGCAGCTCGATCTCGAGGCCCTTGAGGGTGGTTTCCACGGCCTCAAACAGGTCGTGGCCTTCGGTTGCGGCGGGTACCCAGGCGTCGGCGGGCAATTTGGCGTCTTCGTCCAGCCAGGTTTCCAACGTCCCAATATGAGCCGGATGCCAACAGGCGTGTACGGCCCGGAATTCCGGCAGGTCCAGGTACAGCGGCAAGGTGCGGAACCAATCCAGCACCTCCTGGTGGAGGTCCGGGTGGCAGCCGATCTGCTCCAGGAAGGCTTGATGCTGGTGGCGGTTCTTGGCGGAGTGCGGGCGCAGGTATTCACCGGGCTGCAATGGGTCCGGCGTGGCCCAGGCGACCGCGTTGAACTCATGGTTGCCCATGATCGCCAGCGCTTCGCCGGCCTCAACCATGGCACGCACGACGCGCACTACCTCCAGTTGCTCGGGCCCGCGGTCGATGTAGTCGCCCAGAAACAAAGCCTTGCGGGTCGGGTGCCGCCAGACACCGTCGGTTTCCGTGTAGCCCAGCCGGTGAAGCAGCCGCTTCAGGGGTTCGGCGTGGCCGTGGATATCGCCAATGATGTCGTACATCGTGCGTCCTCGTAGTTCGAAAGTGGCATCCCTGCCACGGTGTCTATCCAAGACGGTTTCCATCCGTGACATAAGCACTCTATGACTTCACTGGCGACACATCTATACTGGCTACATGAACACGTCCAGTTTTCAGGCAGGTCGCCATGCCAACCAATAAAGAGGGAGAGTGCCATGGCTCGCGTTAGCCGCAAAAGCGCCGGTGCCTGGCCGGTGCGTTGGGATCTGTTACTGCGCTACAGGTTGATCGAGGTGATGGCGCTCTGGGAGGGTCGGCTCACCACTAATCATCTGATGCGTGCCTTCGGCATCGGGCGGCAGCAGGCCAGCAAGGACATCAATACCTATCTGGCGGATTACGGGCCGGACAACCTGACGTATGACCGCTTCCTCAAGGGCTACCGACCCACGGAGGCCTTCAAGCCGGTGTTCACCCAGGGCGTCGCGGACGAGTACCTGCAGATGATGCACGCCCGGGAGGACCTGGCCTGTTCCTTTGAGTCGCTGACGGTGCGCGAGCTCAACACTGAGGTGCTGCTGCCCCCGGCCCGGGATCTGCGTCCGGCGGTGCTGCGGCCGGTGTTGCAGGCCTGCCGGGAAGGCAAGCGGGTGGAGATCGAATACGCGTCGCTGGCGAACCCGGAGCCGGAGTTCCGGGTGATCCAGCCGCACACCGTGGTGCACACCGGCTACCGCTGGCACGTCCGCGCCTGGTGCGAGAAGAACGGGGACTTTCGGGATTTCGTACTCAGCCGGATCAGCGACCGGCCCGAGCTGGTGCTGCACGGAGACCGTGGCGCCGAAGACGACGAGGCCTGGCGGACCCGAGTCGTCGTGCGCCTGGGGCCAGATCCTCGCTTATCGCCGCCGCAGCAAGCCCTGATTGAGCGGGATTACGGTATGGAGCATGGTGAGCTGTGTCTGGAGACCCGCGGGGCCCTGGTGAGTTACCTGCTGCAGCAGCTGCGAGTGGATACGCCGGCGGATCATCGCTCACCGGAGGCCCAGCAGGTGGTGCTGTTGAACCATGATGAAGTACAGCAGTGGGCGGTTATGCCTGGGTAAGGCTCAGATTTTCACCTTCGTACGGTATTTCTCGATAACAGCTTGGCGAGAGGGCAATGGCTTCACGGATTCGGAATCGCTCACCTGAAAGCCCTCCAAGCGCAAACTCGCCCGGAAATTGGAGCCCCGGAACCTAGCGTAGTAGCTTTTCTTGGCTTTTAGCGTCAATGTCTTGTCGGCCATAACTTACCCATCCGCAATCCCCATATTATACCATAAATCAACCGCCTCTAGCGCATCAGTACCCCATATCGTGCTCTTGGGCCTGATCCGCCAGCGCCTGCAGGGCGGCTTCGCTTTCGGCGGTTCGGGCTGCCCGGTATTCCATGACATCCTGAAAGCGGATGCGACGATGTGTTCCGACCCGGCTGAAGGGGATGGCACCGTCCTCCAACAGTTTGACCAGATGAGGCCGGGATACGTTCAGCAGGTTGGCGGCTTTCTGGGTGGTCACCTCCGCTTGTATGGGCATGATGGTTACCGAGTTGCCCTGGGCCATTTCGGTGAGAATATTGCGCAACAGCTCCAGGGCATGCCGAGGCAGCACCAAATCCGTGTCGTCCATACGGACCCTGGCGCGATCCTGCTCCGGATGATCTTTGAGCAGCTTTGCCAGAGCGGCGGAGCTCTCACGAGCCAGATCCGTAGCCTGAGGGTCGGGAAGCTTGCTGTGGTCCGACGCGGTGTTCATAAGTACCTCTCAATGACGGATATCCTGGCGATATCCACAAACTAATCGAAATTAACGAAAATCGCAATAAACGAAACACCAGTGACCTTCCTGCCCTCTCAATGTTCAATACGTCCAATGCCGGCAACGCAGCGCCCCACCAATAGAGCCTGACCCAAGGGTTTGCTATTCTGCCCCGCTTACGTCCCGTTACCCGCCGGGGCGCCGTCACTTTCCCGGAAACAGGCGACACCGCGCATATGGCAAAGCAAGACTTGTCCGGCCACACCCCGATGATGCAGCAATATTTAGGCATTAAGGCCGAGCACCCGGATCAGCTGGTGTTCCACCGGATGGGGGATTTCTACGAGCTGTTTTTCGGCGACGCCCAGAAGGCGTCGCGGTTGCTGGATATCACCCTGACGCAGCGCGGCCAGAGCAACGGCAAGCCGATTCCCATGGCGGGCATTCCCTACCACGCCGCCGAGGGGTATCTGGCGCGGCTGGTGAAGCTGGGCGAGTCGGTGGTGATCTGCGAGCAGATCGGCGATCCGGCGCTGGCCAAGGGGCCGGTGGAGCGCAAGGTGGTGCGCATCGTGACGCCGGGGACGGTGAGCGACGAGGCGTTGCTGGAGGAGCGTCGCGATACGCTGCTGTGCGCGCTCTACGAGGACGGGCCGCGCATCGGCGCGGCCAGCCTGGACGTGGCCGCCGGGCGCTTCGTGGTGACGCAGGTGGACGGTCACGAGCAATTGCAGGCACTGCTGGAGCGCTGGCAGCCGGCGGAGCTGCTGATCAGCGAGGACCACGGCCTGCCGGGGCCGCTCAGCCAGCGGCCCGGTTGCCGGCAGCGGCCGCCCTGGGACTTCGACGCGGAGGGCGCGCGCCGGCAGCTTTGCCAGCAGTTCCAGGTGCAGGATCTGTCCGGCTTCGGGCAGCCGGCGCCGGCGTCGGTGGCGGCGGCCGGGGCGCTGTTGCAGTACGCCCGGGAGACCCAGCGCAGCGACCTGCCCCATGTCACCGGGCTGACCCTGGAAGCGTTCGACGACGGCGTCGCCATGGACGCCGCCACGCGCCGCAATCTGGAGCTCACCGAAACGCTCACCGGCCAGGAGGAGCCGTCTCTGGCCTGGGTGCTGGACAGCACCGAGACGGCGATGGGGTCACGGTTGCTCAAGCGTTGGGTGCACCGGCCGCTGCGCGACCGCTCGGTGCTCGGTGAGCGCCAGGACCGCATCGCCGCGCTGCGCGACGGCTGGCGCTTCGAGTCCGCCCGCCAGGTGCTGGACCGGATCGGCGACATGGAACGGATTCTCGGTCGGGTGGCGCTGCGCTCCGCCCGGCCCCGCGACCTGACCCGGCTGCATATCAGCCTGTCGGCGCTGCCGGAGCTGCACGCCGCCCTGCCCGACGACCCGGTGTTCCAGGGCCTGCGCGATCGGCTCAGTGACTTCCCGGATAAAGTGGCGCTGCTGGAACGGGCGGTGATCGAAAACCCGCCCATGCTGATCCGCGACGGCGGCGTGATCGCGCCGGGCTACAGCGAAGAGCTGGACGAGCTGCGTTCGATCAGCGAGAACGCCGGCGCGGTGCTGGTGGACATTGAAACCCGCGAGCGTGAGCGCACCGGCTTTTCCACGCTGCGGGTCAAGTACAACCGGGTGCACGGCTACTATATTGAGCTGTCCCGCCGCGAGGCGGACCAGGCGCCGGTGGATTACCAGCGCCGCCAGACGCTGAAGAACGCCGAGCGCTTTATCACACCGGAGCTGAAGGAGTTCGAGGACAAGGCGCTGTCCGCGTCCAGCAAGGCGCTCAATCTGGAGAAGCGGCTCTATGAGGCGCTAATCGAGGAGCTGGCCGCCGATCTCGGCCCACTGCAGGCGAGCGCCGCGGCGGTGGCCGAGCTGGACGTGCTGGCGTGTCTGGCGGAGCGGGCGGAAACCCTGAACTGGGTGCGCCCCAATCTGGTGGACGAGCCGGGCATCGAGATCGTCGACGGCCGCCACCCGGTGGTGGAACAGGTGATGGACGACGCCTTCGTGCCCAACAGCCTGCAGCTGGACGATCAGCGCCGCATGGTGATCATCACCGGCCCGAACATGGGCGGTAAGTCCACCTACATGCGCCAGACCGCGCTGATCGCCCTGCTCGCCCACATCGGCAGCGCGGTGCCCGCCGCCAGCGCCCGCATCGGCAAGATCGACCGCATCTTTACCCGCATCGGCTCGTCCGACGATTTGGCCGGCGGCCGTTCCACCTTTATGGTGGAGATGTCGGAAACGGCCAACATCCTCAATAACGCCACGCCGGAAAGCCTGGTGTTGATGGATGAGATCGGCCGCGGCACCAGCACCTTCGACGGCCTCAGCCTGGCCTGGGCGGCGGCGGAGCATCTGGCCCGCAATCTGCGCGCCTACACGTTGTTCGCCACCCATTACTTCGAGCTGACGCAACTGCCGGAGCATCTGCCCGGCGTCTACAACGCCCATCTCACCGCCAGCGAGCACAACAACCGCATCGTTTTCCTGCACCGCGTGCAGGAGGGCCCGGCGAGCCGCAGCTACGGCCTGCAGGTGGCGCAGCTTGCCGGGGTGCCCGCCGGCGTGATCCGCCAGGCGGCGGACAAGCTGGCGGAACTGGAAAGCGGCGAACGGCCGGTGCCGGCCCACACCGAAGTGCCCACCCAGGTGGACATGTTCGGTGCGGTCAGCGCGGTGGAAAAAGCGCTGCGGGATCTGGACCCGGACGATCTGACGCCGCGCCAGGCCCTGGAGGCGCTCTACCGCCTGAAACAGCTAAGCGACGACTGACACGCGGCGGTCATTGACCACTTCGGTCAATCGCGATGCCTACGGCGCTTGCCAGCCCGGCACAGTCGGGTAGACTAGCGCGGCCCCGAGGGAGGGCCACGCGGCGAGCGGCTGGCGCCCCTGGCGATATACCCCAAGCGGGCCGGTGATCTGATAGAATTCAGCGCTGGCCCTGGAAAGAGAATACACCTGGCGAGGACAGGCTATGACGTTCGTAGTAGGTGAAAACTGCATCAACTGCAAACACACGGACTGCGTGGAAGTATGTCCGGTGGACTGTTTCTATGAAGGCCCCAACTTCCTGGTGATTCACCCGGACGAATGCATCGACTGCGCCCTGTGCGAGCCCGAATGCCCGGTGAACGCCATCTTCTCGGAAGACGAGTTGCCCGACGACCAGCAGGATTTCCTGGAAATCAACGCGGAGCTGGCGGAGAAGTGGCCCAACATCACCGAGATGAAGGACTCCCCGGACGATGCGGAAGAGTGGGACGGTGTCCCCAACAAGAGGGAAAAGCTCGCCCGCGAGTGGTAATCGGCGGGTAGCCTGAAATAAGAAAGGGCGGCATCCTGCCGCCCTTTTTGCGTCGAGTGTTCCTTACCCGATTGCGCTCACCTAGAACCTCCGTGTCCACCGTCCCTAGCTTTCCGTGTGCTCTTCTCCATGAGCACGGGAGGCACTATAGCAATCGCGGAGGCCGGCGAGGGTTAAAGATATATAAAAACTGCGGACAAGAAATGAGCTCTTTCGGCTCTTCCCCAGGTATATCAATAGCTTAGCGAATTCGCCGATAAAAATTGACGGCATCCGAGGACAGAAGATTGGTAGAAATGCTTACAGTCTTGTAAGATATTGCTTACAAACTCAGAGCATTTCAGCAGGCTGTTCCGGTGCCTTAAGGCCTCCGGGACACACAGCGGTGCCACAAAGCCGCCAAGTTTTACAATCGCTCACGGCTTTTTACAGCATGGGCAAAGTGGGACATGTAACCTTTTGAGTAGATAAATGGTATCCCCCCAAGGCGCTAGCAATAGCGCTCACAACCCCCCCTCATCCACCCCCTTTGGATGAGGGGTTTTTTTTGCCCGCTCAACAGGCGCCGAGGGCGTCGCAGGACTTCTGGAACTGATTTTCCAGGGCCTCCATCAGGGTGCCGGCGGCGGCCAGGTCCCGCTCGCGGGCGTATTGCTCGATTTCCAGGCAGATGCCCGTTACCCGCAACGCACCGAGATTGCCGCTGCTGCCTTTGAAGCTGTGCGCCTGCTGCCGGACGGCTTCGGCGTCGCCGGCGGCGAGGGCGTCGTGGAGGGCCTGCAGGCGCTGACCGCCATCGCGGATGTAGGAGGCGACCAGGGTGTCGAAGTCGCCCCCCATGATTTCTCGAAGTTCATTGATAACGGCGCTGTCGAGCACCGGTGGCTGTTCCATGTCTCACTCCCTTGATTGAAGGCGGCCCGGATTCCGATGATAAGCCTAAAGGACCACCTGGAAGGCCAATATACTAAGCCGGAAGCGCGGGGTTCAGGAAGCCGGAAGTACCGGGAATGGGACTCAGGGCAACACACCCAGGTTGCGGGCGCGGGTCACGTCCTCGGGGATATCCACGTCCCAAAGGGGCGGCAATACGGTCACCGGGGCCACGTCGTTGAGCGCCACCAGCGTATCGGCCATGGCGTAATCGGTGCCCAGGCGCACCCCTTCGAAGCGTCCGTCGTGCCAGACCGAGGCGTCGCTGCCGCCGATCAACACATAGCCGCCGTCCTCGCTGGCGCCCAGCACCACCCGGGCGTTGTCGAGCCCGTCCACGGCCAGTGCCAGGTAGGTCTGGTCCAGCACCGGGCAGTCGCTGCCCACCAGCAGCACACGTGGCGCCTCTTGCAGGCCGTCCCGCAGCGCCGCGTTCATGCGCTCGCCGAGTCCGCCGCCGTGCTGCAGCCCCACCTCCAGGCCGATTTCCCGGGCGTGGGCGGCGAGCCGGTCGTCATGATCGTCGAGCATCAGCCTGGCGCGGCCGGGGAAAGCGGCGGCCTCCCGCAGGGTGCGGTCGAGCAGGCGCTGATGTACGTCCAGGGCGGTGTCCTCGCCCAGTTCGGGCACCAGGCGGGTCTTCACCCTGCCCCGGCGCGGGGCCCGGGCGAAGACCAGCAGCAGGGTATCCATGGCGGGCGCGCGCTCAGCCGCCATGGTGCTGCTGACGGTAATGTTGGCGGTAGTAGTCGCGGTGCAGCCGGGCCGGGTCCTCGCCGCGCCAGTAGCGCCAGCGCAGCTGCCACATCAGCATCATGGTGCGCCACACACCGTGTTCCTCCCAGCGCCGGCTGTCGGCCACCAGCCGCGGACGCAGGCAGGCGGGCGCCGCCAGGCGGCGCAGACGCTGGCTCAGGGCCACGTCTTCCATCAGCGGCTGCATCGGGAAGCCGCCCATTTCCAGGAATTGGTCGCGCCGCACGAAGATGCCTTGGTCGCCGGTGGCGATGCCGGTCCAGCGCGAGCGGATATTCATGGCATGGCCGATCAGCGGGAACAGGCGGTGATTGCCGGACAGGCGCACGTCGAAGCGGCCCCAGACGGCGTCCTCGGGCAGCGCTCTCAGGGCGCGGATGTGACCGCGCACCACCCGGCCGCAGTCGGCGTGCAGGAACCACAGCCAGTCGCCTTCGGCGCGCTCGGCGCCCAGGTTCATCTGCCGGGCCCGGCCGCGGTCGCAGTGCAGCACCAGGTCGGCGTGCTCACGGGCGATCAGCGCGCTGTTGTCGCTGCTGCCGCCGTCCACCACGATGATCTGATCGCCCTCGCCCAGGCGTTCACGAAGCATCTCCAGGAACGGCCCCAGACATTTCGCCTCGTCGAGCACCGGAATTACCACACTCAGGTTCATCCCAAAGCGCCTCCACAGCTACTGCCGGACCCCGCGGTGCACCCGAAGCAATGATCGGCCACGTACACCGGCTCGCCTTCCTTGTCGGCGTCGAGCAGCTCGCTGACGTGGGGGCGCCGATCATGGTGCCCCTGGGGCATATCCAGCATCTGGTTGAAGTCACAATCGTACAGGTAACCCTGATAATCCACGCTCAGGGTATTCCGGCACATCACGGCTTCAAGATTGTCGCGATTGTAGTTGTCGCGCAACAACTGCATGTAATCGTTGAACTGGTTATGCGCCAGCAGCACCGCGCCGAAGCGGCTGATGGGCATATTGGTGATGGTCAGCAGGCGGTTGAAGCGCACCCCGAAGCGCGCGTCCAGCTCGCGGTGGTAGTCCGCCTCCAGGGCCGCCTGCGGCGGCGGCAGATGGGCGCCCACCGGGTTGTACACCAAGTCCAGGGGCAGCGCCGGGTCGCCGTAGCCGACCGCGTTCAGGCGCCGGATCGCCTCGATGCTGCTGCTGTACACGCCCTTACCGCGCTGTTCGTTGACGTTCTCTTCCAGGTAACAGGGCAGCGACGCCACGATCTGCACGCCCTGCTCCGCCAGAAACGCCGGCAGATCCTGATAGCCGTCCTCCAGCAGGATGGTCAGGTTGCAACGGTCGATCACGGTGACGCCGCGGGCCCGGGCGGCGCGCACCAGCTCGCGGAAGTGGGGGTTCATCTCCGGCGCGCCGCCGGTCAGGTCCAGTACCTCGACGCGGCCCCGCTCCAGCACCTGGATAATCTGGTCAATGGTCTCGCGCTCCATCATTTCAGTGCGCGTCGGGCCCGCGTTCACGTGGCAGTGCACGCAGCTCAGATTGCACAAATAGCCGAGATTGACCTGCAGAATGCTGGTGTGGCGCCGGCGCAGCGCCGGGAAGTCGGTACCACTGCGGAGCAAAAGCCCTCGGGTGTCCTTCATGGTGCGCTCCTCTACTTCCAATACGCCCATGGATGCACGTTCAGGGGAAACGTTACGTCAAACAGGGGGCTCCGGCGAGGTTTATCCGAAAAACCGAGGAAAGATGGCGCCCCGAGCAGGAGTCGAACCTGCGACCTAGCGCTTAGGAGGCGCTTGCTCGCCCTCCGGGCCCCGGCCTCGCGGCGGTATCCGCGAGGCGTGAACGCGGCCGGCGTATACGCCGGAAACCCCCGCGTTCACCCAACTGAGCTACACCAACGGAGAGCGTTGGCGTGTTCGACTGGCGCCCCGAGCAGGAGTCGAACCTGCGACCTAGCGCTTAGGAGGCGCTTGCTCTATCCAACTGAGCTACCGGAGCGGAGGTCCCGTATTGTAGTTATCTCAGCGCTCGATGCCAGTTTCCGGGTTTACCGGCTTTTACCTTCGTTTGGTTTACCGGGGCGGCGAGTGTGGTTAGCGTCGGGGTATCCATTCTATGAACCTAGGGAGCGGGCACATGAGCAAGATACTCGGCTTAATCATTCTGGTGCTGGATATTCTGGCGATCATCAAGATCGTTCAGTCCGGCGCCTCCACCGGCGAGAAGATTCTGTGGGTTATCCTGGTACTGGTATTGCCGGTGATCGGCCTGGTGATATGGGCGCTGTTGGGCCCGGGCTCACCGGTCAAGAAGTAGCGCCACGGCGGCCGGCGCTATCCGCCGGTCGCCGCCTTTATCAGCGCCTGATTGTCCTGGCTGATCAGCCAGAAGCCCACACTGCCCAGCGACACCATCAGAAACTGCATATGCTGCTTGCGCCCGCGTAGCCAGGCCTGGGGCCAGTGTTCGCGGACCGCCGCCACCTTCTCCATCAGAAACAGCAGCATCACCGCCACCGCCATTAGCGGCGTGGACGCCCAGGCCGGCAGAAACGGCGTGGCACAGGCGGCCACCAGCAGCAACGCCGCCATCGGCACCAGGCCGGCATCCTCCCGCGCCAGCGCCGAGCCCGTATAGAGCCCCACCTGCAGCAGCACGTGCAGTGCCGCCAGCAACGCCACCAGCGTTACCCAGGATTGCGCCACCGTCGGTGACGGCAGCCAGATCGCCGTGGCCACCGCCACCACCACGAAGCCGTGGATGAACTGCAATCGGGACAGGGTTTTCAAGCCGGCCGGAAGCTCCGGGTCGCGGGGCAAACGCATGCAACATCCTCACTGCCAGAAAAGGGTTATAGATAGGGCTCGAACAGGTGCGCCAGCGCATTGCGCACGTGGCGCCAGCGGCCCATGGCACGGAACTCCGCCTCGCCGACCCGGCGCGCGCCGCGCAGGCGGCGGTCGATCAAATCGTTGGCCTGCTCCGCCAGGGGGTCATCATAACATTCCATATCGAATTCGAAGTTAAGGCGCAGGCTGCGCGCGTCCCAGTTGCCCGAGCCCAGCAGCACCCAGTGGCCGTCCACCGTCATCAGCTTGGTGTGGTCGAACGGCGGCGCCGAGAAATGCAGCTCCGCGCCTTCGCGCACCAGCCAGCGAAGCGCGTGCAGGCTGGCCCACTGCACCAGCCGCAGGTTGTTCTTTTGCGGCACCACGATGTTCACCCGCACCCCTTTCAGCAACGCCAGCTGCAGGCTCGCCAGCAGGGTCTGGTCGGGCACGAAATACGGCGTGACGATGCGCACTTCGTGCTCGGCGGCGCCGATCGCCGCCAGCAATGTCAGCCGGCGCTTGTCGAAATCCGCGTCCGGGCCGGCATTGATGCCGCGCGCCAGGGTGTCGCCCGCTTCCAGGGCGCCCAGGTAGTTGTCATCCAGGGTCTCGCCGCAGGTAAAGGCCCAGTCGGCGACGAAGCTGCGCAGCAGATGCACCACCGCGGGGCCCTCCACCCGGGCGTGCAGGTCCTGCATGTGTGCCGGCTCGCGCAGGTAGCCGGCGCGGATGTTCATACCGCCGGTGAAGCCGATGCAGCGGTCCACCACCATCAGTTTGCGGTGGTTGCGCAGGTTCAGGTAAGGCATTCGCCAGGGGGCGATGGAGTGCAGAAAGCGCTCCACGCGCACGCCCCGGCGGCGCAGGCGCAGGGTGATCGGCGGCAGCGAATAGAGCGCACCGACGCCGTCCACCAGCACCCGCACGGTCACGCCGCGCGCCACGGCCCGCTCCAGGGCCTCCGCCAGCGGCTTGCCGGCGGCGTCGTTGCCGAAGATATAGGTGGCCAGCAACACACTGTCACGGGCCTGGTCCACCGCCTGGATCATCGCCGCCAGGGCCGGCCCGGCCTCCAGCAGCGTGACCCGGTTACCGCCGGTAAGCGGCAGGCCGGTGAGACGCCCCACCAGCCGCGCCAGCACCCGCAGGCGGTCGGATTGCAGCGGCGTGCCCTGATCCCGGCCGGCGCTCAGGGCGGCATCAATGGCGCCGCCGCCGGTGAGCTGGCGGGCGCGCCGCTGTATGCGGTTCACCCCCAACAGCAGATACAGCAGGGCCCCAACCAGCGGCACCAGCCATACCAGGCCGGTCCAGGCCGCGGCGGCGCGGGCATCCCGTTTGTGCTGCGCCACATGCAGCGTCACCCAGACCGCCGCGACCACGCCGGCGGTGGCGACGATGGCGGGCCAGAACACCTGTAGCCAGGCGATCAGCCACTCCACGAGCGACGCCGCGCCGGCGACCCATTCCTGCATGCTCTCTCCCTTGCGATTGATTCCCCGTCCGCACGCGGCCCAGCATACACCAGGGCCGCCGCGCATCCGTCCCCGGCGGCGCCGTTTTGCGCTCGGCCGCGCAAACGCATACCATAGCGCCGCTTTACACCCGCCGCGTTAACGACGCGCCGCCCCTGGCCCTTTCGGCCCGCAGGGGTACTTATCCGGCCCAAAAGGCCATGGGGTCAGCCCCCGACGCAGACAGATATAACATGAACCACGCTGGTTGAAGCGGCCAGTGTACCGGCGCGCCCCTTGTCGCCGTCGGCGCATGATCAGGAGCGAAAACCATGTCAGAAGCCAATACGGTTATTCCGCTGCGTGAACATCAGGAGCCGGCCACCCAGGAGCCGCGCCGCTTCAAGGTGTTCACCGCACGCCAGTTGGACAAAATCGAACAATTGCAGCGCCTCGACGATGACGCCCGTTTCGCCATGCGCGTGGTGGCCAACGTGCTGCCGTTCCGCGTCAACGAATACGTGATCGAGGAACTGATCGACTGGGACCGTGTGCCCGACGATCCGATCTACCAGCTCACCTTTCCGCAGAAAGGCATGCTGGCGCCGGAACACTTCGACAAGGTGGCCGACGCCATGCGCGGCGGCGACAAGGCGGAGATCGATGCCGCCGTGGCCGAAGTCCGCGAGGCCCTCAACCCGCACCCCGCCGGGCAGATGGAACACAACATTCCGGAAGTGGACGGCGAAAAGATCGAAGGCATCCAGCACAAGTACAACGAGACGGTGCTGTTTTTCCCCAGTCAGGGCCAGGTGTGCCACAGCTACTGCACCTTCTGTTTCCGCTGGGCGCAGTTCATCGGCGATAACGATCTCAAGATCGCCACCAAGGAAGCCGGCCAGCTGAAGCGCTATGTGCAGGCGCACCCGGAGATCACCGACATCCTGATCACCGGCGGCGATCCACTGGTAATGAAGACCAAGAACCTGCGCGCCCACATCGAACCGCTGCTGGAGCTGGAGCAGATCCGCACCATCCGCATCGGCTCCAAGGCGCTCACCTTCTGGCCCCAGCGGGTGATCTCCGACAAGGACGCCGACGACCTGCTCGACCTGTTCCGTGAAGTGCAGGCCGCCGGCAAGCACCTGGCGCTGATGGCCCACTACAACCACTGGCGCGAGCTGGAGCCGGCCATCGCCCGGGAAGCGATCGCCCGGGTACGCGAAACCGGCGCCCAGATCCGCGCCCAGGGCCCGCTGCTCGCGCACATCAACGACAACGCCGACGACTGGGCGCGCCTGTGGCAGACCCAGGTGGAGCTGGGCATCGTCCCCTACTACATGTTCGTGGAACGGGACACCGGCGCGCGCCGCTACTTCGAAGTGCCGCTGGCCCGCGCCTGGAATATCTACCGCGACGCCATGAAGCAGGTCTCCGGCCTGGCGCGCACCGCCCGTGGCCCGAGCATGTCCAGCCACCCGGGCAAGGTGGAAATCCAGGGCGTTACCGAAGTCGCCGGCGAGAAGGTGTTCGTGCTGCGCCTGATCCAGGGCCGCAACCCGGACTGGGTACAGCGCCCGTTCTTCGCCAAGTACAACGAGGACGCCACCTGGCTCAACCACCTGGAGCCGGCGTTCGGCGAAGACAAGTTCTTCTTCGATGACGAGCTGGCGGCGATGGAAGACTAGGAACGCGGCCCGTCAGGCGCGGCAGCGGCCGGTCGACGCTCAAAGCAGCGCGGCCAGCCGCGCCAGCGCCCGCTCCACCCGACTGTCCCAGCGCACCGCGCAATTCAAACGCAAACAGTGATCGAACTTGCCGGAGGCGGAAAACAGCGCCCCCGGCGCGAAGTTCACACCCGCGTCCAGGGCCCGCTCCGCCAGCTCGGTGGTATTCACCCGGCCGGGCAGTTCCAGCCACAGTACGAAACCGCCCTCGGGCCGGCTGACCCGGGTCTCCGTGGGAAACAGTTCAGTGACCCGGTCGGTCATGCGCGCCACCGCCTTGGCGTGCAGGCTTCTCACCCGCCGCAGATAACGGTCGTAATGCCCGTTTTCCAGGAAATGCGCCAGCGCCAGTTGTGACGGCGTGGCCACCGACACCGTATTGATGAACTGCAGATACTGCGCCCGTTGAAAATCCCGCCCGGGCACCAGCCAGCCCACGCGCATCCCCGCCGACAAGGTCTTCGAGCACGACGAGCAGTAGTACACCAGGCCGTCCCGGTCCCAGGCCTTGATCGGCAGCGGACGCGTGCCGCTGAGCGACAGGTCGCCGTAGATGTCATCCTCCACCAGCGGCACGTCGTGGTCCGTCAGCAGACGCAGCAGCGCCTGTTTGCGGCTGTCCGGCATGCGCGTGCCCAGCGGATTCGAGAAGTTGGGCACCATCACGCAGGCGGCCACCGGCCAGCGCTCCAACGCCAGCGTGAGCGCCTCCAGGGACAGGCCCTGGATCGGGTCGGTCGGAATCTCCAGGGCCTTGAGGCCGAGGGATTCGATCACCTGCAGCAGGCCGTAGTAGGTGGGCGACTCAATGGCCACGGTGTCGCCCGGCCGGGTCAGCATGCGCAGGGCGATGGCGGTGTTGCTGCTGGCGCTGCTGTATCCGGTCTTTTTCAGCGCCGAGGCGCCACCGCTGCCGGCGCCCGCGGCGACCCCGCCGCAGTGGTGGCTGAGCGTTATGTAACCGCCGCGGCAGCCGGCACTTTTTCTTTGCGGGTGAGTCGCTTAGGCTTGGCGGGCGGCCCGCCCGGGCCGTCGATACGGGATGGTCAGGGGAAGGCGGCGATGCACAACGGTTTCATGGTGTTGCACGGCAACCGGCTGGAGACGCTCACCGAGCTGGTGGTCGACTGGCTGCGGCAACACCCGCTGGCGCCGCTGGACGAGGAGATCTTCCTGGTCCAGTCCAACGGCATGGCCCAGTGGCTGAAACTGCAGCTGGCCGGGGCGCTGGGCATCAGCGCCGGCTTCCAGTTCCAGATGCCCGCCCGCTTTCTGTGGAGCGCCTACCGCACCGCGCTCGGTGAAGACCGGGTGCCGCGCACCTCGCCATTCGACAAGTCGCGGCTGCTGTGGCGCCTGTACCGGCTGCTGCCCACCCTGCTCGACGCGCCCCATTTCGGTCCGCTGCGCCACTTCCTGGCCGACGACGTGGACGGACGCAAACGCCACCAACTGGCGGAGCGGCTGGCGGATCTGTTCGACGCCTACCAGGTCTACCGGGCCGACTGGCTGGCGGACTGGGAACGGGGCGATGACCGGCTGCGCCGCGCCGAGGACCGGGACCGCTTCGACGACTTCCCCGCCAGCCAGCTGTGGCAGGCGCATTTGTGGCGCGCCCTGCTCGCGGACATGGACGCGGACAAACAGGGGCTCAGCCGCAGCGCCATTCACCGGGCCTTCGTCGACACCCTTCAACAGGACACGCCGCCGGCGGGCCTGCCGCGCCGGCTGATCATTTTCGGCATCAGCGCCCTGCCCCAGCAGGCGCTGGAAGCCCTGGCGGCGCTCAGCCGCCACTGCCAGATCCTGATGCTGGTGCAGAACCCCTGCCAGCATTACTGGGCCGACATCGTCGAGGACAAACAGCTGCTGCGCCGTCAGCTCGACAACCGCAAACGTCACCTCACCGCGTTGCCGGACAACCCGATCAATCCGCTGCTGGCCGCCTGGGGCAAGCAGGGCCGCGATTTTATCGGCCTGCTTTACGACCACGACGACCCGGACAGCTACCGCAGCGCCTTTCAGAATCAGATCGATCTGTTCGAGAACCTGGAACCGCGCACCCTGCTGCAACGGCTGCAGCAGGACATTCTCGACCTGGAGCCGTTGCCGTCGCCGGATCAGCGGCCGCCGCTGCAAGCCGACGGCTCTTCTCACGCTGACGGCTCTCTACGCTTCCGCATCGGCCACAGCGCCCAGCGGGAGGTGGAGATTCTGCAGGACGAGCTGCTCGACCGCTTCAGCGCCGACCCGGACCTGCAGCCCCGCGACGTGATCGTCATGGTGCCGGACATCGAAGCCTATGCCCCGCACATCGACGCCGTGTTCGGCCGCCTGGATCCGGGCGACGCGCGCTACCTGCCCTACACGCTCAGCGACCGCAGTGCCGGCGCCGCCTCGCCGCTGGCCCAGGCGATCGAGTCGCTGCTGCATCTGCCGCAGTGGCGCTTCACCGCCACCGACATCCTCGACCTGCTGGACGTGCCGGCGGTGCGCGAGCGCTTCGGCATCGACGAGAGCGACCTGCCGCAGCTGGCCCGCTGGATCGACCAGGCGCGCATCCGCTGGGGGTTGAACAGCGAGCAGCGGCAGACCCTGGACGTGCCCGGCTTCGAGCAGAACAGCTGGGCGTTCGGCCTGAAACGCATGCTGGCCGGCTACCTGCTCGGCGACGGCCCGGCCTGGATGGGCATCGAGCCGCTGGACGAAGTGGCCGGCCTGGGCGCCGAGCTGGCCGGGCGCCTGGCGCGCCTGCTCGACACCCTGGAACACCACTGGCGCCAATGCCGCCGTGACGGCGGCGCCCGCGACTGGCGAGAGCGCTTCACCGCCCTGCTCGACGATCTGTTCCTCCCCGTGGACGAAGCGGACCAGAACCTGGACGCGGGCCTGCGCGACGCCCTCAACGACTGGATCGCCGCCTGCGACGAAGCGGATTTCGACAGCCCGCTGCCGCTCACCGTGGCGCGCCGGCCGCTGCTCGACGCCCTCAACGCGGAAAGCCTGTCGCAGCGGTTCATGGCCGGGCGCATCAACTTCTGCACGCTGATGCCGATGCGCGCCATACCGTTCCGCCATGTGTGCCTGCTGGGCATGAAGGACGGCGACTACCCGCGTCAGCAGCAGCCCATGGATTTCGACCTGATGCGCCAATGGGGCAACTACCGGCCCGGCGACCGCTCGCGCCGCGACGACGACCGCTACCTGTTCCTGGAAGCGCTGCTCAGCGCCCGCGACAGCCTCTACATAAGCTGGACCGGCCGCAACGTCCGCGACAACAGCGAGCGCCCGCCTTCGGTGCTGGTGGCGCAGTTGCGCGACCACATCAACCAGCGCTGGCGCACCGACCAGGGCGAACCGGTGGACGCCCTCACCGTGGCGCACCCGCTGCAGCCGTTCAGCCCGGACTATTTCGACGCCGACGATGACCGGCTGCACACCTACGCCAACGAATGGCGGGCCCTGCACCAGGGCGACGCGCCCCGCGCGCGCAATGAACAGCCGCTGGCGCCGCTGGAGACCGGCGAGCCGGTCACCTGCGCCGCCCTGGGCCGCTTTCTCAAGCAGCCGGTGGCGCACTTCTTCGAGCACCGTCTGAAAGCCCGGCTCCGACAGGAGCGCCGCGTGCTGGACGACACCGAGCCGTTCGCCTTCGACGGCCTGCAACGCTTCCAGCTGCAGGATCAACTGCTCAGCGAGGCCCTGCGCGCCGGCCCCGACCAGGCCGGCGCCGCCATGGCCGCCGGCCTGGACCGGCTCGCCGGCAGCGGCGACCTGCCCCTGGCGCCGTTCACCGAAGGCAGCCGCGACAGCCTGTTGATGCCGCTGTCCCAGCCGCTGGCGCAGTACTTCGCCCTGCTGGCCGAATGCGGGGAACGGCAGGCGCAGCAGGAAATCCGCCTGCAGGCGGGGCCGCTGCTGATCGAGGACTGGCTCACCGACCTGCGCGGCAGCAACGCCGACCCGCGGCGGCTGGTGCTGCACACCGGCCGCCTCAAGGACCGCTTCGACAAGGTCACCCCGGAGTGGACACTGCACCTGGCCGCCTGCGCCGCCGGCCACCCACTGACCACGCACCTTCAGGGCCAGGACGGCCGCCTGACCCTGCCGCCGCTGGCCCGCGACGCCGCCCAGGAGCACCTGGACCGCATCGGCCAGGCCTGGCGCCAGGCCCTGTGCGAGCCGCTGCCCATCGCCTGCGCCTCCGCGTTCGCCTGGCTCAAGGGGGAGGAGAAGGACAACGGCGAATACGAGGCCCGCAAGCAGTTCGAATCCGGCTTCATGCACACCGGTGAACAGGAAAAAGAGCCGGCCCTGGCGCGCGCCTGGACCGACTTCGACGCCCTGCTCGCGCCCCGCCACGGCGACCTCCGCGCCTTCGAATACTGGACCGTGCAGCTCTACGCGCCGCTGTACGCGCACGCCCAATGGCACGAACCGGGGGAGCCGGCATGAACGCTGAACGACCGCTGCCGATCACCTTTCCGCTGTACGGCACCCGGCTGATCGAAGCCAGCGCCGGCACCGGCAAGACCTTTACCCTGGCCGCCCTCTATCTGCGCCTGGTGCTGGGCCACGGCGACGAGGGGGACAACAACAACGCCTTCCACCGGCCGCTGCTGCCGCCGGAAATCCTGGTGGTGACCTTCACCGAAGCGGCCACCGAGGAGCTGCGCGAGCGTATCCGCGACCGACTTGCCGAGGCCGCCCGCCTGTTCGCCGACCCCGACGCCCAGGCGCGCGACCCGGTGCTCGCCGAGCTGCTCAAGGATTACGGCGAACCCGAGCAACGCGCCCGCTGCGCCCAGCGCCTGGAGGCCGCCGCGCAATGGATGGACGAAGCCGCCGTCTACACCATCCACGGCTTCTGCAACCGCATGCTCAAGCAGCACGCCTTCGATTCCGGCAGCCTGTTCAGCCTGGAACTGCAGGAGGACGCCAGCGACGAGCAGCAGCAGGCCGCCCGCGATTACTGGCGCACCGTGATCGCCGATTTTCCGGTCAGCGCCGCCAACGCGCTGCAGAGCGACAACCTGGGCAACCCGGACGCCCTGCTGGCCGCCTGCCGCCCGCTGCTGGGCCTGCGCGAAGCGGACCCGGACGTGCTGCCGCAAAGCGTGCGCCACTGGCTCACGCTCACCGGCCCGCAGGCGGACACGGAGCAGCGGGCGCAGCAACAGCTGGCCACCGAGCTGCCGGACTTCCTGGAATGGGTGCGCGCCGCCTGCGACAACAAATGGCTCAACGGCAACAGCTACCGGACCAACAGCCTGCCGGGCATGCTGCAGACCCTGCAGCGTTACGCCCATGGCGAACGGCTGAACGACAAGGGCTACGAGACGCTGGCGAAGTTTTCCCACGACGGCATGAAGCTGACTAAGGCGGGTCAGGCTCACCGTCCGGACTTCGCTTTCTGCCAGGCCCTGGACGCGGTCATGGAAGGGCGCGCCAACACCCGCCTGCCGCGCACGGATCTGCTCGCCCACGCCGCCGCCTGGATTCACCAGCGGGTGGACAAGGTGCGCCGCCAGACCGCCACCATCGGCTTCGACGACATGCTCAGCCGCCTGCACGACGCCCTGCACGGCGACAACGGCGAGCGGCTCGCCGAGGTGATCCGCACCCAGTTCCCGGTGGCGCTGATCGACGAATTCCAGGACACCGACCCCACCCAGTACGGGATTTTCTCCGCGCTGTACGGGGGCCGCGAGGCGGACTCGGCTGACAAGCGCACCGGCTGGTTTATGATCGGCGACCCCAAGCAGGCGATCTACGCCTTCCGGGGCGCCGACGTCTTCACCTATCTGAAAGCGCGCCGCGCCACCGAAGGCAACCACTACACCCTGGACAAGAACTTCCGCTCCGCCGAGGCCATGGTGGAGGCGGTGAACCATTTGTTCACCTACAGTCAGGAGGCGTTCGGCGATGTCTTCATGATGGACAACGCCATCCCCTTCGAGACGGTGAAAGCCCAGGGGCGCAAGGAAGAGCTGCTGGTGGACGGTGCGCCCAAGGCCGGCGTCACCCTGTGGGTGGACGACCGGGACAAACCGGTGAGCGCCGGCCCCTACCGCGAGGACCAGGCGGCCCGCTGCGCCAGTGAGATCGCCCACCTGCTCAACGGCGCGGAACAGGGCGTCACCGGCTTCCGCGACGACGACGGCTTCACCCCGCTGCACCCCAACAACATCGCCATCCTGGTGCGCGACCGCATTGAGGCCAAGGCGGTGCGCGACGCGCTGATGGCACGTCAGGTGCGCAGCGTTTATTTGTCCGATCAGGACTCCGTGTTCGCCCAGCCGGAAGCCTTCGACCTGCTGCTGATTCTGCACGCCTGCGCGGCGCCGGAATCCGACAGCCGGGTGCGCAGCGCCCTGGCCTGCTCGGTGCTGGACCTGGCCTACGCGGAGCTGGACGCGCTCAACCAGGACGAGGTGCGCTGGGAAAAGACCGTGGAGCAGTTCCACGGCTACCGCCACCAGTGGCGCACCCAGGGCGTGCTGCCGATGCTGCGCGGCCTGCTGATGGAGTTCCAGGTGCCCGCCCGGCTCAGCCAGAGCCTGGACGGCGAGCGCGCCCTGACCAACCTGCTGCACCTGGCCGAGCTGCTGCAGCAGGCCGCCACCCGCCTGGACGGCGAGCAGTCGCTGATCCGCTATCTGGAAGACGCGGTGGAGAGCGCCGTGGAAGAGCAGCGCTCCGGCAGCAAGGAGAGCATCCTGCGCCTGGAAAGCGACGACGACCGGGTCAAGGTGATCACCATCCACAAGTCCAAGGGCCTGGAATATCCGCTGGTGTACCTGCCCTTTATCTGCGGCTTCCGCCCGGCGGACAAGAACAAGCCGCCGCTGCGCTACCACGAAAACGACCACCTCAATGTGTCCCTGGAGCCGGACGACAGCGTCGAGCACAAGGCCGACCACGAGCGGCTGGCCGAGGACATGCGCCTGCTCTATGTGGCGCTGACCCGCGCCCGCCACGCCTGCACCCTGGGCCTGGCGCCCTACATCAAGGGGCGCGGCAAACAGAACCAGCTGGAACGCAGCGCCGTGGGGCGTCTGCTGTTCGGCGGCGGCGTCGCCAACGACGGCCTGATGGCGGCGCTGGCACCGCTGGCCTGCGACGCCATCACCGTGATGGCCCCGCCGGACAGCGACCTGGAGGTCTACCGGCCCACGGAACAGGCCATGACGCTCAGCGACGAGCTGCGGCTTCCGGCCCGGCAGCGGGAGCCCTGGTGGATCGCCAGCTACAGCGCGCTGAAACAGGTTCAGGAAACCCTGGCCCCGGCGGATCCGCGCGGCGATCAACTGGCGGAACAGCACAACGAGGACAGCGGCCCGGCGGACGTGGACCAGCCGCCACGGCCGGACAGCATCCACGCCTTCCCGCGCGGCGCCGCGCCCGGCACCCTGCTGCACGACCTGCTTGAGCAGGCCGCCGACCAGCGCTTTGCTCAGACCCTGGCCGAGCCCGCCGACTTCGATCTCAACCTGGAAGAGAAACTGCGCGCCCGGGGCTGGCAGGACCACAGCGACGTGATCCGTGACTGGTGGAAACAAACCCTCAGGGCCGAGCTGCCGCTGGCCGAGGGGCGCATCAGCCTGGCGACGCTGAACACCTATGTGCCGGAACTGGAATTCGTGTTCCCCGCCCACCGGGTCAAGGTGGCGGAGATGGACGCCCTGATCCGCCGGCACACTTATCCGGACCATCCGCACCATCCACGCCCACGGCTGGAAGCGGACACCCTCAACGGCATGCTGAAAGGCTTTATCGATCTGGTGTTCGAGCACGACGGCAAATACTACGTGCTGGACTACAAATCCAACTGGCTGGGCGCCGACGACCAGGCCTACACCCGGGACGCGATGACCGACGCGGTGCTGGAGAAGCGCTACGAGGTGCAGTACGTGCTCTATCTGCTCGCCCTGCACCGCCTGCTGCGCAGCCGCCTCGGCGACGGCTACGACCCGGAGCAGCACCTGGGCGGCGCCGTCTATGTGTTCCTGCGCGGCCTGCGGGGCCCGGCGGTGGGCACCGTGTTCGACCGGCCGGATACCGCCCTGATTGAAGCGCTGGATGCGCAGTTCGGAGGCGCCCATGCAAACTGATTTGTTCGCCACGCTCGACTGGCAGGACGCGCTGGCGCAGCTGCGCGACCAGGGCCTGCTCCGCGATCTGGACGTGGCGGTGGCCCGCTTCCTGCAGCAGCAATGCCCCGAGGCCGGCAACGAAGTCCTGCTGCTCGCCGCCTTCACCAGCAACCAGCAGGCCAGCGGCCACCTGTGCCTGGACCTGAACAACCGGGATCTGCCCACCCAGCTGTGGGGCAGCAATCCGCCGCCGGCGCTCACCGCCCTGTTGCCCGGCGGCGTGGACGACTGGCTTCGGCACTTACAACAGAGTGCGCTGGTCAGCGAGAACGGCGGCACCCCCCTGGTGCTGGACGGCGGCCGGCTTTATTTGCGCCGCAACTGGTCCCGGGAGCAGGCGGTGGCCGAGGCCATCGAGGCGCGCCTGGCGGGCGGCGAACCGGTGCCGGTGGACGCGCTGCGCGCGGCCCTGGCCAGGCTGTTTCCGGGCGGCGACGGGGCGCACACCGACTGGCAGCAGGTGGCCTGCGCGCTGGCGGTGCGTGGCGGCATCGGCATCATCACCGGCGGCCCGGGCACCGGCAAAACCACCACCGTGGTGCGCCTGCTGGGCGTGCTGCAGAGCCTGGCCATGGCGGACGGCCGGCGCCTGCGCATGCGGCTGGCGGCGCCCACCGGCAAGGCGGCGGCGCGGCTCACCGAATCGATCGGCGAGCAGCTGCAAAAGCTACCGGTGGACGCGGCGGTGCGCGACGCCATCCCCACCGAGGTGACCACCCTGCACCGGCTGCTCGGCACCCGCCCGGACAGCCGCCACTTCCGGCATCACCGCGACAACCCGCTGCACGCGGACCTGGTGGTGGTGGACGAAGCCAGCATGATCGACATGGACATGATGGCCAGCCTGCTGGACGCGCTGGATCAACATACCCGGCTGATTCTGCTCGGCGACAAGGACCAGCTGGCCAGTGTGGAAGCCGGCGCGGTGATGGGCGACCTGTGCCGCGACGCCGACCAGGGCCTGTACACCCCGGACACGGTGGCCTACCTGCGCCAGGCCTGCGGCGCCGACGTCAGCCCCTGGGCCGGCGACGGCGCCGCCCTCGCCCAACAGACCGCCATGCTGCGCACCAACTGGCGGTTCAAGGACACGCCGGGCATCGGTGAGCTGGCGTTGGCGGTGAACGGTGGCGATCCGGCGGCGGTGGCGCGGGTGTTCCAGCAGCAGCGGCCCGGCCTGCGCGGCCTGTCCCTCGGTGAAGAAACTGAGGCGCTCACCGACCTGCTGCTGGACGGCGACGGCCAGCACCCCGGCCTGCGCGCCCTGTTCGCCGACGTCGCCACGCCGCCGGCTGACGGCCAGCCCGACAGCTGGGCCGCGCAACGGCTGCGCCAGCTCACCGGCCAGCAACTGCTCAGCGGCCTGCGCAGCGGCCCCTTCGGCGTGGACGCCCTGAACCGGTCGATCACCGAGCGCCTGCGCCGCGAAGGTCTGGCCGGGGACCACGACTGGTATCCGGGCCGGCCGGTGATGATGACCCGCAACGACTACCAACTGGGCCTGATGAACGGCGACGTGGGCCTGACATTGCCCCACCCGGACGGCCTGCGGGTGGCGTTCCAGCTGCCCGACGGCCGCATCAAGTGGGTACTGCCGAGCCGCCTGGACAGCGCCGACACCGTCTACGCCATGACCGTGCACAAGGCCCAGGGCTCGGAGTTCGGCCACACTCTGCTGGTGCTGCCGGACCATCCCCATCCGTTGCTGACCCGGGAGCTGATCTACACCGCCGTGACCCGCGCCAAGCAGGCTTTCACGCTGATCGAGCACGGCCCGCCCACCGTGCTGGCCGACGCGGTGCGGAGGCGAACTTGGCGCGCTTCAGGCCTATGGCAAAAGCTGAACCGCTAAAAGGGTAAAAACTGAAGATGCTTCACATCCAAAGCTGTTTACGAAGCTCGAATTGTGCGAGCGGGCCTGCCCGCGAAAGGGAGCAACGCTCCCGGCAGGATCCCAGAGACCTCTCTAACGGCAGCCCAACAACCTCTCTGGGATCCTGCCGGGTGGCTAGAGCCACCCTTTCGCTTGCAAGGCAAGCTCCTACAACCGCAAAAAAAGGGGCGGCAAAAGCCGCCCCACGGGTTCGCTGAGCAAGGCAGCTGAATCACTCCTTGAATTGCGCTTCCTTCTCCTCGCTTTCCACCACGATGTCGGCGCGGCGGTTCTGCTCGCGGCCTTCGGCGGTGTCGTTGGGCGCCACCGGACGGCGTTCGCCGTAGCCCTGGGTGTCGATCACGCCGCTCTCCACCTGGTACTCCTGGATCAGCTCATCACGGACCGAGTTGGCGCGCCGCTCGGACAGGCCCTGGTTGTACTCCTCGGTGCCGATGCTGTCGGTGTGGCCCTCGACGCGGATGCGGTTGCCGTCGCCGTCGCGTACTTTCTCGGCGGCGCTGCGCACTTCGTTGTTGAACTGGTCACGGATATCGGACTGGTCGAACTCGAAGTAGATGGTTTTGATGGTCTCTTCCCGACGGACGTCGTAGACCTGACAACCACGGTCGTCGACCACCGCGTTCGGCGCGGTGCCGGGGCAATCGTCGCGGGCGTCGATCACGCCGTCGCCGTCGCTGTCCTTGCTGACCACCTCGGCGGGTTCGTCCACGGCGGTGCGCGGCTCGCTGTCGGACTCGCGGCCACTGACCGCGAACATCAGGTTCACGCCGGCGTAGACCTGGCCTTCCCAGAATTCCCGGTCGCTGCTGTAGGCGTGCCGCGTGCCCAGATCAAGCAGCACGTTTTTGAAGAAGGCGCGCTGGATGCCCATCTCCACGCCGCTCATGGTTTCTTCGTTGTCGTTGATTTCCTGAGTGCCCACGTTCAAACCCATGTAGGGCTCGAAACCGAGCAGGCTGGTTTCATCGAAATGGTGACGCAGGCTGGCGTAGTAGTTGACCACATCGGATTCTCGGTCGGTGTATTTATGCTCGACCTCGTCGTTTTCTTCGTACCAGGCCTGCACCGACCAGCGCGGGCTGAAGCGCCAGCCGATCTGGCCGCCGAAGAACTCGGAGTCGTCGAAACCATCCACGTCCCCGGTCACTTCGTTATCGTAGAAAAAATACTGGCTGACGTGCCCGCCGATGTACCCGTAGGTATCCGGCACGTTTTCATCGGCGAACGCGGGGGAAAACAGAAGCGGTGACACAAGCACCGCGGTCATCATTGACTTCTTCATGGCAAGCTCCTTCGCGAATCAGTGCTGAACAACAGCAATTCTGAGCCGCAAAGGGCAGCTTGGGGATGGGAAAACGTAAACAGTTTCGAAAATCCAAGCGGATTTTACGCCGTTATTACAATCCTGTTTCCCGGTGTTACCGGACGTTCAAACCCCTTAACCGGGCGCCTGCTTTGGGAAACCTTTTATTTGGTCACCCACTGCCCGGTGGGGGTCTTCACATATTCGCCGGATGGGGTTTTCTCGATCGCTTTCTGGCCGGCCAGATTGGCGACCTGCTCCAGGCTGATACCGTTTTCCCGGGCGATGCGCTGATACGCCTCACGGCGTTTTTCGTTCACGTCGGAGACCAGCTCCACCGCTTCCGAAGTGGCCTTGACCACGCCCAGGTAGCCGTTCGGCTGCTCGCCCACCAGGCCCTGGCTTTTCGCGCTGTCCAGGTCCAGGGCAAACGCCGCGCCGGCGAAAACCAGGGTGACCGCGAACAGCAGGTGTCGAATGAATGTCATGTTTATCTCCTGATCCCTACCCTAGAACAACTCGCTGTCTTCACTGAACAGGTCGTCAATATCCTTCTCGACCTTAAGACGGATTTCATGATCGATCTTAACGTTGAGGTTGATCGTGATCGGCTCCTTGGGGGCTTCCAGCGCCACCCGCGGCGTGCAGGCAACGGCCAGAGGCACCATCAGCGCCAGGGCCAGCAGGCCCGCGCTCCGGTGTCCGTTGATCCGGTCTGTCATGGTCTGGTCTCCGTCATCACTCTGTCGGTGATTCGTTCACCGATGCGTAAACTGCGTAATAGCTCTAGCACATTTTCCTTGTGGGTGTAATTAAAGACCACCGGCAGCCCGTTTCGTTGCGGATTGGTGCCGCGAATGTGCACGGCGGCGTCCAGCCAGCCGTCGTCGGCCATGTCCACTTGCGCGCTGAAACGCTCCACGCGCAGCGGGTTGAGCGCCTCCAGAGCGATCGATACCGCCCGGTTGGATTCCGCCATCGCCTGGGTGCCCGCCGCCGGCAACAACGCCAGCGACAGCGGTGTCTCGTTGGCCAGCCGGCCATCGCGCACCGCCACGCTGTCGGCGGCCAGGCGCAACGGAATGTAACCCCCCACTTCGCCGGTAAGACTGACCACCGCCTCGTTCTGCAACGCCGCCAACTGGTTCAGCTCAATGCCGGTGAGCACCACCGGCTGCCACTCCGACGACGGCCAGCGCAATCCGGGGGCGCGCACTTCGCCACCCAGCAGTTGCGCGCTGATCTTTTCAAAACGCCACTGATCCAGATCGGTGTCCACGCCCATGCGCACCTCGGTGACCGGTACGCCCACGTCCAGGTTGGCCAGGGTCAGCGGCTCACGGCTGCGGATGTTCGGCGCCTGCCCTTGGCGCCAGTCCAGCGCCAGATCCGCGTCCAGGCCACGCGCCTGGATGCTGCCCCAATCCAGTGACAGCCCTTCGCCGCGCAGGGTGCCGTCGACCCGGAAAGCGTCGCGCCACTGCCAGCGACCGTCCATCACCAGGTCGCCGGCGCGGGTGGTCAGCGGCAGCCCGCGGCTCATCGCCGGCACCAGCGGCGAGCGGCCCTGCAGCGTGCCGCTCAGCCCGGTGCCGCCCTGGCGGCCACTCATCGACACCTCGGTGCCCCACTGCGCCACGGACAGATCGGCCTGGAAGGCCGCGCCCTGGAGGCGGGCGCTTCCCGTCACCGGCGGCAGGGTCCAGCGCTCCGCCACCAGACCTTCGGCGCGCACTTCCAGGGCGCCGGTGGGTCCGCCGTCGCCGATCACCAGCGGCTCGCTGACGCGCAGGCTGAGCGGTTTGACCAGGCGCGTACCGCTCACCGTACCGCCCACGGACAGCCGGCTG